>Ga0070708_100001455_pt1 | contig 18069 bp, 12 predicted proteins | sample KBSK5503metaG_FD_65469 | JGI IMG/M metagenome (GOLD analysis project Ga0070708, IMG submission 65469) | Corn, switchgrass and miscanthus rhizosphere microbial communities from Kellogg Biological Station, Michigan, USA - KBS K5-50-3 metaG | ecosystem: Host-associated > Plants > Roots >... | reverse complement strand
ACCACGTATTGGATGGCGGCGACAATGAGCGCCTTGTCGCGGTCCGCTCCCTCGACGTGTAGTAGCGCATGAGCGTGCAGTTGGCACACGCCCGCCGGTGCATCGCTTAGCGTACAAGCAATTAGCCTGCCACCTAGCTCGCGACACAGGTCAGTTAGCTCTCCGTCCTGCCGGATTGCCAAACGCACGCTACGAGTGGGAGGCCAAACGCCCGTCGCGCTAAACCGGTCGTAGACCAACTGGAGCAACTTGCGGTGAGCGGGCTGTAGGACGAGGGAGGCGTCAGCCATCAAATATCGTGGTTAAAGAGGGTCACCCGTCGCCGGTCGTGCTCTATAACGGCGGGCATGTGCTACGAGGTGGCTCTAGTGGTTTCGTCGGACCGCGGCGCTTCGTGAAGATGAAACGCAAGGATTGTAACAATCAGTTCACGCGAAGGATCGGACACTTGACGAAGGGAGCCACGAAACTCTCCCGTCGTTCCCTTCGCGAACCCGGCCTTGAAGTTTCTGTGACTTGCTAGCGTCAAGGGAATTTTCTCCAAGACTGAGGAGAAATCCTGCTGCTTAACAAAGAGGATGATTGCCGTCCTGGAGTCGCGCCACGTAGAGTAGGCAAGAACCTGGTCAACAGCCTCCAGGAGCGACTTTGGACCGCGCCAAAACTTACACTCTGCGATGAAGATGTTGCGATCCTTCTCACGGATCAGAATGTCCGTCTTACCGTTAGCGTTGAACGTCTCACCAGTCGCACGGCCCTCGAAGTGTGAGTTTAGCGTCGCCAGGAAGACGCTCCGTAGCGCCTCTTCGTCTAGGCCTACAAAGGCGCTCGGATCTCGCTCGATCGTCCGGCCCATTGGCCGAATGAGAGAGAGAATCCGTTCGTATTGTGTGTCATCGAGAGCAGGCTCAGGAACAAACGGAACTGTGCTGGCTGGCGGTGGTTGCGCGAACTTCGGCCGGATGTCCGGCACCGAGTAGGTTCTCGGGGCGTCGGGGCGTTCGACCAACGGGATTCCAAGACTCGCGACAAGGCCCTGACTGTCCAACAAGCGTTGCCTCCTGGCCTCGATCTGAGAACGGGCGAGGGACGGGAGCGTGTTGTTAAAGTTCATTGCGTCTTGTCGAGACCATTCGAGGTACTGCCGCAGAAGGGTGAGGGTCTGGCTCAGCCATTGTTTCAAGGGTTGAGCGTCGCTTCCAGTAGTCAGGTATCGGAGAACCACGTCCGCATCTCGCACTTCGCCCTGCGGAGTTGATCCCATGTATCGGGTGCTCGGAGTGAGCTTGAGTACATCACCATCTCCGGTGAACGGGATGAACACCGTGATTGCTGTAGCTGGGACGAAGAATGGTCTGCTCCTGTCCATGATAGATCGGTTGAAGTCTTGGCTGACGTCGCGATGCGATTCGGACTCCTGAGCGCGCATCTTGGACTCGTCCAGCACAGGCACATCAATTGCGTACTTGGCTGTAAAGTAGTTCACTAGGTCATCAACGCTCGAATTCAGTAGCCGATTTCGTTCGTACCTTTCGATGTCGGCCTGCATTGCCAGGCGACGCCGATCACCTTCTTCGCGCAGGTCCCCGTCCGCAAACAAGTACTCGGTACCAGAGTCAGATCTTCCCATTCAGCGATTCACCCATGAAAAGGAGAGCCGCAATGTCTGCAGCAACGTAAGCAGGATGAATAGTCGCACAGGCCTTTCAATAGGGGGATAGAGCGAGACCCCGCTCTACGCCACTGGCGGTGAGGGCCAGACACGGCTAGGCCGTTTTGGCCGCACCGAGGGGTGGGAATGCGACAGGCGGCCTTGCACATACCTAGCGTCCAACCGTCCGGCAATGGTTTGGGAAAGTCGGATGACAGTCAGGGACCACCCACGTGTGACTCGTACAGCAGGTCATGGGCTAGCTCCAGGAGTCCCGCGGCGTCGGCGCAGCCAGAGGTCGAAATTGCCCCTCCAAGAGCGGCTAGAAGGCCGGCAGGGTCGCTCTCGTCCCATCTTTCCGGCGCAGGGTGGGGCAGTGGGTGTCGTTGCACTGGGAACTGGTTCGTGTCTTGATGGACTTCCGGCGAGTCCGCCTGCTTGGCAAGTTGCTTACTGAGGTGCCGCGCCAGATTCAATATGCGGAAGACCGCGCGAGGATTCTATTTCGACTGTAAAGCCTGTCATTGAGGGGTTACCGACCCGACTCCTTCGAGTTTGGGATAAGCCGGAGTTTCATGAGAGCTTCTTACGAGAGGGAAATCTACGGCTTCGACGACCAGAGTTCTACAAGAAGATCGAGGACAGGAAGCGAGCAGATGCAGCCGAGGGTCTTGCTCAGCTAAGAGTCCCAGGGATGGTACGCCGCACACAGATCGATACGAAGACGCTGAGACCCGTGGGTCGCACCGACGAGCCTGGCCATTACGAATGGCAACTACGGATGACGAACCCAGTGTACATCCTGTGCCTCTCGGATCCCACTGTCGATCACGCGGTCCTGGCTGGATTCGGCAACTATGCAGTCGAGATCTTCGCGCCGCAGAAGTTCTGCGAACGCCTAAATGCTTGCGCCCTGCGCTTGACTCTGCCCCAGGATCGCATAGTCGCGTCCATCGAATGGTTTCACGTCCGGTACGACAAAGGACTGGTACAGCCTGAGCCCGATGAACCGGCGTGGCGATTGCGGATCGCGTACGGACAGAAGGAACCAAGTTTCCAGGTGGAGTGTGAGTATCGGTGCGCGATTACTCTTTCGGACGGGCGTCCCGGTGCGCCGGAACATCTCAATATTTCTCTCGGCAATGTGAGCAGCTTCGCACGGCCTTATTACTACTAGGCGGCAATCTCCCGCGACGCGGCGCGCAACCTTCGAGCCACCCCTGTCGGCTCTCCGGATTCCGCATCAGCAGAAGCTCTCTTGATCTGGGGACGGGAGAACGCCGAGCCACGCGGTATACCCTCAGGGGATGACGGAAGCGGTGCAAGTCGCACGGAGGCCCGCGACCACCTGAACCGGATGCGACTCGTATGGCATTCACGCGAGGTCCTGGGCATTGGTGTCGCAACAGTGGTCCCGAAGATCGACCGAGTGTTGTGAGAAACTCACACCTATGAAGCGACTGGCGTGTTTGGGAGGCAGGCTGCGGTGGCTAAGGCCCGAGCTTCCGCCCTGCTCCCCGCCAGATTCAACTGAACCACCCTCGCCTGTAAGGCGAAGGGTTCATGAGGAGTCGATCGGAAATCGACTGTCATCGACGATCTGCTCCCCTTCCTCTTCCTCAATGTACTGGCGGACCCTCTCGTCGGTGATCGTTCCGCTGCTCACCGCGAGGTAGCCGCGTGCCAAAAGTGCCTCCCCCAACGCTGCTTGCGCAGCCGCGGGAATTCCTGTAGCAGCACACGCGGCCCGATCCCCTTCAGCAATTGCATAATCTGAGCAATGTCCTGGTCGGTCGATACGACAAGAACACATGAACATGGTCGCGTGCCGCTTTGCCGCTGAGGATCAAGGTCGTGCTCGCTGGCGATGCGACGGATAATGTCGCGCACACGACCAAGTAACACGTACCTTCTCTTCGCCTAAAGGCAAGGGGTTTCCACCATCCCCAATCGGGACACCGAGGGCCTCCCCACTTATCGGATCGTTAAACCAATCCTACGCCACCTGCAACGACTGAGAAGGGTGACCAGGGGAGACCGAAGACCAGGTTGCGAGTCGACGTTCGCAGTCCCCTTCTCTAACGTCGTTGAATCCCAGGAGAAAAAGATTATAAGGGCCCGGCCTACTATATCCTCTTCGCTTACCGGACCCCAGTGGCGACTGTCTTCACTAACTGAAAAGTTATCCCCCAACACGAAGACATGTTTGCTCGGTATGTTGGTCGGACCATAATCCACGTTCCCATGCGCTGGGAGGGCCTGAGAGCGAACGTATTGTGAATGCGTTCCGTTGACGTACAGACCTTCCGCGCTGAGCTGGACGGACTGTCCGCCTGCGGCGATGCACCGTTTTACTAGTAACAGGGATGGATCTTCAGGTGACCGAAGAACCACAACGCTACCGACAGTCGGAGCCTTCCTGGCGGATAATCGACGCAAGAGCCGCATGCACTTAGGAACGCCCTCGCTCTCAAGAAACAGGAGAAAGTCCCCGGGTAGGAGTGTTGGCTCCATGGAGTGCGACTCCACTTTCAGCGGTCTTAGAACGAGTCGGATTAGGAGGCCAATGCAGACTGCGGTCACAAGCGTCAACATGGCGCTGACAAGGCGAGAGTCGGTTTGTGGCGTGGCACTGCCAAGGACGCTCTCATGGACTTGAGATCTCGCCTTTGTTGGGGAGTTGGCACGGCTTGCGCAGGGAAACCCTGAGGGCTATGATGGCTGTGCCCCTAGCGTGTCCCAGTCCAAGAAATGTGGGTAAGTCGATGAAGGAGGATACTCATGGCTCTGGTACTCCTCGCCGCAGTGATCATCGCTGCAATCGCTCTCGCCCGTCCCGTTCGCGGGCACGCGATATGACACTGTGGTCATTTCTGAATTCCTCTCAGATCAGCCTCCGGTCCGGAGGCACGCGAGTATGTAGACGTAGCCCAGAAGGCGGACTCAAGTCTCCTCTTAGGACTTTCTGAGTATTTCGCCGGGATTGCGCTTGTAGAGACAGTCAACCCAGTGAGTCCTCAGCCTGAAACCTTGAAGAAGGCGGCTATTAGGATCAAGGCCGCGAGACAACATTTGCGTGCCAGTATTGACGCTGGGCGCGAGATGGAGAAGGCAATCCCGAAGTCCCCGCCTCAGATGGTGGAGTTTCTACGCATGCGGCTACGAGCCGGGAATGAAATCGTGGCGAACCTAGACGCCGCAGTCTTGAAGATTCATGACCGACTTGCCGCCGGTCAGTACCCACAGCTTTCGGATTGCGCAGTCGCCTCGACGGCTTTTGGTGACTTGTTTGGGCGCTTCCGGGAGAATGCCTTGTTCCATAGCATGGAGGGGTTCTAGGATCCTCAGGTTCTGGCGCAAGTTAGGGGCTCCTGGGCAGTCGTCGTCTGCGGGCGCTGATTACGGCGCCCGCAGGTACGTCTAGGGTTGGGGCGGTGTCGCCTATGGAGTTGGGTGGCCTCGACAGGAATTTCCCACACCGGTGAGTTGAAGTCGTACACTGTCTACCCGCCGGCGTAGGTCGAGCTGGTGAATCTACCGCCTCCGATCATCCGAAAGCTTCGCGGGAAGGCGATCGCGTAGCAGGTTCCTGCCAATCAACCAAACCACCTACCGCAACATGACGATCCCCGTCGGGTAGCGGGGTGCGCGGACATATCCCTGGAACCCCTTGTACGGTTGTGTTCACCTAGCCTGGGTCAGGAGACGTCCCTACGAGCCGCGTGATGCGCGCTTGCAGCCGAAGCTGACCCGTGCCATCGTAGTCGCATACACGTTAGGATCACGCCTGCATGTCGGCGCGACCGAAGCGCCAGTTCGTTGGACGGCACAGTCCTTTTCTCTCCGAGGCACCAATGGGACCCCAAGTACCAATGGCGGACCGCGCGGCTTCCGTCCGACGCGGCATCGACCGCCTGCAAGCGCGGTTTCGGGATCGCTTTAACGGGTCTGTCGATCACGAAGTGGTGTATCGCTACGCCCAAGAGGCAGTCGAGGGTTGGCCAGAGACCCTAAGTCCCGACTATCTCGCTCTTCTGATTGAGTCGTTGACCGTTGCTGTCGTGGCTAGGCAGCTCTACGACGAACGCCCCCTCGATCTGGCCGAGGTTCGTGCGTACCTCGCCCATTCCGTGTCGTTCTTCAACAGCTTCGTCCACCCGTGAGGTTTGACCACAATGAGACCTATGCCAGTGCGCTCAAGAAGATTGAGCGTCGGCACGAGCTCACCACCTGGATCGGGGCAGCTTACGCAGGGTACGTCGCCCTTCTTGCCACAGCGCCGGGGGCTCGACTGCCGCCGTTGGTTTCAGCGGTGATCCTGACGTTGCTAATCGCTGGCGCCGGACTGCTCGCCTACGCTAGAGTCAACTTTGCGTACTACGTCACCGTCCTTTCCCGAGAGATCGACGCGGGTAGGCTCGCCCCGCAGTCGCCCCTCGCAGCGCCCCACGCAGAGTGGCCCCAGCCGGCTGAAAAGGCGTACCGTGCCACCCTCCTTCTCATAGTTGTCATCGGAGCCTTGCTAGTACTTGGCGCCTGGCAGGCAGCCATCGAATGCACTTGGCCCACGAGAGCGCTTCTCAAGCTCTACGCACACTGTGCCGCCTGACCCGCGCTTGCACCTGATGCACCGCGCCTTGCTACACCGGCGTCCCCGCACGTCGGTCCCAACCGTGCCCACCCGGCGGTTTCGCGGCACTGCCTGACCTCGGACGCAGCGTCGCTCTCCTGATGGGTTCAGGAGAGTCGAGCGCCGCGATCTGGGGTCAGGAGAGCGCTAGTCGGATTTCCGCGCCGATAGCAGGGCAAGCGAGCGGCAATCGCTCTCGCCACTGTGGGGCCGGGTAGCTCAGGCCGCCTCTGACTGCCGTTCGAGGCCTTGTCGCATTCCCCGCGACTCGAAAGACGAGGGCACTCCATCCGTCCACATCGTGCCGCGTTTCCGCCCTTCGATGCCGCAAAATCGCCCTACCAAACGGCGGCGCCAGGTCATTGATTGTTGAAGCGCCCCCGCAACGGAACGGGAGACAGACGTGCCAATCGACTACGGTAAACTCGGCACCACCGACTCTGCTGACACAGTCATTCACCCTCGCGAGATTTTTGCCACGTTGCCATCCAAGGCGCAGCAATTCCAATACCTGAGGGACGTCCAGGCAGAGGTACTGAACGGATGGTTCGAACGCCGCGGTGCTAATGACGTGGTGCTCAAGATGAACACTGGAAGTGGCAAGACGGCAGTCGGCCTCTTGATTCTCAAGAGCTGTCTAAATGAGGGAGTCGGACCTGCCGTCTACGTCACTCCGGACCCCTATTTGACGAAGCAAGTCTTGGCGGAAGCTGAAGCGCTTGGGATAGATGTCGCAACCGCTCCTGACTCACCTCAGTTCCTCAGCGGCCGGGCCGTCTTGGTGGTAAACGTCTACAAGCTAATCAACGGCAAGTCGGTGTTCGGCGTCAGGGAGCAGGGCGCGAAGATCCGGATTGGTAGCCTTGTTGTGGACGATGTGCATGCTTGCTTGGCGACCACCGAAGGTCAATTCACGCTCAGGCTCAACGCGCCGTCCGGCACGTATGATGCCTTGTTTGAACTATTCAGAGATGATCTCGAACAGCAATCGCCTACCAGCATCCTGGACCTGCAGACGCACGATCCGAGCAAGAACATGCTCGTGCCTTACTGGGCGTGGATCAATAAGCAGGGAGCCGTAGCTGAGATTCTGCACGTGGCGAACGACACAGGCGATTTTCAGTTTGTGTGGCCGTTGGTAAAAGACGTGCTCCCTCTCTGTCAATGCGTTTTCGGCGGAGGGACGGTCGAGATCTCCAGCAGGTGCTTGCCCATCGACGCAATCCCAAGTTTCGTCGACGCCAAGCGTCGCATCTTCATGAGTGCTACACTTGCTGACGATAGTGTTCTCGTGACCAACTTTGATGTCCAGCTCGACGCCGCGGTCGCGCCGATTACCCCGTCCAGCGCGAACGACGTGGGCGACCGGCTGATATTAATCCCGCAAGAACTCAACGCTGATCTTGGAGACGAAGAACTCCGCGCGTTCGTCAAGGGCTTATCACATTCGTGGAATACAGTTGTGATCGTTCCCTCGAAGTATCGAGCGAGTCTTTGGGCAGAGCATGCAGATCAAGTACTCGACGCAGCGGCGCTGCCGGATGGAGTGGAGAAGCTTAAAGGTGGGCATGTAGGGCTAACCGTAATCATTAACAAGTACGATGGGATCGACCTTCCGAACGACGCTTGTCGGATACTGGTGATAGATGGGCTCCCGGACGTAAGACGAAGGATCGACAAGCTTGAGGAAGCCATCTTGCACGGCAGCGACGAACAAACAGCATTTGCGCTACAGCGGATCGAGCAAGGTATGGGTCGCGGCGTGCGAGCGAACGATGATTACTGCATCGTCATGCTGATGGGTCGGTCGCTAACAAGCCAAGTTTATGCGAGCCAAGCTTTGAGCAGGTTTACCGCCGCAACCAAAGCTCAATTCGACCTATCTCTCCGCCTTGCTCAACAACTTCGTGGTAAGGGCACGAGCGAGCTCTCGGGTGTCATCAGTGAGTTTCTCCGACGAGACCCAGAATGGGTTAGAGCAAGCAAGGGTGCTCTTGTACACGTGAAATACACGCCTACAGGACTGGTGAGTGAAGTCTCTCGTCGGCAGAGGCAGGCTTTTAACGCTGCGGAGGTCCGTCATTACAAGGGGGCGATGGACGCGATCCAGGAGGCCGTCAACACGGCCAAGGATGCTAGAGTCCGCGGTTGGCTGAAGCAGCAACTAGCCGAGTACACTCACTTTGTCGATCCCGTCCAGTCTCAGGTTATCCTGCAGTCAGCCATATCTGAGAATCGGCTAGTGACGCGTCCTATTGAAGGGATCTCATATAGGAAGCTTCGCCCAGGTGAGAAAGCTCAGGCAGCGCTCTGTGTAGACTATATCGCGAAGAGTTATGAGTCTCCTAACGCGTTGCTGGTCGGTGCATATGGCCTCCTGGATGTTTTGAAGTTTGTCGCCGGCACGGCACCGGCCTTTGAGGAAGGTATGGAGACGCTAGCCCGCTTGATAGGCTTCGGGAGCCAACGACCGGAATCGGAATACGGCCGCGGCCCTGACGTGCTATGGTCTGTGGGGCACCTCAACTATCTCGTGATAGAATGCAAGAATGGAGCTACGACTGGTATCATCTCGAAAGCAGACAGCAACCAGCTCAGCGGATCTATGAATTGGTTCCATCAGGTTTACGACGCAAGCTGTTCAGCTACACCGATAGTGGTGCACCCTGTCAACTTGGTGGAGGGATCTGCGGCTCCGCACCAAGGCATGCGAGTGATAACGGTCGATAAGCTTCTTGAGCTAAAGACAGCGGTGACGGGGTTTGTGAAAGCAATCGCCTCTAGTGGCTTTCCACTCCGGCAGGCCGTCGTTGGGGATAGCCTAGCTCACTATAAGCTGCTCGGAGACGGATTCGTCGAAAGGTTCACCCTGCGCTTCAAGGCGAAGAAGTGAGGTTGTGCACAACGCCGGCATTCCGGAATAGGGCGTGGTCTCAATAGATGGGCGACGTCTACTCTTCACGAATCGATGGCACCCGACGAGAGTGCGGGCTACGCTGATGTAGGAGTTCTCCCAACAGAACCTCGAGCAACCAACTAGCATGCTTCGCTTGATTCCAAACGCGGAGAAGGCAGGCCAAACCTACGATCCGCGCCGACGTTCCGTGCATAGCGGGTTCTTTCAGACCCACCCCGGTGTCGGCCCAATTGAGTGTACGTGCAAGAATAAGTTAGCCAGGTGATTCCATGAATCCCGCCCCCCGATATCTGCTCAATGGATTCCGGATCGAGTTCTCTGGCCCCACCCTCACGGCTTATGTCCAGGAGCTGCCAGACCCGAAGCAGGTTGCTGAGTTGCGAGAAAGACTGGGAGAACAATGGTTCTTCTGGCGCGAGGGCAAGCAGGTATTCGGCATCCCGAAGACACCAGAGCCGACGGGGCGTTTTGGGAACCGAGTAGAAGTCGCGGCTGTTGACCATCTCCGTTTAGTGGCCGCCCGCATCGCAGATCTCTTGCCTCAGAAGTTCCCACGTTACTCTGCACTTCGGCGCCGGCCGTTCTCCTTTCTGAGCCAGCAGGACGAGATCGTCAGCGCGATCCGCGCACGGCTGCCGCAACTGCCCGAGATCCTCACTGGGTTTACCATCAAGCCAAAGTTCGAACTCGATGCCCGAATCGTAGAGCAGGAAGACGGTAAGCCGTACATCGGGGTATTCGTGGACGTACGGACGCGGTGGACGATTCGCGCTCCGATTGACGAGTTACAGGCTGCTGGAGTCGACCTGGAAGGACTCTACGTCGTCCGCCGGAACCCGACGAAAGATGAGCGACGGCTCGTCGGCCGCATCGGATCGGTCGAGCGCGCCTCAGTGCGCTTGCTCGAATCCTTCGAGGGCCTGGCCAGCATTCCCGTTGAGGAAGTTTGGCTCGAAGGCTCGCGGCACTCGTTCGGTCGGTGCCTCAAGACATTGTTGGGAGCTAGGCACATCGCGTTCGAACAGGAGCGAACGCGCCAGGAGGCGCAGCTCTTCGCTGGCCCCGCCATCAAGAAACTAGTGGATAGAATGGGCGACTACCTTCGCAAGGCGTCACCGTTCGACCTTGGCGGCGGGCTCACGTGTTCTGTCACCGAGACCATTGCTGCCATCAATAGTGACGGGTACCAGACAGTGATAGCCTCCGGACCGGTCGAGTATTGCTTTGATGCTGCACGAACTAAGCGCGACGAGTACGCATGGCGTGGTCTCGAAAAGTGGGGGCCGTTCAGCCGCGACAGTTTCCCCAAGAGGTCTCCCCTCATCCTCGTTCTGTTTCCGGACACCGTTCAGGGGTCAGTAGAGGCCTTCGTGCGAGCCCTCCGTGACGGGATTACCGGACTGTTTAACTCTCGGTACTCCGCAGGCTTTGCGAAGATCTTTTCGCTTGCTAACCCCCGCTTCGAGCTGCGGCGGGTCTCGACGCTCAGCAAGACTGAACGTCCCTGCCTCAAGTACCGAGCAGCAATCGAAGAGGCCTTAGCAGGAGGTGCACAGCCGCCAGACGCAGCGATCGTTGTAGTACTCGACGAGCATGCGCGCCTGGGCGACACCGAGAACCCGTACCTGTACGCCAAGGCCACGGCGCTCCTCGGCAGCGTGCCCACGCAGGAAGTTCGCCTCTCCACACTTGAGCAGTCACCGAAGCAGTTGCAGTACATCCTGCAGAATGTCGGTACGGCGCTCTACGCCAAGATGGGCGGCACGCCCTGGACCGTAAATCAGGATCTCACCATTAATGATGAAATCGTCATCGGGATGGGGACTTGCGAGCTTTCGGGGAGCCGATTCGAGGACCGCCAGCGCTTTGTAGGGATCACGACAGTCTTCCGCGGCGATGGAAACTACTTACTCGCGAACGTCTCCCGCGAGTGCGCCTACGACGAATACCCGACGGTGCTTCGCGACTCGACTCTTAACATTCTGCGAGAAATCAAGGTGCGGAACGGCTGGCAGGCAGGGGACACTGTTCGCATTGTCTTCCACACGTTCAAACCCCTCAAGAAGGTCGAAATCGCTGAGATCGCACGTGAGTGTGTCGCCGCTCTTGAGAACGAGCATCTGATCGAGTTTGCATTCCTCACAGTCTCTCTTGAGCATCCCTTCACCCTCCTCGACCTGGCTCAGGCCGGGTTGAAATCCTGGAAAGGCGGCAGGAAGGCTGTCTACGTACCAGAGCGCGGAATCATCGCGCAGCTTGGCCGCTACACAAGGCTTGTGTGCACGACGGGGCCGTTTCTCGTGAAGCTAGAAGACGCTCCACTTCCGAAGCCTCTGCTTGTTCGACTCCACTCAGCGTCAACATTTCGCGATCTGTCGTACCTTTCCGCTCAGGTCCTGAAGTTCACGTCCCTGTCATGGCGATCGACCCTGCCCGCGAAAAAGCCGGTGACGACGTACTACTCCGACCTCATCGCAGAACTTCTGGCACGGCTGCGCCATGTGCCCGGGTGGTCCCCGGAAGTCCTGAACCTGCGGCTCCGTTCGAGCCGGTGGTTCCTGTGATGGACCCAATCGCTCGATCATCGGCAGCGGAACTCGGCCGCGTCGCTGCGTACCTTCGCAGCCAGTGGCGGTGGCCATCACCGGAGTGTGGTTTTGCGTCTTGGCTCTTTCTCACCACGAGATGCAAGCCGCCGTTCGAGCCGACCCGAACTGAGGCTCCAAGACAGCGATTCGGAGAGGCACCCGTGCTTGCAGCGTACGGCTATGTACTGGCCGCAGGTGAGACAATCGCACATGGAGCGTGGGCGGACGGTTATCGGAGATTGGAACGGCGGAACCCATTCCCAGCGGACCAGACCTCGTTCGCCTTTCGTCCAGTCGAGCTGCTTGGTATAGCCGTAGGCGTAAAGGCGCTTGGCCCGACGGGCGAAAACGTCAATGGGAATTGGATTAAAGAAGTGGTTGAGCGCCGTCTCACCGAGGTCGGGGCCGCTGACTGGTGGACCTACACATTCACGATCCTCGCTGCGAATGCCGTCGGTGCGCCTTGGGTGCCGCGGCACACGCTCGATCTCACGACACTCAGCGCCGCCGAACTCGCGATGCTTGCATGGATTTGCGATGGATCCCCGGCTGCCGTTTCAGAGCTCCTCCGCATCACAACTTATGAAGAAACCATCCGCCAGCTCCTTTTGCAACGCGCCCTTGAAGAGGGCCTTCAACCACGGGACGTGACGGAGGCAGCGGTGCTGTGGCATACAGTGCGAAGCACGGTCTGCAAAGTCATCGAGTCGCGTTTCGAGGAGTTCTGGCAAGTGAATCGCACCGATCGCGACGCGTTGTCTCTGGTGCTGGAGCTTTGCCGCCGATTCCCGGCCTGCGCGCGCCAACTCGCCCGACGACAACGCAACCGAGAACCGTTTCAGATGGCGGACGAATACGATGTTCAAGATTTGATGCGAGGCCTACTTGCACTTCACTTCGACGACGTGCGACCTGAAGAATGGACTCCGAGCTACGCGGGCAACGCGTCTCGAATTGACTTTCTTCTGAAGCAGGAGCGGATCGTTGTCGAGGCCAAGATGACGCGGCCGACTCTGAGTCAGCGCCAGCTTGCGGATGAGCTCATCGTGGATAAGGAACGGTACAGGAGCCATCAGGAGTGCCGTACACTCGTATGCTTCGTTTACGATCCGGACGGTCGCTGCGATAATCCCGCTGCACTCGAGACGGACCTTTCAGAACCAGACGGTCGACCACGGGTTGCCGTCGTAGTGGCGCAAGGCCGCGTCTAGAGGTTCGCGAATTCCTAGCCGAGCTCACAGCAGCCGGGCTTCTGCGAGCCAGAAGTATCGGCACCGTGCCAACTTCAAACGGGACTCATGCCGCCACCGGCCAATCCGCGTACAACGCCTCCGCCTGCTCCATAATCCGCTCGACGAGCGGATCGAAGTCCTCCGCCCGCACTTCCCTCTTCCGAAGCACCCGCTTCACCGCCGCCCGTATCTCGGCCTTCACATCGTCCCGATGCGGTTCGGCCCAGTCCACCTTCAGATTGCGTTTGACCGTCTGCACGACGTCATGGATCAGGTCCCGCAAGAACTCGACGCCGTATGCCTTGTTGTGATGGGCGGCGACAGCGTCGTAGAAGGCGAGCTCCTCCTCGTCTAGCCCCAGCTCTTTCGCGCGGACCTCGGATTCCTGGATCTCGCGATGGATCTGCAGCATCGCCTTGATCACGGCTGCAGCATCGATGAGGCGATTGTGATACTTCTGGAGGGTCTGCTCGAGGAGTTCCCTGAAGCTCTTAGCCATCGCGAGGTTCCTACTCCGGCGCGAGGCGATCTCCTCATACATCAGTTTCTCGAGGAGTTTGAGACGCAGGTTGACGAGCGGCCGGTCCTTGAAGGTCTGCAGGAAACTGTCGTCGAGTATCGAGATGTCCGCTCGCTCGATGCCCGCGATCCTGAAGATGTCCACCACGCCCTCAGACTCCACGCTGTCGTCGACCAGGTCGCGTACTGCGGTGTCCAACTGCCCCGGCGCGCGTGGCCCGGGAATGATCTTGAGCAGCTGCTTCCGCACGCGCTGATAGAAGATGACCTCGTCCGCGAGAGGCCTGCAGTCATCCAGGTGCTTGACGAGAAGAAACGCCTGTGTCAGCCGCAGCTCGGCCTGCAGATAGGCGTCTCGTAACTCGTCGTCCTCGGCGAGATGCCCGTAAACCAGGGCGTACCGATCTTCAAGATCGATCCCGGAGAGTTTGCGCCAGTCCCCGTACTTCACACCCTGTGGCAGAAGGCCTTGCACGTCCCGGAGAGCGGCAAAGAACACCGGCTTCGCCTCCTCCGACAGTTCCGGCGCGGGGTTGCCGCGGCCGCCGCCGGCCGAGTATTGCGCGGTCGCCTCGCGCAAATCGTCGCCGATGCCGATGTAGTCGACCACCAAGCCGTGAGGCTTGTCGCGGAAAACCCGATTCACTCGTGAGATCGCCTGGATGATCGAGTGCCCGCGCATCGGCTTGTCGATGTAGAGCGTGTGCAGGCATGGAATGTCAGTACCCGTGAGCCACATGTCACACACGATCACGAGCTTGAGCGGGTCGTCGGGGTCGACCATCCGCTGTTTGATCGCGTCACGCTGCGCTTTTGTGGTGATGTGGCCTGCTTGGCTCCACTGCGGCGGGTCAATTCCCAGGTCTCCGGTCATCACGACCTTTACCTCAGGGCAACCCGGTAGGGCTGTGAGCGCATCGAATACGCGCACGGAATTCTCCCGGGTCATGCATACCACCATCCCCTTGCCATCGAGCGTAGCGATGCGACCCTGGAAGTGCGCGAGGACGTCCGCGGCGAGTCGGGTGATACGGTCCTTGGCGCCGGCGGCCTTGGCAAGAGCCGCCCAGCGGCTCTTCTTCTGCTCGAGCTCAGGTACGTCGACGTCGCGCGTGATCTCTTCGAGGGCGGCATCGATATCGGTGTGCGCTAGGTGGAGCTTGATCTGGCGGGGCTCATAGAAGATGGGGACGGTCGCGCCGTCCTCCTGCGACTGTTTGATGTCGTACCAGTGGATCAGGTCCCCGAAGACTTCCGCCGTGTCCGCGCCACTGAAGCTGATCGGCGTGCCTGTGAAGCCGATACGGCGCGCGTTCGGCAGCGCCTCTGCGAGGTACCTGGCGTAGCCCGAGGCGAACCCGTACTGGCTGCGATGAGCTTCGTCCGCGATCAGAATGACGTTGCGGCGGTCCGAGAGTACCGGGTGCTCAATTTCGCCGGGACCGAGGCGGAACTTCTCGATCGTAGTGAAGATGACCTCTCCACCACCGCTTCTGAGCTGTGTGCGGAGGTCCTCGACCGACTCAGCCTGCCGCACATCACCCACAAGAGATCGTGCGGCTACGAAGTGATCGTGCAGCTGATCGTCCAGGTCCGTGCGGTCCACTTCGATAACGAACGTCGGGTTCTCAAGGACCGGGTGGCGGCGCAGGATTCCAACGAGGAACACCATCGAGAGTGATTTCCCCGAGCCTGTCGTGTGCCAGATCACCCCAATTCGCTTGTCGGCATCGGGGCGGCAGGCTTGGACGGCCTTGTCGGCCGCGAGCCGTACTGCGAAGAATTGATGATACTTCGCACCCTTCTTCGTGATGACCTCGTTAGCGACCTCGAAGACGATGAAGTCGCGCACGTAGGCCAGCAGCCGTTCCTTCGGAAATAAACCCTCAATGAGGGTCTTCATGGAGCCCGTCGTGTTCGCTTCGAGGTGCACTCCGTCAATCGACTTCCAAGGTGCGTACCATTCATGAGTTGCGGTCCAGACCCCGTGCAACGTGGTCACGCCATCCGATACGACCGTGGCCGCGTTGAACTCGAAGATCTGTGGAATGTCGTTGCTGTAGTGTGCGATCTGGTTCAACGCGTCAGCTACGGTCGGATGCGGGTGGTACGGATTCTTCAGCTCGAATACGACCAGAGGGAGGCCGTTCACGTACACGACCACATCGGGCCGGCGGTCGTTCTGGCCTCGGACGGACAACTGGTTCACAACGAGGAAGTCATTGTTCTCTGAGGCCTCCCAATCGATGGCGTAGATGTGACGATGCTCCGTACGAGCGCCCGGCCGCTCCACTTTGACCTCGATGCCGCGAGTGACATCGGTATGGAATTGCATGTTGCGACGCAAGGTATCGACGCCTTTCGGCCGGGAGAACAGCGCAACCGCTTGGTCGAGTGACGAAGAGGGCAGATCAGGGTAACGACGGGCAAGATCGCTGCGCAGCGCGTCCTTCAGCACGACTTCTTCGCGAGGGCGCTCCAGATCCTCACCGTGACAATGGCGGTAACCGAGTCGCTCAAGACGCTCGATCGTAGTGAGCTCAAACTCGGTCTCGGTTCCGCGGTGGGGCATTTAGATGGCTTGCTCCACAAGTTTCTCCACGGGGGCAATCTGTACTTGACCCGAAAGAAGCTTGGGGAGAAGCGCGTCCCTGAGGGCGGCGAGCGTCTCGGATTCACGAAGGTTGCTTGCAAGCCGGCGATGAAGAGCAGCCGCTAGCGCGTCGAACTCGTCAAGGATAGCTCTGCCGGGAATAATGACTGGAATCGGACGAAAGTTAGACTTGCTGATCTCCGCGAATGTCGTGCCGCCAGCGCGGGCGAGAACCTCATTTAGGTTCTCCTCCGTCCAACGGAGAACGTAATGGTTGGATAACTCGCCACTGCAGACCATGGCGATGAATCCCTGATTCACGGCCACTGGCACCTCCGTCATCACCAAGTAGCCGATGGGCGCACGTGACGAAAGAAGCACGGTTCCAACCGGAAGTAGCCCCGAGCTAATCTGTGACAAGCCTTCCGCCGTGATCTTGCGCTCGGTGTCGAGGAGAACTGGGTTACTTAGCCTGGATAGGTCCTTTGGCGTAGCCCAGGGGATATCTCCGCCAGCCCAAAACTGCGGCTCGTCGGTTCTTGGCGTTGATCCTCCGAGTACCCTCACCACATCGCCGATCTTCGCAACGTTCCATCCCTCTGGGATGGGTCCCACAACGGAATCGACGAAGTGTTCAGGAAAGAGCGATGCGACATTACGCGTCAGCCCCTTGGGGTGTCGCCTGTCAACTCTCGCGAGCGTCGGTTCAAAACCAACAAACCATGATCTGAACAGCGCACGTGACGCTTCTTCGAGCGCGCGATTCATTTGCCGGTTCAGTTCAATCTTATCGTCAAGAACACCGAGGACCCGTGCGATGGCACGCTGCTCCTCAATCGGCGGAACCGAAAGGCGAAACTTTCGCTGGGCTGTCAAGCTGACGTAGTCAGCCATGTCCGTTTCGCCCTTACGGGAGTGCCACTGCTCCGTAAAGCCTCGGGACGACATGAAGTAGTACAAGAAGCGACGGTCTAGGCGTGACTCGTCGAGGGTCCGCCAGAACGTCGTCTGAGGAGAGCAGACGAAGGGGGGGGCGTCGATAGGTACCAGCGCAAGCTTTCCGACCGTGCCTTTATGCGAAAATAGGATGTCGCCGCCACGTCCGATACCCTTGCGGATCCTGCGGACAGCTACCTCGTTGATGTGTTCTGCGGACTCGAAGAGGACACGCCCCCGTGACATGTCCGTGGCGCGGATGAACGCGGCTCCGTCAGACCCGAACTCATCGGGGCGCGGCCGGTATTCACCGTGGTTTCCATCTTCCACAAGCAAGCGACCTGCCCGCTGAAGCTCGTCGACTCTGAACGTCGCCCAGTCAGGGCTCACTGGCGACCTCACGCAGGGCGGTACGAATGGCGCGTTCTAAATCCGCTGACTTGGTGAACTGCTGCTCCAGCTGAGTCAGGAGCCGGGGGAACCGCTCCTCAAACGGCTCATCTTCATCCTCGGTCTCTTCGGCTCCGACATAACGCCCCGGCGTCAAGACGTAGTTGTGCTCGCGAACCTCCTCGATAGTCGCTACTCGGCAGAACCCAGGTACGGCCTCTGGTACAGCTTCCCGTTTGAATCGACGGTATACCGACGCAATGTACTGGATCTCGTCATCCGAGAGCTGCTTCTGCCTACGTGAACCCGGAATGAACGAGCCCAGTTTCCGGCCGTCGATGAACAGGATCTCTCCGACGCGCTTCCTCGAGCCAGGCTGGCCCGTGCGACTCTTGGACAAGAACCACAGACCGCAAGGAATCTGGGTGTTTGCGAACAGCTGGCCGGAGAGCTGAACGATGCAATCGACATACTGATGTTCGACTAGGGCCTTTCGTACGCTAGCCCGAGCTGTCTCGGTGTTGGAAAGCTCCCCCGTCGCCATAACAAATCCCGCCGTCCCCCCTTCCCTTAGGTGAGAGAGGAAGTGCAGGATCCACATGGTATTCGCGTT
>Ga0070708_100001451_pt1 | contig 18088 bp, 22 predicted proteins | sample KBSK5503metaG_FD_65469 | JGI IMG/M metagenome (GOLD analysis project Ga0070708, IMG submission 65469) | Corn, switchgrass and miscanthus rhizosphere microbial communities from Kellogg Biological Station, Michigan, USA - KBS K5-50-3 metaG | ecosystem: Host-associated > Plants > Roots >... | reverse complement strand
CCCTCGGTGGTCGTATCCGGGGCCAATCAGACCTTCGATTCGAGATTCTTTCCGACCGCGCGCAACATCTCCTCCGTCACGCTGTCGGTCATTCTGCCGCTGTGGAATCTCGGGCAGCGGGAGATCGCCATCACGCAGGCGCGGGTGAACCGGGACGTGTCCCGCGCCATCCGCGCGGACCTGGAGCGGGGCGCGCAGCGGGACGTGACCGAGGCATACGAGGCGTATCGCACCGCGCGGACGACCGTGGACCTGTCCGCCCTGGCCCTGGCCGCCGCCACCGAGAACTTCCGGGTCCAGGAAGCGCGCTACCGCTCCGGCGCGACGACGATCCTGGAGCTGCTCGACGCACAGATCAGTCTGACCCAGGCCCAGGCCGACGTGGTCCAGGCGAACTACTCCACCCGCCTCGCCCTGGCGGGGCTCGAAGTGATCCTCGGCCGCCGGCTCTTCCCGAACAAGGATGCCCCGTGAGAGCACCGCTCAGAACCCTGGCCGTCGTCGTCCTCGCGGGGTGTACCAGGGCGGCACCCGAGTCCAAGGGCGCCGGGGCCCCGGGCGGAATGCCGGCGATGCCGGTAGAGGTCGCGACGGCCCGCACCGACACGGTCGTCGACGCCATCCTCGCGTCGGGTCAAATCGAGGCGATCCAGTCGGTGGAGCTGCGCCCCGACATCGAAGGCCGGCTCTCGCGGATTCTGGTCCACGAGGGGGCGGCGATCGAGAAGGGAACGCCGCTCTTCAAGGTCGACGACGGGGAGCTGACGGCGGAGGTGGCGCGGGCGGCGGCGGATCGCGACTTGGCGCGCCAGGCGCTCGAGCGGACCCGCGACCTCATGGGGCAACGCGCATCCTCCCAGGCGGATCTCGAGCGGGCCGAGGCCACCGCGCGGAGCACACGGGCACAGTACGACCTGCTCGCGCTGCGGCTGGAGCGGACCACCGTGCGGGCGCCTTTCGCTGGTGTGGTGGGACAACGGTGGGTGAGCCTGGGGGACTACGTCAAGACGGACACCCGGCTCGCGTCGGTTCAGACCGTAAATCCCCAGCGCGCCTCCTTCCAGGTGCCCGAGCGCTACGCCGCCGCGCTCAAGGTCGGGCAACGCGTGGTGTTCCGCGTCGCGGCGCTGCCCGGCAAGGAGTACACCGGCATCGTGGACTTCGTGGATCCCGTGGTGCAGCTGCCCGGCCGCCAGATCACGGTCAAGGCCGAGGTGGCCAATACGAAGCGGGAGCTCCAGGCGGGCATGTTCATCGACGCGAGGCTCGCCACCGACGTTCGGCCGGCGGCCGTGGTCATCCCCGAAGACGCGATTCTCCCCATCCAGGGGTCGACCTTCGTCTGGGTGGCCAAGGACGGCAAGGCAACGCGGCGCCAAGCCACACTCGGCGTACGTACCCCGGGCTGGGTCGAGGCCAAGAGCGGCGTTGAGGCGGGGGAAACGGTCGTCGTCGGGGGGCAGGAGCGCCTGTTCGAGGGCGCCCCGGTGGCGCCGAAAGTGGTGGAACGAGCGCGCGTCGGCGGGACGGAGATCGAGCGGCCCTAGAACAATCCGCTCTTGGCCGCCTGCCAGAGCCGGGTCAGCCGGTCGAACCCGTCCTGGAGAAGCTCGGCCTGCTGTGGCGACGGGGACGCGGCGATGGCCGTCCGAAGGTCCTCCACCAGTCGGCCCATCTCGCGCCGGCTGGACTTCGCCACCTCGACCTGGATCTGCGCCAGGATGTCGGCGATGCGGTTGCGGACGTCGGCGTCGCCCGGGACCTGCCACAGGTATTCGGCGCTCTCCTTGCCGGCGGCACAGAGCTCGCCGAGCCGGTCTTTGAGCGGCGTGAACGGCCGACGCGGAGCGGGCTGCTCATCTGATTGGTCCATATCGCCTCCCTGCTTATACTCGACGTGGCTCGCGGCGGCTCCAAAGAATCAGGGTCCGGCCGCGGTGCGACAACCCGGCGGGAACCCGAAGCGGCGGTGGGCGTCGCCGGGGGCTGCCGGTGCTCGCGATCCATGAGGAGACGATGCTGACTGCAGGCGTTAAGGCCCCCGAGTTCTCGCTGCCGGCGGACGACGGCACGACGGTTACGCTGGCCGGGCTCAAAGGGCGACCGGTCGTGCTCTACTTCTACCCCAAGGACGACACGAGCGGGTGCACGAAGCAGGCCTGCGGGTTCCGCGACAGCTGGGCGGACGTGCAGAAGACCGGGGCCGTCGTTCTGGGCGTCTCGCCTGACGGTGTGGCCTCGCACCAGAAATTCAAGCGGAAGTATACCTTGCCATTCCCCCTGCTGGCCGACACCGACCACAGGGTCGCCGCGGCCTACGGTGCCTGGGGGGAGAAGTCCATGTATGGAAAGCGGTACATGGGGATTCTCCGAACCACGTTCATCATTGATGCGCACGGGCGGATCGCACGGGTGTTCGAGAAGGTGAAGCCCGAAGGGCACGCGGCCGACGTGCTCACCGCGCTCCGGGTGTGACCCGCCCTTCACTCCGGGCGTCGAGTCGGTCATCTTCCGGAGAACCTTGCCGAGCCCGTGGAGCGGGCGCCTGGTCATGACCGCATCTCCCCAAACCCAAATCCCGGCCCCGCGTCCCACGGCCCCTCACCCCGCCCGCTTCGCAGTGTGGCTCTGGGAGTGGACCAAATCGATTCTCATCGCCCTGGTGGTCTGGTTCTTCCTCCGCACGTTCCTGGTCGAAGCCTTCAGGATTCCGTCCGGCAGCATGGAGAACACCTTGCTCATCGGCGATTTCCTGTTCGTGAACAAGGCCCTCTACGGCGCCGAAGTCCCGCTGGTGCACGCGCACCTGCCCGCGTTCCGTGAACCCAAGCGGGACGACATCCTCGTGTTCGACTCCGTCGAGGAGGAGGGGCTCAAGGTGGTCAAGCGGCTGGTCGGCGTGCCGGGCGACACCCTCTGGATGGAAAACGGCGAGCTGTGGCGTAACGGCGCCAAGGTCAGGGAGCCCTACGTGGTCCATTCCGATCCGACCCGCTCCGAGGATCCGATGCAGCGGCTCAAGATGCGGGAGTGGCAGCTGCCGCATGTGGTCAAGCGCGACCCGACCACGTACAAGCCGGACCTCCAGGATTGGGGGCCGATCGTGGTACCGCCCGATTCGTTCTTCATGATGGGCGACAACCGCGACAGCTCGTACGATGGCCGGTACTGGGGCTTCCTGCCCCGGCAGAACGTCCGGGGCCGGCCGTTGCTGGTGTACTACAGCTACGACGCCAGCAGCTGGCACGCGCTTCCCGCCCTCACCGCGATCCGGTGGAACCGGATCTTCACCAGCCCCGAATGACGGAGCGGAGAGGCGAGCGCCCGGGGGAGATGACCGGCGACGTCCTGTTGCTCCTCTCCGACGCCGAGAGGGCCGGCCTCCTCGCCGAGATGCTGGCGCGGGGCCGACACGTGACGATCGGCGAGGCGGATACCGCGCTCGACGGCCGCTACGACCTGTGCGTCGTGGACGGCCCGGTGCTCCAGCGGCTCTGGCGTCGCATTGCCGAGCGGAAACGGGCCGAGGCGCCCGTGCTGCTGCCGTTCCTCCTGCTCACGACTCCCCCCGACGTCGGCCTGTTCGCTCGGTTCCTCTGGACCGCTGTCGACGAGCTGATCCAGACGCCGGTGCAGCCTCCAGAGCTGCTGGCGCGGGTGGACGTGCTTCTCCGCGCCCGGGAGGCCTCGGTCCGCCTCCGGGATCACGAGGAGGAGCGGTTCCGCCGGTTCTTCGAGACCGATCCGGCCGCCAAGTGGGTGGCCGCCCCGGACGGCCGCATCCTCCTCTGTAACCCGGCCTTCGCCGCCTATGCGGGCTTCACCTCGGTGGAGGAGGCCTGCCGGCATACGTGGGCGGACGTGATCGCCGATCCGATCGCGGCCGCCGACTTCGGCTCGGCTCTGAGCCTCGGCACGCCGCTCGAGAGCTACGAGATGGAGCTCCGCCGGGCCGACGGCACGGTCATCCACGTGCTCCAGCACGCCGTGCCCCGGTTCGTGGACGGCCGTCTGGTCGAGATCCAGGGCTACCTGGTCGATGTGTCGGAGCGCCGCCGGCTCGAGCGCCAGCTGCACATGGTCGAGCGGCTGGAGGCCATCGGCAAGCTCGCCGGCGGCATCGCGCACAGCTTCAACAACATGCTCAGCACGATCCTCGGCTACTCGGATCTGCTCCTCGCCGATCTTCCGATCGGCGACCCGCGGCGTCGGGAGATCGAGGAGATCCGGCAAGCCGCGCTGCGCTCGGCCGAGCTGACACGGCAGCTCCTGGCGTTCAGCCGGCAACAGGTGCTCCAGCCGACCGAGCTGGCCGTGAACGCCGTCGTGGGCGCGATGGAGCGGACCTTCCGCGGGCTGCTCGGTGATCACCTGGAGCTCGTCCTGGCGCTGCACGACGACCTGGGGCCCGTCGTCGCCGACCGCGCCCAGTTGGAGCAGGTCCTGGTCAATCTCGTGCTCAACGCACGGGAGGCCATGGTGGGGCTCGATCGCGGGGAGCTCAGGCTCGAGACCGGCCCGCTCAAGCTGCCCGGCGCGGACCGCACGCTCGCCGGGATCGAAGTGCCCGCCGGCGATTATGTGGTTCTGCGAGTCCGGGACTCCGGGCGCGGCATGGACGCCGCCACCCGGGCCCGCGCCTTCGAGCCGTTCTTCACCACCAAGCGGGCCGGTGAAGGGATAGGCCTGGGGCTGGCCACGGCGTACGGGATCGTGAAGCAGAGCGGCGGGTTCATCTGGATCGACAGCGAACCCGGACAGGGAACCGCGGTCAGCGTGTACCTGCCGGTCGCGCATGCGGCCAGAGTCCGCCCGCCAGAGTCGCCCCTGCCGGCGTCGCTCGACGCTGTCGATGGGGAGACCGTGCTGCTGGTCGAGGACGAGGAAGCCGTGCGGACGATGGCGGCCCGGGTGCTCCGCCAGCGAGGCTATACCGTGCTGGAGGCCGCCACCGGCGCAAGCGCGCTGGCCCTGCTCGAGAGCCACGACGGCCAGGTCGACGTGCTCGTCACCGACATCGTGATGCCGGAGATGAGCGGCCTGGAGCTGGCAGAACGGGTGGGCGCCGTGCGTGAGGGCATTCGAGTGCTGTATATGTCAGGGTACGCGGAGTCGGCCCCGGGGCTGGAGCACGTCGCCGGGAGCCTGCTGCACAAGCCGTTTCGCGCAAACGAGTTGGTCGGCACGGTGCGGCGCCTGATCGACGGCGCGCGGATGGGCCGGGAGCCGGTCGCCGCTCGCTAGACCCTCAGCGTGCCTTCGGCGCCTCCGGAACGGGGCTTGGGGCGGCGCCGCGGTCGATGTAGACCGCGCTCCGGCCGCAGGCGGCGCAGTGGAGCGTGACGCGGCCAGCGGAGTGATCGTCTCCCTTGGCGGAGCGGGGGGGGTTGCGGTCGACGGCCGCCGAGGCGCAAGACGGACACACCAGAGGCTTGTGGTCCCGATCGGCTGCGATCAAGATCAACGCCTCCGGCGCGCGGTATTCCTTGATTCCCCGACGACCCACAGTCGGTCCTTCCGGTGGGAACGGTGACCGTTCATGCGAAGATCCCACCTTCAGTCAATCTACGGTCGCCTCGAAAGGCACGCAAAGCGGTTGCTCCCGGCGCTGGTGGCGATCGGAGCCGCCCTGCGCGGCGGGCTGGCGAGCGGTCAGACCGTTCACATCGTTCGACTTGAGGTGGACCCCGCCCGGGAGGTGTACCGGTTCGTCCCGGCCCGGGTCACGGCCCGCGCCGGGGACGTGCTGCGGTTCCGGGTGTCGAGCGGGTCTCCGCACAACGTCACCTTCGAGGGCGACAAACTCCCCGCCGGGGCCCGTGAGGCACTCAACTCGGCCATGCCCGCGCGCACGGGGGACTTGAGCGGTCCGGTCCTCGACCGGGCCGGGGCTGAATACCGGATAGTGGTTCCCGCGCTCCCTCCAGGCCGTTATCCCTTCTTCTGCACCCCCCATCGGGTCTACGACATGCGAGGTGAGCTGATCATGAGCAAATGACGGCGGTCTTCGGAGCTTCGGTATTTGTATGGTAGTAGCTGAGAGTACTTATCATCGCCCACCTGTCAAATCAGCAGTAGTACTCGCTTGACGTTCCCCCCAGCCCGTGATACGTTGCCCGCCACGGAGATACGGGCGGGCTCACCTCTCGCCGGCGCCGGTCTCCGCTTCACGGAGGCCCGCAGTGTCGGAGCTCGGCGGCTCGCAAATTTCCACTCTGCTCGAGGCTCTTCCGGGCATCGCCAACGTGCTACGGAGCCCGGTGGCGGACGCGCTGGTGAACACCATCCGCGCGGCCGCCCGGTTGGGCGAGTTCCAGCTGGTCGACGCCGAGGAGCTAGTGAAGTACGCCGTCCGGCGCGGGCTGTTGGGGGCTGAGGAAGGGGATCGCGTCCTGGGGGACGTGCACGAGGCGCATCGCAAGCGCGCCGATCGGGCGGCCGACCGGGCCCGCGCTCACAAGGCCAAGGCGAAGGCCAAGGCGGTGAAGTCGGTCAAGGCCGTGAAGAAGGCGGCAAAAAGCGGGAAGCGCCGCTAGCCGTTAGGTCTTGAAGTCGTCCATCAGGCTGGTCAGCCGCTGAGCTCCCTGCAGGAGCTCGCCGGCCGCTGTCGCCATCGCTTCCGTGCTCGCCGTCTGCTCCTCGGCGGCCGCGGTCACTTCCTCGCTCATCGAAGCATGCTCGGTCGCCGTTTGCGCGGCCCCGGCCGTCTTCCGGCCCAGGTCGTCCACCATCCGGCGATGCTCAGCCGCCTCGCGGACGACGTCCGCGGCCGCCGTGCTCACGAGCGCCACCGCCTCCGCGATCTGCTCGAGTCCGCTGGCCGCCGCGGCGGCCACGCCCTCCACGCCGCTCACTTTCGCGGAGCCCAGCCCCATCGTCGTTGACACGTCGCGGATCTGACCGCGGATGTACTCCACGGTCTTGGTGACGTCTTCGGCGGCCGCGGCGCTCGAGTCGGCGAGCCGCCGCACCTCTTCGGCCACCACGGCGAAGCCGCGCCCGTGCTCGCCGGCGCGCGCCGCCTCGATCGCCGCGTTCAGAGCGAGCAGGTTCGTTTGCGACGAGATCTGCTTGATGAGATCGATGAAGTCGGTGATGGACCCCGAGAGCCGCGCGAGCTGCTGGACCTGTGTGGCGGACGTCTGCACCACTTCGCGGATGCCGAGGAGCGTTTCGCCCGCGTTCCGCACGTCCGCCTGATGATGGGCGGCCAGATCGCGGATCCGGTCCCCCAGCGCGACCACCCGGGCGGCCGCCTCGGCGTTGCCCTCGGCGGCCCGGCGCAGCGTGAGCAGGACGGCGTCGGCCTCGCGCATGCCGTTCACCTGCTCTTCGGCGCTGGTCGCCATCCGGACCATCGCCGTCGAGATCTCGCCGCTCGACGACGCCAACTGCTCGCTCATCGCGGAGAAGTCGCTGGCGCTGCCGCTGATCTGGTTGGCTTCCTGCACGACCGACTGGACGACCTGCCGGAGCCGCGCACCCATGTCGCTCATGGCGCGTCCGAGGCGGTCGAGCTCGGTCGGCATCGCGCCGAGCTTGATCGGGCGGAGATCGCCGGAGCCGAAGCGGTCGGCGGCGCCGATGAGACGGCGAAGCGGCAGGCTGATCCAGCGATCGGTGACCAGGGCGATGACGACCGCCGCCACGAGCGACAGAAAGAAGACCAGCCAGAGCAGAGCCCGCCGCTGGTCCGCCTCGGCCTTGAGCTCCTTCACGCGGACCAGCGACCGGTTGCTCTGGGCGGCGGTCAGCGCCTGGACATCGGCCATCAGCGTATCGGCGGACGGCCGGGCCTGGCCGGCGAGCTTATGGGCGTCGTCGTGTCGCCCGAGGTCGGCGAGCGCGTGCGCCTGGGCGTACGCCACCTCGAGCCGAGCCTGGGTGGCGCCGATGCGGTTGATGATGTAGCGGTCGGAGGTGGTGAGCGAGCCCAGCTCGCGGTAGCGTCGCTGGAAGGCGTAGGCGGAGTCGCCGTCCCGGATGAAGTCCGTCTTCACGGCTGAGGCCGGCTGGTCGAGGTACTGCTCGGCGGTCCGGATCTCGGCGGTAATCGTGCCCACCAGGCCGTTCCCGAGCGCGGTCGTCTGAAGCAGGAGGCCGACCTCCTGATCCACGGACCGATCGAGCGAGCGGATCGTCTTGACGGCGAGCGAGAACAAGACGAACACCAGCGCGATGAGCACGCCCATCCCAGCCCACATCCGCGCCCGCAGGCTGTCCAGCACGCTCAACCGCCCTCGGCAAGGCGGATCGCGCCGCCGTGCACCACGCCGATGTGCACCTCGCTCGCGGGGACGTCACCGAGCGAATCGAAGACCACGCGGCCCGTGACCCCCTCGAAAGCGGGCGCCGTCGTGCCCACCGCGGCCACCGCTTCCCGGATCGCCTGCCGTCCGGTGCCGGCCCGCGCGATCACGTCGCGCAACAGGTAGATCGCGTCGTAGGTGGCGGCGGCCGGCTGGTTCGGCGCTCCGGCGGCCGGATACTTCCGGTGATAGGCCTCGACGAACCGGTGATTCGCCGGCCGATCGATCGAGGGGAGATACGCCTGCGAAATGTAGACCCCCTCGGCCAGGGCACCGGCCTCCTCGATACCCTCGAGCCCGTCGGCGCCGAGGATGGGCACCGTGACCTTGCGGCTTCGCGCCTGGCGCAGGATCTCTTCCGCTTCCCCACGGTTCCCGGCGACGACGATGAATTGCGCCCGCCCGCTCTTGGCGAGCCGGTCGAGGTAGAGAGCAACGTCGGGCGTGTCGCCCAGATAGGGGTCGACGGCGAGCAGCTCGCCGCGAAGGCGGGTGAACTCGGTGACGAAGGTCTGCCGCACCCCGCGGCCGTAATCGTCGTTGAGGTACAGCACGACCCCGCGCTCGAGGCCGAGGCGGTTGCGGATCCAGCGCGCCAGCGCGGCGCCGTGGGCGAGATCGCTCGGGCAGAGGCGGAACGTGTAGTCGCCGACGCCGCTCACGTCGGGCGAGGAGGACGCCGGCGAGATCGCGACGACCGGGCTTTCTCCGCCGTTGTACACCGGCGCCGCGGCGAGGGTCTGCCCGGAGAAGAGATGGCCGACGACCGCGGCCACACCGGCGTTGTAGAGATCGGTCGCGACGAACACCGCCGAGTCCGCGTTGGCGAAGTCGTTGCGCTCGATCAGTTGAATGGGGTGTCCGCCGACGCCGCCTTGAGCGTTGATCTCCTCGACGGCGAGCTCGGCGGCCAGCTTCATCGGGGCACCGACCGGGTCCGCGAACGGACCGGCGAGCCCGATGAGCACGGGCCCGCTGGTGGAGCGGCAGGCGGTCGCGGCGAGCAGCGGAACGGCGACCGCGAGAGCGCGCTGGAGGACGTGCGCGTGTCGTCGGAGGCGCTGGAGCAATGCCTGGTGGTGTGGGCGCAAGAGTCGGCGAAGGTTATGCGTGCGATTGGGAGAAGGCAATGGGTATGTTCCCGTCGTCACGCGTGCGTGCGAGCGACATCGTATGAGCGATTGGACCCAGGGTCCGGCGGCCGCGACGTTCGACTTGCATGGCCAACGGGTTCTCGAGGCCGCGGCAAACGCGGAGCGCTTCCTCCGGGCGCAGGCCCGCGCACGGCCCGGCGCAGTCGTGCGCGTCATCACGGGGCGCGGCCGGTCCGGCGGCGGCGCGCCCATCCGCACCCGGACGCGCACGCTGCTCGGGGCACTCCGGGACGAGGGGGTGGTGCGGGACTATTTACTGGAAGAGGGGGAAGGCAGCTTCATCGTTCGGCTACGACCGTGAGGCGCTCCGGCGCGCGCGCTGGCGTCCCCACGCGTCGAGCACGGCGCCGTCCACCAGGGCCACCGAAGCGACCTTGGTGGTCCGGTCGATCCGCCAGGTGAGACGGATCATGGCGTCGCGCCGGATCCACTGCATCATCCACTGCGGACCCTGCACCTTGGCCCCGACGCGCCCGTACCGGCCTTCGAGCCCGCTGCGCCACTGGTCCAGCTGATCGGGGGCCACCTCCCCCGAGAGCATGACGACGCTCGCGACGCTGTCGAACGCCGACAGCCACAGGTCCACCAGCCCGCCGAAATCGGGGTCGGTCAGCGTTGCGCGGCACTCGCTGATGCGGCGATCGACGTGAGCGCGCTCGCACTTGAGCCGGCTGCCGTCCAACCGCTTGACCTGAGCCGCGATGTCGACCAGCCGCTCGCCGACGCGAAAGCCGTGGAACTCGAGCGCGGCGGTGTCGGGCCGCGCCAACTGCGCAGCGAGCGGCGCGCCGGAGCCGGCGAGGAGGCACACTGCGGTGCCCAGGGCGATTCGAAGCGAGCGCGACATGACCAACCTCGGTGCGACGCCGTTGACGGCGATGGTGGTGGCGTACCGGTGACGGGAAAGACCGCAAGAACCGAGCCCTGTCCCCGCCAGCGGAGGAGAGGGCCGCGGCCCTGCGGCCCGACTGCGGTGCAACGCCGAAGGTGCTGGTTCGCTACAGCTTGCGCACGTTCGCGGCCTGGAGGCCCTTCGGACCCTCGACGACTTCGAACTCCACGTTGTCGCCCTCAGCAAGCGAGCGGAAGCCCTCCGCCACGATCGCCGTGTGATGAACGAACACGTCCTTGCCGCCGTCCTGCGCGATGAAGCCGAAGCCCTTCGCGTCGTTGAACCACTTGACCGTGCCCTTCGGCATTGCCACGACCTCGTGAAGATGGAGCCCGATGGCTCCGGAGAACCCCGACCCTCGTGGCCGGGGCGTGAAGCAAAAAACCGACCGGCGCGAACGCCGGGCGGCCGTATGTCGCCGAGTGCTAGGCGCGCTGGACCCTGTGAAGCATAGGGATAAGGTCCGGCGCGGCAGGGACCTTGTCAAGACGGGGCGGGCCGCCTACCGGAGGACGACACCTGCCTTCCGGAGCTCGTGGCCCAGGAGCCAGCGCTTGGCTTCCAGCCCCCCGCTATAGCCCACCAGGCTCCCGTCTTTGCCCACCACGCGGTGGCAGGGAATGAGGAGGGCGAGGTGATTGGCTGCGATGAGCCACCCGATCTGGCGCGGGTGCAGGCCGGTCGCCCGCGCCACGTCGTCGTAGGAGCGGGTCTCTCCGAAACGGATCTTCCGGAGCGCTTTGTACACCGCCACCTGGGCGGCCGACAGCTCGAACCACTGCCGCAGGTAGCGGGGGAACGCGAAGGGAGGCGGCGCGCCCGCGAAATACGCGTCCAGCCAGTCGGTGGTCCGGGCGCACGGACCCTGGATGATGTGGAGCTCGGGCACGGCGGCACGGAGCCGGACGGTCCAGCGAATGCGCCCGGCCCGGTGCGGAAATTCGACGGCGAGCGGCCCCTCCGCGCATTCGATGACAGTGAGGGCGCCGATCGGTGACGCGTAGGACGTCCATTCCACGCGCACTAGGGAGCTCCGCGGCCGGGGATACTAGGAAACGTAGCGCCCGCTTAGCTTCCATGCATGTCCGCACCCCAGACCCTGGTTGTCCGCACCTTCTCCGATCGGGCGGAGGGGCTGTCGCATTTCATCCTCCGTGCCGGCGAGGCTCCCCGATTTCTGGCGTTCGACGACGCTCTCGGCTGTCCAGTAGAGACCGCCCTGGCGGCGCTCGAGTGGACCGGCGCCGTCGGGATTCTCATGGACGACGACCTGCTGCACGCCGCCCGCCTCACGAGCGAGACCGCCGCGGCCGTGGTTGAGCGCAAGACCCAGGGCGAGCGCCGGTTCGTATATCTGGGGCCCCGGCTGGACGCGCCTCCCATGGACGTCTTCGAGGGCGCCGTTCTCTTCGACGAGCCGGGCGTGAAGGCCGTGGAGTTCAGCCAGCGAGCGCACGGCCTTGCCCACTTTCTTCGGGCGACCTCGGGTGCGGGCGCCCTGCTCGCGCTCCTCGGCCGGCGCGCGCCCGAGGTGCGGCACCTCCGCCGCTGGCTCGGCCCCGTGATCAAGGAACTCGACTTCCCTCGCCCGCTCGTGGCGGGCTGGTTCGCGGCGACGGCCGCCGGCTGCCTGTTCGGGCCCATCGAGGGTGAGCCGACCTACCGGTACATCGAGGCGGGCCTCGAATCTTGAGACCGGGTCCGCTGCCCCCCGTTGTCGACAACTTGGAATGCACATCCTCCACATGCTGTGGACGGGAGCGGTAGGTCCCGGCGGCTACTCGGTTTAATTATCCACATTCGTCCTAGCGTCAGGTGACGTAACCCGAAGAAATACGGGCACTTGCGGTATCGTTCGGCGAACGCGATGTTCACCGTGCGGTTTCACGGTGCCGGCCGGAACTCCCCGTTTCGGTAAAGGTCCGGGAAGCCGGGACGAGTCGGGTTCTACGGGGGAGGAGCCGCCACCTCGCGTGTCGGTGCCGTTGATCCCGGTGGCCAGCCGGCTCGATCCGGGCGAAGCCAGTCGCGTGCTTCGCCCTCTCCGATTTGGCGCCTCGGAGAGCAGTGCGAAAGGTCGGTCCGCGACCCGATCCGACTCGCAGCGCCCGCATAGACGAACCAGGTGGGACGGCCATCCGGCCTGGGGATCGTTGCCGAAGCCCTGCTCGGCCCTCCCGGGTGCAACGCCCGGTGGCAGGCGGGAGAAGAACGGCGGCCTTCATGGCCCCGACTTCGGAAAGTCCGTGTGTGGGACGGCCGCCTAGCCACGACTAGGCGGCTGTTCCGCTTTCAGGGGGCGCCAGGAGCGCCAGCGAATTCACCGCGCCCTCGGTACACCCGCCTGCGGTCCAACTGCCACAACCGCGCGCTCAGCGCGGCCGATCCAGTGAAATTGCCGGCGTCCCGCAGGGCATCGGCGAGGCTCGCGCTCTTGGCGCTCGCGTCGTCCGCGTAGTGGAGGATCTCCGCCTCGAGCGTCATCGGCGGGACGGCGGCGCCGAATTCCAGCTTGCCGTGATGCGAGAGAACGAGGTGCAGCAGCAGGTCAAGCTCCGGTCCGGTACAGGGCGGCTGCGCGTGATCGCGGACACGGCGATCCAGCATCCTGGCCCCGAGGGCGACGTGGCCGAGCAGCGCGCCGGCCGGCGTGTGATCGAAGGGTCCCGACCAGGTGTAGGCCTCGAGCTTGCCGATGTCATGGAGCAGAGCGCCCGCGAGGACGAGATCTGCGTCGGCCCCGGCGACGGCGGCGATCGCGCGCCCGATCGTCGCGACCTCGAAGGTATGGCGGAGGAGTCCGCCGAGCGCGGCGTGATGTCCCGCGGGGCTGCCCGGGCACTCTCCGTAGCAGCGACGGAAGGCCGGGTCGTCGTAGAAGAGGGCGATCACCCGCGCCAGGCCGCCCCGCTGGATGGCGCCACGCCAGCGGTCGAGCGCGGTCCAGCACGGGGCTACGTCGGGGACCGCGGGCAACAGCGTCCGCGGATCGACCTCCTCTCGGGATGCGCGGCGGATGGCCGCCACCTCGAGCTGACGCCGCCCCCGGTAGGCGCCCATGCGGCCGGCGATCTCCACGACGTCACCGCGCGCGAGACCGGCGACCCGACGCTGGGTCTCCCCCCAGAACGGCGCGCTCGGCAGCCGCCCGGAGGCGTTCCCGAGCGTGAGCACGGTGGCCTCCCGGCCGCCGAGGGTACGCCGCTCGATGTCGAGCACCAGCATATGGGCCTTGAGCCGGGCGCCGGGCTCGAGCCCGGCCAGCGACGCCGGCACGGCGCCCGTCATCCGAGGCGGCGAGCCGCACCTCGCCGGCAATGGCCCGGCCCGAGCGGCGGGACTAGGTTGCCCAGCATGAACGCACCCCTCCACCTGGCGGTTGTCGAGCGGCATCTTGAGCGGCGGCGCCTCATCGTGGACGCGCTCCGGGCCGCGGGGCTTCGCGTGTTCGAGACCGGGGATTCCCGCGTCGCGGTCGAATCGCTCGAGGCCGGTGGGTTCGACGCGGTCGTCGTCTCACTCTCGCTGCCCGAGCTCGAGGCCGGCGTCCTACGCGCCGCCATCTGTCCATCGTCGCCGGGGTCGCCCGTCTCCCTTGACGCCGCCGAACGCGCGCACATCGCGCGCACGCTGTCGCACACCGGCGGGAACCGGCGCCAGGCGGCGCTGGTCCTCGGGATATCGCGCTCGACATTGCTCCACAAGATCCGGAAGTACGGATTCGATGACAGCGCCGCGCCCCGGCACCCACGGGCGGATGGAGACGACTGATGTGGATGCGAGCGGTAGGGATGGGCGTGGTGTGGCTGCTCGCGGGCCACGCGAGCGCGTCGGCGCAGGCCGGGCGCGCCGTGCCCGCGGGTACGGTGGCGCAGGGACAGCTGAGCTTCGACGGGCGGGCTTCCGCAGGCGATTTCACCGGCACGACGACGACCGTGAGCGGTGAGATGACGGGCGGGCCGCAGCTCGAGGCAGTGCGGGGCTGGGTCGAGGCGCCGGCGGCGACGCTCAAGACCGGCAACGACCGGCGCGACCGCGATCTCAACAAGTCGATGGAGTCCGCCCAGTACCCGACGATGCGGTTCGACCTCGACGGAGTGACGCCCGGCGGCACCGGCGACAGCGTGCCGGTGACACTCAAAGGACGCCTCACGTTGCACGGCGTGGAGCACGCCGTGGAGCTGCCGGGGCTGGTGCTGCTCGGGTCCGACCAGGTGCGGATCCGGAGCGACTTCCCGCTCAACCTCAAGGATTACAAGATCGGCGGCCTCACGAAGCTGATGGGCATGCTCCGGATGTATGAGGACATCAAAGTGCACGTGGATGTGACTTTCCGCTTCAGCCGTTAGTTTTGAAACTGGCTCGGAGCACATCGGGCCTCCGAGCCCGGCCGGCGAAGGTGCCGTCTTCCTCCGCGCGACCGCACGAACGCTACCGGGCTATCCGCAGTCGGCCGAGGCGAGACACGATGACCTGCCGCCGGATGCTGCCGCGCTCAAGGGTATAGGTGGCGTTGGCGACCCCACGGGGGAGTCCAGTTGGCGCGAAGGCCAGCGGGTAGGCCGGCCCCTCCAGCGAGACGCCGAGCGACGCGGGCCCGGCCCCCCGCCAGACGGCCGCCGTGTCCCGACCGTACAGCACGCGGACGACCAACGAGTCAGCGTCTACGGCGAGCAAGGTGGGCCGGCTCCGCATGATGGCTGTGAACCGGGCGATCCGATGCGCCGCCATGAGTTCGCGGGCCGCGCGCTCGGTGTACACACCGGCCAGCAGGCCCGCCGCTGGGGGAACGGCGAGGGCCGCCAGGCAGGCGAGGACCGCCAGAACGACGAGCAGCTCGGTCAGGGTGGCTCCCGTTCGCATGGAGAGACGTTATGGGACAGGGCCCCCCGACCCGGCAGCTTTTTCCTGCGGCCGCCGGCCAAAAGCTGCGCTACTTGCTCCCGACCGGCCGTCGGGCGATACTAGCCGATAGTCCCTTATCCAACATCCACCAATCGGGAGCTCGGTTGAGCGACTTTACGCCCCAGCGTCTCTTCGGGGGGGCTGCGGAGGGGTCTTGGCACGAGGAATTTCTCGAGCGGGCCCGACTAGAGCGCGAGCGGGGTGATCCGGAGGCATCCCGGGGCGCCCTCGCCGGCTATCTGATCGCGCGGCTAATCGAGCGGGCGCTGGATGGATCGGAGACCGAGGAAGAGCAGCAGGCCTTCGCCTGGCAGCTCGACAGCGCACGCCGGTACGTGACTGAGCTGGAGGACCGCGGTCCCGAGGCACGGCATCTCGAGGGTATCCTCGAGGCGTTGCGCACGGCCGACGGGGCATGCACGTCTCCGGTGCGAATCGCGCTCAACGCGTTCGCGTACTTCCTCGAGAACGAGGGCCGCCTGGCGGAGGCCCTGGACGTGTTGGGGCTCGCGGCCCGGACGCATGGGGCGAGCATCCCCGCGGGAGATTTCGCGTCCGTCGCGCTCGTCGCCGGGCGGCTCAACCGGCTTCAGGCCCGATTCGACGCCGCGACAGCGGCGTACGTCGCGGCGGAAGAGGGGGCGCTGGCGGTGGACGACCCGAACGCCCGTCTGATATCCCGCCTCGGGCGCGCGCAGGTCATGCGCGCCCAGGGGAACCTCCCGCTCGCTCGCACGACGGTGGAGCAGGTCATCGCCGAGGCTAGGGCGTCGGAATTGGGCGACGTGCTGAGTCGGGCCTACACCGACCTCGCGGCGGTCCTGGCCCTACAGGGTCACCGCCTCGAGGCGCTCCAGGCCAACTATGACGCTTTCCGTCTGGCGCACGACGCGGTCAGTCGCATGCGCATCCTCGGGGATCTCGGCGTGAAGCTGGCCGAGCTCGGCTTCTGCGACATGGCCAGGTTCGCGTTCGAGATCGTGGTGAGCTCGAACACGAGCTTCATCGTGAAAACCAACGCGCGACTCGAGCTCATGGAGCTCGAGTCGACGCTGGGCAATCGGGTGGCGTTCGAGCGGCAACGAGCCGAGCTCCGCGATGCGGCGCCACGGATGCCGCCCAGCATGACGATTGACTTCCGCTACAAGACCGGCGTGGGGCTGGCGCGATTCGGCCAGGTCGTGCGCGCCCGCGAGGTGTGGGCCGACGGCTTGAGGCTGGCCGAGGCCCATCACCTCAACGAGTGGTATTTCCGGCTCGAGCGATTGAGCGCCAACCTGGATGGCTGCGCCTTGGCCCAGCCGCCGAAGCCCGAGCCAGCGGCCCCTCCGTCGGCGATCGCGGATCTCGCCGCCGGGCTGAGGGCCTACGCGGAGGCCGCGCCCGCCTGAGACCGCGGCTCGCGCGACCTGGCGGTCAATGCGGCCCGCTGGTGGGGCACCCGGTCGCGCTGTTCGAACCCTGGCTCTCGCACGAGAAGCTCGGCTTGGGACCGGTCGGGTCGGAAGCACAAGCGGAAATCAGAGCGGCGGCGACGACGGCGGCGAACGCAAGCGTGCTGGAGCGAGACATGGCGCAATCCTCTGTGAGAGAGCGACGTCAGGGGACCGGGCCAAGTTGAGCGGGGCTATCCTCCGGAGATAGGTCGTTTTTGCGACATTGAGGGGCGCTTTTGCGACAAGTCCCGATACTGGCTGCCGTGCCGGGCGAGCGCTTGTTCCGCCTGCACGCCGCGGAACCCGAAGGTTATGAATGGGTTCCCGCGACGACGTGGGTCCAGGCGGTCACGCTCATCCGCACCCGGCCGATCGAGATGGCGGTGGTGGATCCGATGTTGGCGGGCGAGCCGCGCTCCGTGGAGATCGCGCGCCTCAGACAGCATTTTCCCTCGCTCCCTCTCGTCGTGTACACCGCGCTCGCCCCGGAGACCGCCGGCGCCTTGCTGGATCTCGGCCGCGCCGGAATCCGCCGGGTGCTCTTCCATCGCTTCGACGACGCGCCCGCGGCGCTCCGGCGGGCGCTGCTGGCCGAGCTGGAGCAAAGCGCGTCGCAGCGTCTGATGCAGCAGCTGAGCGGGGCTCTCCCGGAGCTGCCCGAGGCTCTGCGTGAGGCGCTGGAAGTGACCCTGCACGCCCCCGGCGACGGACCGACCGTGTCCGCGCTCGCGGAGCGGGCCCAGCTCAAGCGGCGGACCTGCGAACGGTGGTTCGCCCGGTTGGGCCTCCCCTCCCCCAAGATGGTCATGCTCCTGGCCCGGGTGCTCTATGCCCACCGGCTCCTGCTCGACCCGGGGTACACCGTCGAGGACGTCGCCCTCAAGCTCGGGTACGCGCGGGCCAAGACGCTGCAGATGCACTTCCGCGAGGTCTTCGGGCTGACGGCCGGCGAAGTACGGCTCTCGCTTTCTCCCGACGAGGCGATGCGCTTCATCGCAGACCGCTACCTCCACCAGCCCAAGCAGGCGGCGTCGTGACGTACCGGGTGCTGGTCGTGGACGACGAGCCTGCGCTGAGGCAGGCCCTCGAGCGGGCCATCCGCTCGTTCGGGTACGACGTAGCGACCGCGGCGGATCCCGAGTCGGCGTACCTGCTGCTCGCGGAGGCGGAGTTCGACGCGGTGCTGCTCGATCTCCGGTTGCGGCACACGATGGGCGACGCTTTCTATCTCGCCCTCGTCCGGCAGTGGCCGTACCTTCGTCACCGCGTCATCCTCATGTCCGGGGATCCCTGGTCGATGCAGGACACCTGGCCACCCGAGCTGCTCGCCTGCCCCGTTCTGGCCAAACCATTCTCGCTCCAGGGGCTCGCCGGCCTCCTGTCGCAGATCGT
>Ga0070708_100001450_pt1 | contig 18093 bp, 13 predicted proteins | sample KBSK5503metaG_FD_65469 | JGI IMG/M metagenome (GOLD analysis project Ga0070708, IMG submission 65469) | Corn, switchgrass and miscanthus rhizosphere microbial communities from Kellogg Biological Station, Michigan, USA - KBS K5-50-3 metaG | ecosystem: Host-associated > Plants > Roots >... | reverse complement strand
GTCATCCTGAACGATTCCAACCTCGGGTTCGCCGCGGCGAACAATCAGGCGCTGGAGAAGACCTCCGGAGACTACATCGTGCTGCTGAACAACGACACGATCGTCGCGCGGGGGTGGCTCGAAACGCTGATCCGGCATTTGGACGCGAACCCGGAGATCGGGATCATCGGGCCGGTCACGAACGCGATCGGCAACGAGGCCATGGTGCCCGTTGAATACTCCGACGTCGAGCAGATCCCGATCTGGGCTCAGGAATACGTCCGCCGTCACGCCGACGAAGTCTTCGAGATCCCCATGCTCGCGATGTTCTGCGTCGCGATGCGGCGAGAGGTGTTCGAGAAGGTGGGCCCGCTCGACGAACGATTCGGAATCGGAATGTTCGAGGACGACGACTACGCGATCCGGATGCGCCGGGCGGGCTATCGGATCGCCTGCGCACGCGACAGCTTCGTCCATCACTGGATGAAGGCCGCGTTCGGCCAGATCGCGGCCGCGGAGTACCAGACCCTCTTCGAGAGGAACCGCCGTCTGTTCGAAGAGAAATGGGGGACGACCTGGATCCCTCATTCCGCCTCGGACGAGAAGAGCCTGGCCCTCGTGACGGCAGCCGAGGGTGCCTCGGCTTCAGAGGATTGATCCCTCTTCCGCTCTCGCGGCCGAAGCGACAGAGACTGGCGCGGGACGTTCGCTACTGCCGGCGATAGATTCCAAAGAAGGTCTCGGGAGGAAGTTTGCCTGACTCCAGGCAATTCCGATCGAGCTGCCAGATGGACTCGAGGAGCGCTCGGTCGAGTGGCTCGGCCAGGTCGTAGTTGGGACCATACATCGTGTCCAGGAAGCGGCGACTCAGGGAGAAGTAAGGGACGAAAGCAGTTTCGCGAAGCGTCTGTCGCAGGACCCGAAGGATGTCCTCCGACCGGATGCACTCCATGCGCCCGGCGTCGGAATCCCAGATTTCACGATCCACGCGCGGCTTCTCGTACGCGGTGTGGTTCAACCGGAATCGCTCCTGCAGGGTACGGAAGAAGGGAGCGGCGACTTCTCGGGTCTCCGGCCACATCCGATACCCGTTGCGCGTAATAACGTCCACGGTGATGAGCTCGCCCCCACGTTTGAGAGTCCGGCGGATCTGGTCGACGAGCCGTTCGAGCTCCAGCACGTGGTGAAGCGACGCATGGCAGAAGACGAGGTCGAATTCGTCGCGAGGAAGCTCCACGCCGTTGAGATCCGCTTCCTCGAAGCGCACGGCGAACCTTTTCTCCTGTGCTCGCCGCCGCCCCAGCTCGAGAACCCCGGGATTCACGTCCAGGCAGAGGATCTCGGCCCCGCGGCATTGATCCGCCAGCCACAGCTCGACGCCGCCAGGGCCAGACCCGACTGACAGGACTCGGAATCCGGGTCGGCTTTGCATCCGGGCCAACATGTGGCCCATCGGCGTGTCGCCGGTTGTCGCCCGCACAATCTCGGCCGCCCGCGTTTCGAGTTCGTTCCACGACGCGGGCACCGGCTGCATGAGCCGCGCCTTGCCCTCCTCGGACTCGAAGACCTTCCCATAGTGGTCGATCTCCTCCCGCAGACGCTCCTCGTAATCACGGGTGCCGGGCTTCAGACCTTCGTTGTCGTGCACGGGGACGTTTATACCGCCTCCACCGCGACCGTGCTATCTTCCGACGCTCCGTTTTTCCGTCCGCCGGAGTGCCGCAAGTCTTGAAGGAGCGATCATGAGATCCACCATTTCGAGAGCCGCTTTCCTGGTCCTTGCATTGGTCCTGTGGCTCTCCGCGGGATGCTCGCGGGAACCGCAGCGCCGACAGTCCGAGGCCTCCACGGCGGCGGCGACCGGCGCGCCTTCGGGGGCGGCGCCCGGATCGCCTGCGAGTGGCTCGGTCACTGCGGCTCCGAATCCGATACGGGTCTGCGACGTCTCGGGCCTCGGCGTGACTGCGCTCTCGTGGAGGTCCACCGGCGTCAAGGAAGTCCAGGTCCATGTCGGTTCGCCCGACGGCGCGCTGTTCGCATCCACCGAAGCCGCCCCGGACGCCCCCAAGGAGACGGGAAAATGGGTCACTGACGGAATGGTCTTCTATCTTCAGAACACAACGGATGGCCTGCCGCTCACCTCCGCCAACACTCTTTCCACGGTCACGGTCAAGGTCACGAAAGAGGGTTGCCCTTGATAAGCCGGGTGGGTCTCTGGCACACCAACCGGTTCTGACGCGCCCGGGGTATCCCGCACCACCCGGGAGCCCCAATCCGTCTCCGCTTGCCCCTCAGGATGCGTGGTCTGTTTCCTCGCGACGGCGTCTCCTCACGGCTTGTGTCCTCGCGCTTTCCGCCGCGTGTCTCGGGTACCAGCTGTTCCTTCCGCCCGCAGTCGGGCTCGCCGACAACGGCGACTTCGCCCGGATCATGGGGCCTCTCGGCATCCGACCCCCGACGGAGGTCTACGACGACCTCTACTTCCTGTATGCAAACTCCCGCTATCTCTATTCGGCCCCCTACTACCGGATCGGCTATGTCACATCGGAAACGGTCCTCGCCTGGATAGCGGTCAGGATTTCCCATTTCACGGACAAGATCGGAGGGTTCGACATCCGAGTCCTGGGAGGGGTCAACGCCGGCCTGTTTCTCATCGCCGTCACTCTTGCCTTTCACCCAAGGCTTCGACCTCCTCCAATTCTGAGGCCCCTGCTCGCGATTGGTCTGTTCCTCATGTTTCTCGATGTCGCCTATGTGGCCGCGTTCAACTCCTTCTATAGCGCCACGGCCTCATATCTCGGACTGGTCCTCATCGCGGCAATCTTCTTCCATGGCGTCCATTCGTCCACCCGCCCGGTCATGCTGGTCCCTGCGCTCTGGCTCGGAGCCTTACTGTTCGTCACGTCCAAGCCGCAAGAGGCGCCGCTCGCCCCGCTCCTCGCGGTGCTCGGAGCTCGTTGGACCAGAGCACTCTTCCCGCACTGGAAGCGGAAATCACTCGTTGCAGGGGCCGCGCTGTGTGTTGTGGCCTTCCTTCAATATGCTCTCGTGCCACGTGAGCTGGGGGATGCGGCGATTCACCACGCCGTCTTCCTGGAGATGTTGCCGAACTCGCCCACTCCTGGGAGGGACCTGGAGGAGCTCGGCCTACCTCGTACCTGGACCCGGTACGGCGGCACGAGCGCTTACAGCGAAGACTCTCCTTTTCGAGACCCGGCCTTTCGCCGCGAACTGACGAAACACGTGGGGCATGTTCGAATCGCCGGGTTCTACGCGTTTCACCCGGCTCGGCTCTTCGACCTGCTTCACCGCGCCGCATCGTTCGCAACCGTCACGCGGCCCTGGCACCTGGGCAACTTCGACAAGTCCGCGGGATTCCCTCCTCGGGCAAAGAGCCAGGCGTTCGCCATCTGGAGCGACCTGAAGATGCGCGTTGCCCCATGGGGCCCGTGGCTTCTTCTCGTCAACGTCACGGCGGCCGCGGCTGTGGGGGCCGCGGCGTGGCGGCGTGCGCCGAATGGAACGACTCGATTCGCCGCCGAGGCTCATCTCGCTCTCCTCGTGGCCTTCCTCTTCGAATTCCTGATAGGAGTCGTGGGAGAGGGGATTTCGGACCTCGTCCGGCATCTCTACGCGTTCCACGTGATGTTCGATCTTCTCCTTCTCTCGAACCTCGCCTTTGCCGTCGCGCTCTTTCGAGGAAAGGACGGCGGCCGAGCGGGGCCGATCTCCACCGTTCACCAGTAGTGTTCCCGATACCGCCTGTAGAATTCGACCGTCCGCGCGAGACCGTCTCGCAGACCGGTGCTTGGATTCCACCCGCAGATCCGACGGATCTTCGAGATATCGGAATAGAAGTCTCCCGGCTCCTGGGCTTTTCTCTCGGGAGTGAAATCCGTGAAGTCGATCCTCGCGCCGGGAATGAGTTCGACCAGGAGATTCGCTGCATCGAGGAAGGTCACCGGGGAATCAACGCCCACATTCAGGATCTCACCGCGCGCCTCGGGCGTCTCGGCCGCCTTCAGGATGGCCTCGACGCAGTCGTCTATGTAGAGGAAGTCTCGAAGGATCATTCCGCTTCCGAAAATCGGGATCGGCTTTCCGTCGAGCGCGAGCCGGACGAACCAGTTGACGACCCCGAACTGGGAGTGCTTCATCTGGCTTCGGGGGCCGTACGTATTCGTCAGGCGGAGCGCGACGCAAGGGATCTTGTGGATACGGTGGTAGACGAGGGCGATCATCTCCGCCGACAGCTGCGAGATCTCATAGATTCCCCGTGGGTCCGACGGAGCATCCTCCGAGACCGGCAGGCGCGTGGCCGGGCCGTACTGACCCCGGGTACCGGCCCGAACGATCAGTGCCGAGGGATTCTCCTTTCGGCAGGCCTCCAGCAGCGCCGCCATCCCCTTGATGTTGATATCGATGTCCGGATACGGATTGGTCAGGCTCATCACGTGCGAGACCTGGCCGGCCAGATGGAAGAGGACGTCCTGGCGCTTGACCAGATGGCGCAGGACCTGTTCATCACGCACGTCGCAGAGATTGATGGCGACCCGGTCCCGGATCGGCTCGATATTGAAGAAATTTCCCCCGTAACCCTCGAGCATGGCGTCCACGAGCGTGACGCGGAATCCTCGCTCGACGAGACGCAAGGCCAGATTGCTGCCGATGAAGCCCAGTCCTCCGGTGACGAGGGCCCTCATCGCTTTCGGTCGGCCCGGGAACGCTTTGCCCTCGGAGACAGCTGCGCCGCCCGCCGATTCCCTGGCCGCGCGGCCGCCGCGGGTGGGTTGATCCTTCCCGGACCGATTCGCGCGGAAGAGAGGAAATCCACGCTTCTCGCGGCGCACCGGCGAGGTAGACTGATTCGCCCCAAGGTTCTCCCAATCGTAGCAGGTGTTGGCAAAGCGATAGAGAATTGCCGAACCGATATGTCGATCGGTGGATGGGCCGGCCACTGGTTCGCGAAAGGAGCAGGGTTTCTGATCGAAGGCGAAGAAGACGCGAAGATCGCGGTGGCCGCGCGGGCCGGTGGAATCGAGGCGGAGATCGCGGACTTGAGGCTCCGGTTGAAGGAGAGCCAGGAGCGGGAGAAGCGACTGGCCGAGCGGGTGTTCACGGCCGAGGAGCGGTTGGACGATGCGCTCTCGACGGAGCACGAGCTTCGGATTCAGATCCACCGCTACGCGGAGTTCAATCGAGCGGTCCAGCGGTCCCGGCCCTGGCGGATGATCCAGTTCCTGCGCCGGCTCGTCGGTCGTGAATGGTGAAGGAAGGTCCGGACTCGGCGGCGGCCATCGCGCGGCTCGAGGCGCGCGTGGCGACTTTGGAGCGCGCGCTGGAGGATCGCTCCCGGCTGATGCGCCAGGTGACACGCGTCGTCTGCGAGGAGGACCTGATGAACCTCTCGCGTCTGGCCGACGGCCAGCCTCCCGTCCCGCGCGCCGGATTCGGTCTGCGCGGTTGGCGCGAGTCGACCAGTCCAACGATGGGCGACGTGGACAAGACGATGGAGGAGCTGTGGCGTTGCGCAGCTCCCCCTGTCCTCGATTAGCGCGCTGACCATGAACCGCAGGAACGCGACCCTCATCGTCCTCGCCTGGAACCGGTGGGACCTGACGAAACGGTGCCTCGACACCCTGCAGGACACAGACCTGACCGGCGCCGAGGTCCTCGTCGTGGACAACGGGTCTCGGGACCAGACTCCCTCCGGTCTCGAGAGCTACGGATGGATCCGCGTCCTGACGAATCCGACCAACCTCGGTTTCGTCCGCGGAAACAACGCCGGAATCGCGGCGGCCGACCCGGAGTCCGACATCGTTCTGCTCAACAACGACATGGAGTTCGAGCAGAGGGACTGGCTTCAGCGCCTGAGGGACTGCGCCCATCTCGTGCAGGGCGCCGGCGTGGTCGGCTGCCGGCTCCTCCTGCCGGACCAGAAACTGCTGCACGCGGGCACGTACATCCTCCCGGACTCGATGTGGGGACAGCAGATCGGCTCGCTGCAGAAGGATGTCGGGCAGTTCACGTCCACCCGGGAAGTCGAAGGCATCGTGTTCGCGTGCGCCTACATCCGGCGCGAGGTGATCCAGAAGATCGGGGGCCTCTCGGAGGAGTTCCAGTCCTATTTCGAAGACACCGATTACTGCCTCCGGGCCCGGCAGGCCGGCTTCAAGGTGCTCGTGTGCGGAGACGTCACGCTCCTCCATAAGGAGCACGGTTCGACAGAAGCGGACGACGGCCGATTCATGCAGATCTTCCAGACGAGCCGCGAGAGGTTTCGCAAGAAGTGGGGCAAGGCGCTGCGGGCGAGGTACACGCGCGAGGTCGTCTGGCAATCGATCATGAATTTCCCGACCGGCTACGCCATGAGCTGCCGGGCCATTCTCCGGGCGCTCGACCGCCTGGGAGTTCGAGTCATCTACCGCTACATCTATGGGCCGGGGAGTCCGTTTCCCGTGCCCGAGCTGGGATCCAGCGGCGACTATCTCCTGGACACGATGCGCGAGCGCCGAGACGGCACGCGCCCGCCGGTCTCCATTGCCTACGGCCAGGGAGACGTCTTCCGGCGCAACCGGGGACGCCGCAAGGTCGGGTTCACGATGCTGGAGGTGGACGGCTTCCCGAAGGACTGGGTGCGCCAGGCCAACCGGATGGACGAGGTCTGGGTCCCGACCGAGTTCAACCTCCAGGGGTTCCTGCGGTCGGGCTTGAAGCGTCCCGTCCACAAGATCCCTCTCGGGGTGGATCCGAACTACTTTCATCCCGGAATCCGGGGTTATCCCAATCCGATGGGCGAGTTCGTCTTCCTCTCCAACTTCGAATGGGGCGAGCGCAAGGAGCCCTGGCTGCTGTTAAAGACCTTCAACGAGGCCTTCTCCGCGAGAGAACCCGTGCGGCTGGTCTGCAAGATCTTCAACCGGGACAGCATGCTGAGCGTGCGCGATGAGATCCGGCGCCTGCGGTTGAAGGAGTCGGGGGGCAAGATCTCCTATGTCTTCAACCGGGAATTCCCCCATTACCAACTCGGCGCCTTCTATCGCTCGGCCGACTGCTTCATTTCGGCGGGCCGGGGCGAGGGATGGGACATGCCCCTGATGGAGGCGATGGCCTGCGGGCTCCCGACGATCGCCACTGACTGGGGCGCCCACACCGAGTTCGCGCACGAGGGGATCTCCTACCCTCTGCGAATCCGGCGGACCATTCCCGCCGTCGCGAAGTGTCCCTACTACGACGGCTTCTCCTGGGCCGACCCCGACCCGGATCACCTGCGTTTCCTCCTCCGGCGCGTGTACGAAAACCAGGAAGAGGCCAGTGCGAAGGGCGCCTCCGCAGCCAGCGAAATGGCGAAGAAGTGGACCTGGGACCATGCTGCTGCGAAGATTCTCGGGCGGTTGAGCGCGCTCGATGCTTGAGCCGGAACCCGAGCCAGAACGGTTTCAGTTGCCGGGACGGAGGGGTTAGAGACCCGGTCCGGGGAGCCGGGGATGCTCGGCCGCGCGGGAGAGCCAGCGCCGCCGGAGCTACCAGAAGTACCAATTCAGGTAGAGAGGCGTCCAGGACAGAAGCCGAAAGCGGCTTGCCCCCTTCGTCCGCCCGGTCTACGTCGCGGGCACCTCCTCCACGCGCACTCCGGTGAAATGCGACTTGACGGTCAACTCCATCGCGAGAGCGAAGCCCATCGTGCTCTAGATCCGGGTCCGCCGCAGGAACTCCAGGCTGTAGGCCTTGCCGTACTTGGAGTAGTTGTCCAGGCCGACGACCGAATGCCGAAGGTCGAGCAGGTTCTACACGAGATAACCGGCGATGAAGCCCGCCGAGCCGGTCACCAGGATCCTCATCGGGCGGCGTCGGGTACCAGGCTCCAGACGTCGTAGAGGAGCTTCCCCGCAGGCACCCGCAGTCCCCGGTAGGCCCGGTGCGGCGTCGCGAGGAAGAGCACGTCCGCTTCGCCGATGACCCGTTCGAAGGGAACGAGCGTGGAATCGGGAACGTACGGATCGGTGCAGAGGACCCGTTTGGATTCGAGCGTCAGGAGGTTTCGGAGCTTGTAGCTCAGGGAATCGCGCGGATCGTCGCTCTCGGCCTTGAATGCCATCCCCAGGATTCCCGTCGTCTTCTGGGAGAGGTCCACGTCGCGCCGGGCGAGCTCCACGAGCCGGGCCGGCAGGCCCTCATTGACGAGCATCGCGGAGTGCCCGAGCAGGAAGGAATTCTGACTGAACGCGGCCAACTGCATCGTGTCCTTAAGCAAGCAGGGCCCCGCCGCGAAACCGGGGCCCGGCATCCCCGCCATCCGCGGATAGTTGTGCCGGCACCCATGGAGGATGCGGTCGAAGTTCAACCCATGATCCTTCGCGATCGTGTAGAACTGGTTGACGATCGCGAACTGGATGTAACGGGAGGCGTTCGTCATCAGCTTGCACAGCTCCGCCTCCATGGGGGTCATCTCGATGAACTCGGGCGTGAAACGTCCGAAGAGCTCCTTCACGGCTTCGAGCGTCTCGGGCCGGAACGCGCTGACGATTTGGGGCAGCTCCCGAAACTCGCGCAGGCTCTTCCCCTGCGCGACGCGCTCCGGACAGAACGCCACGGAAATGTCGAGCCCGCGCGCTTCGAGGTCCCTCTTCACGTGCTCGCTGATTCCGGGGAAGATCGTGCTGCGAAGAACGAGAATCTGTCCGTCCCTCAGGTGATCGGCGCACGAGTCGATCGCGCGGTGCATCGCTGTGAAGCTCGGGTTCAAATGCTCGTCGACCGGCGTGCCGATGATGAGGACCAGGAAACGGCACTCGCTCATCAGGTCGGGGGTTTCGGTCACCTCCAAGAGGCCGCGGTCCAGGGCGCGTCTCAGGAGCTCCTGCGCCCCCTCCTCCGCGAACGGCATCACTCCGCGGCGGATCTTCGCGACGACTTCGCGGTTGATGTCATAGATCACGGTCCGGAGGCCGGCCTCGGCGAACGTCAGGGCCAACGGCAGACCGACGTGCCCGGCGCCTCCGATGACGCAGACGTCCCGCGTCAAGACGCTCTCGGGCTTCACCCTCGCCTCACGAGGAAGCGAGCTTTTCGGCGCGGGCATAGACCTCGACGGTGCCTCCGCGCTGGATCGCCGCTTCGACCAGGAACAAGACGAGACTAAGCGGAAGCACGAAAACCAGCGCCAGCAACGTCGCGAGAAACTGGATCGGGTGCTCGCGGACGGGATGCCCACTGGTCCGCGCGCTTCGGTTCTTCAAGAGGTCGTAGAGAAAGTTGTTCTGGAAGCCGATGCGGTTCAAGAGGCTTTGAATCCAACCATAGGGGTTCTGCTCCAGATTGAAGTGCCTCACGCCGATGACGGAAAAGCCATTCTCCTCGAGCATTCTCCGGAGCACGCCCAAGCGGAAATGATGGTAATGCCTCGGCACGTCCAGATGAAACCAGTGCTGCCGCGAGAAGCGCGCCTGGAGGCTCTCGAAGTTCGGCACGGCGACGAGCAGCAAGCCGCCTGGTTTCAGGATCTCACGGGCCTTGCGGAGCGAGGAGACGGGTCTCTCAAGATGCTCCAGGACATGCCAGAAGACGAGGACATCGAACGAACCTGCGGGATGGGGGCTGGCGAGGAAATCCCCTACGAAAATCGGAATCTTGAGCTCGCGCGTCGCGTGCTCGGCGGCCATCGGCGACAGCTCCACGCCGTGAGCGTCCCAGCCATGCTCCTGCATGATCGCGGGCAGGAAACCGCGACCGCAGCCGACGTCCAGGATTCTCCCCCGGCGGACGTACCGCTCGATCGAGCGGGCCCTCCGGTCACGGAACCAGGGGATCAACCTCTCGAAGAGAGGGTTGAACCGCCGGTTGCGCCGGCCGTAATAGGCGGCGGGATAGTAGGCGGCCATTTCCTCGGAGGAGAGGACCGGCCGGGTCGCGACGAGGCCGCACCGCTCGCAGTCCGCGACGGAGAATCGAGCATCGACTGAGAACAGGACGCTCTCGGAGGAGGAGCCGCAACCGCGGCAGATGTCGGCGGCGGCGAAGAGGACGCTGTCCGGCATACCGGAGCGGATGCTTTCCACCATCTCAGAGGATCGCGACATCATATTTCAGGGGCTCGACTCCGAGGTCGGCGAACCAGGCAACTCCCTCCTCCACGACATCGATCACGAGAATATAGTGGCCCGCGGGCAGGTTGGCTTCGACCGTCACCTCGGCCTCGAGCGTCTCCCCGGGAGCGGGCGGCTGTTGGACGGGCGTCCGCAGCCCGTCGAGTATCGCGACGGTGCCGTCCCGCCGTACCCAGCGATAGGAGAAATTCATTCGGGGCGACCACGCCTCGCGCGCGTCGTTGCGAACTCGGACACGGTACCGGGCCGTCGCGCCGCTCGGCAATCGTCTCGGCCCCTCGATCCCGAGCCAGGTCACCCGGCGCGGGGAAGAAGGGATGCACTCGCAGCGGCGCAGCTCGACGAGCGCCGCTCGCGGCAACCCGTCGAAAAGCAGGTACCGGCCGATTGCCTTCCGGTGATAGGGCCACTCCCGGTTCGTCAGGAAAGCTTCGAACCGTTCCCCTTCGTCGGGATCCAGCACGAAGCCCGGGGAGGGCGAGCGATCCACCTTCGCTCTGTCCGACGACCGTCGCGTCATGTTCCACGAACCGAACGGCGTGCCCACGAGGTCGCCTCCCGACAGAAAGGTCACCTGGTAGGCGGTCCAGTAGGACGCGTAGACCTCTCGGATGCCGCGTTGCCGTAGGCCCTCGACCAGCTCCTCGGGAGGCGGATCGAACCGGGGCGCCGCCGCATGGGCCGCCAGATGGAGGCCCGCGACGCCTAGGCACAACACGCTCTTGAGCCAGCGGGCCCCTCCCGAAGAAGTCATCAGAGTGCCGAAGAGCGGCGCGAGCGCGAAATAAAGGGGAAAGAGCAGGCGCGGCTCCCGCAGGTCCGCTCGCTTGGCCGAGAGCGCCAGGGCCGGCGTGACAAGGACGAGCGTCAGCAGGATGACCGTGCAGTAGCGTTGGAGGGATGGGCGCCTCGAGGCCGGGAGCGTCGCCCCGAAAACGACGAGCGCGGCGAGCTCGCCATAAGCCATCACCGGGGAGACGGGAAAGAGCGGCTTCGCCGCCCACATCGATCGGGCGCCCAGCAAGGTCGGCAAGCCAACACTCAGCATCACGTCGAGCTGCTCGCGGGCGTGAAATCCGGATGCCCGCGCGAACTCCGGACCCCTCAGGCTGGCCCAGCCCGAGTGAACGTTCGCGACGAGCCAGGGCAGGACGCCGATCGCCATCGCCAGGACCGATCCGCCCGCGGACCAGACGTTCAGACGCCGGCGGGCGGTCCCTGCGAACACCGCCGCCAGAGCGCAGGCGGCAAAAACCAGGACGAGAGGATGTGTCCACCATCCGAGGCCGCCGAGCAGTCCGACGGCCAGGATCTCCGGACCGGCCGACCGTCCCGACAGGCTTCTGGCCTCGACCCGCACCAGCAGGAACAGAATCGCCGCCCCGATCAAGTAGACCGGCGTGTAAGGGCCTTCCGAAGTCAGCCCGCGATAAAAGAAGAACGGAGGGCCCAGCGCGAGATACAGACCTCCGATCAGTGCGGCTCGCTCGCCGAACGCCTCGCGCGTGAGCAGCCACACGAACGCGATCACCGCCAGAAGAAGCGCGGCGATCGCCACCCGCTGGGTCGTGACCGTCTCCGGGAAGATGCGGAAGGCCGAGGCGAGATAGAACTGTTCGAGTGTCCCGGCATACTGGGAGCCGTCGAAGAAGACCGGCCGCGCGCCGTGATGAGCGATGTCCTGGGCCATGAGCGCCACGACGGCCGAATCCGAGTTCCAGGGGATCCTCTCCCGGGCATACGCGACGACGATCGTTGCCGCGGCCAGGGCGAGAACGAGCGCGAGCGCGGCCGCACCGCGGGGAGGCGACCACGCGATCCCGCCGGAAAGGGCTAGCTCGATGCCCGGTGCGCCTTTCGCCACATCCGAATCCCGGAACCGTCTGCGCCCGATCGGGAGTTCGGGAGGAGTGCCCTCCGGTGGTCCGGCCCGGGAACTCAAGAGCTCCGGAACCCGGCCAGAAAGACCTGAACCGTGAGGAGCCGCGGGTCCAGCGACCCGGGCAGAACGTCCATGGGTCTCCATCCGGGGCTTGCCTGCAAGACGACATGGACGACGCGGCCCCGGCCGAGGCGAGACAAGAGAGGCTGCGCGTCCAGCTTGTAGGAGTGCATTCCATCCTCGGTGATTTCCACGGCGCCCGGACTGAGCTCGGCGCCGCTCTCCTCCGCGACCAGCGTCACGCGGACGCCCAGATACGAGAGCGCCGGTTCCTTCCTGCGAAGCTCGCCGATGGCCGTACCCAACGACAAGACGAGAACAGGGTCGTTCATCACGAGCCGAAGCTCGCCCCGCGGTCCCATCCAGCGATAGGAACTCTCCCAGCCATAGAAACCGGACACGATGACCTCATCATGTCCCCCTGTCTGGAAGTCCGCGACTTCGACTTCCCGGGCGTTGACCAGCCGGCCGTTCTTCACGGAGAAGTACGGCAACGCCTCTCCGATTCGGCGGGCCCAGCTCTCCAGCACCGGGTTGATCAGGCGCTCGTCGCGCTCGCCGACGCGATCGCCGTCCAGATGGACGCCGGGGATGCTGCGGCTGGCAATCGTGAAGAGGACGCGCGCCGACAAGCGTCCGTTATGAACGTCTGGAAACCAGAACGAGCCGTCGGGAAACTCGATTCTCCGCTCTCCCGCCGGGAGCGATCGAGCCGCTCCGGCCAGGCTCTTCGCAAGATCCGACAGCTCCTGGAGCCGCCGTTCGTGCGCGTCGAAGACCTGGCGGGGGAATCGGAGCCCGATCGCCTTGCGGTGGCCGACGATCTCGATTCCCAGCGCCACGACCGCCAGAGCCGCGAGGGCTCTGGCGCGGGGACGCGTCCATGCCGACACGGCGCCATGGATGCCGGAGCACACGGCTCCGGCAAGCAACGCGATGGGGACTAGGAGAGTGAAGAAGTACCGGTCAGCGTCGTAGAGCTCCTGGAATGTGTTCTTCCATCGGCCCAGCCCAATAAGGGCCACGGCCGCAACCGGCCCGACCGCCGCGATCGCGGCAATGCGCAGAAGCTCCCGCACGCGAGACTTCGCCACGGCGAGCGCGACCGCCGCGGCAACGGTCAGAAAGACCGAGCCATACAATGCCGCCAGGAGAACAGCGGTCCTGGACGGGCCGGCGGGTAACGAGAGCCCGGGACAAAAGTATCGGAACGGCGAGACGAGCAGGAGCCAGGCCGCTCGCGGCAAGCCGGCGCGCAGGTTGATCGATGGCGCCGCGCCCGTCAAGGCCTTGTAGAGATATGACAAGAGCGCTAGGCAACCGGCGATTGCGAACAACCCGAAGATCGTCAGCGGGCCGGGCCTGACTCTCCCATGCTCCCGGCGGCGCTGGTCCCAGTCGAGCAGAATCGGACCGAGCGCCGTCGGCGCGAGCGCGCTTTCCGAAAGGAACGCCAGCAGGATCCCTCCGCCGGCGAGCCATCGGGCGCGGACGGGACCGATGCGGTCCCGGTAGGCGAGAGCAGCGAGACCTCCCGTGATGCCGAGGAGCCCGAAAGAGCCTCCCGCGCAGACCATCCACCAGACCCACATCGAGGAGAACCCGACGGGCACGACGTACGCGAGGCCCGCCGCAAACGGAGAAATACGGTCGGAGGCGTACCGCCGGACGATCATCGCGATGAAGAAGGCGCATCCCAGATGCCCCACGAAGACGGCGAGCCGAAAAGGAATCGCGTTGTATCCGAAAATCGCCGAGTTGGCGAGAAAGGCCAGGCGGACCAGGGGAAACAAATGCTCGTTGTGCGGGCGGAAGACGAGCTCCCAGAAGCCGCGGTGCCCGGAAAGGACGTCGGCGGTGAGATTGAGCAGATCCATGTCGTCGTAGGCGTATGACGCGGTCAGCGTCGGAAGATAGAGAAAGAGACCGACGCCCCCGATGACGAGCAGAAAGAGGAGCGCATACAGCACCGCCCCGCTCGATCGCAGAGTCGCGGAGTTCACCCCTCGAAGATAGCATCCGCGCTCGAGCCGAGAACCGGGATCGGCCGGCCCGGCGGCCGATCGAACTACTTGAAGTAGCCGTTGACGTCCAAGACGACCTGCACCGTGCCGGAAAGCTGATCGTTCTCGATTGTGATCTGGCCCGCTCCAATGCGAACGGTAGTGTTGTTGGCCCGGACCTGTCCGGCCCGGTAATTGATCACGCTCGTGAAAGGCGATGGCCCGGCCCCCGGGTAGATTCTCAGATTGCCGAACGATGAAGGGCTCACGATGGTGAGGTTCGCGGAAACGGCGCGGGCGTCGGCCGGGATCCCGCAACGATTGAGGAGAAAGAACGTCCGGACATCCTGGGCGGGGATCGACGGACCGCCGTAGGGGCCGTTGGCGTTGCGCGTGTCCAGAACCCGGCAGGGGGTCAACGTGTAGAACATCATCGGCGCGTTGGCATTGGGGCAGGAGGGGGTCCCCGGCACGATGCCTTTGCGAGCTGCGTTCTGCCGGAAAACCGGCCAGGGGCGGGCTCCTGCCGTTCCCGGTTTGGGATTCCAGACCCAGACCTCGGCGTCCGTCGCGCTCGGAAATGGGGTCCCGGAGACAGCGACCACATCCACCTTCCCGTCCGAATCCAGGTCCTCCGCCGCCGCGTTGGACAGGGACGTGTTGGCCGCGAAGGAGTACGCTCCCGTATGAGACCCGTCGTCGGTGAGCTGGACTCCCGCGTTGGACAGCACGCAGATCTCCCCGTTGGTCGGAACGAGGATCTCGACATTGCCGTCGCCCAGCACGTCCCCGACGACGGGCTCGCCGGCGCTCAGGGTCATCCCGAAGAAGTCCTTCGGGACCGTCCGGAAACGCCGGGTCCCGTTCCCGTTGAATGCGTAGCAGGCGTATGTCGCTGACGGCCCCGTGTTGTCGTCCGTGACGATCACCTCCGGGATTCCGTCCCCGTCGAGATCCGCGAGCGCCGGAGAGGTGCTCACCTGTCCGTCGGTGGAAACGGGCCAGCCCGCGACGATCGTCCCATCGCAGTGAAACGCGTACACGCTGTGGGCCCTGTTCGGCCAGAACCGTCCCGTGCCGACGACGATCTCGGGCTTCCCGTCTCCATCGATGTCTCCGACGGAAGGGGAGCTGGCGATGACCTGGTCCACGCAGCGCGGGAATCCAACCACTTCGGAGCCGTCCCATCTCAGGACGTGAAGGCAGCCCCCATCGGGGGTATTAACGGGCGCGCCCGCTCGATGAGCATCGCTGCCGATGACGATATCCAGCTTCCCGTCCCCGTCGATATCCGCCAGAGCGGGAGACGAGAACACGGTGTCATAAACGAAGCGGGGCCAGCCCGGCTTGTCTGCGCCGGTGGCGCCGTTGACCAGGTACACGTGACCGTCCAGCGATCCCCACGCGACATCGGGATGACCATCACCGTCCACGTCTCCGATCGCCGGGGCCGCGACGACCGGGTCCGGGATTCCGTTCTGATCGAAATCAATGGACGGGCGGTCCCAGAGCAGCGTACCGTTGTTCTTGTACGCCCTCACGCCGCCGGGGTCCGAAGGCGTGAAAAGAGAACCGTACGCCACGACGATCTCAGGCACGCCGTCTCCGTCGAGGTCCGCGACGGCGGGGCTCGAGTTGCTCTCGGCCGGCAAAGTGACCGGGAACCCCGGCGCGACCGTCCCGTCGGCGCGGACGACGTACAACCGTTTCGCGGTCGTCGCGAAGATGATGCACTTCTGCCCCGGAGGCAGCCCCAGGTCTGCGATCGCGGGGTGTCCCTCGCGGACGGTGCCTCCGCCCGGGAGAATGACCGGGAAGCCAGGCCGGTTCGGGGGCCTGTTTGGCTGCTGGGACAGGCCGATCCCCGGCATCAGGAGGAACGCAAGCGCCGTCGCGACGAGCGGCCCCGAGGAGCGTGACAGAGCGCGGTCTACTGGAAGTATCCGGTCACGTCGAAAATTACGTTGGCGGTCCCGCCCGGAGCTCCCGTCCCATACACAACCGAGATGTTGAGGTTGGGGTCCGTCGTCAGGGGCACGATCGCCCCGTTGGCAATCGCGGGCTCCCCCGCCGCCGCGTTGATCGTCGAGACCGTCGGCATGGACGTGTTGAAGGGCCAGATCAACAGGAAGCCGTCCTGGGTCGGCTGGACCAGCGTCACGTTCAACACGGCGGCCTTCGCCGTGCTCGGCACGTTGCAAAACCCGGTGATCGGGAAATTCCGGGGCGAGCCGGCGGCCAGCGCCGGGCCCCCCGTCGGCCCGACCGGGTTGCGGGTGTCCACGATCCGGCAGGGCGGCACCGAAAAGAACTGATACGGCCCGGCCGCTTGAGCCGCCTGGGTCCCGAGGAGCGCGAGGCCCCCCGCCAGAAAGAGAAGACGAACCACCACACTCCTGCTCATCGTGTCCCCCTATTGGAAATAGCCGTTCACGTCGATTATAACCTGCACAGTTCCCGACCCCTGATCCGAATGCACCGAGAAGCCCCCGCTGGCGCCCAGCGGGATTGTAGCGTTGTTGGCCCGCGTCGCGCCCGCCCGATAGTTTATCGAGGACGTGAGCTGGAGCGCGCCGCCGGCGGCGGAGATCCGGAGATCGCCCCCGGCGGTTCCCTGGGTCACGGTCACATTGGCTGAGAGCGACCTCGCTGTGGCGGGAATGCCACATTGGCCTGTGACCGAGAACACCCGGTCCGTGCCGGCTGCGAGCGCGGGTCCTCCGAGCGGGCCTGTCGCACTACGCGTGTCCACGACACGGCAGGCGGTCAGGGTGTAGAAGGCGGAAGGGGTGCACGCGCCCGTCGTCATCGTCTGATCGGATCCCATGCTCGTCCCGGACCCGGAAGTCGCCACGACTCGGAAATGGTAGAGCGTGTTGCACATCAGACCGAAGACCGCCTGACTCACAGTCACCGAATTCGTCCCCGACCCAACCGACTGAGGGGCCGTCGCGTACCCGTAGCTCGTGGTCGTCCCGTACTGGAAGTTGGCCGAGGTGTTCGCGCCGTTGGGATTGACGCTGCCGTTCAATGTCGCGGCGGCCTGGGCGAGACCACTCGCTGCGGAGGTCGTCACCGTCGGCGGAATCCCTGTGCTCACGCCGCAGGAGTTGCCGCCGTCGCCATAGATCCAGCGGATGGCGTCCTGGTCGTCGGTGCCCAGGTACGTGTAGTTCTGAACGGTGGAGCGCATGATGGCGAGGTTCTCGTCCCCGCGGCAGACGTCGTGGGGGGACACGTTCTGGTCGGAATGCCCGAGGCCCAGAGTGTGTCCGAGCTCGTGCGTGAGGACGGACTGCGTCAGCGTCGAGGAAAAGAGGTTCCGGGTGCAGTAAGACCGCAGCTCGACGGTCCCCTGGACGATCGTCGCATAATTGTCCCCGCGCCAGGTGTTGGATCCGGAAAGCCCGGTCGGCCCGGCGCACCCGATGACGCCGCCGGAGCTCATGCAGGCGCTCCACCCGCAGCCCAGCGTGGAGGTCGTCGCGTTCAGATAGATGACGTTTCCGGTGCCGCTCCCGACGCTGTAGTTGATGGACGAGTTCGGGTTGTTCGTCCACGTGGCCGTAGCGCCGGTGGCCTCTCCGACGCCTCCATCGTCGATGTTCGCCGTTCCATTCAAGGTCCACACGGCCGTCGCGTTGTTGTTCCAGCGGTAGAGCGCGTCGGAGAGGGTCCCCCACTGCGGGATCAAGCGTCCCGAACCGTCCTTCTCGTGACGCACGGGCTCGAGGCTGCCCGAGGGGGTCCCGGAGACGCTCGCCTCGAAGCTCCCCGTCCGCACGGAGGCGAGGAACGGCAGGAGCTGGCGGGGATGATTCGTATCCGGAGGACTCATGGCTTCCGTTCCAGCCCATTCGCCGGGATCATCCGCCGACGCGCTCGGGGCGTCCTGGATCTTGCGCGGCGCCTGGTGGACGTCCACGCCCGGGTGGACGCCGATCGCCAGGTCCGGCACGGCAAACCGTTCGCCAGCCTCGTCCTGCAGGACCTCGAACTTGCCGAGCATCATCTCGGCCGTCTCGTACTCCCCCTTGGCCCGCGCGAGGGCGAAGACGACCAC
>Ga0070708_100001449_pt1 | contig 18105 bp, 14 predicted proteins | sample KBSK5503metaG_FD_65469 | JGI IMG/M metagenome (GOLD analysis project Ga0070708, IMG submission 65469) | Corn, switchgrass and miscanthus rhizosphere microbial communities from Kellogg Biological Station, Michigan, USA - KBS K5-50-3 metaG | ecosystem: Host-associated > Plants > Roots >... | reverse complement strand
GAATCGCAAAGGACACCCCACCGCGTCAACGCTCAGCTGGAGTCGGGCCGGAGGGGGTTGGGTGGCGGCGGGCCTCGCGCACAAGTGAAAGGTCCACAACGACATAAGGATGCCTACCGAACCCGTCACAGCAGCCCCGTTTCCGCGAAGCTCACGTAGCGATCGGATCCCACGATCACATGGTCGTAGACAGGCAGGTCGAGCAGCCGGCCCGCCTCCACGAGCTGCCGGGTCACCGTCCGGTCGTCCGCCGATGGTGACGGGTCGCCGCTCGGGTGGTTGTGCACCACGATGATCCCGGCGGCAGCCTCGGCGATGGCCGCCCGGAATACCTCGCGCGGGTGCACCAGCGAGCTGTTCAGGATCCCGCGGGTGATCAAGAGGTCGCCAAGCACCTGGCTCTGGCTCCCGAGGGCGAGGACATGAAACTCCTCGACGGTGAGATCCCGGAGCCGCGGCGCGTAAAACCGGTGCACGTCTGCCGGTCCGCGAATCCGCTCCGGCGGGGGCTCCTCCTCGACCCCCACGCGCCGCCCGAGCTCGAGCGCCGCGGCCACGCGGGCGGCCTTGGCCCGACCCACACCTGGAATCCGCGCCAGCTCGGCGAGCGGCCGCCCGGCCAGCCGCCGAAGCGACCCGTCCACGCGGCCGAGCAGCTCACCGGCAACGGTCAGCGCATCCCGCCCCGCGCAGCCCGTTCCCAGGAGTATGGCCACGAGCTCCTGCCCCGTCAAAGCGGTCGGCCCGAGCGCCCAGAACCGCTCGCGCGGGCGATCCCGCTCGGGGTGTTCGGCAAGACACAGGGGCATGGGGGAACATAGGCGGAGCCACGACAGATCCGGGTATCCGAAGAATGCGTAATGTGTTTAAATGCGGAATTCGGAGTGCGGAATGGATCGCACAAGGGTCGAGCCCGACGCCAGCGTCCGAGATCGAACCCGCCCTTTCAACTCCGCATTCCGCATTCCTCACTCCGCACTTAGCCGACCGCCCCGTGGCACTTCTTGAACTTCTTGCCGCTACCGCAGGGGCACGGTTCGTTGCGGCCTACACCGGCGTAGGGGTTGCGTGCCAATGCAGGGGGGGGCTCGGCCACGGCGGGCTTGCCGGCGCGTCGCAGGTCGGGGTCGCCGCCTGTAATGAGGTCATCCGCCGCGGGCTTGCTCGCCACCATGGGCTGCGGACGGCGCGCCTGGCGCCCGCCCGCCGCGCCCGCGACGGTCGCCCCGAGTGCGCCAGCCGCCGGGGCGCTGCGCTGCGTGGAGCGTGCTCGAGCGCCCGAGGGGCCGGGAGGAGGCGGGGGCGGGGGCGGAGGACCCACCTCGATCTGGAGCTTGAGCCACCGCTCCGTGAACGTCGAGCGCAGGTCGTGCATCAGGCCGACGAACATGTCGTAGGCTTCCTGCTTGTATTCGACCAGCGGGTCCTTCTGGCCCCAGGCGCGGTACTGGATCGCGGCGCGCAGCTGGTCGAGGTCGTAGAGGTGGTCCTTCCACTTCTCGTCGATCACACCCAGCATCGTGCGCGCCAGCAGGCCGCCGGCCAGCAGCCCCGGACCGAACTCGCGTTCCAGCGCCGCGCTATCGAGCCGAGCCTCGAACTCCTTGAGGTAGTCGAACTTCGCTTGAAACGCTTCCCGCGCCGCCCGTTGCGCCGCGCGCACCAGGTCGTCGCGGCTGCGGATCTTGGTGGGATCGGTGATACCGGGGACCGAGATGAGGAACTTGAGGAGGAACTCGGTCTCCATCAGGGGGCGGTCCCACTGCATCGGCTCCTTCAGGTCGCCGATCAACTCGTCCACCAAGCGCTCAACCGCCGCGTCGATCATCCGCAGCGCCTCGGCCTTCAGCTCTTCCCCGCCCTCCAGGGCGAACAGCCGCAGCGAGTAGATCACCTCGCGCTGGTTGTTCATCACGTCGTCGAACTGGAGCAGCCGCTTGCGCGCCTGGAAGTTCTGATACTCGACCCGCTTTTGGGCCTGCCCGATGGCGCCCGTCACCCAGGGGTGGGTGATGACCTCGCCCTCCTCGGCGCCGGTGCGGTCCATCCAGCGGGCGATGCGGTCCGAGCCGAAGAGCCGCATCAAGTCGTCCTCCAACGACAGGAAGAACACGGTCTGCCCGGGGTCGCCCTGGCGCCCCGAGCGGCCGCGCAGCTGCCGGTCGATGCGCCGTGCCTCGTGTCGCTCGGTGCCAATGATCACGAGGCCGCAGGGCGGGTCCTCGTTGCAGCCCAGCTCCTTGATGCGGTCCGCCGTGAGATCGGGTTGCTCCACCACCTGACCGAAGGCCGGCTCGCCGCGCGCCCGGATGCCGCAGACCTGACACCGCTTGACGCCGGGGCCGAGTTTGATGTCGGTGCCGCGGCCGGCCATGTTCGTCGCGATGGTGATCGAGCCCGCCTGTCCGGCCTGCGCGACGATCTCGGCCTCGCGCTCGTGGTACTTGGCGTTCAGCACCTCGTGCCGTAGCCCGCGCCGCTTGAGCATGCGGGACAGCGTCTCCGACACGTCCACGCTCACGGTCCCCACCAGCACGGGCAGCCCGCGCTTGTGCTGGCGGTCGATCTCGTCCATGATCGCGTTGTACTTCTCGCGCCGCGTCTTGTAGACCAGGTCGTGTTGGTCCACCCGTCGCACCGCCCGGTTCGTGGGGATGACGACGACGTCGAGCTTGTAGATGTCCCAGAACTCGGCCTCCTCGGTTTCCGCCGTCCCCGTCATGCCGGCGAGCTTATCGTACATCCGGAAGTAGTTCTGGATGGTGATGGTGGCGAGGGTCTGCGTCTCCTCGCGCACGGTCACTGCTTCCTTCGCCTCCACGGCCTGGTGCAATCCGTCCGACCAGCGCCGCCCCGGCATCATCCGCCCGGTGAACTCGTCCACGATGAAGACCTGCGCGTCCTGGACGACGTAGTCCACGTCCTTTTCGTAGAGGGCGTGGGCCTGGAGCAGCTTGTGGATGATGTGGAGCGTCTCGCTCTTCTGAGCGTACTCCGACTCGACCGTCCGGCGACGCTCGATCTTCTCCTTGGGCGACAGCGTCTCGTCATGGTCGATCTCGTGCACCGCGTGCGAGATGTCCGGGACGACGAACAGCATCGGATCCTGCGGCGACAGCGTCTCGACGCCCTGCTCGGTGAGGTGGACGGAGTGGCCCCGCTCGTCGAGGACGAAGTAGAGGTCCTCTTCGAGGTTCCGCATCTTCTGGTCCCGGGCGGGGAGCTTGCGGTCGGCGAGGTGGTCGAGCTCGACGCGTTGCACCTGCTGTTTCACGCCGGGCTCCTGCAGCAACTTCATCAACTTCTTGTTCTTCGGCATGCCGAGCTGCGCCTTGTAGAGGAGCAGCGCGCCGTCGTAGGCGGTCTTCTCGTCGCCGATCTGGGGCTCCGCCTTGGCGATGAGGTCGTTCACCACCGCCGTCTGCTTTCGCACGATCTGCACGACCTGCGCGTTGTAGGCCGCGTACTTCTCGTCGGACTCCGTTCCGACCGGGCCCGAAATGATGAGCGGCGTACGCGCCTCGTCCACCAGGATCGAATCCACCTCGTCGATGATCGCGTAGAAGTGGCCCCGCTGGACCCGCTGGTCGAGCGAGAACACCATGTTGTCGCGCAGGTAGTCGAAGCCGAACTCGTTGTTGGTGCCGTACGTGATGTCGCACCGGTAGGCGGCGCGGCGCTCCGGGGACGACGGCTCCGTATCGTCGATGCAGCCCACGGTCAGGCCGAGCCACTGGAACACGTGGCCCATCCACTGCGAGTCACGTCGCGCCAGGTAATTGTTGACGGTGACGAGGTGCACGCCCCGGCCCGCCAGGGCGTTGAGGTAGAGGGGCAGCGTGGCCACCAGGGTCTTCCCCTCGCCCGTCGCCATCTCGGCGATCTTCCCTTCGTGCAAGACGATCCCGCCGATGAGCTGCACATCGTAGGGCACCATGTCCCACGTCAGCTCATGGCCGGTGACGACGACCTGCGTGCCCAGCAGCCGCCGGCACGCGTCGCGCACGGTGGCGAACGCCTCCGGGAGGATGTCATCGAGGGCGCGCTGCACCGCCTTCGCGTGCGCTCCCTCGGCCTTGGCCAGCTGATCGGTGAGCTTGAGCCGCTCGTCGGCGTCCGGGCAGTCGTGCTTCGCTTGCTTGAGGCGCTCCACCTCGGCTGCGAGCGTGCCCGTCCGCTCCCCGATGATGCGGCGGAACTTCTCGGTCTGGGCCCGCACCTCGGCGTCGGACAACCCCTTCAAGCGCTCCTCGTGCGCATGAATCGCGTCCACGATCGGCCGGATGCGCTTCATCTCGCGCCGGAAGCGCGTACCCACCACTTTGGTGACCAGCGTCTTCAGCATCGGTCCTCTAACGATACAACCCGTTGGCCGCGATGTACTCGCGCACCGCCTCGGGCACGAGATACCGGATCGACCGGCCGCGCGCCACCCGCTCCCGGATCATGGTCGCCGAGACGTCGATCGCCGGCGCCTCGACCACCCGGGTGATCGCGGGGTGGCGCGGCACGGACGCTCCCGGCCGGGCGCACACGACGACGTCCGCAAGCGCCGGGAGCGCTTCGACCTCGAACCAACTCGCCAGGTCCCGGGCCGCGTCCGCCCCGAGCAGCAAGGCGAACCGGTTCCCCGGCTCCCGCTCCGCCAGTGCCCGGAGGGTGCGGACGGTATACGACGGGGCGGGCAGGTCCAGCTCGATGCGCTCGACGCTGAACCGCGGGTTCCCCGCCACGGCCAGCACGAGCATCCCGGCGCGCTGCTCCGGCGCGGCGAGATGCACGGCCCGCTTGAAGGGCTGCTCGCGCGCCGGGAGGAACCGCACGGCCAGCTGCAAGGCTTCTCCGGCCGCTTCCGCGACGACCAGATGTCCGATGTGCACGGGATCGAAGGACCCGCCGAACAGGGCCTCCACGCGCGCGTCAGGACGGGCTCGCCGCGCTCGAGTCGGACGGGGTGCCCGCACAGCTCTGGTCGAGCCCGTCCGCCCGAGGAAAGAACCGCCGCAGGTGGGCACAGGTCTCCTTCAGCTCGTCCGCGTAGCCGATGGCGCGGTAGCTGTCGGCCAGCCGCAGCAGCGCGTCGGTCACCCTCGGAGTCCCCGGGTAGCCCGCGATCACGTCCTTGAAGTAGATGATCGCCGAATCGTAGGCCCGCCGCTTGAAATAGAACATCCCGGCCTTGTAGGACTTTTCGGCGAACCACTCCTTCAGCTGTCGAACATGCAGCTGCGCCCGCGCCGCGGCCTCGCTGTCGGGATAGCGACCGGCAAGCTCCTGATAGATCGCGAGGGCCGTCTCGCCGTACGAGGGGTCGAGCTCCGGGCTCCGCCACAGCCGCAGGTTCGCGTCCCCCGCCCGCAGCAGGGCGAGCGGCGCGTACGCGCTGTTCGGGTACTGGTCGGCCACCTCGCGGAACTCGTGCGCCGCCTGCACGCGATCGCCGGTCTGGAAGTAGCACTCGGCGAGGTCGTAGCGCACCTCGGCCATCTCCGGCTGTGTCGGGCTGAGCTGGAAGGTGAGGCGCTTGAACGCCACGGTGGCATGCGCGAAGTCCCCGTGGCGAAACTGCTGCCGCGCCCGCGCGATTTCCGCCTGTAGATCCGGCGCGCCCGCCCCGGGAGGCGCGTGGTGGCAGGCCACGAGCGCGAGCACTCCGATGGGCCAGCAGCACCGATTGAGCATCATGGCCCGGCTTTCCCGAGCGCCTTGATCTTGTCCTGGGCCCGCTGCGCGATCGTGTCGCCCGGCACGCCGCCCACGATCGCCTGCTGGTAGCTCTCGACCGCGCCGGTCACGTCCCCCTGCGCCAGCTTCACGTCGCCCAGGCCGAGGAACGCGCCCCGCACGACGTCGGGGGGCGAGCCCGGGGCCGTCGCGCGCCGGAACCAGTCCTCGGCGTCGGCGGGCTTGCCACTGTCGAGCAGCCGCTGGCCCGCGATCAGCGCACAGAGGCCCAGGCCCTCCCGCGCGCCATCCACGACAACAGGGGCACGCTGGCGCCGGATCACAGCTTCGAAGACCGGCACCGCCGTGCTGCACGCCCGCGCCCGGACCGCGGCCATCCCGTACAGAAACAGGAGTGAGTCGGCGCTGCGCCCGTCGCTCGCCGCCGCCACGGCGCTCGGCAGCAGCGCCAGGGCCTCGAGCGTGTCGCCGCGGTCCGCGGCGTCGAGCGCCACCAGGCGGACATACTTCCCCAAGGGCCGTTTCGGCGCCACGGCGTGCAGGCCCGTGAGCGCCGCCGTGACCGCGGCGCGGTCGTTCGCCGCGAGCGCGGCGCCCGCTACCCGCTCCAAACCGTCGGCCGCCTCCCCGGCGCGCGAGCCGTCCGCGGCGGCCAACGCGCCGTATTCAGTCGCGGCCAGCGCATAGTCTCCCGTATGGAAGGCGGCGCTCGCCAACTTGGCGTGCAAGTCGGCGCTCGGGTTCGTCCTGAGACCCAGCTGGTACTCGGCCAGCGCGTTGCGGTAGGCGCCGGCCGCGTACTCCCGGTCGCCCAGCACCTCGTGGTCGGCGGCGCTGCGGGTGCAAGCCAGCGCCAGCGCGAGCCACAGCGTGCCCGATCGTCTCACGGCTTCTGCTCGTGACCTCCCCCACCCTTGACGGCCGGCGGCGCGGGCGGGGGCTCGGCCCCGGACGGGGTGCCGGCCGGCGCGGCGGGAGTGGCGGGGGAAGCAGCGGGAGCGGGGGGAGTGGGGGCGGCGCTCACGTCGGTGCGATCGAGCAGGGCGAGATACGCTTCGATCCGCGGGTCTTCCGGCCGCCGCTCCCGGATCTCCTCCCAGATCGCGCGCGCGGCGAGCCCGTCGCCCGCCAGGTAGCAGGCGAGCCCGAACATGGCTGCCGCATCGAGGTAGCTCGGCCGCGCGCGCACGATGATCTCGAAGTGCTCCCTCGCGTCGAGCGCGCGGCCGGCCTGCAGGAGAATCCGCCCCAGCTTGTACCGGAGATCGTGAAACGCGGGACCGAGCGCGAGCGCCGCCTGATATTGCTCGATCGCCTGAGCGAGGCCCCCCGCTTCGAAATAGGCATCGCCCAATGCCGCGTGCTGGTTCGCGAGCTTCGCCGCGACGTGCGCGGGGAAGCCCAGGCGCGGCTCGCCGCCCATCTCGCTCGCGCGCCGGAACGCCGCGTCGGCCTCGTCGCCGCGACCGAGCTCGTTCAGGACAATCGCCCGATGGATCAGGGCCTCGACGTAGCGCGGGTTCAGCGCCACTGCACGGTCGAGCTGCGCGAGCGCCTGCTCGTGGCGCCCGACCAGCGAATACGACAGTCCCAGCAGATGGTGCGCGTCGGCGAACGCCCGCCCACTCGCCCCTACCTCCTCCAGCAGGTGGATAGCGCCGTAATAGTCCTGCAGCTCAAATCGTTCACGCGCCTGCTCCACCAGATGCTCAGGACTGACGTCCATAGGTGGCCTCATACCAGCGGACGAACTCTCCGATCCCCTCCTCGATCCCCACCTTTGGGCGATAGCCGAGCTCGCGCTCCGCGCGGTGCAGGTCGGCTGCCGTCAGCCGCACGTCGCCCGGCTGATCGGGGTGGCGCTCGATCCGCACCTCGTGCCCGAGCGTCCGGCCGATCAACTGGATCAGGTGGTCGAGCCGCACCCGCGCCCCGCCCCCGATGTTGATGGCAATGGCGGCCCCGGGCTTCCGGGAGGCGGGCCGGGCGGTCCACTCCATCGCGGCCAGGACGCCGCTCACACAATCGGTAATATACGTATAGTCGCGCTCGCTCGATCCGTCGCCGTGCATCCGCACGGGCTTGTCCCGCGCGATCAGGTCGGTGAACCGATGAATCGCGAGGTCCGGGCGCTGGCGCGGTCCGTAGACGGTGAAGAACCGCAGGCAGACGATCGGCACCCCGTAGAGGTGGGCGAAGGCCTGCGCCATCAACTCGCCCGCGCGCTTGCTCGCGGCGTAGGGCGAGATCGGCGACACGGCGGGAGCGTCCTCGGCGAAAGGGGCAGGGGTGGCGTCGCCGTAGACCGAGGACGACGAACCGAAAATCACCCGGCGAATGCCCGCGCGCCGCGCGGCCTCGAACACGCGCACGGTGCCTGTGATGTTGGCCTCCGAATAGGCCGCCGGGTTCTCGAGCGAAGGCCGCACGCCCGGCTTCGCCGCGAGATGGAGCACCAGCTCCACGCCGTCGAGGGGGAGCGCGTCCCGCGCGACGTCCGCCTCGACGAACCGAAATCTCGGGCCCCGCCTCAGGGCCTCGAGGTTGCGCTCCTTCACGGCGCGCGGGTAGAAGGGGTCGAAGTTGTCGAGACCCACGACCTCGTCGCCCCGCGCGACCAGGGCCTCGCACACGTGGGATCCGATGAACCCCGCGGCCCCCGTGACCAGGACGCGGAGGCTCATGGGGCGGTCAGCCGGCGGAAGTGGTCGATCGTGCGCCGCAGTCCCTCTTCGAGGCCGACCTTCGGCTCCCACCCCAAGGTCTCGCGCACCCGGCCGATGTCGGGCTGGCGCACGCGGGGGTCGTCCACGGGGAGCGGCCGCTCGACGATCTCGCTCCGGCTCCCCGTGAGCTTCAGCACCAGCGCGGCGAGCTCGCGCACGGTGAACTCGTGGGGATTCCCGAGGTTGGTGGGATCGGCGTTGCCCCGCTCGAACAACAGGACGATCCCGGTGACCAGGTCGTCCACGTAGCAGAAGGACCGGGTCTGGGAGCCGTCGCCGTACACGGTGAGCGGCTCGCCGTGCAGGGCCTGCACGATGAAGTTCGACACCACCCGGCCGTCGTTCGGGCGCATGCGGGGGCCGTAGGTATTGAAGATCCGGACGATACGGGTGTCGAGGCCGTGATAGCGGTGATACGCCATCGTCATGGCCTCGGCGAACCGCTTGGCTTCGTCGTAGACGCCGCGCGGGCCGACCGGATTGACGTTGCCCCAATAGCTCTCGGGCTGGGGGTGCACGAGGGGGTCGCCGTACACCTCCGACGTCGAGGCGAGCAGGAAGCGCGCGCGTTTCGCCCTGGCGAGTCCCAACGCCTTGTGGGTGCCGAGCGAGCCGACCTTCAGGGTGGGGATCGGGTGCTCGAGGTAGTCCACGGGGCTCGCCGGGCTCGCGAAATGCAGGACGGCGTCCAGGGGCCCCTCGAGCTCGATGAAGTTCGTGACGTCGTGGAGGACCAGCTGGAAGTCGGGGTGGCTCCGCAGGTGAGCGACATTGGCCGAGTTGCCCGTGAGGAAGTTGTCCATCCCGACCACCCTGTAGCCCTGGGCCAGGAGGCGGTCACACAGGTGCGAGCCCAGGAACCCCGCCGCGCCCGTTACGAGGACGCGCATGCCACGGGGCGGCCGATGCTGTCGTAGGTGAAGCCGAGGCGGGCGAGGCGAACCGGGTCGTAGAGGTTTCGCCCGTCGACGATCAAGGGTCGCACCAGCAGTCGTCTGATCCGGTCGAAGTCGGGGTTGCGGTACTCGAGCCACTCGGTGACGATGACCAGTGCGGCGGCGCCGTCGACCGCTTCGTAGGCATGGGCGGCGTAGGTGACGCGGTCGCCGAGCTGCCGCCGGGCGCTCTCCACGGCGGCCGGGTCGTGGACGCGCACCGTGGCACCGGCCGACAGCAGCGCTTCCACGAGGACGAGCGCCGGGCTCTCGCGCACGTCGTCCGTCTCCGCCTTGAAGGCGAGCCCCCACACGGCGATAGCGGTCCCGGCCAGCTTGCCGTCGAAGTGCCGCTCGACCTTCTCGAACAGCAGGCGCTTCTGCCGCTCGTTCGCCGCCTCCACCGACTCGAGGATGTCGAGCCGCATGCCGTTCGTCTCCGCCGTGCGCAGCAGGGCCTTGACGTCCTTCGGGAAGCACGAGCCGCCGTACCCGGGTCCGGGGAACAGGAACGCCGGCCCGATCCGGCGGTCGCTTCCGATGCCCTTGCGCACCAGGGTGACGTCGGCCCCCACCGCCTCGCACAGGCGCGCCATCTGATTCATGAACGAGATCCGGGTGGCGAGCATGGCATTGGCGGCGTATTTGGTCATCTCCGCCGAGGGGGTGTCCATGAAGATGATGGGGTTCCCCGTGCGCATGAACGGCGCGTACAGCTCGGCGAGCACGCGACCGGCGTCGTCGGAGTCCACGCCCACGATCACCCGGTCAGGCTTCATGAAGTCGTCGACGGCGGCTCCTTCCTTGAGGAACTCGGGGTTGGAGCACACGTGGAACGGGACGCGCGTGTGCTTCTCGATCTCGGCCCGGATTCTCGCGGCGGTGCCCACCGGCACGGTGCTCTTCGTGATGACGATCTTGGGCTGATTCATGTGCTCGCCGATGGTTCGCGCCACGGCGAGGACGTGCTGGAGGTCCGCCGAGCCGTCCTCGTCCGGGGGCGTGCCGACGGCGATGACGATCACGTCGGAGCGCTCCACGGACCGGCCCACTTCAGTGGTGAATTGGAGCCGTCCCTCGCGCTGGTTCCGGACCACAAGCGGCTCGAGGCCGGGCTCGTAGATCGGCAGCCGGTTCTCCTTGAGCCCGGCGATCTTCGCGCCATCCACGTCGGCGCACAGGACGTCGTTACCGGTCTCGGCGAGACAGGCGCCTACGACGAGCCCGACATAGCCCGTCCCGATGACGGCGACTTTCACCGCCGGCTATGCACCCGCGCCAGCGCGTTGCGGGTGTCCACGACGAGGCGGGCGTGCTGGGCGATGAGGTCGTAGGGAACGCCCGCGTGGTCGGTCACGATGATCACGCAATCCGCCGCCCGCAGCGCCTCCGGCGTGAGCGGCACGGACACGAGGTCGATGTCGCCGTCCTTCAGCGTCGACACGTGCGGATCGTGGTACGCCACCAGCGACCCGCGTTGGTGGAGCAGGCGGATCACGTCGAGCGCCGGGCTCTCGCGGATGTCGTCGATGTCCTTCTTGTACGCCACGCCCACGACGAGCACCCTGCTGCCGCGCGCCGCTTTCCCCTGCTCGTTGAGACGGTCCACGACGCGCACCACCCAATATTCCGGCATCGCCGCGTTGATCTCGCCCGCGAGCTCGATGAAACGCGTGCGGTAGTTGAGCGTGCGCATCTTCCACGCGAGGTAGTGCGGGTCGAGCGGGATGCAGTGCCCGCCCACGCCGGGGCCGGGCATGAACCTCATGAAGCCGAAGGGCTTCGTGGCCGCGGCGTCGATCACCTCCCAGACGTCCACGCCCAGTTTGTCGCACACGATCGCCATCTCGTTGACGAGCCCGATGTTCACGCTGCGGTAGGTGTTCTCGAGAATCTTCACGAGCTCCGCCGCTTCGGTCGAGGAGACCGGGACGAGGTTTTCGATCGCGCCCTGGTAGATCGCGACCGTCACCCGCAGGCAGGTCTCCGTGATCCCGCCCACCACCTTCGGGGTGTTGCGGGTGTTCCACTTCGGGTTCCCGGGGTCCACGCGCTCGGGCGAGAAGGCGAGGAAGTAATCCTTGCCCACTTTGAGGCCGGTGCTCTCGAGCGCCGGGAGCAACAGCTCGCGCGTCGTGCCGGGGTAGGTGGTCGATTCGAGCACGATCAGCTGCCCCCGGCGCAGCGTCTGCTTGACCGAGTTGGTAGCGGCGAGCACGTAGTTGACGTCGGGGTCCTTCGTCTTGGACAGCGGCGTCGGGACGCAGATCGATACCACGTCCGGCTCGCTCAGCCGCCCCAGGTCCGTGGTGGCGGCGAATTTCTCGGCCTTGACGAACCGGGTGACGTCCGCACTGGGAACGTCCTGAATGTGCGAGGTCCCGCCGCTGAGCCCCTGCACCACCTGCTTATTCACGTCGAAGCCGAGCACGCGGAAGCCGGCGCGGGCAAACTCCATCGACAGGGGCAATCCCACGTATCCCAGCCCGACCACCCCGATCAGGGCCGTGCGGTCCTGCGCCTTCCCGATCAGGACGTCTGCCGGCGTCGTAGCCGTCGCGGTCGTCATAGGCTCACCGGCACGCCGCCGGCCTCCAGGGACCGGGACGCGGCGTCCAGGACCCGCACGACGCGGACGCCGTCTTCCGCGCCGGCGCGCGGGAGCTCCGCACCGCGCGCCACGCGCACGAAGTGGCCCAGCTCCGCCGCCAGAGGCTCCACATTGGGGATCTTGGGAATGAAGATGTCTCCTTCCCGAACCGCAAGGCTCTCCCCGTACGACCCGTAGTCGGGCGGCCGGTCCACGCCCTTGTCGTAGATGCGCAGCTTCTCGCGTGCTTCCATGTCGTCGAAGACCACCATCTTCCTCGCCCCCACCACCGTGAGTTTGCGCTCCTTATGCGGGTCGAGCCAGGAGAGCTGGACGTGAGCGAGCGCCCCGCTCCCGAACTCCATCGTGAGGAACACGACGTCCTCCACCTTGGGCTGGAGATAGCTTTTTCCCTGGGCGGCCACCCGAACCGGCAGCTCGTTCAGCAAGTACAGGGCCACCGATACGTCGTGCGGTCCGAAGCTCCAGAGCGCGTTTTCGTCGGCGCGGACCTGCCCCAGGTTGACCCGCAACCCATACAAATAATAAATGCGACCCAACTCCCCGCCCTGCACCAGCGCCCGCAGCCGCTCGACCGCCGGGTGGAAGACCAGCAGGTGGCCGGCCAGGACGGGCACCTCGCGGGCGGCCGCCGCGCAGGCGACGGCCTCGGCATCCTCGATCCGCAGGGCGAACGGTTTCTCGATGAGACACGGCTTCCCCGCCTCGATGCACTCGAGCGCCAGGCGGGCGTGGGTAGCCGCCGGCGCCGCGATGACGGCGGCGTCCACCCGCCCCAACAGGTCGGCCGCCTCCGCCGTGAAGTAGACGGATGGATATTGCGGCGCCAGCCGATCGCGGGTCCTGGCGTCGGTGTCGCACACCGCGGCGAGCTCGGCTTCGGCGAGGCCCGCCGCGGCCCGTACATGGTTCCTCCCCCATGTCCCGGCGCCGATGACCCCGAGCTTGAGACGACTCACCCGTAGAACCCGCGGATCGCATCGACGACGTAATCGAGCTGGTCACGAGTGAGCTCGGGGTAGACCGGCAGCGAGATCACCTCGGCTGCAGCGCGCTCGGCCTCCGGGAACTGGCCACGCCGGTAGCCCAGGTGGCTGAAGCACTGCTGGAGGTGCAGCGGCACGGGGTAGTATACGGCGCTGCCAATCCCTTTGCTCTTGAGGTGCGCCTGCAGCTCGTCGCGCCGCTCCACGCGGAGCGTGTACTGGTGGAAGATGTGCTCATTGCACGCGTCCACGACCGGGGTCCGCACGGCCGACACGTCCGCGAGCGCCTTCGTGTAATAGCCGGCGTGCCGGCGGCGCTGCTCCGACCAGGACGCCAGGTGCGGCAGCTTCGCCAGCAGCACGGCCGCCTGCAGGCTGTCGAGGCGGGAGTTGGTGCCGACTTCGTCGTGGTGGTACTGCTTGGCGCCGCCGTGGAGGCGCAGCTTGCGCAGGCGCTCGGCGACCGCGCCGTCCGACGTCACCATCATGCCGCCGTCGCCCCAGGCGCCGAGGTTCTTGCTCGGGAAGAACGAGAAGGCCGTGACCCAGCCCAGCTCGCCCGCCATGCGCCACGCCCCGCCGATCCTGCGGCGCGCCCCGATGGCCTGGGCCGCGTCCTCGACGATCCTCAGGCCGTGACGGCCCGCCGTGGCCGTCAGCCGCTCCAGCTCGGCCATCTGTCCGTACAGGTGCACGGGGACGAGCGCCCGCGTCCGCGGCGTCACCACCGCTTCGACCGCGGCCGGTGCGACGTTGAACGTGTCGGCGTCGATGTCGGCGAACACGGGCACGCCGCCCGCGTTGTGAATCGCGCCCGCCGTGGCGAAGAAGGTGAACGGGGAAGTGATCACCTCGTCGCCGGGCTCGAGCCGCAGCGCCCGGAGCGGCAGGAGCAACGCGTCGGTCCCGCTGGCGCACGCAATCCCGTGCGCGGCGTGCGACAGGCCGGCCACCGCCGCCTCAAGCTGCCCGACGGGGGGACCCATGACGAACTGCTGGGACTCGATGACCGCCTGGAGGGCGGGGAGGACCTCGTCCTGGATGGCGCGATACTGCGCCACGAGGTCCAGCAGGGGGACGTTCACGGTGCGCGTGTCCTCCACAGGTGGGCGCGAGTCACCCGGCACGCCGGGCCGCCGCCATCGGTCGCAGGGCGCCGTTCGACTCTTCGTAGGCGTCGCCGCACGCCGCACAGGCGGCCCGGCCGTCTGCAACGGCCAGCCGCTCCCCGCACTGGCACATCCAGCCGACGCGCCGGGCCGGCACGCCCACCATCAGGGCGTAGGGCGGAACGTCGGCGGTGACGACGGCGCCGGCGCCGACGAACGAGTATTCGCCGAGCGTCACCCCGCAAACGATCGTGGCGTTCGCACCGATCGACGTGCCGCGCTTCACGACCGTCTGGCGGTACTCGTGCTTGCGCGACACGTGACTGCGCGGGGTAAGCACGTTCGTGAACACGCACGACGGTCCGCAAAATACGTCGTCCTCGAGGATGACGCCCTCGTAAATCGAGACGTTGTTCTGGATCTTGACGTTGTTCCCGATGCGGGTGCCGGGCATCACGACGACGTTCTGGCCGAGGTTACAACGTTCCCCGATGACGGCGCCGGGCATGACGTGCGAAAAGTGCCAGATCTTGGTGCCCTTCCCGATCTGGGCGCCGTCATCGACGTAGCTCGACTCGTGAACGAAGTAATCCGGCATCTAGACTCCGATCACCCGCACCTCGAGCTCGAGTTGGACGCCGGTCTTCTTGGCCACGGTCTTGCGGACGTGGTCGATCACCCGCAGCACGTCACTCGCGGTCGCATTGCCCGTGTTGACGATGTAGTTGGCGTGCAGGGCGGACACCTGGGCGCCGCCGATGCTGAAGCCCTTGAGCCCGCACTCGTCGATCAGGACGCCCGCCGTGCGCTGGCCGCCCGGGTTCTTGAACACGGAGCCGCAGCAGGGCTGATCGAACGGCGTCCCGGCCTTGCGCCAGCGCAGCAGCTTGCCCTGCAGCTCCTTCAGCTTGGCGGGCGGCTCCTCGATCAGCGCGAGCTTCGCTTCGAGCACCACCAGGTTCTCGAGGTTCGAGCCGCGGTACTTGTAGGAGATCTGCTTGCGGGCGATGGGCCTCGCCTTCCCCTTGGGGTCCACGACCGTCACCTCCGTGACGATCTCGGCGAATTCGGCGCCGTGCGCGCCCGCGTTCATCACCACGCCGCCGCCCACGGTGCCCGGAATTCCGATGAACCGCTCGACTCCGGCGAATCCCGCCTCGGCCGTCCGCCGCGACAGGATGGGGATGGGTAGCCCCGCGCCCACGATCGCGGTCGCGCCCTTCATCTCGAAGCGATCCAGTCCCTTCCCCATGCGAATCACGAGGCCCGGGAAGCCGCCATCTTTCACCAGCACGTTGGAACCGAGCCCCAGCGCGAGCCACGGAAGCCCACGCTCAGCGGCCAGGTCGAGCGCTTTCGTCACGTCGTCCGCGTCGGCCGGGAGCAACAGGTACCTCGCCGGGCCACCGATCCGGTACGTGGTGTAGCGCGCCAGCGGCTCGTTCTCGAGCAGGCGTCCGCGGAACTTGAGCTTCGGGGCGGACGGGGCGGCGGGTTGGGATGCCGGGGCCCGCTTCGCCCCCGCCTTGAGCGCCGGCTTCACCGTCCTCTTGGCGACCTCCCCCCCCTTCGCCGCGCCTTTCGCTACGTTCGCACCACCGGCACGTGCTTTGGCGCCGACGCCCTTGCGGTTGCCGCTGCCGGCCTTTCCACGGTCGCTTTTTCGTGCCATTCCTGGAGACTCCTCACGCTACCCGTACGGCTCCGCAGGGCGATGACCGCGTCGCCGGCGGCGCTCGCCGCCGACATCGTGGTCGTGTAGGGTACCCCGTGCATCAGCGCAGCCCGCCGAATGGCGTAGTCGTCCGCCTGCGTGAACTTGCCGAGGGGGGTGTTTATGAGCAACTGCACCTCCCCCGAGACGATCAGGTCGATTGCGTTCGGCCGTCCCTCGTGCACCTTCGCCACGCGTTCCGCCGGGATGCCGCGTGCCCGCAGATACCGGACGGTGCCCTCGGTGGCGAGAATCCGGAACCCCATCTCGTGAAAGCGCCGCACGATCGGCACGACGGTCGGCTTGTCAGAGTCGTTCACCGTGACGAACACCGCCCCGTCGAGCGGCAGGCTGCCGTCGGCGGCGATCTGCGCCTTGGCGAACGCCATCCCGAAGCTGTCAGCGAACCCCATCACCTCCCCGGTGGAGCGCATTTCCGGGCCCAGGATGGTATCCACGCCGGGCAGTTTGGTGAAGGGGAAGACCGCCTCCTTCACCGCCACCCCGGGGACCGGAAGCTCATCGGGAACACCCAATTCGTCCAGGGTCCGGCCGACCATCACGCCGGCCGCGAGGCTAGCCAGCGGCGTCCCGGTCGCCTTGCTCACGAAGGGAACCGTGCGCGACGCCCGCGGATTGACCTCGAGCACGTGCACGACGCCGTCCTTGATGGCGTACTGGACGTTGATGAGCCCGACAACGCCCAGGGCGGCGGCGAAGGCCTGAGTGTAGCGGCGCATTTCCTCGACCTGACGATCCCCGATGAGGTACGGGGGCAGGACGCAGGCAGAGTCGCCGGAATGGACGCCCGCGTCTTCGATGTGCTGCATGACGCCCCCGATCACGCAGCGCCGGCCGTCGGCGATGGCGTCCACATCCCCCTCGAAGGCGTCTTCCAGGAAGCGGTCGATGAGCACGGGATGCTCGGGCGCCACGCGGGCCGCCTTCGCAAAGTACTCGCGCAGGGAGCCTTCGTCGTACACGATCTCCATGGCTCGGCCGCCGAGCACGTAAGAGGGACGCACCAGCACGGGATAGCCGATGCCGGGCGCCACGGCGACCGCTTCCTCCACCGATCGCGCGATACCGTTGGGGGGCTGCGTGACGCCGAGCCGACGGGCGAGCGCCTGGAAGCGCTCCCGGTCTTCGGCGACGTCGATGGAGTCGGGCGGCGTGCCGAGGATGGGCACGCCCGCCGCGTCAAGCGCTTTCGTGAGCCCGAGCGGCGTCTGGCCGCCGAGCTGCACCACGACGCCCCTGGGGCGCTCCCAGCGCACGATCTCGATCACATCCTCGAACGTGAGCGGCTCGAAGTACAGTTTGTCCGAGATGTCGAAATCGGTGGAGACGGTCTCCGGGTTGGAGTTGATCATGATCGTCTTGTAGCCCAGCTCGCGAAACGCGAGCCCGGCGCGGACGCAGCAGTAGTCGAACTCCACTCCCTGGCCGATGCGGTTCGGGCCGCTGCCGAGAATCACGATCCCCTGCTCGCCCAATGGCACGGACTCGTTCTCGTCGTCGTACGAGCCGTACAGGTAGGGCGTCGCCGACGGGAACTCGCCCGCGCAGGTGTCCACCGTCTTGTACGCCGGGCGCACGCCGACCTCCCAGCGCCGCGCCCGGATCGCGTCCTCCGTCGTGGCGCGGAGCTGGGCGAGCTGCCGGTCGCTGAACCCCATCCGCTTCATCCGCCGCAGCTCGACCGCGCCCACCTCTCCAAGCCCCGCCCACCAGCGCTCGGCGGCGAGGAGCTCCTCCAGCTGATAGAGGAACCAGGGGTCGATTCCGGACGCCGCGGCGATCTCGTCCACGGGCAGCCCGGCGGCCAGCGCCCGCTTGATCTGGAACACGCGCTCCGGCGTAGGCGTCCGTAGGGCCACGCGGAGGTCGTCCGGCGAGTCGCTCGTGAGCCGATCGTCGGCCAGGGACGCCCCCTCTGCCCACCCGGCCCGGCCGGCCTCGAGCGCGCGCAGGCCTTTCTGGAACGCTTCCTTGAACGTTCGGCCGATCGCCATGGCTTCTCCCACCGACTTCATCTGCGTCGTGAGGCGGTAGTCGGCGGTGGGGAACTTTTCGAAGGCGAAGCGCGGCACCTTCACCACCACGTAGTCCAGCACGGGCTCGAACGACGCCGGCGTCGTCCTGGTGATGTCGTTCGGCAGCTCGTCGAGGGTGTAGCCCACGGCGAGCTTCGTCCCGATGCGCGCGATCGGGAACCCCGTCGCCTTGGAGGCGAGCGCCGAGCTGCGCGAGACGCGAGGGTTCATCTCGATCACCAGCATCTCGCCGTCGGCCGGGTTCACGGCGAACTGGATATTGCATCCCCCCGCCTCGACTCC
>Ga0070708_100001448_pt1 | contig 18111 bp, 18 predicted proteins | sample KBSK5503metaG_FD_65469 | JGI IMG/M metagenome (GOLD analysis project Ga0070708, IMG submission 65469) | Corn, switchgrass and miscanthus rhizosphere microbial communities from Kellogg Biological Station, Michigan, USA - KBS K5-50-3 metaG | ecosystem: Host-associated > Plants > Roots >... | reverse complement strand
TGGTCGGCCGACCTGGCGCCGCCTGTGCTTGCGGAGCCTCCGCCGGCTTGGCGCTCGGCGGCTCCGCGACAGCCGGCGCGCTCTTGGCTTCCGCCGGTGCTGCCTGCGCGGTGGGCTGCGCGCCGTCCGCGATCTCGAACACCGCGAGGGGCGTCCCCACCGCGACGGTCTCCCCCTCCTTCACCTTGACCTCGCGCAGCGTGCCGTCGACCTCGGAGGGGATCTCGGTGTTCACCTTGTCGGTCTGCACCTCGACGAGCAGGTCGTACTTCTTGACCGCGTCGCCGGGCTGCTTCAGCCACTTCCCGATCGTGCCCTCTGTGACGGATTCACCAAGCTTGGGCATCTTCAGCTCGAACGTAGACACAGGCACCTCCAAGTGAGGTCAGGCTTCGCCTGACCGAACCTTCGTACCCGGCCCCCACGAGCGGAGCAGCCGGAGGCGGCGAAGCGAGTAGGGATCATCAATACGCGGCGAGCTCGCGCATCTTCGTCGCGATCCTCGCGGGGTCGGGCATGAACCAATCCTCTTGCGCCTTGTTGAACGGCGTCGCCGGGATCTCGGGCCCACCCAGGCGCATCACGGGCGCGTCGAGATCATCGAACGCCTCCTCGGCGATGAGCGCGGCGATCTCCGCGCCGGCGCCGAACATGCGGTTGTCCTCGTACACGACGAGACACTTTCCCGTCTTGCGCGCCTCGCGCACGATCGTCGCCGCGTCGAGGGGCCGAAGGCTCCGCACGTCGACCACGTCGACCGAGATGCCCTCACCCGAAAGCGTCTCCGCCGCCGCGAGGCAGTGATGCAGCATCAGTCCGTACGCGAACACCGTGATGTCGGTGCCCTCGCGTTTCACATCGGCGGGCCCGAGCGGGATCGTGTAATCGCCCTCTGGCACGTCGCCGCGGATCGCGCGATACGTCGCCTTGTGCTCGAGGAAGATCACCGGGTCCGGGTCGCGGACCGCGGACCGCAGCATGCCGGCGATGTCGTGGGGGGTGCTCGGTGCCACCACCTTGAGGCCGGGGACGTGCGCGTAAAAGGCCTCGACCGACTGCGAGTGATAAAGGGCACCCCGCACGCCTGCGCCCCAGGGCATGCGGATCACCATCGGCACGCCGAAGTCGCCGTGCGAGCGGTACCGGATCCGCGCGGCTTCGTCGACGATCTGCTCGAACGCGGGCGCGGAGAAATCGGCGAACTGCATCTCGGCGATCGGCACGAGCCCGCCGATGGCGGCGCCGATGCATACGCCGACGATCGATGACTCGCCCAGCGGCGCGTCGATCACGCGCTGCGCGCCGAACTCCTCGATGAAGCCGTCCGTGACGCGGAAGACGCCGCCGCGCGCGCCGACGTCTTCGCCGACGATGATGAGCCTGTCGTCGCGGCGGAACTCCTCGAGCAGCGTGTCGTGGACGGCCTGGACGTTGCTCTTCTCGGCCACCTAGCGTCCGGTCCCGGAAGTCGTCACTAGACCAAAGTCTAGTCGCGCAGCGGCGGGAAGGCGGCGGGTCGTCGCTCACGCATGAGCGCGTAGACGGCCTCGACGATGTCCTCGCGGTTGGGCTTCGCGAAGTAGTCCGCGTCCTGACCAACTCCCGCGCGATTGTCCTTCGCGGTCAGCGTCTTCGGCATCACGTCGATGTGCTCGTACGCGCGTTGATCTTCGAGCACCTTCTTCATGATGTACGCCGACGCACCACCGGGGACGTCCTCATCCACGACGATGAGAGCGCCGGTCCGCTTGACTGACCCCACGATCGAGTGCCGGATGTCGAATGGCGCGAGCGTGCGGACGTCGATGACCTCCACCGAGATGCCGAGCTCGGCGAGCGCGTCCGCGGCCTCCAGCGCGATCCGGCACAGCGCGCCATAGGTGATGAGCGTGACGTCGCTGCCCTCGCGGAGCACCTCGGGCACGCCGAGCGGCAGGGTGAAGTCGCCCACGTTGTCCGGGACGCGCTCCTTGTTGCGGTACGCATTGAGCACCTCGATGACGATCCCCGGGTCGTCGCCACGGAGCAGCGTGTTGTAGAACCCCGCGGCCTGGGTCATGTCGCGCGGAACGCACAGGTGGATCCCACGCAGCGCATCGAGGAGCACGCCCATCGGCGATCCGGTGTGCCAGATGCCTTGCAGGCGGTGACCCTTCGTGCGGATCACGACCGGCGCGGCCTGCCCCCCCGCGGTCCGGAAGCGGATCGTCGCGAGGTCGTCCGACGCGATCTCGAGCGCGAAGAGGAAGTAGTCGACGTATTGGATGTCCACGATCGGGCGGAGCCCGCGCATCGCCGCGCCGATCCCCTGGCCGAGGATCGTCGCTTCCCGGATGCCGGTGTCCGTGAGCCGAAGTGGCCCGAACCGGTCCATGAGGCCCTCGAACACGAGGTTGACGTCGCCAAGGCGCGCGACGTCCTCGCCGATCACGAAGATGCGCGGATCGCGCGCCAGGTTGCGCTCGAAGCAGCGCAGCAGGACGACGCGGCCGTCGGCGGTCTCCGATCGCGCTGAGTACGTCGGCGCGACCGGCGCGACGCGCAGCGGAGAGCTCTGGGCCGAGCTGAGCAGCTGGGCGTTGTACCGGACGTCGTTCTCGTGCCGGTACTCCGTCGCGAAGCGCACGAGCTCGTCGCGGGCAGGACCGGGCCGTTCGCGCATCGCGATGAGCGCGCGCTCGGCGATGGCCTGGACGACGCGCCGGCTCGGGTCCGCGTCGCGTAGCTCGCGCACGAGCGCGTTCAGCGCCGGTCCCTCGGCCGATGCCTCGAGCAGGCGCAGGAGCCTCTGCTGGTCGGCGCGAAGTGGCGCGAGATGGTCCTCATACGCGCGCTCGCGGAACTCTTCGACCGCTCTGCGATCGTCGATCTGGAAGGCGTCAAGATCGGCGGCTGTCACCAATCCTTCCCGGATCATCCAGTCGCGCATACGCGAGATCGGATCGCCCTCCGTCTCGAACCGCAGCCGATCCTTCGACTTGTACCGTTCGTGGCTGCCGCTGGTCGAGTGCCCCTGCGGCTGCGTCATCTCCGTGATGTGGAAGACCGCGGGCGCGTGCTCGCGACGGACCTTCTCGATGCCGGTCGCGTACGCGTCGCAGAGCGCGGGGTAATCCCAGCCCGCGCAGACGTGCACGTCGACGCCGGCGCCGCCGTCCGGTCGGAAGCCCGTCAGGATCGCCGAGATCGACGCCTTCGTCGTCTGAAGATCGTTCGGGACGGAGATGCCGAACCCGTCGTCCCACACCGAGATGGCCAGCGGGACCTGAAGCACGCCGGCCGCGTTCAGCGTCTCCCAGAAAATACCTTCCGCGACCGCCGCGTTGCCGATCGTCGCGAACGTCACCTCGTCGCCATTCCGCGAGAACGGCTCGCCGGGCACGCGCAGGTCGGCGTTCAGCCGGTAGAGCTTCGAGGTATACGCGAGCCCGAGCGCGCGCGGCATCTGCGCCGCCACGGGGGAGAGATCCGCCGCGCTGTTCTTCATGTCGATCTGCCGCTTCCAGCGACCCTCGTCGTCGAGGCTGCGCGAGGCGAAGTGGCTGACCATCTGACGGCCGGCCGAGAACGGATCGTGGGCGACGTCGGCATGCGCGTAGAGCTGCGCGAAATACTGCGGCAGCGTCGCGATCCCCGTCGCGAAGGCCAGCGTCTGATCGCGGTAGTAGCCCGTGCGCCAGTCGCCGGCGCGGAACTGCTTGGCCATAGCGAGCTGGGCGATCTCCTTGCCGTCGCCGAAGATTCCGAACGGCGCCTTGCCGAGCAACACCTCGCGACGCCCGAGCACGCTGGCGATGCGGCTGCGGAATGCCAGGCGATAGTCGGCGACGATCTCGTCCACCGGGAGCCGAAGCTTCGCCTTCGGCGTCACGTAAACGGACCCGGAGCGAGCTGTCGCGTGCACCGGGCTCATGGTGCCACGCTCAGGCCGACGTACGTGTCTACTGGGCCCCCGCGCGCGCGGGGGCAGGGGCCCCCGCCGAACGAAGTGAGGCCGGTGGCAGCGAAGCAGCGATGCGATCGAGGAATGGGATGAGCGCGCTCTGGAACCCATCGGGCTGTTCGATCATGACGAGGTGTCCGGCGTCGGGGATGAGCCGGACCTCGGCGTGCGGGAAGATCTCGGCGACGGCATGGGCCTGCGTCACGGGGATGACCGCGTCGCGCTCTCCCCACACCACGAGCACCGGGCCGGTGTATCGGTCGGCGTGCGCGACCCAGGCCGAGCGCAGGCTGGGCCGTATGCCACGAAGCGTGACCCCGGCGCGCAGCACGCGGATGGTCTCGCCGAGGGAACCCGGAACGAAACGGTCCGCCTCCTCCCACACCGTCTGCGGCACGCGTGCGACGTCGTAGAAGCAGCTGGCGACGCCTTCGCGGGCCGCACGGGGGCCTCGGAGCCACGCCATGAGGCGCGCCCCGGGCAGAGTCGCGAGCCGCAGCGCGAGCGCGACCTCGATGCCGATCCCGCCGGGCGCGACGAGAGTGAGCGACGACGTCCGCTCCGGCGCCGTCACGGCCGCGGTGAACGCGACCGCGCCGCCGAGCGAGTGGCCGACGAGATGCGCTCGTGCGCACCCGAGCGCGTCGAGGACATCGACGACGAATTGCGCGTAGAACGGCCGCCGCGGATCGAAATAGCGCGCGCCCCGCGGACGCTCGCTCTCACCGAAGCCGGGCAGATCGATCGCGTGCGCGCGGTAGCCTCGCCGCGCGATCGCGGACACCGTCTCGCGCCAGTTCTCCGCCCACCCGCCCACTCCGTGGATGAGGAGCACGGCCTCGCCAGCGTTTGGGCCGGCTTCGACGATGCGGACCCGTGCGCCACGGACGTCCACGGTCCGCCCGGTCATACTTTCCACGTGCTCTTCTATTACCTCTGCGCGAGTGGGGCGAAGCTTCATCGAGAAGCGTATCCCCAGGGTGCGCAGAGCAAGGACGCCGACGTCTTCAAGTGGGTCACGATGCACTCGGGTTCGCCGGCGGTGTGCCAGCGTGAGCATCCCGGTACCCACGAGTGGCGGCCGGATGACACGGCCGAGGAGGAGCGGATCGTTCGCGGCTACGCCGTGCTGCAGTGGGACAGGCAGGGCTTCGATCTCGCCGCGCGCAAGCCCGCGGTCGGCGAGACGTTCGATTCGCGCTGGGGTCCCTCCCTCGTGCTGGAGCGCGCGGAGGATCCCGAGACCGGTACCTATCTGCTGTTGCGGATCTTCCCGCATGGCCACCATGGCAAAGCGGGCGAGACCGGCACGAAGAGGACCGACGTGCCGAAGGAGCTCGCCGGCAAGGTCTAGCCGCGGTCTCGCATCGTCCGGCGCAGAGCGGCGCGTAGATCAGGGACCGTTTTGACGGCGCGCGGCTCGGATCCGACGCCGGCGAAGTCCACGAGAATCGTGTCAAACCCCAGGGCGGCCGCCGCGTCGATGTTCTTCGCGCGGTCATCGACGAACCTGACCGTGTCGGGCGAGAGGCCGGAGCTTGCGAGGAACGCGCGATAGATCCGCTCGTCCGGCTTTCGGACATGGACGTCGCCGCTGATCGTCCAATGCCGTATCCGCTCGTCGAGGCCGTGCGTTGCACGCAGAGCGCGCGACCATTCCGAGATGTCGTTCGAGATACAGCCGAGCCGGGCGCCCTGATCGCGGAGCTCGTCGAGCAGCTCGATCATGCCTGGCACGACGCGGTGCCCTGCCAGGTAGGTGCGGTCGAGGTCGGCCGTCTGGCCCAGAACTCCGAGCCCCTGCCACAAGGCGCTGGTTGTCAGCTCGCCGACCATCGCCCTGCGGTAAACGGCGCCTATCTCCACATCCGACTGGCGGCTGCCGTGCTCGCGCGCGAATGGGATCAGAAGCTCGACGAGATCGTCCCACGATTGGTAAAGGACGCCCATCGCGTCGAACACCACCGCGCGCACGCATCGAGCCGAACGGCGCCGGGCAGGTCGGCAGCGACAATCTGCTCCGTTGAGCAAGCTCGTCTAGCTCTGGCGTTCCTCGGCCAGATGGCGGCGATGCTCGGCGTGATGCACGTGCTCGTGCGCGTCCTCGGCGTCGCGCGGTGGGTAGAACAGGCCCGCGACGTGGAATCGCGCCGGCGACTGCGCGTAGGCCGAGATGAGCACGTGCACGTCGTATCGGGTGAAGAGCCCCGCACCCCACGTCTCGCGGAACCGCGTCGCCCACTGCGCGCCGTAGCGCTCGCGCGCGAGACGGCTCATCTCGTGCAGCTCCCAGTCCAGCACCGGCAACTCGTGCGTCTCCTGGGGCTCATCGCCGGCGCACGTGAACCGGAGACGGAGCGGGAGCTGGAGCACATCGGCGTCGGCCGGACGGACGAATCCCGCGGTGGCGCGCCCCTCGCGCGCGGCGGCCTGCAGCGCCTCGAGCGACGCGAACAGGTGCGCTCGCACGAACGGCCATCGCAGGCGCCACGCGTCCTTGGCCTCCACATACGCGGTTGCGATGACCTCGCCCTCGACGTCTCGCGACTCCGGCCGCGGATCGCGCGCCGCGGGGATAGCGCGCGTGTGGATCCACGACCAGCGCAGCAGCGGCGGATCGGTATCCGCGCCCTTCCACGGGAAAGGCGTGAGGCGTATGAGCGCGCCGCTCTCGCGATCGACGCCGATCACCGCCGGTCGCTCGACCGGGAAGTTGCTGGCCGCGACGGTCTTCGCGAGTACAAGGATGTCCCGCTCGGTCCCCTGGCCACTCACGCTCACCGGACCACAATAGGCACGTGCTGCGTGAGGGACTCGGCGCGGAATTCCCCGGTATCTCCCGCGTCGCACGCGTACGGATCGACGTCTCGCGCGAGGCGGCCCCGCTCGGCGCGCTCGCTGGGCTGGGCGCGTGGCTCGTCGCGGGGATCGTGGCGCACGAGCTCCTCAAGTGGACCTGGCTGTTCCTGCTCGCGCCCGCGTTTGTGTCGCGTCCGCCGATCGAATCGATGGCGACCGTCGCCGCCGTCGCCGCGGGTGCCGCGGTCGGCGCGCGCGCGGGCGGGCCACGGGCGGTCGGCTTGTTCGTCGCATACCTCGTGGTCACGCTCGTCGTGGCCGAAGTCCGGATCACGGAGACACGCGACCTCACATGCCGCCAGCTCGGTTTCGACGCGTGCCCGCTCGATGGCGTCGCCGGCATCACGCTCCGTGCGTGGCCGACGGCCATGGGACTCGCGGTCTCGTGGCTCCTCGCTCGCGCGATCCGCGTCAAGCCCGGCGGCCGCAACGCGCTGCTCCTCGCCGCGGGCGCCGTTCCGCTCGGCGCACTGGTGACGACGCTGATCCCGTGGCCGCCGCGTCCTTACGACGGCGACCCGTTTTCTCCGCAGCTCATCGGCGTGGTGGCCACCCAGGCCGCCGCTGCGTTTGTCGCCGGCACGCTGGTCGCGCGGCGATCCATGCGACCGTGGACGCACGCGCTCCTGCTCGCCGCACTCGTTGTGGTGCCGTGGCTTCCGGTCGGCTGGGGCCAGCTCGAGGCAGTCTCCCGCTCCGCACTTTCGGCCGGTCAGATGTGGCCGTTCTTCACGCCGTTCTACCAGGCGGCTGCGATCTTTCTTGGGCTTGCCGCAGAGCGATCGCGGCGCAGGAACGCGTGATCGAGGAGAAGGAGCTGGCCCTCGCGGTCGAGCATCCCCGAGGGACCGAACGCCGCAGGCTGCTCCCCTACCGCGCCGCGCTGCAGTCGCCCTCCATGTACGCGGCGCTGGCGGAGGCCGACCGCGACGTCATCGTCCGCTGGGCCGAGATCCGCCGACGCATCGCCGGGTCTCACGGCGTCGACAACGATCCGACAAACCTGGCGGACCCGTTGATCCCAGCGGAGCGCCTTCGCGCGCTCGTTCTCGCGGGCGAAAACATCGCCGCAGGATCCATCGCGCAGTCCGACCACGGCGGCGACCTACTCGCAGCGGTCGCGCGGCTCCGCGCACCGCGCTAGAGCGTGGATGGACGTGCGGCGCGACGCGTCGGCCGGGCAGCGCAGGCGTCCCGTAATGCCGCGCCTCGCCCCGACGGGTCTCTCACCGCGCCTGCGTTACAGCTTGGAGGAACCGCAGCACGCGAACGCGATACTCCTCGCCGTCTGTCATTAGCGCTCCCGCATGTCCGGCCCCATGGACGATCCACAACGCCTTGGGCTCGCCGGCAGCGGAGTAGAGTGCTTCGCTGTCCGCGAGCGTCGTGGTCGCGTTGTCATCGTCGGCACCCCGGATCAAGAGCAGCGGCCGCGGCGCGACCCGCTCTACGACGGCGCGCGGAGCGGCGCTCTCAAGGGAGCCCCCTATGAGACGATCGACCAGTGGTAGCTCATACGGAAGCAGAGGCACAGACAGCCCCGCGATCGAGATGGACCGCATGTGTTCGATCTGAACATGCTCGTCCGCCCAGGGGCTATCGGCGACGACCCCGCTGATGTCGGGATCGCCTGCCGCGGCGAGGATCGCGGCTCCGGCACCGAGCGAGATTCCGAGCACCGCAACGCGTCGTCCCGCCGCACCTCCGTGGCCCTTGACAAAGGACACCGCGCCTGTGATGTCGCGCGGTTCGGTCACGCCAAGCCCCGGAGTCCCCTCACTCCGCCCGCAACCGCGCGAGTCGAATAGCAGAACGTCGTAGCCGGCTGCGTGAAGAAATGCTGCCCAAGGCAGCATCTCCGTGCGATTCGTCTTGAAGCCGTGCGTGAGGACGACGGTCGCCGTCGCATCCGACGCGCGGATCAGCCAACCCGACAGCCCAACCCCGTCCGCCGCTGAGAACGAAACGTCCTCAACTGCGAGCCCGGCGACCGCGCCTGGGATGTCGTCTGCTCCCGTCGCTCGGCGCACAAGCGTGAAAGCGCGAGCTGAAGGGACCAGCGTGTACGCGATTGCAAGAGCCAACGCGAGTCCGACCAGCAGTCGCCCGATCACACGTTGACGGTATCGGACCTTCGAGCGCCAGCCGCCGTTCGAAGTCATGCCCCCGACTCCACAGCACCCGAAGTCGGTCAGCGTGACGGATGCCAGGAATCGTGTATCGGCTGCCACCTCCCCCCAACAAGCAGGACTGAGCTTCCATATCCTGCCGAAGAAGCCGACGATGCGCTTGGTCGCGCGCGCTAGATCTGAGGCCTGAGAGCAAGCCTAGCCGGAGCGAGCCGGCTCAACGACCCGCAGCGGAGCGAGCAGCTCGAGCGTCGCGTCCATCTCGCCGTCGGTGTTGAAGTAGTGGGGCGACAGCCGGATCACACCCGGACGGGAATCAGCGATGCAGCCGGCGTCTCGCAACGCGTTCACCGCGGCGGCGGGGTCGGGATGCTCGAGCGTGACGATGGACGTGCGCCGCGAGGCGTCGGCCGGGCAGCGCAGGTGCCAGCCCTGCTCGCGCGCACCGTCAGCGAGCCGCTGCGATAGGCGCATGTGCCGCTCGCGCACCACATCGATGCCCACCTCACGCAGAAGGGCGATACCCGCGCGGGTGGTGTACGCGGCGGCGACGGCGGGCGTCCCGTATTCGAAGCGCCGGGCGTTCGGGGCGAGATCGATGTGCTTCACGTCGAAGGCGAAGGGATCGGCCATTGCCCACCAGCCGAGCGCGGTCGGCCGAGCGCCGGCGATGCGGTCTCGGCGCGCGTACGTGAACGCCATCCCCGGGCCGCCCATCAGCCACTTCAGCGCTCCGCCGACGAGGAAGTCAGCGTCGGAGGCGTGCACGTCGAAGGGGAACGCGCCTATCGATTGGTACGCGTCGACGACCAGCGCCGCGCCCTTGCGGTGGCAGATGTCCGCGAGCCCGCCTACGTCCTGGATGTAGCCGCTCGTGTAATAGACGTGGCCGGTGCACACCAGAGCGGTCCGCTCGTCGATGGCGCGCTCGAAGACGTCCAGCGGAACGCCGATGCGGTCGGGGCTCGATACGAACTCGACCGTGACCCCGAGGCGCTCGAGGGCGAGCCAGGTGTGGCCGTCGGTCGGGAAGTCGATGTCCGACACGATCACCTTCGGCCTCTTGCCGTAGTCGCAGGTCGACGCGATGGAGACCAGGGCCGCGGACACGGATGGCTCGAGCGCGACCTCGTCGGCGTCGGCACGCAGGACCTCGGCGATGTCGGCGCGCAGCGCGTCGAGCTCCCCGATCCAGTGGTCGTACCAGGCGCGACCGCCCTGCTCGGTCCAGGTGCGCGCGTACTCGGCGAGCGCCTCGGCGCCGCGCCGCGGCAGCGGCGTCAGCGAGCAGTTGTTGAGATAGATCGCGCGCTCGGTGATCGGGAATTCCGCGCGCCAGGCTTTCTCGCGCGGATCACCAGCCGACGGCATAGCTCTCCCGGCGCGGGTCGGCGCCGCCCTCGAGCGTTCCGCTGTCGAGCCGGCGGATCGCGCAGACGCCGGCCGTCGCGGGGGTGAAGTCGGGCAGGTCGCCGATGACATGTCCCAGCGCCGCGAGGCGGTCGCGGACGCCCCGCGCGATCCGGCCCTCGACCTGCAGCTCGCCGGGCCGGTACTCGTGCGGATGGAAGCTCCACGGGAAGGAGCGCGAGATGACGCGCGGGTACTCGATCGCGGCCTGCGTATTCATGCCGAAGTCCACGATGCCGCAGACGACCTGCACCATCGCCTGGCATTGCGCGTCCTCGCCGGGGCAGCCGAACGGCATGAGCGCGCGGCCGTCGCGCAGGAGCATCGCGGGATTCGGCGTGAGCCGCGGCCGCTTGCCGGGCGCGATCGCCGAGGGATGGCCGGGCGTCGTCCACAGCTGCGCCCCGCGCGTCGACACGATGATCCCGAGACCGGGCACGAGCGGCGCCCCGAGACCCGGATCGGACGGCGTGGCCGAGAACGCGTTGCCCTCGGCGTCCATCGCGCACACGTAGGACGTGTCGGGCGCGCCCGCGCCCATGCGGATCTCGGGCCGGTAGCCGGCGGGACCCGTGCGCCCCTCGTACCGCCACGGATCGCCGGGCGGCGGAAGCTCCGGCCACGCGCGATCGTCCCGGATGAGCCGGCGGCGCTCCGCCGCGTAGCCCTTGGCGAGCATTCCCGCTATCGGAACGTCGACCAGGTCGGGGTCACCGAAGAAGCCCTCGCGGTCCGCTGCGGCCAGCTTGAATGCCTCGGTGTACCGGTGCAGGAACGACAGCGAGCCCGGGCCGTGCGACGCGACGTCGTAGCCCTCGAGCAGGTTCAGCGTCATCGGCACGAGCGGGCCCTGCGACCACGGCCCGCACGCGTAGACGTCGATGCCGCGATATGTCGTGTGCACCGGCGGCGAGATCGAGACGTGGTAGCTCTCGAGGTCCGCGGCGGTGATTGCCCCGCCCTGCTCCCGCATGTGGGCGGCGATCTCGGCGCCGATGTCCCCGCGATAGATCGCGTCGCGCGCGGCCATGATGGCGGCGGCGCGGCCACGCGCGCCGTGGGCGCTCTCGATCGCGATCAGCCGCCGGAAGAGCGTGCCCAGGTCCCGCTGTACGAGGATCTCGCCGACTCGCGGCGGGCGGCCGTCGGGCAGGAACACGCGGGCGCTCGCCGGCCACTCCCGCAGCCGGCCCTCGAGGCGCGAGATGGCCGACGCGAGCCGCGGGTACACCGGAAACCCCTCGCACAGCTCGATGCTCGGCGCGAGCACTTCGGCGAGCGTGAGCCGGCCGTAGCGTGCGAGCGCGGTCAGCCAGGCGTCGCATGCCGCGGGCGTGACCGCGCGCGGTGTCCCGATCGGCATATCGTCGCCATGGCGCGCGCGGTATGTCGCGAGGTCGAGCGACGCGGGCCAGCGGCCGAGCCCGTCGATCGTCTCGGGAGCGGCCATGCCGGGCTGGAAGACCATGATCGGCGCGACGCCGCCGAAGTCCGTGAGATGTCGTTCCAGGACGTTCAGCGCGATGCCCGCGGCGATCCCGGCGTCGATCGCGCTACCGCCCCGCGGGAACATCCGTAGGCCCGCGAGCGAGGCGAGGTAATGGCTGGAGCTCACCATGTGCTTGCTCCCGAGGACGGCGGGCCGGCCCTGGGTCACGCCGATAGGCGGGACGGTCGTGACCTCGATCTCCTGCGCCACCGTTCACACTCTACTGATGGAGCGGCGAGGCCGCTCCAGAAAGCCGGAGCGGAGCGGAGGTCACGAAAGTGCGAGTGATCGCGTGGCGCGTTCCGCCATACGACAACGGCATGTACGTCATCGTGGACCATCGCGGCGACGCGCTGCTCGTCGATCCGTCGATGGGCGAGCGGACGGCGCTCGACGCGCTGCGCGAGCAGGGGCTCACGCTGCTCGAGATCCTCAACACCCACGGGCACTCAGACCACATCTTCGGGAACGCCGCGGTGAAGGCGGAGACGAACGCTCGCCTCGCGATCCACCGGGCCGACGCGTACCGCCTGGATGACCGCAGGCGTCCGGGCGTGTCGCCGGAGAGCCGCAAGCTCAGCGGAGGCCTGCTCGATGCCATCCCGCCCGCGACCCCGGACGACCTCATCGAGGAGGGCCCGCTCGCGTACCTGCGCGACGTCGAGCTCGTCGCCCTCCACACGCCCGGCCACACCGAAGGCTCGACCAGCTTCCACCTGCCCGCGGAGCGGATCCTGTTCACCGGCGACCTGCTCTTCAAGGGCAACGTGGGCCGCGTCGACCTGCCGGGCGGCGACGCGGCTCAGATGGAGGCGAGCCTCCGGCGCGTGGCGGCGCTTCCACCGGACACGCGCGTGTATCCCGGGCACGGCCCGCAGACGACGATCCGGGCGGAGCTGCCCTGGCTCAAGGGGTTCCGCTTCAGCTGATCGGCACCCTCGGCACGGCGCGCGGGATCAGTCCGTGACGCCGAGGATGTTGAAGCCGTTGTCGGCGAAGATCGTCGCCCCGGTCACCGCGCGTGCCCAGTCGCTGGCCAGGAACACCGCGACGTTGCCGACCTCGTCCTGCGTGATGTTCCGCCGCAGCGGCGCCTTCTCCTCCATCAGGTCGCGCGCGGCCGAGATGCCCTTGACCGCGCTGCCCGCGAGAGTCTTGAGCGGTCCTGCGGAGATCGCGTTCACGCGAACGTTCGACGGGCCGAGGTCGGCGGCCAGGTAGCGCGTCTCGGCCTCGAGGACGGCCTTGGCCATGGCCATCGAGTTGTAGCTCGGGACGACACGGTCGACCGCGTTGTACGTCAGCGAGATCACGGCGCCCCCACCCGCCTTCTCGAACAGCGGCAGCGCTCCGCGAGACAGCGCGACGAGCGAATACGCGCTGATCTCGATCGCGGTCGCAAGGCCCGCCCGCGAGATCTCGTGGAAGCGCCCCTTGAGATCCTCGACCGCGGCGTAGGCGATCGAGTGCACGAGGATGTCGAGCTTGCCGTCCCAGTGATCGGCGACCTTGGCGAACAGCGCGTCGATCTCCTCCTGCTTCGAGACGTCGCATGGCAGGATGGGGATGCGCTCGTGGTCCGGGAGTGTCGCGACGAGCTTTTCGACGTTCTCGCGCAGGCGCTCCATCGCGTAGTTGAACATCAGGTCCGCGCCCTCGCGCTGGAACGCCGTCGCGATCCCCCACGCGATGCTGCGCTGGTTCCCGACGCCCATCACGAGCGCCCGCTTGCCATCGAGCAGTCCCATCGCGGCGACTCTAGGTGGTCACAGCGGCCCTGTCGCGGCGCTGTGACCGGCCTCCTTCTGCGGCTTCGCCTCCGTAGTCAGGGCAGCGCCGTCATCGCCGTCGGCCACCGCCGCGATGGCGCGTCGGGCCCGGCGTGCGTGGCCACGACCTCGCACGCGATGCGAAATGCCTGCGTGATCGTCGCGAGCGGCAGCGACGGCGCCGCGGTGCCGGTCGTCATCTCCGGGATCGCGGGAACGTGCAGGTAGGTCGTCAGGAGCGCCAGCCCGCGGTCGCGCGCGTGACGCAGCGCGCCGTACAGGGTCGCGTTGCTCACGTAGGCACCGCCGTCCCACGACACGACCGCCGGGATGCCCGCTGTGTTCAGCGCGGCGGCGATCGCGCGGACCGGGGCGGTCGCGAGCAGCGCGTCCGGTCCGCCAAGATCGCCGTCGCTCCGTTCGTTCGACAGCGCGAGCCCGGCGTTGTCCGCGACCCACGGCGAGTCGCCGATCGCGTGCGCCAGCGCCTCGACGCTTATCGAAGGGCGGCCGTAGGCGAGGCCGCCGATGAGCAGCGCGTCGACCGGCTCGCGGTCGAGCGCCGCGGCGATCGCCGCGACGGACTCGCGCCACACCACGGGCACCTTGATGGCGTGGACCCACGCCCCGGCGATCACCTCGCCGTCGAGCTGCCTGACCGCCTCCCACGACGGGTTCACCGACCGGCCCGCGAACGGATCGAAGCCGGTGAGGAGGATCCTCACTGACGCGGAGGCGTCAGCCGACGCGGAAAGCCGGAGCCGAAGGCGGAGGTCCTGTGGTCCGGCATGAGCACATGCGTGCCCCGGTCGTCGACGACGACGCGCGGCTCCACCGGTGCCAGGTCGTGATGGTCCGCCAGGAGGTCGGTCACCGAAGACCACCGTGCGAAGCGCTCCAGGTGCTTGATCGTGGGGAACACGAGCTCCAAGTCTCCGCGCTCGTAGGCGTCGAGCGCATCGCTCGGGCGCATCCAGCGCGCGTCGACGCATTCGGCGCCGTCGCAGCGCGGCTCGCATTCCGCCGGCGCGGCCGCGGCGAAGAAGACGTTGTCGAAGCGGATCCGCACCGTCCGCGGTGTGATCCAGCGCGAGAACGGGACCAGCGGCGCGCCGTCGTCGAGCTCGACGCCGGCCTCCTCACGCAGCTCCCGCCGCGCGGTCGCGCGCTGATCGGCGTCGCCGTCGCGCACCGCGCCCCCAGGGAATACCCAGGCCCCCGGCGCGAATCTTGCGGCCGGGTTGCGCTGCACGAGCAACACCTCGAGCCCGCGCTCGCCGTCACGCAGCAGGATGACCGCGGCGGCGGGTCGTGGGGTCGTGGGGTCGCCGTCGTTGAGCGCTTCGCCCGTCCCGAGGCGCCCGGGTCGCATCAGGCGGTCGCGTACTCGGCGATGCCCAGGCGCTCCAGCGTCTCGCGCGTCGGCGCGCCGTCGTCGGCCCAGCCGCGCGCCCGGTAGTACGCGCGGACCTGCTCCGCGAGGTCGTCGGGATCCAGCCGCACTTTTGAGAGCACGCCGCTGCGATGCGGCTTCGTGACCTGCTCGGGCAGGCGATCGGTCGCCGCGCCGAGCCCCTCGCGCACGTTGAAGAGGCGCGCAAGCGAAAGCGAGCGCTCGCCCTCGTCGAGCAGATCCGCCGCGGACACGCCCCAGCCGGTGACCGCGTTCACGATGTCGGCCATCTTCGCGTCGTCGTACTTCAGGAAGAAGCACATGCCGACGGTGTTCTTCATCGAGCGCGACGGGAGGTTGCCGTTCAGATGATCCGCACCGGATGGGCTCGTCGCGTACGACATGCGCACCTGCTTGCCGTACTCGGTGCGCTGCCGCGGATCGTGCATCGCGAGCTCGAGACCTTTCACCGTCGTCAGGTACTCCGCGCCGCCCAACTTCGCGGCCGCGCGAGCGGAGCCCTCGGCGAGGAGGTCGCCGACGTCCTTGCGGTGCGCGATGGCTTCGATCGCCGCGAGGAGCGCGCGCCCATTCCCGAAGGCCAGGGGCTCGCCGTCGATCTCGAGGTCGGCCGCGACGCCCGCGTCGCGGAGCTTCATCGCCCAGGCGACCGTGGCGCCGAGCGAGATCGTGTCGACGCCCAGCGCGTTGCAGCGCTCGTTCGCCTTGGAGATGAGCGCGAGGTCGCCGATGTCGCATTGCGACCCGAGCGCGCCGATCGATTCGAACTCGGGGCCGCCGTACTTCGGGTCGATCTGGTACGGCTGCTCCATCTTCACGACCTTCTTGCACCGGACGGAGCAGGCCCAGCAGGCCTCCATCTTCACGCGGTAGCCCTTGTCCACGAGCGCCTCGGCGCTGATCTCGGCGGCGTCGGCGAACGCGCCGCCGTCGTAGTTGCGCACGGCCATGCCGCCGACGCTCGTGTAGCCGTCGAGGCCCATCCCCGTGCCGAAGTTGTGGAAGGCCCAGTGGTTCTCCTGGAGCGTGTCGGCGACCCAGCGGCCGACCTCCTTGACCTTCGCCGGCTCCGCCAGCGGGAGCGCGCGGCTGCCCTTCACCACGATCGCCTTGAGCTTCTTGCTACCCATGACCGCGCCGAGGCCCGATCGCCCGGCGATGTCCTTGTAATCGTTGACGATGCCGGCGTAGCGCACGAGGTTCTCGCCGGCGGGGCCGATCTCGCACACGCGCGCGAGCCGCTCGCCCACCTCGGCCTTGAGCTTCTCCTCGGTGTCCATGATCTCGAGTCCCCAGAGGTGCGCCGCGTCTCTGATCTCGACCGCTTCGTCCTTGATCCAGAGGTACACCGGCTTCGCCGACGCGCCCGTGACGACGATGGCGTCCCATCCGGCGCGCTTGAGCTCGGCGCCCCAGAACCCGCCGACCTCCGCCTCGCCGAAGCCACCGGAGAGAGGCGACTTCGCGCCGATCGAATGCCGCGACGCGCCTGACAGCGGCGTTCCCGTGAGCACGCCCATCGCGAAGACCAGAACGTTGTCCGGTCCGAGCGGATCCGCGCCACGGGGGACCTCGCGCAGCAGGTAGTGCGCAATGAGCGCGCGGCCTCCCGGATGGCGGCGGAACGCCGCCTCGTCCATCTCCTCGACCGACGTCGTCCCCGCGGTCAGGTCCACGCGAAGGACGCGTCCCCAGGAGCCGTATCGCTGCGTCACGGGCACAATGGTGACAGAACGTGAGCGAATACGACTTGGTGTGCGACCGCTGCGGCAAGGCCCTCGTCCCGCTGGAGGGCATCGTGTCTTGGACGCGCGACGGCACCGACGAGCGCTCGTTCGCGCTCACGCACGCGCCGTGCGTCCCGGCCGAGGCGAGCCAGCGCGAGGAGGTGCGGCGCCTGGTGTGGCCGAACGAGTTCCTGCGCTTCGCGACGGACCGCTTCAGCTATCGCATCGCCGATCCGGACGAGGTCCGCGCGATCGTCTGGGCGCTCTCCCCGTTCGTCGTGCGTCACGACAATCCTGCCGAGATGGACGGCATGCGCGCGGCGTCGTTCGGGGCGATCCCCGGCGTCAAGCCGGGCACCGAGCAGACCGCGACGCCCGCTGCGCCGAAGGAGGGCGCGGAGGTCGAGGCCGGGAAGTAACCTCCGCTGCGCTCCGGCTTTCTGGAGTGGCATCCGCCACTCCATCAGGAGCGCGTCAGTGCAGGCGACGCGGGCGATCGTCGTCGTCGATCCTCCGCCCGCGCCAGTACTTCGGCGATCCACCGCGCCATCGACCGGCGCGCCCGAGATCCTGCGTGAGCATGAAGGCGCCGACCGCGAACAGCGCGGGGACGAGCGGGTCCAGGCTGCGCGCCCCCAGCTGCCACGCGAGCGTCGCACCGAGGGACCACGCCGCCGCGATCGCGCCCAGGCGTGTGTAGGCAGCACGTTGGCTCGTCATTTGAGGAACGATGCCTCACGCGCCCACTCGCCGCATTGCGCGAGCTCCTCCTTGGAGACGAGCCCGCCTCGCACCGCGGCGCGCAGCTCCTCGCGAAGCGTCATCTGGAGCATCTCCGGGCCATCGGTGTTGAGGCTGAAGCGGATCTTGTGCCTGCGGAACGTCGCGATGTACTCGCCGAGCTCCTCGAGATCCTTCACTACGCGCGTGTGCAGGTTGGAGGTCGGGCAGATCTCGAGCAGGATGCCTCGCTCCGCCAGCCGCTTGCAGAGCGCCGCGTCCTGCGCCGCGTGGATGCCGTGCCCGATTCGATCGGGCTCCAGGTGCTGCACCACCTCGTCGACCGAGTGCCAGTCCTCGTCCTCGCCGCAGTGCACCGTGATGCCGAGCCCGGCCTTCCGCGCGCGCTTGAAGAGCATCGCGTAGTCCTTGTAGTGGAATGCGGGGTTGGCCGGCCCGGCGATATCGACCGCGAGCACGCCGCGCTTGCGGTACGCGATCGCCTTCTCGACGATGATCTCGTTGAGCCCGTAGTCGAACGTGCGGTCAAGGCAGAAGATGAGGCCGGCCTTCACCGGGTACTCGAGCAGCGCCCGGTCGAGGCCGCGGAACGACGCCATGATGATGTGGTCGAGGTCCTGCTCGCCGCCG
>Ga0070708_100001447_pt1 | contig 18114 bp, 16 predicted proteins | sample KBSK5503metaG_FD_65469 | JGI IMG/M metagenome (GOLD analysis project Ga0070708, IMG submission 65469) | Corn, switchgrass and miscanthus rhizosphere microbial communities from Kellogg Biological Station, Michigan, USA - KBS K5-50-3 metaG | ecosystem: Host-associated > Plants > Roots >... | reverse complement strand
CGGCGTCATCACCGACGGCGGACTCTGTCCTGATCCGGAGCGTGTAATCGCGCGGTTCGGCCCGGAATTCGAGAAGCTCGTGTTGACGACGCTCTTGTGTCGCTGGCCGCGCGACGGCGATCTCGATCCCGAAGAGGCCGCGGCGGTGTTGGGGCGCGCATGACGGCGCGCTCTTGGGCCTCGCTCTACTCGAGCTCCGATTGCGCAAGCTCGACGTCCAGCCGCTCCATCGCGTCCATGGGCTTCATTTCGGCAGCCTGTTCGTACAGTTTGGTCGCGTCGTCGATTCGGCCCTTGCCGAACAGGAGGATGAGGCTGTTCGCAAACTCGATCCGGGTGATCGCGGATTCCGGATTGAGCTTGACGGCCTTTTCGAAGTGCTCGATGGCGCTGTCCTTCTTCGCCCCGTACGTCATCCCGGCGACGAGACCGCCGACCTTGTTGATCACTTCGGCCTGATACGATCCGTACGCGGTGTGCGCGTCGGCGTGCTTGGCATCGAGCTTGAGGGCCGCGAGCAATGCGTCCTTGATCTTCCCGCCGAAACCCTGCGCCAATGCCTTCGCCACCGAGATGCCCTGGCCATAGCGACCGAGCGCGAACGCATAGAGATAATGCGCATTCGCGTCCTTCGGCGCGCCGCCGCGCCGCTCGTCGGCCCATCCCGCCGCCTCCTCGAAGAGCGCGAACTTGGCCTTGTCGGATTTCTCGAGGTAATGCGCGTAGACGGTCTGTGCCTTCACCGCGGCGTTGATGCCGGCGCCGCCCGCGGCTTCACCCGCTTCGACCGCCTGCCCGAACTCACCGACATGGAAATGGCGCCACGCCTCGAGGACGCCGGCGTCCTTCGGGAAGGGCTCGTTGTCTCCGCGGTGCAGCCGCGCCCAGTGTTTTTTCAATCCGGCCGCGTCATAGGCGTAAGCCTTGTCGGCGTGGGGAAATTTGATCCACTTCTTCGCCATTGCACTCCTCTTAGTCGGCGTCAGAGATAATTCTCGCCGAGCTTTTCGATCAGCGCGCGTCCGTCTCCGACCAGGAATGGCGCGATGAGAGCCAGCGCCTGGTAGGCCGCGCGATCGAGGCTGACGGCCACTTCGCCCGTGTGCGCGTCGTCACCCACGTGACGCGCGCCGATTCGCTGATACGACATCCAGTACGTGGAGACGAGCGTGACGTTGGACGCCAGCGTGGCGATTTCGCGCTCCGACGCGCGCATCTCGCCCGCCGCCACCAGTCCGCGGCACAACTCTATCACGGTGTTTTCACCGCGGTGCGTGAGGTCCGCGAAGCGTGACGCGATTCTCCTGTTGCGAGACGTGATCTCGTCCAGATCGCGATAGAAAAATCGATAGTCGTGCATGCGCTCGAATATGAGGTGCAAGAGGAGCCAGAGGTCCTCGACGCTCGCGGCGCGCCCGTCTGGTAACGCCAGCAGCGGGGCGAGCTCGCCTTCGAGGGCCTCGTACAGCGCGCCGATGATGTCGTCCTTGTTGCGGAAATGGTAGTAAAGGTTGCCCGGGCTGATGTTCATCTCGTCGGCGATGTCGGCCGTCGTGATGTGCGGCTCGCCGAAGCGATTGAAGAGCGCAAGGCTCGTCTCGAGGATCCGCTGCGGCGTGCGGCGAGGCCGTTTTTTTTCCGGCATGGCGGGGAAGTTGCTTCGAATTGCGCGGCGTCGAATCGGCACCGCCAAAGAGAACCGGACGCTATGGTACGCCGGCGAGCCAGCGCTCGAGATGGCCCAGCGTGTGGTGCAGGTCGCGCGCCGTCCGGCGCACATCGCCGTGCGCATGCGCATGCAGCGGGCGTGGATCGGTCAGCGTGTCCGCCACCTCGCGCGTGGGGTCGCCCAGCCGGTCGGCGCGCAGCGAGATTCCATGGCGGCGCAGCGCAGGCGCGAGCGCGTCCGCGCGTGCGAGGAGGTTCCGGCGCGTCGTAGCGAACGCCAGCGCGCACAGCCGCTTGCGTTGCCCGTAGCTGAAGATGTTTGCGAAGAACATGTCCGCGTCCTCCGGCCCCGGTTCGAAGAGCATGATCGTCGCGTCCGGATATTGGCGGCCGTATTTCTCCATGCCCACTTTCATCCGCGAATGGATGATCGCGCGAAACGTCTGGCCCAGTACCAAGGGCAATCCGCCCTGGTTCAGCTTGGCGATCGAAGGTCCGGTGCCGGCCCTGCCCGAGCTTGCATCGAACGGAACGAGCGGATTGACGCAGAACAGCAGCGAAACGCCCTCGTCCAGCGCGACCGACGCATGCAGCGTTTTGTTCAGCGCGCCGTCGACGTAGTGCTCGCCGTCGATCTCCACCGGCGGAAACAGTCCGGGAAGCGCGCTCGATGCCTCGATGGCGCGCGAGATCGGGACGTGATCGCGGCCCGGCGCACCGAACGTCACCGACGCTCCGGTGTCGAGATTAGTCGCCACCAGGAAGAGCTTGCGCCCGAGCTCACGAAAGTCGTTGGTGCGGCCCGGCGCTGCGAACAGGCGCGCGAGGAAAGAGTCGATCGCGCGATTGTCGAATACGCCCGTGGGCACGGCCTGCGCCAGCGTCGCGAACGACTCCATGACGCCGCGACGGAACGGGTCGCGCAAATACTGGATCGACGCTCGCAATGCGAGGCCGGGCAACGCGGCTAAACGACGGCCGAATTCACCGAAGGCCGGGCGCAGGAATATCTCGGGTTTCAGTGCAGCGTCGGCGCCGTCGGCGATGAAGAGTCGATACATTTGCGCCGGTGAAATGCCGTTGGCGAGCGCGGCGGCCACGAAGCCGCCGGACGACACGCCTACGTAAGCGTCGAGATCGTTGAGATCGAGGCCGTCGAGCGAATCCGCCAACGCAAGCAGCGCACCGATCTCGTAAATGCCGCCCAGCGGTCCGCCGCCGGCGAGCGCCAATCCCAATTTCCCGGGCGCGGTCGCGACGGACGTGCGCCCTCGCGCTCGGGCCCCCGTGCGGCGCGCGGATGCCGTCTTGTCCGGCATGGTTCTCCTTATGCGTGCGGCAAGGGCCGCTTTTTGTGGCGGCCCCCACGCATGGTAGCGGAGATTTACTTCTTCGTGCGCTTCGCCCGCTTCACCGTCTTGGCCGCGCGCGACTTGATCACGCGTTGGGCACGGGCCGTCGTCTTTTTCGCGGCGCGCTTAGGTTTCGCGGTAGACGACGCTTGCAGCATCGCCGGCAACGTGACCTTTGGCAGCGACTTCGGAAGGTTCTTCTGCACGAGCGTCACGGCAGTTTCGGCGGCTTGCTTGACCGTCGATTGCACGGTCGTCCGCGCCTGCTTCCAGACTGCGTTGGCTTTGCCGATCGAGACTTCGAGACTGTCGCCGACCATGCGGATGGCCTTCGATTCGACGGCGGTGCCTTCCTTCACGAGCGTGCGAAATACATTGCCGGCTTCGCCTTGCGCCCAGTCGCGCGTGACGACGGCGGCGCCCAGGCTTGCGAGCCACACCTGGCGCGATGCGGCGAGGACGGCGTCGCCGACGGGGGTGCTGCGGGAATGGGTCATGGTGCGCATGCGTTCTCCTTGAATAGGGCAGTGATGACGAAGCGAAATCGAAGCGCGCTGACAACGACGCTCGCAATCGAAGCTACGCCGATTGCCTAGAGCATTCACACTAATCGGTTGCGAAAGATCAGCCTCGCGGCGCGAGCGACTGTGCGAGACCCGTGGCGAGCCGCGCGACGATGCCGTAGATCGACAGCTGCGGATTGGCGCCGATCGACGTCGGAAAGAGCGATCCGTCGAAAACGTAGAGGTTCTCGACCTGGTGATGGCGGCCGGTGCTCGTGACGACGGCGCGCTTGGGATTCGGTCCGAGCGGCGCGCCGCCCATCACGTGCGCGGAAACCACAGGCGTCACTCCCGGCTCGAGGACGAAGGCGTCGATCGCCGCGCGGGCGCCGGCGAAGCTCGTGAACGCGGCGCCCCGCGCATGGACCGGCATCACCGTTTGTGCGCCCGCGGCGAACTGGATTTGCGCCATCGTGCGCATCGCGCGCCGCGCGGCGTCCCAGAAGAGCGGCAACAACGGATAGTCCAGCAGTGGCGTTCCATCATCGCGCAGCCGCACCGTCCCGCCCTGGCTTTCGGGATTGAATCCGTCGCGCATTAGGGCAATCAGGACCTGCATGCGCGGGAAAGCCGCCATCCACTGCGCATGCGCGTCGCCGTCGTCCGGCAACGTGGTCGCGGTGAGGACCGGATGCAGTGGTGGGGCCTCGAGCTTGTAGCCCATCGGGCCATCGATCGGCTGCGTGTCGAGAAAGTGATCGGAGTAAATCGTTTGCGGCGCGCCCGCGAACGCATCCACGCGATCCGGCATCAGCGCAGCGGAAACGACCGTCGGATGCAGGAATGTTCGCTTGCCCAGGATGCCGTGGGGATCGGGCGCCCCGCTGCGCAGAAGGAGCGCGGGCGTGCCGATCGCGCCGCCCGCGGCAATGTACGCTCGCGCGCGGACGCGCACCTTGCGCGTCGTCGGCGCCACGCCTGCCGCGTCCATGGCGTCACCTTCGAGCAGCGCGACGCGGTCCTTCTCCAACACGAGCCGCTGCACGCGCACGCGCGTCACGAGCGTCGCGCCCTTGGCCAACGCCCCTGGAATCGTCGTGACCAGCATCGACTGCTTGGCGTTGGTCGGGCAACCCAAGCCGCAATAGCCGATGTTCCAGCAGCCCGTGACGTTGCGGCGTATCGCCGCGGAAGAAATGCCGATCATCCGCGCGCCGCGCGCCAACGCTTCGTTGTTCGCATTGGGCGCGACATCCCAGGGAGCGATCGACAGGCGCGCTTCCATCTGCGCGAACCACGGCGCGAGTTCGTCGACGCTGTACCCCGCGAGTCCGAATTCGCGTTGCCAGAACGCCAGCGTGGCGGGCGGCGTGCGGAACGAACTGGTCCAGTTGACCGTCGTGCCGCCTCCGACGCAGCGGCCCTGCAGGATATTGATCGCCTTGTCGCGCGTCTTGCGTGCCGCCGACTCCTGGTACAACTCCGGATAGGCTTCCGACTCGCGCATCCGGAAATCATTGGACGTCCGCAGCGGCCCTTCCTCCAGCACGACCACGGAGAGCCCGGCGTTGGCGAGTATTTCCGCGGCCGTGCCGCCGCCGGCGCCGCTGCCGGCGATCGCGACATCGGCGTCGAGCGTCAAATCCTTCGCGAGCAGCGACGCATCGATCACCTTCCAGCCGGACGCCAAGCCGGCCTCGAAGGGATCGGGGATCGGTGAGTTGTGCGCGGGAGTCATGCGGCGATTTCGGGGGGGCCCGGATAACCGATTCGCGGCCACGACCCGGGGTTGCCATACCAGGCCGCAAACGTAAGTTGATGCAGCGCGCCGTAGGCCGAGCGCAGCAGCGTGAGCGAACTGCCGCGGAAACGGTCGAGGCAGTCGCGAACGTCTGCCTCGGTCGCTTCGTTCCACGGATTTTTCACGCGCGCGATTGCAACGCGCGCAGGCGGCAGCGCCAGCAACGCGAACAACTGCCGCAACTCCTCCTGGGCCGCGGGCGAGAGTCCCGCGATGGCAACGCCGATGCCTTGCACGGTCTCGTCAACCGCGGCCCGCTTGGCCGGGGCTTCGATGGGCAATGCGCCTGCCAGCAGCACCGGGACCATCGCGTGCAGGATCGCCTGCGCGTCGGTGTCGAGCGTGCCCGGACGGCTGTCGCCCGCCGGCGTATCCGGGCCGCGGAGCCAGCGTGCGGTGACCAGCGCGGCCGCGCCAAACAGGCCGGCCATGATGAAAGTGCGGCGGGAGATCATCGGTGGGACGTGGAGGATGGGCCCTTGCGGCCGGATCGGCCAGCGGGAATTTTCGACATTAGACTTGGGCGCATAGACGAATCAATCTAAAGGGCCTCGGCCGGAACCGGTGGCGGGCAGGCGCGTCAAAGCGGCGCGCATCGGATAGACTCTTGGCAAACGAGCGTCGTCCGCTCGACGGTTCCATGGCCGAGACAGACTCCATCCCTGCCGCATCGGCGGTGCTCGTGCGCGAATTGTCGCGCGTCCAGCGTCTTCATGCCGAGCGCATCGGAAACCCGATCCTCGCGGGCTCGCTGGAGCGCGTTGCGAATTGGCAGGCGCGGCGCTTGCGCATGACCTACGACGACCTTGCCGCCGACGCTCGCTACGGCCCGGCGGTCGTCTTCTTCCAGAACGATCTCTACGGCCCCGGAGATTTCGGCCGTCGCGACGCCGATCTTGCGCGCGTCGTTCCGATGATGGTGAAGGTGCTGCCCGAGCGCGTGATCGCGACGGTGGCTCAGGCGATGGAGTTGAATGCGCTGTCGCAGGAGCTCGACCGCGTGCTGCTTGCCCGGCTGCCCCGCGCCGACGGGCATTTCAACGTGCTCGAATATTGCAAGGCGTATCGCCGCGCCGGCAATTTTCCGCTGCGCCGGCGCCAGATCAAGCTGATTGTCGAAATCGGCACGGAGCTCGACCGGCACGTCGGCAAGCCGCTCGTCCGCACGGCGCTGGCGATGATGCGGCAACCGGCGCGATTGGCCGGCATGTCGGGCCTGCAGGATTTTTTGGAGCGGGGCTTTGCGGCGTTTCGCGCCATGGGCGGCGCCGACGAATTCCTGCGCACGATCGACACCCGCGAAACGCAAATCATGGAAGCGATCGTCGGCGGCGCGACGGATCCGTTTCCTGATCCGCTGCTGTCTCGCGTCCCGAAGTCCTAGCGCTCCCGGCCCAGAAGCTTGTCGAGCTGGACGTTGATTTCGCGCTCGATCGTCGGCTTCAACATCCCCAGCAGCAAGCCCAACTGAACCTCGAGCTTGATTCTGTCCTTGCCCACCTGCATGCGGCCGGTGAGTCCCGGGCGCTCGAAGTCGATGTGCTCGCCGTCCCATGCGTAGTCGAGCTCGAAGCGCTTTTTCAGGTCCTTCGCGATTTTTTCCGCAGCGTCGCGGGCTTGTCTGTGCGACAGCGAATGCTTGCGGGCGATCGAGATTGTGGCCATGGTGCGCAGTATAGCCACCCTTGGGCGGCACCGATGGCCATGGAGCGTGGATAATGCGTTGCTCACACCGACACTTGAAGCTCCCGCGCCCCGCTGCTCGTCAAGAAGCTCGCGGCGCAGATCGAGGCGGCCTATGCCGAGCCGCCCCCGGCTGATGGATCACGACGCCCACACGCCCCCGCGCAAGCGTTCCAGGCTCACGACCCGCAAGGTCTACATTGCCGGCGTCGCGCTGGCGATTGCGCTGGCGATCCTGCGCATCTACGGACTCACCGTCGCGGATCTCGCACGACTCGCGCGGGAGAAGGTCGCCGAAGCGGTGGCCGACGCCAAGGCGATCACCGCGCGCGAGTCCGCGGATCGCTATGCGCGCAGGCTGCGCGAGGAGGCGGCCTCTATCCCGGCCGACGTGCCGATGATGACCGGCAAGGAGTCGGTCGAAATCAGCCGAGACATCCAGGCCGAGCGCAAGCGCATTCTCGAAGAGCGCGCCGAACACCTCAAATTAGTGGGCCAGGGGGTCCTGAATGGCGACCTCGAATCGGTGAAGAAACAAGTCGAGGAAAACGCTCGCCGGGCCGGCGGAAATCACTGAGCGCAGGCCGCGGGGTGCCCATTGATGGGCGCCGGCTTCCAGGTTTTCGCGATTTTGATGCCCGGAGCTGCGGGTATTGACGACCGTCCGGAATTCGCCCAATATTCAAACGAACGTTTAATTGATCTGCCGGCGACGCGTAAGCGGCCGCGGCTTTCCGCCGACCAACGGCGAAGGGGTTTTTCGCGCCGCGCGACAATCGGTTCCGGTCGGGGCCGCGGCAAGCATGAGAGAGGTCCAAGAATGAAGGCGAAGGTCATTCCGATCGACACGGGCCGTGGCGCCACCGCCACCAAGGAACGCATCCTCGACGCGGCCGAGGCGCTCTTTGTCGTCCATGGCTTCGAGGCGACCAGCCTGCGAACGATTACGGCGGCCGCGTCGGTGAATCTGGCGGCAGTCAACTATCACTTCGGCACCAAGGAAGAACTGTTCGAGTCCGTGCTGACGCGGCGCCTGGATCCGATGAACCAGGAGCGCGTCGAAATCCTCGACCGTCTCGAGGCCCGCGCCGCTCCCGATCCATTGTCGTGCGACCGCATCCTGATGGCGCTGTTCGTTCCGGCTCTGCGCCTCGCGCGCGACCCGGCGCGCGGCGGCAAGAGTTTCCTGCGCCTGCTGGGCCGCGCGTATGCGGATCCGGCGCCGTTCATCCGGCACTTCCTGTCCGAGCAATACGCCGTGACGATCGCGCGCTTCAAGGCGGCGTTCGGACGCGCGCTGCCGCATCTGCCGCGCAAGGAATTGTCGTGGCGGCTGCACTTCATCATGGGCGCGCTGTCTTACACGCTGGCGGGGACGGACGCGCACAAGATCATCAGCGAACTGAGCCCGCGCGAGACGAACAACGATGAAATCCTGCTGCGCCGGCTCGCGCCTTTCCTGCTCGCGGGATTGAACGCGCCGCTGCCCGACCTCACGCAGGTCACGCGCGAAGTCGACGGCGCACTCGCGCAGGCGCTGAAAACACCAAGGCCTCGTCCCCGGCGCGTTACGAACAATCCAAGGACATGACCATGTGGACCTTACTCTTTCTCCTTCTCGTCGTGGCGGGCACGCTGGCGGCCGCGTACGTCAATGCCTCCGGCCGCACATGGGGTCTTGCGGCGGGTGCGGCCCTCGCGGTGTCGTGGTTCACGCACGCGCTGCCGATGGCGGTGAATATTGTTTTGACGGGAATCTACGTCGTGCTGGCGCTCGCGCTGGCAGTTCCCGCGCTTCGCCGCAACTTGATCAGCGATGGCGTGCTGGCGGCGTTCCGGAAGCTGATGCCGCCCATGTCGCAGACCGAACGCGACGCGCTCGAGGCCGGCACCGTGTGGTGGGACGGCGAAATCTTTTCCGGCAGGCCGGATTGGCAACGGCTGCTCGATGCGCCGCGACCTGCACTTGCCGCTGAAGAGCAGAAATTCCTGGACAACGAGGTCGAGACGTTGTGCGGCATGACCAGCGACTGGGAGACCACCAACGTCTACAAGGACCTGCCCCCGCACGTCTGGCAATACATCAAGGACAAGGGATTCCTCGGGATGATCATTCCCAAGGAGTATGGCGGACTCGGCTTCTCCGCCTACGCGCACTCGCAGGTCATCACCAAGCTGTCGACGCGCTGCGGCACCGTCGCAATCACGGTGATGGTGCCCAACTCGCTTGGGCCGGGCGAGTTGCTGATGCATTACGGCACCGATGAGCAGAAGCGCTACTACCTGCCGCGCCTTGCGAAGGGACTGGAGATACCGTGCTTTGCGCTGACCAATCCCAACGCGGGCTCCGACGCCGCAGCCATCCCCGACTTTGCGTTCGTCTGCTGGGGCGAGCACGAGGGCAAGCGCACGCTCGGCCTTCGCGTCACCTGGGAAAAGCGCTACATCACGCTGGGCCCGGTCGCAACACTTCTCGGGCTCGCGTTTCGCGTCTTCGACCGCGAAAAACTGGTCGGCGACAAGGAAGATCTGGGAATCACCTGCGCACTGATTCCGACTTCGCATCCGGGCGTGGAAATCGGCCGCCGCCACATGCCGCTCAACGCGGTGTTCCAGAATGGACCGAATTCCGGCAAGGATGTCTTCATCCCGATGGAATGGGTCATCGGCGGACAGGAGATGCTGGGCCAGGGCTGGCGGATGCTGATGGAATGCCTCGCGGCGGGTCGCGGCATTTCGCTGCCGTCGTCGAACACAGGCATGGCGATCCTCGCCGTGCGCACGGTCGGCGGCTACGCGCGAGTACGCACGCAGTTCAAGACCGCGATCGGGAAATTCGAGGGCATCGAGGAGCCGCTCGCGCGAATGGGCGGCAACCTGTACATGATGGATGCGACGCGCATGGTCACGGCGGGCGCGATCGATCAGGGTGAAAAGCCGGCGGTCCTGACGGCGATTTCGAAATACCACATCACCGAGCGCGCGCGGCAACTCATCAACGACGGCATGGACGTCATCGGCGGCAAGGGCATCTGCATGGGGCCATCGAATTTCCTGGGCGGCGCGTACATGCAGCATCCGGTCGCGATCACCGTCGAGGGCGCGAACATCCTGACGCGCAGCCTCATCATCTTCGGGCAGGGCGCAATCCGCTGCCATCCGTACGTTCTGAAGGAGATCAAGGCGACGCGTCACGCCGACGCGCAGCGGGCATTGATCGCCTTCGACGCAGCGCTGTTCGGACACCTGCGGTTTGCAATCTCGAACCTGGCGCGTACGCTCGTCATGGGGTGGACCGGATCGCACTTCGTCGGGGTTCCCGCCGATGTGGCGCCGGAAACCCGCCGCTATTACCAGCAACTGACGCGCTTCTGCGCGGCGCTGGCGTTCCTGGCCGATGTGTCGATGGGCACGCTGGGCGGCGCGCTGAAGCGCAAGGAAAAACTCTCCGCACGACTGGGCGACATCCTGTCGCTCATCTACCTGTGCTCGGCAACGCTGAAGCGCTTCGAGATGGAAGGGCGGCAGCCCGCCGATGCGCCGCTCATGCACTGGGCGATCTGGGACGCGATGTTCCGTGCGCAGAACGCCTTCGAGGGCGTGATCTCGAATTTCCCGAACCGCTTCATCGCGGCGGCGCTGCGCAGCATCGTGTTCCCGCTGGGCCGGCCCTATGTGGTGCCGTCCGATGCGATCGGCCACGACGTCGCGCAGCTCCTGATCGAGCCCTCCGCCGCGCGCGACAGGTTGACGGCGGGAATCTACATCGGCACTGCCGACGACGATCCGGTCGGCTTGATCGAGCGCGCGCTGGCCGCGACGCTGGCCGCCGAACCCGTCGAGGCCAAGCTGCGATCCGCGATCAAGGAAAACCGGCTCGATGGCAAATTGCCGGCGGGCGCGGGCATCGATGTGCTGGCCGATCGTGCGCTCGCGGCGGGCGTCATCAGTGTGGACGAGGCGCGCGCGCTGATTGCGCAGCGCGAGCTCGCGGCAAAGGTGATCCGCGTCGATGATTTCGACAAGGATCTGGGCGCGTCGTTGCTGCAGCCGGCCATCGACTCGGTACGGCCGGCGACGCGCAATCATCGCGCCGCCGCGTGACCGCGCGGCCCGCGATCGTGAGCGCACGACCATGACGGAACCGATCTTCATCATCGACGGCGCGCGCACGCCGTTCCTCAAGGCGCGCAACCGGCCCGGGCCGTTCGCGGCGTCCGACTTGGCCAGCGACGCCGGGCGCGCGCTTCTTGTGCGGCAGAAGTTCGATCCGACGCAACTGGATGAGGTCATCCTTGGGTGCGCGGCGCCGTCCGCCGACGAGGTCAACATCGGCCGCGTCGCGGCGCTGCGAATGGGGTGCGGGCTGAAAGTGCCCGGCTGGACGGTGATGCGCAACTGCGCGTCGGGCATGCAGTCGATCGACTCGGCCATCAACAACATCAGGGCCGGGCGCTCGGATCTCGTGCTCGCGGGCGGTGTCGACGCACTGTCGCGCGCGCCGCTGCTTTTTTCCGACGCGATGGTCATGTGGCTGTCGAATTGGTACGCGGCGAAGACGCTGCCGCAGCGCGCCGCGCTGCTCGCGAAGTTTCGCCCCGGGTACTTGGCACCCGTGATCGCGCTCATGAAGGGGCTTACCGACCCGATCTGCGGCTTGCTCATGGGACAAACGGCGGAGAATCTTGCGTTCCGCTTTGGCATCACGCGCCGCGAGATGGACGAATTTTCCGCGCGCAGCCACCAGCGCGTGCTGGCGGCGCAGAAGGCCGGGCACTTCGACGGCGAGCTCGTAGCACTGTACGACAAAGCGGCCAAGCTTTATTCCGCGGACGACGGCGTGCGCGAGGACTCCACCGCCGACAACCTGGCCAAGCTGCGGCCGTTCTTCGACAGGAAATACGGCAACGTGACCGCGGGAAACAGTTCGCAGATCACCGACGGCGGCGCGTGGATCGTGGTTGCGTCGGCGCGCGCGGTGGAGGAGCACAAGCTCACGCCCATCGGCCGCATCGTCGACTCGCAGTGGGCGGGCCTCGACCCTGCGCAGATGGGCTTGGGACCGGTGCATGCGGCAACGCCGATCCTCAAGCGGCACAACCTGGGACTCAACGACCTCGATGCGTGGGAGATCAACGAAGCGTTCGCGGCGCAGGTCATCGCGTGCGAGCGCGCGTGGGCGAGCGATGACTATTGCCGTGACGAATTGGGACTTCCCGGAGCGCTGGGGCCCCTCGACCGCGACAAGCTCAACGTCGACGGCGGCGCGATCGCGCTGGGCCACCCCGTCGGCGCTTCGGGGACGCGCATCGTCCTCCACGTGCTGAATGTGTTGCGGCGCACCAACGGCAAGCGCGGGATGGCGGCGATCTGCATAGGCGGCGGACTGGGCGGCGCCATGCTCGTCGAGCGCGTCTGACTGTAAAGGCGCCATTCGGAACACTAGAATGCACGGCAAAAGCGTGAATTCGGGAGGATCGGATGCGTCTTGGCATGTTAGTCGATGCGGCGTGCGACCTGCCGCTCCCATTCATCGCGCAGAATTCCATCCGCGTGGTGCCGATTCCGATCCGCATCGGCGACCGCGAAGTCGTCGACGTGCGCGACGAGGACATCACCCGGAAATTCTACGATCTTGTCCTGGGAACGGGCGTCACCACCGCCACGATCCACCCGTATGCCGGGGAGCAGCTCGAGGCGCTTTTCCTCCCGCGGCTCGCGATCGACTTCGACTACGTGATCTGCCTTACCGTCGCGTCGCAGCGCAGCCCGATCTTCGAGAGCATGCAGAAGTTCGCATTCCAGATGCTCACGAAATACAAGCCGTTGCGGCAGGCGGCCGGCGCGTCCGGCCCATTTGCGATGCGCGTGTTCGACAGCCGCAACCTGTTCGCCGCGCAGGGCGTGCAGGTCATGGAGCTTGCGCGGCTGATCCGCGCCGACACACCCGTTGCGCGCATCCTGCAGCGCATGGAGGAAATCGTTCCGCAGACCTATGGCTACATCGTGCCCTCGGACCTTCAATATCTTCATGCGCGGGAACGCGCGCATGGCGAAACGAACAGGGCGCTCATCGGACACGCGCTGCGCAACGCGTTGGACTTGAAACCGGTCATGCGGTGTTTTCGCGGTGAGACGGAGGCCGTCGCCAAGGTGCGCCATTTCGCTGCTGCGGCCGAGCGCATCTTCGCCAATGTCACGCGCGAGATCGAGCGCGGGCTGCTGGTGCCGTTCGTGAACTTGAGCTACGGCGGCGACTGGGCGGCGATGGCACAATTGCGCGGGTTCGCGGTCCTTGCGCGTACGGCGTCGAGGCATGGCGTCGAAGTGCATTGGAGCCATCTGTCCATGGCGGCCGGCGTTGACGTCGGCCCCGGCGCGCTGACGGTGGGCATCGTCGCGCAGCCTCACTCATTCAGCTGATCTTGCCTCGAGGATCCAACGATGCAGCACTGGAAAATTTCCCGCGACGCCGACGCCATGGCGACGCTTACGTTCGACAAGGCCGGCGCGACCGTCAACACGCTGTCCGCTGCGGTGCTCGCGGAATTCAACGAAGCGCTCGACGCGCTCGACCGCGACCCTCCGAAAGGGTTGATCATCCGGTCGGGCAAGGCGAGCGGCTTCATTGCAGGTGCGGATGTCGAGGAGTTCGGCGACGTGAAGGACGATGCGGGCGCACTGGCCATCGTCAAGCGCGGTTGGGACGCGTTCGAGCGACTGGCGCATGTCGGCTACCCGACACTGGCACTCGTGCGCGGCTTTTGCCTGGGCGGCGGACTCGAATTGGCGCTCGCGTGCCGTTACCGCGTGGTCGTCGATGAACCCGGAACGCGTCTCGGATTGCCGGAAGTGATGCTCGGCATCGTCCCGGGCTGGGGCGGCATCAAGCGGCTGCCGAGGCTCGCGGGCGCGCCCGCCGCGCTCGACATGCTGCTGACCGGCAGGACGATCGACGCCCGCCGCGCGAAGAAGCTTGGGATCGCCGACGAATGCGTTCCCGTTCGGATTATGGACAACACTGCGCGCGGCATCTTGCGCACACTGCCGCCGTCGCGCGCGCTCACGTTCCCATTGTCGTTGACGCTGAACCCGGTCGCGCGCCGGTTCATCGCGGCCTCGGCCGCGAAAAAGGTCGCGCAGCGCGCGCGCCGCGAGCACTACCCCGCGCCGTACGCGGTGCTCGACCTGTGGGTCAAATACGATGGCGACGCGCTTGCGCCGCAGGCCTCGGACCCAGCCTCCATCCCGTCGCTGTTCAAGTCGCCGACGACGGCCAATCTCATTCGCGTGTTCCGGCTGCAGGAGCGGCTCAAGAGTCTCGGCAAGGACGGCGCCTTTCGTGCCGCGCACGTGCACGTCGTGGGTGCAGGAACGATGGGCGGGGACATCGCAGCGTGGTGCGCGTTGCGCGGCCTTACCGTGACGCTGCAGGATCAGGATGCGCAGCGCCTGGCGCCGGCCATGCAGCGGGCGGGAAAGCTCTTCGGCGAGCGGTTGCGCGACCCGCGGCGCGCGCGCGATGCGGCCGACCGCCTGATTCCCGACGTTGCGGGGGATGGCGTCGCTCGTGCCGACGTGATCATCGAGGCCATTTTCGAGAATGCCGATGCCAAGCGCGCGCTGTTCGCGGCGGTGGAGGGCAAGGCCAAGCCCGACGCGATCCTGGCCACGAACACGTCGAGCATCCCGCTCGAGGACATTGCGCAGGCCATGGCGGATCCTTCGCGCCTCGTCGGCCTGCATTTCTTCAATCCGGTCCCGAAGATGATGCTGGTGGAGATCGTGGTCGGCCAGGCGACGCGTGAATCGCTCGTTCCGCGGGCGGCCGCGTTCGTTCGCCAGATCGACAAGCTTCCGCTGCCGGTGAAAAGCGCGCCGGGCTTTCTCGTCAACCGCGTGCTCGCGCCCTACCTGATGGCCGCGATGCGCTGCGTGGACGACGGCCTCGCGCCCGAGGTCGTCGACGAAGCCGCGCTCGCATTCGGCATGCCGATGGGACCGATCGAACTTGCGGACACCGTAGGCCTCGACATCTGCGTGGCGGTCGGAAAGCTGCTGGGCGACGAGTCCGTCGCGCCGAAGAAGCTGATGGACGCCGTCGCCGCAGGCCACCTCGGCCGGAAGACGGGGCGAGGCTTTTACGCGTGGGTCGACGGCAAGCCGCAAAAAGGCTCGGCGGGGTCCGTTCCCGACGGTCTCGCCGGCCGCCTGATCGCTCCGTTCGTCGCCGAAGCGAAGTCTGCGCTGGAACAACATATCGTCGCCGACGCCGATCTGGTGGACGCCGGCGCCATTTTCGGCACGGGCTTTGCGCCGTTTCGCGGCGGGCCGCTGCATTACGCAGAAGACGAAGGCCTGACCGTGATCTGACCGCAGGAGCGGGTTCTGGTGTACGATTTTCGCCATTGGACGCGCTGACCCCACGCATGGGTCCGCGCCATCTGTCGGCAATTTCCTTAGGTTCTTTGTCGCAGTGCCGCACGGGACGCCGCCGCGGCTGTGGAGGAGCGTCGTGGAACGATTCTGGCTCAAGCACTATCCGAAGGGCGTTCCCGCGGAGATCGACGTCAACGAATACGCGTCGATCCGCGACGTGTTCGAGGAAAGCGTCGCCAAGTATGGCGCGCGGCCCGCGTATTCATGCATGGGGAAGACGCTCACGTTCTCCGAGCTGGATACGCTTTCGGCCGCATTCGGCGCGTGGCTGCAGGGTATCGGCTGCAAGAAGGGCGCGCGCATCGCGCTGATGATGCCCAACATCCTGCAATACCCGGTGTGCCTCTTCGGCGCGCTGCGCGCCGGATACACGATCGTCAACGTCAATCCGCTGTACACGCCGCGCGAGCTCGAGCATCAGCTGAACGACTCGGGCGCCGAAGTCATCGTCTGCGTCGAGAACTTCGCGAATGTGTTCGCGCAGATTCGCGCCAAGACCAAGGTCCGCCAGCCGGTGCTCACGTCGATCGGCGAGCTGATGGGCTTCAAGGGCCTCATCGTCGATTTCGTGCTGCGGCACGTCAAGAAAGTCATTCCCGCGTTTTCGATCCCTGGCGCAGTCCGCCTGTCCGACGCGCTCGCCGATGGCCGCAAACGCTCGCTCGAACGCGTTCCGATCGGCCACGACGACATCGCGTTTCTTCAGTACACCGGCGGCACGACGGGCGTGGCGAAGGGCGCCATGCTGCTTCACCGCAATATCGTCGCCAATCTGCTGCAGGCGCGGGCGTGGCTGCGTCCGTTCCTCGGGGACACGCGCGAAGTCATCATCACGCCGCTGCCGCTCTACCATATCTTTTCGCTGACGGCGAACTGCCTCGTGTTCATGACGCTGGGCGGAGAGAACGTGCTCATTCCCAATCCGCGCGACATTCCCGGCTTAGTCAAGGAAATGAGCAAATACCGGTTCACGGCGTTCACGGGGGTTAACACCTTGTTCAATGCGCTCGTGAACAACGCCGAGTTCGCCAAGCTCGACTTCTCGACGCTGCGCCTCGCGTTGGGCGGCGGCATGGCCGTCCAGCAAGCGGTGGCGGAGAAATGGAAGCAGGTGACTGGGGTGACGCTGATCGAGGCCTACGGATTGACTGAAACCTCGCCGGCCGCGACGATGAATCCGCTCGACCTGCCCGCATACAATGGCTCGATCGGCCTTCCGATCCCGTCGACGGAAATCGTGCTGCGCGACGATGCAGGTCACGCCGTCGCCTTGGGGATGCCCGGTGAAATATGCATTCGCGGCCCGCAGGTGATGGCGGGTTACTGGCAGCGGCAGGACGAAACGGACAAGGCCATCGACCGCGAAGGCTGGTTCGCCACCGGCGACATCGGCGTGATGGACGAGCGCGGCTACGTGAAGATCGTCGATCGCAAGAAGGACATGATCCTCGTGTCCGGCTTCAATGTGTATCCGAACGAAATCGAAGCCGTGATCGCGATGCACCCGGGCGTGCTCGAATGCGCGGCGGTCGGCGTCCCCGACCGCAAGTCGGGCGAGGCGGTCAAGCTGTTCGTCGTGAAGCGCGACGACGGCCTGTCCGCGGAAAGCGTGCTCGCGCATTGCCGCGATCACCTGACCGGCTACAAGTGCCCGCGCGATGTCGAGTTCCGGTCGGAGCTTCCGAAGTCCAACGTGGGCAAGATCCTGCGGCGCGAATTGCGCGACGAGGCGAAGAAGCAGATGGCGCAGGTTTCCTGAAGGGGAACGAAAGGCGCACAGGCTTTCCGGGGTCCAAAATCCGTGACGAACGCTCACCGCATTCCCGGCAAGGAACCCGTGTTGCGCGTCGTGCCGATGCCGGCGGATGTCAACCAGCATGGCGACATCTTCGGCGGCTGGATCATGTCGCAGGTCGACATCGCCGGCGGGGTCGTTGCCGCGCGTCGCGCGCGCGGCCGTGTGGCGACGGTCGCCGTCAATTCGTTCACGTTCAAGCAACCGGTGTCGGTCGGTGACCTCGTCACCTTTTTTGCCGAAATCACAAAGGTGGGGCGGACGTCCGTCACGGTGGAGGTCGAGGTTTTCGCGCAGCGCAACCCTGACGATCTCGTCACGGTCAAGGTGACCGAAGCGAGCCTCACCTACGTCGCGGTCGGCGCCGACCGCCGGCCCCGCGAGGTGCCCACCGAGTTGCCGCCAGAATGAGACACCTTTGGCCCCGCATGGCGGAAAAAGGGGGCCGCTGCCCCTAAAGGCGATGCCCCTGCGGTGTATAGTTTCCGCGACCGCGCGCTTTCCAAGGGCCGATGCGTCCTGTTGAGCCGGATAAAAGAACCTTCAGGCAAAAAAACCTGATCCGAGGCAGTTCCCCGTAGGAGAGAGGAGATCCCATGCTACCGAATCAATATCGTCGCACCCGCGTGGCCGCCGCAGTGGCTGGGCTGGCGCTGGCGCTGGGCGCCGGACAGGCGCTCGGCGCAGGCTTCGCGCTGCAGGAGCAAAATGCGAGCGGACTTGGTCACGCATACGCAGGCGGTGCCGCGGCAGCAGAGGACGTCAGCACCATTTTTTACAATCCCGCAGGGCTCGTTCGCCTGCAATCGCCGCAGGTCGTGGTGGCCGCCAATGCGATCTGTCCGTCGGCCAAGTTCAATAACAGCGCATCTC
>Ga0070708_100001446_pt1 | contig 18124 bp, 19 predicted proteins | sample KBSK5503metaG_FD_65469 | JGI IMG/M metagenome (GOLD analysis project Ga0070708, IMG submission 65469) | Corn, switchgrass and miscanthus rhizosphere microbial communities from Kellogg Biological Station, Michigan, USA - KBS K5-50-3 metaG | ecosystem: Host-associated > Plants > Roots >... | reverse complement strand
AAGGAGGGGTCGCGCTATGGCAGCTACCACGCCTCAGAATTACCTCGCGGTCATCAAGGTCGTGGGGATCGGCGGGGGCGGCGTGAACGCCGTCAATCGCATGATCGAAGAGGGTCTACGCGGTGTCGAGTTCATCGCGATCAACACCGACGCCCAGGCCCTGCTCATGTCCGACGCCGACCTGAAGCTCGACATCGGCCGTGAGATCACGCGAGGCCTCGGTGCCGGCTCCGATCCCGAGATGGGACGCCGGGCCGTCGAAGAGGCGCGCGATACCATCGAAGAGGTCCTCAAGGGCGCCGACATGGTATTCGTCACGGCCGGCGAAGGCGGAGGCACCGGCACCGGCGGGGCCCCGGTCGTGGCCGAGATCGCGAAAAGCCTCGGGTCACTGACGATCGGGGTCGTGACGCGACCGTTCTCGTTCGAGCGGAAAGTCCGCGCCGAGCAGGCCGAGCGCGGCATCACCGAGCTGAAGCAGAAGGTCGACACGCTCATCATCATCCCGAACGACCGGTTGCTCGACGTCGCGGACGAGACCACGACGATCCTCGACGCGTTCAAGATGGCCGACGAGATCCTGCTGCACGGCGTGCAAGGCATCACGGATCTGATCACGACGCCGGGTCTCATCAACCTCGACTTCGCCGACGTGAAGGCGATCCTCACCGACGCCGGTTCGGCGTTGATGGGAGTCGGGCGCACGCGCGGCGACAATCGCGCGGTCGAGGCCGGGCGTTCCGCGATATCCAGCCCGCTGCTCGAGTCTTCGATCGACGGCGCTCGTGGGATCCTGCTCAACATCACCGGCGGGAGCGATCTCACTTTGTACGAGGTGAACGAAGCGGCGCGGATCATCTCCGACCACGCGCATCCCGAGGCGAACATCATCTTCGGTACCGCGATCGACGACTCGCTCGGCGACGAGGTGCGCGTGACGGTGATCGCTGCGGGCTTTGAGCGGTGGGCGACGCGAGAGGTGTCGACCTCGCTCGCGCTCGAAGAAGAAGAGGAGGAGCTCGAGCGCCCCGCGCGCAGGACGCTGGTGTTCGATGCCGACGAGGAGCTCGAGGACATCCCTTCGTTCCTTCGCCGGTAACGCTTCGGCGGAGGAGCGCCGGCGCGATGTTCGCGTGGCGAGCCTTCCCGCGGGAGCCGGGGGCGGGCCCCGGGGCGTATCTGACCGTCCCGGAGCTCGCCCGACACGGCATCCTGGTCGCGTTCACCACTCGTCACGGGGGGTCCAGCCGGACCCCGTTCGAGTCGCTGAATCTCTCCTATGTCTCCGGCGACGACGGAGACGTCGTCCGGACCAACCGTCGGCGGGTGCTCGCCGCGGTGGGCGGCCAGATCGAATCGTGGACGGGCGCGCGTCAAGTTCATGGAGCGAGGACCGTCCGGGTCGGCGCGGAGGAGCGCGGAGCCGGTTGGGACTCAGCCGACCGCGCAATCCCCGACGCGGACGCTCTCTGGACGGACTCGCCCGACGTCGCCGTTGTGGTTCTCACGGCGGATTGCGTTCCCGTCGTGTTGGCGAGTGTCCTTCGCCGTCGCGTCGGCGTCGTTCACGTCGGCTGGAAGGGGCTCATCGGCGGCGTGATCCGATCCGCGGTCGACTCGATGGGCGGCCCGGACGGGTTGAGCGCCTACATCGGCCCGAGCATCGGGCCCTGCTGCTACGAGGTCGGTCCCGACGTCGCGACCCCGGCGAGGGAACGGGTCGGCGACGTCGTCCGGATCGCCGGCGGGCGCCAACGGCTCGACCTGTGGGCGGGGTCGCTCACGGCGCTCGCGAGCGCGGGTGTCAAAGAGGTATGGCCTGCGGCGCTGTGCACGCGCTGCGAGCGCGATCGCTTCTTTTCCAACCGCGCCGGCTCGGCCGGACGGCAGGGCGTGGTGGCGAGGCTCGCGTCGTGAACGCGTCGGCCGGATCGATCGACGAGCGCCCGGTGAGCGACGGCCGTGACGAGATCGCGAGCCGGCTGGCCTCGGTGCGCGAGCGGATCGGGGGAGCGGCCCGGCGTGCCGGCCGCGAACCGGAAGACGTCGTCCTCGTCGCCGTCTGCAAAGGCGTCGATCCCGGTCTCGTCGCCGCCGCGGTCTCGAGCGGAGCAATGGATCTCGGTGAGAACCGGGCGCAAGAACTGACGGCCAAGATGGCGGCGCTCGCCGCCGTTTCGCCGGGCCCGCGGTGGCACTTCGTCGGATCGCTTCAAAGGAACAAGGTTCGAGCGGTCACCGGCAGGGTGGCGCTGATCCACTCGGTGGGATCGACTGCGCTGGGCCGGGCGATCGCCGCGCGAGCGGCCGGCCTCAAACTCGTCCAGGACGTGTTGCTCGAGGTGAACGTCTCCGGAGAGACCTCCAAGCATGGCCTCTCGCCGGCGGAGACCCAGGGTGTGCTCGAAGCCCTGTCGTCCGAGCCGGCCCTTCAGGTCCGTGGCCTGATGACGATCGCTCCTCCCGCTCCTCCCGCCGAGGCCCGCGCTGCGTTCCGGGGACTTCGCGATCTCCGGGATCGGCTGCGCGAGACGTCGCCCGGCGTGTCGTTGGACGACCTTTCGATGGGGATGAGCAGCGACTTCGAGGAGGCGATCGAAGAGGGATCGACGATCGTACGCATCGGGACCGCCATGTTCGGAGCGCGGAAGCGATGACGGCGACCGGAGGCGGATCGGGTCAAGGGATGCTCGCGGTTCAACGCCACGACACAGGTCGTGACGTACTCTTTATGCTCTAAGGCGGATAGGGAGGCGGCGCTATGGCCGGCGTGTGGAAGAAATCGCTGATCTACCTCGGCCTCATGGAAGAGGACGAGGAGCTGGAGGATATGGCCCAGCACGAGGACGGCAAGATCGAAGAGCCGACCCGCATGGTCCGCACGCTCCACCGGGAAGAGCAGCGAGAGAACAATCACCCGGCCGGCCGCGGCGTGGTTCGGTCGCTCGGCACGGCCGGGCCGCCGCGCCAAGTGCACGTCGTCGAGCCACGGATCTACGACGACGCGCAAGAGTTCGCGGATCGGTTGAAGTCCGGGGTGCCCGTCATCATCAACCTGCGTTTGACCGAGCCGAAGCACGCGCCGAAGATCCTCCACTTCGCGTCGGGGCTCGTGTACGGGCTCAACGGGCGGATGCAGAAGGTCGCCGACGCGGTGTACCTGATCACACCGTTCAACGTCGAGATCTCGGCCGACGAGAAGCGCCGACTTGCCGAGCACGGCTTCTTCAACGACTTCTAGCGAGGACCAGGGCGCTTGATCCTGTCCACTCTGCTTCAGATCTACGTCGTCATCCTTTTCGTTCGGCTGCTTACCAGCTGGTTCCCCCACCCCTCCGAATGGGCCCGGCCCATCTACAGCATCCTGTACGTGCTCACCGAGCCCGCGCTGCGCCTCGTCCGGCCGCTCGTCCCGCCGCTCCGGATGGGCCCGACCGCTCTGGACCTGTCACCGATCATCCTCTTTGTCGTGCTTCAGATCTTGATCGGGATATTGCGAGCTCAAGGTTTGTAGGAGCCGGGAAGCGCCTCCGGAATCCTGTTAGGCTCGTAGACACATGCCGATCACGCCGCAGGAGATCCAGGACCGAGAGTTCCGAGAGGCGTTCCGCGGCTACAACCAGGACGACGTCGACACGTTCCTGGACGAGATCGCGGTCGAGTTTGCCCGCCTCTACCAAGAGAACCAGCGCATCAAGGTGCAGCTCGCCGCGCTCCAGCAAGAGGTTGCTCGCTCCGCCGACGCTCGCGAGCGCACAGGCGCCCTCGTCGCAACTCCGGAGCCGGTCCAGGACGACGCCCACATCGATGCCGCACGCAAAGCCGCCGACGCCGCGCTGGAGGAAGCCAGGCGCCGGGCGACCGAGGTGGTGCAGCGGGCCGAGCAGCGCGCCCGAGAGATCGACGAGCTCACGGCTCGGCGTGCGAAGGACGTCGATTCCGATGCCTCCGCCGCGCTCACCGACGCCCAGCAGCGAGTCGCCGAACTGCGCCGGCAGGAAGCCGAGCTTCGGCGCCGGATCCGCACCTTCCTCGAGCAGCAGCTCTCTGCGATGCAGACGGTCGACCTCGACGCCGCGGAGGGGCGCACACGGCCGGAGGTCCAGGCACCCGGAGCACCACCACAGACCTCAGCGGAGGCCGAGGCCCCCGCGGCGCGCGAGGTGTCGGAAGGCCGCGGGTCGGCCGTCGAACGGATGGCGCGCGAGCTGTCGGCCGATGACCCGGCTCCCGCCCCGGAGCCGGCCAACGCCGGTGAGCCGTTCTGGGCCTCGGAATGAACGTTTTTTCAAGATGTGTTCCCCCTCGTGCTGCTTGGCGGGTGCATCCTGCCGATGTAGGATGCCGCGGCTCGTCTGGAAAACCGATACGTAGGAGGCAAGGCCGGTCGTGATCGCTGCAAGCGGGATCTTCGTCGTCGTCGCGTTCGTCACCCTCATCGTCGGGGTGTTCCAGCAGGGCCTCAGCCTGATCTGGACCTCGATCGCCGCGAGCGTGCTCGCCGCGATCTTCCTTGCACTCGGGGTGGTGCAGACGAACAAGCGTCGGATCTCCCCGGCGACCGGAACCGTAGCGGACTCGACGACGGTTTCGCCGTGGAGTGACGGAACCGCAACCGCCGTCCTCGAGCGCGAGCCGGCGCCGGCGGCCGAGGGCGCCATCGTCGAAGAGAAGAGGCCTTCGCTCACCGCCGTTCCGGGCCCGAGCGACGAAGAGATGTTCGCTCCCACCAGTGCGGAGGCTCCGGGGGAGCCGAAGACTCGGACGCGCAAAGCCGCCGCCACCGCGGCGACCGTCGTCGTCGTCCCCGACCGGGATAAGTACCACAAAGACACCTGTCGCTATGCGCAGAATGCCGCAGCGATGACGATGACGAAGACGGCGGCTCGTCGCCAGGGCTACCAAGCTTGCGGCGTCTGCAAGCCGTAACCCGCGAGCCGAAACGCAACATTTTCTCCCGTTCGCCGCGGGTCGAGAGTCCTCGCTCGGGTAAAGATTCCCTAATCGCGCGCCGATACACACGGCGAGGCTGCGTGCAGCCGGGCGGCCGGAACCGACCACGGGGTTCCGGCCTTGTTCGCTGCGTAGGGAGGGAAATCTCTCATGGCAAAGGTTCTCGTCGTCGACGATGAGCCCGCGATACGACTGCTTCTACAATCGATCCTCGCCCAGGAGGGACACGACATCGAGACGGCTGCCGACGGCGTCGAAGCGCTGTCAACGGTGCAACGCGAACTCCCGGATGTCGTTCTCCTCGACCTCGCGATGCCGAACATGGACGGCTGGCACTTCCTCGAGGAACTCCGTACTCTCGGCCTTCGGTCGCGCGTTCGCGTCATCATCGTCTCGGCGACGACCGATCCCGAATCCATGGCTCGCGGGCAGGAAGAGGGCGTGCACGAACGGATCGCGAAGCCGTTCGACGCGAACGCGATCGTCCGAACGGTCGAGGCCGTCGTCCAGGAGCCGGCCGAGGAGATCCTTGCGCGCCGCGAGCACCCCGAAGACCTGGCCCGGCTGATCGATAAGTTGCAATCGCTCGACAACTGAGCGACTCGAGCCTTCAGACGGCGAACCGGAACTCGACCACGTCGCCTTCGCGGACGACGTAGGACTTGCCTTCCTGGCGGATGAGCCCTTTCGTCTTCGATTGAGGCCAACCGCCGGCAGCGACGAGGTCGTCGTAGGCGATCACCTCCGCGCGTATGAATCCGCGCTGGAAGTCTGAGTGGATCACGCCGGCAGCTTCGGGAGCCGTCGCGCCGCGAGGGACTTCCCACGCACGCGATTCCTTGTCGCCGGCGGTGAGGAACGTGACGAGGTCGAGCCGCTCGTACACCGCGCGGATCACCCGATCGATACCGCGTTCCGCCTGCCCGAAGGAAGCGAGAAGCTCCGCCGCCTCGTCCGACCGCATCCCGGCGACCTCGGCTTCCAGGGCGCCGGCAACAGCGAGCGCACCTTCCGGCATCTCTCCTTCGGGCCCCGCTTCGCCCGCGTTCGCGAGGACAACCACGGGCTTCAGCGTGAGCGGCGACAGCGTGACGAGGTCTCTGCGATCGCCGAATGAGAAATCGACGGAACGGAGCGGCGTCCCCTGATCGAGCGCTTCCTTCGCGCGCTCGAGCACGGGAACTGCCCGCTTGGCCTCCGCCTCTCCGGCCCGCGCTGCTTTCGTGTCGCGCTCGAGCTTGGCGCTGATGCTCGCCAGATCGGCGAGCACGAGCTCGAGTTCGAGGTCGCCGCGTTCGCTCGCCGGGTCGGCCGGTTCCGCTCCCGGGAACGCGCGCACCACCTCGAGGAGTGCGTCACACTCTCGCAAGAGGCCGAGCAATTCCGCGGAGAGCGCGCCGGTGCCGCGGGCTCCGCGGCGGACGAGTCCACCGGCCTCGACGAAACGCAGGCTCGCGTGAACGATCTTGCGCGAGGAGTGCAGGCGTCCGAGGACGTCGAGGCGATCGTCGGGTACCGGCACGACCGCTTGATGGGTCCGCTGCGACGCCGACCCTTCGACCGATGTGAGCGCGGTGAAGATGGTCGTCACGCCCGCGCCGGGCAGGCCCACGATGCCGACGGTTTTCATCGCACGCTCACGCGCCGGCGCGACGGCGGGCTGCGGACTCGAACGGGTTGCGCCGGTACCCGGCGATGCTCGCGAGTGGGTATGCCAGGAACATGAACGGACCGAGGATCTCCCACTGGCGTACGTGGACGAGTTCGTGCGCCCACAGCCGCTCGTCGGGGGCCCGGCTTGCGATCACGACGTGGCCGAGCGTGATCGCGGTGAAGCCGAGTCTTCGGTGAAGGGTCGCGAACCCGCGCGCGCCGGTGAAAGAGAGCACCCCGTCGCGGACGGAGGGCCGCGTCAGCATGGTCGCCGCGAGCAGTAATCCGACGAGGGTGCCGGGGAGTGCCCAAACGAATCCGAGAACCCGCAGGGTCATCCTCACACGCGGCGGATCGAGATCGTGACGCGCTGGCCGTCGAGCATGACGTCCGCTTTTCCGTCTGGCCCTTCGACCGGCCCTCGTTCAACCGAGGTCGCGAGCGTCTCCGACGCGATCCATTCGACGTGCTGCGAGATCGCGTCCCACACCCCATCGGGGGCTTCGATCCCAAGCACGATCCGATCCGAGACCGCGAGACCGCTTTTCTTCCGTAGGTTCTGTATCGCACGGACGAGCTCGCGTGCCATCCCTTCCCCGCGCAGTTCCGGAGTGAGGCGCAGGTCGAGCGAGACCGTCATGCCTCCGTCCGCCGCATGCGCCCAGCCGTCGCCCGTGGGGGGCTCCGTCGCGAGCTTCACTTCCTTGACGTTCAACTCATCCGCGATGATCGCGGAGTGGCGCATCGCGAGATCCGCCCCCGTCCCGGAGATTACGGCCACGGCGAGAGGCTGACGGACCTTCAGCTTTGCTTCGTTCCGCGCTTGATTTCCCAGCGCGACGGCCCGGCGCGCGGCCGCCATCGATCCGCGGAGATCCTCGTCGATAAACGTTGCGTCGAACGCCGGCCAATCGGCCAGGTGGACGCTGTCCGGGGCGTCGGGGCGCACGGAGCGAACCGCGTTGTCCCAGATCTCGTCCGCGACGAACGGGGTGAACGGTGCGAGCAGCAGCGCGAGTGTCCGCAAGCATTCGTGAAGCGTCACATGCGCTGCGGCCTTGTCCTCCGGAGTCGTTTCCTTCGCGTAGAAGCGCCGGCGCGAGCGGCGGACGTACCAGTTCGAGAGGTCTTCGACGAACGCCGCAATCCGGCGCCCCGCGCCGGTGCAGTCGTAGCCGTCCATCGCGCTCGTCGCTGATCGGACGGTGTCGTGGAGCTCCGCGAGCAGCCAGCGGTCGAGCTCGTGCCGATTCGCCGGCGGAATAGCGACCGTGGAAGGATCGATCTGCTCGGTGTTGGCGTACAGGACGTAGAACGAATAGACGTTCCAAAGCATCCGAAGGAATCCGCGCTGAACCTCCTCGATCGCCTCGGGGTAGACCCGCCGCGACGCCCAAGGGTTGCCCGACGTGAAGAAGAAGAAGCGCAGCGCGTCGGCGCCGAAACGGTCGAGCACCTCCCACGGGTCGAGCACGTTGCCGAGCGACTTCGACATCTTCCGGCCGTCTTTGTCGACGATGTGCCCGAGGCAGACGACGTTGTCGTAGGAGGACCGGCCCCGGAGCAGGGTCGCGATCGCGATCAGCGAGTAGAACCAGCCCCGCGTCTGGTCGATCGCCTCGCAGATGTAGTCGGCGGGGAAACGGCGTTCGAAAACGTCCTCGCGCTCGAACGGGTAGTGCCACTGCGCGAACGGCATCGAACCTGAGTCGTACCAGGCATCGATCACCTCCCGGACGCGGCGCATCTCACCTCCGCACTCGGCGCAACCGAACGTCACGTCGTCGACGAAGGGCCGGTGCAGGTCGAGGTTCGACAGGTCACGGCCAGAACGATCGGCGAGGTCGGCGACCTCGCCGATGCACACGAGGTGTCCCTGCGGGCAGCGCCAGATCGGCAACGGTGTTCCCCAGTAGCGGTTGCGCGACAGGGACCAGTCGATGTTGTTGGCGAGCCAGTCTCCAAACCGTCCGTGCTTGATGTGGTCCGGGTACCAGTTCACGCGCTCGTTGGCGTCCAGTAGTTCCTGCTTGCGTGCCGTGGTGCGGATGTACCAGGAGGTGCGGGCGTAGTAGAGGAGCGGAGTATCGCAGCGCCAGCACAGCGGGTAGGTGTGCTCGATCGTCTCCGAGCGGAAGAGGATCCCCCGCCGATCGAGGTCGGCGATGATGTCGGGGTCGGCCTCCTTTACCAAACGGCCGGCGAACGGTTTCACGGCTTCGATGAACTTCCCTTCTTCGTCGACGAGATGGATGACGGGAAGGTCGAACTGACGTCCAACCTCGAGGTCCTCGGCGCCGTACGCCGGCGCCATGTGCACGATGCCCGTTCCGTCCTCGGTCGTGACGAACTCCGCCGAGACGACGTACCACGCCCGGTTGTCGGGCTCGGTGAACCGGAACGGGGGCTCGTAGGAACGGCCCTCGAGCGCTCCGGCGTCGAACCACTCGGCTGGCTTCGCGTCGGGCCCGAGCACGCGGTGGACGAGCGGCTCCGCGAGGATCAGCCGCTCGCCGCCGTGTTCGACCGCGACGTAAGAGACTTCCGGATTGATCGCGACCGCGGCGTTGGAGATGAGCGTCCACGGCGTCGTCGTCCACACAAGCAGCGAGGTGCCCGGCGTATCGACGAGCGGGAAGCGCACGTACACGCTCGGATCGGTCACGGTCGCGTACCCGAGGGCGACCTCGTGGTCGGACAGCGGTGTGCCGCAGCGCGGACAGTACGGGACGACCTTGAAGTCCTCGTAGAGGAGCCCCTGATCGAATACTTTGCGGAGCGACCACCAGACGCTCTCGATGTAGTCGTTGGTCATGGTCTTGTAGGCGTCGGAGAGATCGATCCAGAACGCGATGCGCTCGGTCAGTTGCTCCCACTCCGATACGTAGCGGAGGACGCTCTCGCGGCACCGCTCGTTGAAGCGCTCGATCCCGAAAGCCTCTATGTCGCGTTTGGATTGCAGGCCGAGCTCCTTCTCGATCTCGAGCTCGACGGGGAGACCGTGGCAGTCCCATCCCGCTTTGCGTGGCGCCGAGTAGCCGCGCATCGTCTTGTACCGCGGATAGATATCCTTGAAAACGCGCGCGAGGACGTGGTGGACGCCCGGCCGTCCGTTCGCCGTCGGCGGCCCTTCGTAGAAGGCGAATTCCTCGGCGCCGGCGCGCTGCGCCATCGAACGCGCGAAGACATCGCGCGAACGCCAGCGCTCGAGGATCTCCTTCTCGAGCGCCGGGAGATCGACCTGCGACGAGACCTCGCGGAACATGGGCATGGCGGCCATGATAGCGGGGCCCATGAGCGCCCCAACGGACGCGCCCGATCTCGACGGAGTCGTGGCGCAGTCGCGCGAAGGCGCCCTACTGCGCGTCCGCGTCGCGCCCCGCTCGCGCCGGCGAGGTGTTCGCGGCGTCGTCGGCTCTGAGCTTTCGGTGGCGGTTGGCGTCCCGCCCGAAGGCGGCCGGGCGACCACAGATGCCCTCGTCGCCGTGGCCGAGTGGCTCGGACTTCCCCGCTCGCAGTTGACGCTAACGTCCGGCGCGGCGTCCCGTTCGAAACGGTTCCTCGTTCGGGGCGTGTCCGCCCCGGCACTCCGGGCCCGGCTGGCGGAGCGCTTGCGCGAAAACCCTCGTTGACCAGCGACGATGGTTCCGTAGTGCCGGCGCCGGCGCGAATGACGGGCGTTGACACCCCCTGTACCCGGCGCTACCCTTCGATGCTCCCGTCGAGCCGATAGCCCGACAGTACCCGTTCCGGAGGTAACCCCACGTGGCTCGTGTCGCCAAAAAACCGGCTCCCAAGAAGCCTGCCAAAGCCGCCCCGGTCCGCAAGGCGATCCCTGCCGCGGCCCCCAAGCCGGCGGCCGTGAAGCGGTCTGCCACCGCGGTCGCGACGGCTCCGGCGGCGCCCGTACCGGCTGCGCGCAAGCCTCGCCGGGCGGTGAACATCTCCCCGGCAGACTTGGAACAGATCCGAACCGAGCTCGAGGCGCAGCGCGCGCTCTTCGCTCGCGAGCTCGCCGATCTCGAGGCGGGGACCTTCAACCAGTCGCAGTCGGATCTGTCCGGCGAGGTTTCGTTCGACGAGGAGTCCGCCGATGCGGGAACATTCACGTTCGAACGCGAGCGCGACCTGTCGCTCGGTAACAACCTGCGTGATCTGCTCGACAAGGTCGACTCGGCGCTTCGGCGGATCAAAGCCGGTACCTACGGGGCGTGCGAGCGCTGCGGCCGACCGATCGACAAAGCGCGTCTCAAGGCTCTGCCGTACTCGGTGCTTTGCATCGACTGCAAGAAACTCGAGGAGCGGGTCCGCTAGGCCCGAGACCCGTGTCGCCTCGCATCTGGCTTTTCGGAACCGCGGTGCTCGTGTTCGTCGCCGATCAGGTCACCAAAGCGATCGCGGTCGCGACGCTGAGCGACGGCGGGTCGGTTCGAGTGATCGACGACGTGCTCCACTGGACCCTCCAGCGGAACCCCGGCGCCGCGTTCGGGATCTTCCGCCGGGCCCCGGTGCTGTTCACCGTGCTCGCCATCGTGATCGCCGTGGCGATCGTGTGGAATTCTCCGAACGTTCGCGATCGTCTGCACGCCTGCGCGCTGGGGCTGGTCCTGGGCGGCGCGCTCGGGAACCTCGCGGATCGCCTGTTCCGGCCGCCGGGCCCGTTCCGCGGCCACGTGGTCGACTTCATCGACTTCCGGGTGTGGCCGACGTTCAACTTCGCAGACTCCGCGGTGGTGATCGGAGCGATCCTTCTCGCGATCGCGTCCTTCCCCGGCGCCCCGGCGCGTTCGAAAGACGCCGCATCCGGATGAGAAGCGTCGAAGTAGTGGTCGAACGCGCCGGTGAGCGGCTCGACGTCGTCGTCGCGGGGGCGGCCGGGCTATCGCGCTCGCTCGCGTCGAAGCTCATAGACGCAGGCGGCGTGCGCGTCGGAGGATCGGTGCGCGCCCGGTCGTATCGCGTTGAAGCCGGGGACCGGCTCGAGATCGAGTTACCCGACGAGCCCGAACCGCCGGGGCCCGAGGAGATCCCGGTTCCGATCGTCTTCGAGGATGCCTGGCTCCTCGTCGTCGCCAAGCCCGCGGGACTCGTGGTGCATCCCGCGCCCGGACATCCGAGCGGAACGCTCGTCAACGCCCTGCTGGCGCGCGGCCGGCGCCTGCCCGGCGAATCGGCCCGGCCCGGCATCGTTCACCGTCTCGACGCCGGAACGAGTGGCTTGATGGTCGTCGCCAAGGACGAGGACGCCTACGATTCGCTTCGGCAGATGCTGGCCGCACGCGAGATCTCGCGCACGTATCTCGCGCTGGTCGAAGGTGCGCCGCCCGCCGCGGGGGAGATCGACGCGCCGATCGGGCGCTCCAAGAATCATCGCAAGAAGATGGCGGTCGTCGCGACCGGCCGGGAATCCCGAACGTCATATCGCCGGCTGGAAGCGCTCCGCGGATGCGCCCTCTTGGAGGTCCGGCCGCTCACCGGGCGGACGCATCAGATCCGGGTGCACCTCGCCGCGGCCGGGCATCCGGTTGTCGGCGACGTCGTCTATGGGCGTGACCGTAAACTCGCACGAAGGCTCGGGCTATCGCGCCCGTTCCTGCACGCGGCCGGACTCGCGTTCACCCACCCGGTCACCTCGGAGCGGATGACATTCTCAGAGGCGTTGCCCGAGGATCTGGAGCGGGCGCTCGCTGCGGCGCGAAGGCTCTAGCAGCCGGTCGCCAAGTGCGGCGCCGTGATCGACAACGGGTTGCCGTCACGGTCCCGCGTACTCGTCGCTCACCGACGCACGACGAGGAACGGTCTACCGAAAGGCTCCGTGCCGCATACCCCGCAAACTCAGAGGGCGAGGATTTTCTCCTCGCCCTCGGGCTCGCTTCGGCTTCGCTATGGCCCGCCCCGATCGCGGGGCCGACGGCCCAAAAGGTAGATGCTGACCCGGCGATCGCTCACGGTCGGCGGACGCTTCTTTCGACTCGTGGAGTCAATTGCGCCGACGAGCACCGGCTTGGGCCGGCGGAGGCTGCACAGCACCATCAGCGCTCCGAGGACCACGAGCCCGAACCCGAGGGGGAAGAGCGTCCGAACGTTCACGCCCGTCCGCGCCAGTTGCTTCGACAGAACCACCGTGGGCGTCGCCGCTTTCTTGCTTGTGCGGGCACTGCGCTTCGCCGTATTGGTAACGGTGACCACCTCGGTTGTCCCAGAACCGATGACGACCGAGTCCGGGGAGATGCTCGACACAAAGGGCGACCCCGGCGCGAGATCCTCCTTCACCTTGCAGATCGAGCCAACCGGGATGCCGGACTGAGTTGCCGTCCCGGTCCCCGTGATGCCCAGCGAGAAGGTGTTGGAGGGGTTGGTGCACGTGACGATGAAGCCGAAGGTGTCATTCGCTCCCAGAATCCCGACCAGCACCTTCCGGATCCGCAAACTCCCCGTTGGAAGCAGGGTGTTCGTCGCGGCGACCTTCAGCGACCGGTCGTCGTGAAACCCGAACGGACCGGGCGGGTTGAAGACCGGTGCTGAGAGCCCCGAAGGCGTCTTCTGCGTGATCGCGCAGGTCGATGTCGGCGGGAGCCGTCCCGATCCCACCGTGCCGGAACCCACCACGCTCCGCACGACCGTGAAGATCGGGTTGGCGCACGAGATCGTGAACTCGAACAGGGCGGTCGACCCACTCGGAGCGATCTCTTTGATGGTGATGAAGCCCGGAGACGGCGTCTGAGTGACGTTCACAGTCACGTTCGTCCCGGCGACGATCGTGATTGGGAGCTTCGGTGAGAAGGTCGGCTTCAACCACTTCGATGGCTTGAGATGCAGCGGTAAGGACGTAACCCCGCAGGTGGATCCTGCGGGAATACCCGACTGAATCTGCGAAGCCGTACCGGCGATGGTGGTCTGGAACGTGTTGGCCGGACCTGTACAAGAGATCGTGTACAGGAACGGATCGTCCCAGCCGGAAGGCAGAGCCTGTGAGATCATCAAGCCCCCGGTCCCAACCGGCGCCGAAGTATCCGCGTACGCCGGCCCGCCAAGCGCCACGATGAGCGCGAGCGTGAGACAGAGCAGGGTCATCACGCTCGACCGTCTTCGCCGCCGGTCGAACCGACGTTCACACAACAAGCGCCACCGGACGAACCGGTGGCATTTCGGTGCCATTCTCATCCTCCTCTCATCACAGAGGACCGACCCACTGGCCGATCCGCATTCGAAAGCGCCTCAATGGGAAGATGAGCTTCCAGGACGCAACACTATCCGACGATCTAGAACCAGTCGTTGATGTAGGGCGGCGGCCCGGCGAGCATCGCGTCCAGCGTGGCGATCTCCTCGTCTGCGGCTACCAGTCGTCCGAGGCGTCGTGCATCTCGGGCCGACAGCATGCCGCTGAAGAGCGCGGCCAACGCCGCGACGTCGACGCGCGCGCGAGCGCCGGGGGCGGGGCTGACCTTCGCCGCGCCGCCGGCCGTCTCGATCCGCCACCCGGCGTCGCTCCAGCCGAGCGCCGGGTCATCGACCTGGAGCTCGACGGCGGCATCGAGCGGCGAGGGATAGCCGCGCGCCTCGAACGCGGCGGGAACGTCGACGAGCCGGATCATCGTCCTGAACGACGAGTCGTGGTTCGCCTCCTGCTCGGGAAGGAGGTTCGCGAGGGCGTCGCCGGGCCCGCCGGTCCATACGAGGTCGAGCCCAGTCGAGCGGTGCCGTCCGGCGAAAGCGAGCAACGCCGCGCCGGCGCCGGGCGTCGTCCAGACCAGATCGCGGCAGGAGATGTCGAATCCCCATGGGCGGTCGCCGTGCTTCTCCTGGGTGTAGATGAGGTATCCGGTGACCACGCCGTTCTCTCGGACCCGGTATCGGTACAACGGCGAATCCTCGGATGAATTGAGGACCCGGTCGCGCCAGAACCAATCCGGACGGTCGACGACTCCGCTTTGGGTCTCGGCCCACGCGCGATGGCACGCGACGATCTCGTCGAGCTCGTCGTCGTCCCAGGGCAGGCACGGCGGTGATTCCTGTCGCGGCAGCGCCTCGAGCGGGGCGCGGTAGCGGATCTGATACCCGCCGTATTCGTAGCCGCAGCGTCGATAGAGCGGGACGGTCGCGGGATAGAGCGTTGAGATCACTGCACCTTGGTCGCGGAACTCGCGCAGCGTCTCGATCATGAGCGTCTCTGCGACGCGGTTCCCGCGCGCGTGCGCCGCGACCGCGACCCCGCCGACGCCGAGAGCCGGGACCGCTTTACCCCCGAAGAAGTGACCGAAACGGTACGCGCGAAGCATGGCGACGAGCTCGCCGTCGACGATCGCGCCCCGAGCGTCGCCGGCCGACCACATGGGCATCTGGCGCATGCGGCTCGCGGGGACGTTGAATGCTTGCTGTTGGAGCGTGAAGATCCGCTCGCGCTCATCTTCGCGCAAAGGACGGATCTCGATGGTCACCCGAGGCTCCTTATTCGCATGGCGGGTCGCAGGTCGGGCGGCGAAACCCTAGCACCGGATACCAGGAGCTCAGCGCTTACGTTTTTCGCCCAGCCGTAGCGCGTGGGTGATCTGCTCGCTGCGTGCGGCGCGGAGCACGTCGATCGCCTCGATCGGGATCCCACTCTCGAGCAACGCATCGACCGCGGCGTACTCCACGCGGGTCACGCCGTCGAGCAGCCCGAGCGGGGAGAGCGCGCGGCGAACTTCGGTGTCGTCGTAGGCCGGTTCGGAGCGGGCGAACCGGGTGATCGCTGCGTCGTCGCCGAAGAGGCGTTCCAGTCCGGTCGCCTCGCAGTACGAATGGATGGACGCCGACAGCTCCTCGAGCCGGTCGGCGTCCCGACGCAAACGCCGTTTGGTCGTTATCCACTCGTCCACCGTCGCGCCGATGTCGACCGGGGTCTCCTCGCGCGAGAATCGGTGGGCGAACAGAGGACACAGCGCCTGGTAGTCGCACCAATCGCACAGGCGGTTCTCCTTCGGTGCGAAAGCTCCGCTGCGTATGCCGGCGGCCACCTCGGCGATCCGCGCGCGAGTCGCGGGGAGGTCTTCAGGGTGCCGGGTGACCGTCATCGGCTGGCCGGGGAGGAGGAAGTAGAGGGTCAGCCGTTCTGGGAGGATCCCCCAAACCTCATAAGCGGCGAGATAGTAGATCGAGAGCTGAAGGTCGTTCTCTACGTACTTCCGAGGCGGCAGCCTGCGAGAGGTCTTGTAGTCGATGATCTCGTAGGAGCCGTCCGCTGCTCGGTCCATCCGATCGATCACCCCGGAGACCCGGACGCCGTCGACGTCGATCAGGAACCGCTGTTCCAAGGCGACGGGTATGCGGAAGGGCCTCGCGTTGTCCCGGTGGTAGGCGGTGAGGACCTCCCGGGCATGTGCGCGGTAGGCGCGCTCCTCTTGCTCTGAGCAGTACGGGGTCGAATCCCACGCGACGTCGAGGTAGGAAAGGAGACTCTCCAGAGGGGGCGCAACGGGAACCGGCTGGGCGTGGAAGCTGCGAAGCGCCTCGTGAAGGCTCTCTCCGAAGCCGAGCGCGGGAGTGCGGCGCCCCGGCTTCCCCTCCATGTAGCGGTACCGGTACTGGAGAGGGCACAGCTCGTACGTGGAAATGGAGGAGTACGAGAGCCGTATCGGGGTCTCCTCGACCTCGGGTTCGGCGACGTCCAGCCGGAGCTCCTCCACCTTGGAGCGAGTATAGGCGCCGCTTCGGACGAATCACAAGGCTGTGATTCCGTCGAGGCGAATCGGGCCATTTTCTCGTTCTCTGTCCCTTCCGGGTCTCAAGTCCCCCTAAAGAGGGACTCAGAACGGTAGGACCTAGGGTGCCCCGGTCGGTGCAGAAACAGCCGAAGGTGCTATGGCGTCTGGAGGTTTCAGGACGTTAACTCTCAAGCATGATGCTGATCACCGAGATGCGCGCCGCGATCCGTTGGATCGTGGCGAAACTCGACGTCCGCAACGAGCGCGGTGCGAGCGCGGTCGAGTACGGGATCATGGTCTTCCTCATCGCCACCGTGATCATCCTCGCGGTCGTCCTCCTCGGTGAACGCACCAGCACGACCTTCAGCTGCACGGCGAAATCGGTCTCGACGAAGTCGAGGGTCGCCGGCTGCGGTTGAGCCTCGTTTGGCGGGACCCCGGCGCCCTCAGGGGGGCGCTTTTTTTTCTCATCCTTGAAAGGGCGGCGGTCGCGGAGGTATAAATGTGATCGCCGAATGACAGGGGTGTAATTCCGTTCCCTTCCCCCCAGGTCAGAGGGGTCCTTCCGGGTGCGCGACGGCGGCTTCGTCCATCTGCACAACCACACCGAGTATTCGATCCTGGACGGCGCGGCGAGAATCCAGGCGCTGTTCGCCAAGGCCGCCCGGCTCGACATGCCCGCGCTTGCCGTCACCGACCACGGCGTCATGTACGGCGCGATCGACTTCCTCGACGCGGGCCGCGACGCGGGGGTCAAGCCGATCATCGGCGCTGAGCTCTACGTCGCCACGAGGAGCCGGTTCGAGAAGTCCTCGCGGGAAAAGGATTTCAATCATCACCTCACCGTCATCGCGTCTTCGACCGAGGGGTACCGAAACCTCATGCGCTTGGTCACCTCTGGATGGCTCGATGGGTACTACTACCGTCCGCGCATCGATAAGGAGATCCTCGCCGAGCACGCCCGCGGCCTGATCGGTTTCTCCGGGTGCCTCGCCGGCGAAGTCTGCACGGCGCTCAAGACCGGACAGCCGGCCGAGGCGATGCGGGCGGCTTCGGAATACCGCGACATCTTCGGTGAGGGCAACTACTTCGTCGAGCTTCAGGACCACGGCCTCCCGGAGCAACGCGATGTTCTCCCTCAACTCATCGACCTGGCCGCGAGAATAAACGTACCCTTCGTCGCGACGAACGACCTCCACTACACCGACCGCGAAGACGCGCGGGCCCACGACGCGCTGCTGTGCATCCAGACGAACTCGAAGATCAACGAGCCTGGCCGCTTCAAGTTCGACGCCGAGGAGTTCTACCTCAAATCGGCCGAGGAGATGCGGGCGCTTTTCGCAGAGCGTCCCGAAGCGTGCGACAACACCCTCGCCATCGCGGACCGATGCGAGATCGACGTGGAGTTCGGGGTGCTCCGGCTGCCGCCGTTCGAGCCGCCGACGCAAGAGTCCCAGGAGGGATACCTCAGGCGGCTCGTCGCGGAGGGAGCCGTGCGACGCTACGGAGATCCGATGACGACGGAGGCGGCCGAGCGCATCTCGCACGAGCTCGGCATCATCATTCGGATGGGGTTCGCCGGGTACTTTTTGATCGTCGCCGACCTGATCCGGTTCGCGCGCTCGCAAGGGATCCGCGTCGGGCCCGGCCGGGGGAGCGCGGCCGGCAGTGTTGTCTCATATTGCCTCGGGATCACCGACCTCGATCCGATCCGATACGGGCTGATCTTCGAGCGGTTCCTCAACCCCGATCGACGCCAGATGCCGGACATCGACATGGACTTCGACGACCGGCGCCGCGGTGAGATGATCCGTTACGCGACCCAGCGCTATGGC
>Ga0070708_100001445_pt1 | contig 18129 bp, 17 predicted proteins | sample KBSK5503metaG_FD_65469 | JGI IMG/M metagenome (GOLD analysis project Ga0070708, IMG submission 65469) | Corn, switchgrass and miscanthus rhizosphere microbial communities from Kellogg Biological Station, Michigan, USA - KBS K5-50-3 metaG | ecosystem: Host-associated > Plants > Roots >... | reverse complement strand
GGGCAAAGGACTTAGATCAATTGCCCCTGGTGGATTCGAACCACCATTACCGGATCCAAAGACCGATGTCCTGCCATTGGACGAAGGGGCAAAGCGGGAAGCGAAAGCTAGTCCAGAACCTCCACAGGGACAACGCTCTCAGCGGTGCGCGTGATGATCCTTTTCGTTCCTTTTGGAATGGTTAGTCGCGGCGGCGGAGTCTCGGTCCCAATCGATCGAGCCGTGATGCCGGGAATCTTGAAAATCGTCGATCCGGATCCGCTCATTCGGTAGAAAAGCCCGTAGCGATCGCCGCGACCGAGTAGTGTGTCGATCTCAGGATAACGAGGGCGCATCACCGCCTCGAAATCGTTCACCGAATGCCTCGCTGCGGACTCCCAATCAGCAAACATTTCCGCGGTGAGATCCGGTTTTCCCGTGCCTTTGCTGCCCCGCACACGGTCGAGCAGGCCGTACGCTTCGCCGGTGTCGATCCCAAACGGCGGCAGGAATAGATGGACGTCCCTCGACGGCAGTGGAGAGAGTTGCAGCAGCTTCTCACCGCGTCCCCAGCCGATTGCCATCGCGAAGTCGCCGACGAGAAAAGGCACGTCAGAGCCGAGGCTTGAGGCAAGCTCGCCGAGCCGCGCCGATGGCAACGGTTTCTCGGCGAGCGTGTTGAGGATGCGAAGAACTGCGGCTGCATCGGCGCTGCCGCCGCCGAGGCCCCCGCCAATCGGAATTCGCTTCTTGATTACGATCTCGAATCCGTGCGGCCAGCCGGTTTCCTCCGAGTACAAGGCTGCGGCGCGGTAGCCAAGGTTCTCTTCCTGCGGCTGATCACGCATCACGCCGCACCGCAGCGTCCGCGCTTTTTCGCGAATGTGGACGCGAACATCGTCGCCAAGCGCGATGCGGAGGAAGACCGTCTCAATGGAATGGAATCCGTCCGGTTCCTTCCCCAGTACGCGCAGCGAGAGATTGATCTTCGCCTGCGCGAGAGTCCTGCCCGCGCCCAGGCTCATGCTGCCGCGTCAGTCGAAGGCTGCAGGTCGCGCAGCCTCACTCCAAGTCGGGTGAAGTAGTACGCGCCGATGAGTGTGATGGGGATGAATGAGAAGAGGTGGTATCCGATCGCCCATGTCGCCGCCTGCTCCTGGCTGACGCCGTAAACCGCCAGCCCCTGCACGGACATGTACTCGAAGATGCCGAAGAACCCGGGAAGTGCCGGGACTGCCGTTCCCAAAGCAATGAACGCTTGAAGAAAGAATGCCGCGGATAATGGTGCAGTGATGCCCACCGCTTTGAACGAGAGCCAGAATCCAGCGGCATTCAATAGCCAGTGCGCGAGCGTCCAGGCGAGCACGGCGAGGAATCGTCTCGGCTGCCTTAAAACGCTCAACCCTTCGATGAAAGTCTGTAGAACACGACGTCCACGATCTTCCACCGCTGGTGATACGCGCCGCGCGAATAGCTCGAACAACCGCAACAACTGAGTGGGGAAGAAGACGAGCGCGTAAAGTGCGGCGAGCAGAACAAACACCAGCGTCCCGGCGCCCGTGGCAAAGGAGCTCAGTGGCCGTCCCGCCAGCGTATCACTGGCCGAGAGCGCCGGGTCGAGCAGCGCTGATGCAGCGAGAAGAAGGAGCACGACGGCATCGAACAATCGATCCACCGCGAGTGAAGCAAGCGAAGTCGCGAAAGGAACCGGCGCTTCCCGTGTGAGGGCGTAAGCCCTCGCAACTTCTCCGGCGCGCGCTGGAACGACGTTGTTTACCATCATCCCAATCGCCGTCGCCCGCCAAAGCGCACCCAGCGGAAGCTTGCCCGCGACCGGCTCCAGAATTGTCTGCCAGCGACGAGCGCGCAGGCCGAAAATCGCGGTGGCGCAAAAGGTGGCCGCCGCGAACAGAAATGGATCAGCGTGTGCGAGTCGGTGCGCTACTTCACCCGGCGAAATTCCGTGCAGCGTCCAGTAGATGAGTGCCGCGCTCAGCACCGCTCCGAGTGCCGCGCGCCATCCTGGCCGCAATGCCTACTCTGCCGAAGCGAGCTCCACCAGATCGACGAGCTCGTCCACGAGCGCCCGTGTCGGCGGAGTTCCGCTCTTCTTCAGTGCGCGACGAATCTCGGCGGCACGCTCGATGGCGCGCTGACCGCGGTATAAGAGCTCCTGGATCGGGACGAGATCGCCGGCGGGCGGCTGTGGACCAGAGTGCCGCGACTCCAGCGATCGCATCGTCGCCAGGCTCGAGTTCAAAACGTCCTTGAGCTCCTGGCCACGCGGCGGTGTCTGCCCTCGCGGCGGCGTCTGTCGGCGCGCCGCAGGCGAATCGACTTCCGACGCTGCCTTCGGAGCGCTTTTTACCTCGGGTGACAAAGTTCCCGGCCCGATGCCTCCACCCTGCTCCCGCAGCTGCTGCTCGTAATGCGTCCGCGGATTGGGAGCGACGTAGACGATGTGCGGGCCGTCGTCGTTATAGAAAAGCTGGGAGATTGGCACGATGACGTCCTCGCGTCGTTCTTTGCGGGCGGGTCCAAAGCGGGCGAGCCGGTTCACGCTTTCTTCGACGCGCGCGTCTTCCGCCGGGCCCCAGCTGCGCACCGATCTCACCAGAAGCTTGAGGTCTTCCACGGCCCCAATCAGCGCGCGCTGAAGCTCGGGCTCCCAGGACGTAGCGCCTTGCACGATTCCGGTGGCGATGCGCTCGACGCTGGCGGCAAGCCGGGCCAGCTCGCCGGCCTTGGCCATCGTCGCGCTGCCGCGTAATCCACGCGCGGCCGCCGTAAACTGGGTTGCCTCGGACGACTGCATTCCCTGCTTGTTGGCCATCGCTTCCAGGCGCGCGAGGTATTCGCTCGCCTCGAGCGAGAAGAAATCGAGCAGTCGGCCCGGCATCGTCATCGGCGTGTTCTCCAGTTCACATCCGAAAGGTGGGCGTTCACGCAGCCACAGTCAAAAAACCTCGTCACATTATGACGAGCGAGCGGCGCGCATCGCTTCGTGCATCTCTCTCACCGCCCGGTCGATGCCGACGAAGACAGCCCTGCTGATGATCGAGTGACCGATGTTCAGCTCCTCGATCTCCGGAATGGAGGCGACAGGTCCGACGTTCGCCACAGTGAGCCCATGCCCGGCGTGTACGGCAATGCCGAGGTCTGCCCCGCGCCGTGCGCAGTCGCGCAATGCATCGAGTGCAGAGCCTTCACCGGGATGGTGCGAGTAGGTGCCGGTATGAAGCTCGATCGCCGGCACGCCAAGCTTTTTTGACTGCTCAACGGCGGCCCGCGTCGGGTCGATGAAAAGACTGACCCGGATGCCGCCATCGGCCAGTGAATCGATGGCGTTTTGAATCCGAGCCGGCTCACTGATGATGTCCAGCCCGCCCTCGGTCGTTATCTCCTCGCGACGCTCCGGCACGAGCGTCACCTGCTGGGGTTTGAGGCGACGCGCGATCTCGAGCATCTCGGCGACGCACGCCATCTCGAGATTGAAATAAGTCCGCACGTTTTTTTTCAACCGCTCGACATCCAGGTCCTGAATGTGGCGCCTGTCTTCGCGCAGATGCGCAGTGATGCCGTCCGCACCGGCATCTTCGCAGGCCTTTGCCGCGGCAACCGGGTCCGGCTCAGCTGCACGACGAGCCTGCCGCAGGGTGGCGACGTGGTCAATATTGACGTAGAGGCGTTGTTGCTTTGCCCGCATTTTCGGCGTCCCTAATTCGCAGGTCTAAATCCAGTGGAGAATTCTATCGTGTCGTTCAGAAAAGTTGCTGGTTTACTACTGCTTGCCGCCTGTTCGAGCGCCACGCAACGAAACGGCGGCCAGCTCACCGGTGCCAATGCGCCGCAAGTCGCCACCGAGCAGTTTCTGCGTGCGGCGAATGCTGGCGACTTGCAGGCGATGTCCACCCAGTGGGGAACCAAGGATGGACCGGCTCGCGAAACGATGGACCGGACGCAGCTGGAAAAGCGTCTGACGATCCTCGCCTGTTATTTCAAGCACGACAGTGAGCGGGTCGTCGGCGAAGCGCCCGGCGCGGGCGGTCGACGCGATGTCCGCGTCGAGCTCAGAAAAGGAAATCTCACCCGTCAGACCACTTTCTATACGATCAAGGGACCGGGTGACAGGTGGTACGTGGAGAACATGGACCTCGCCGCGGTGCGCGACTTCTGCGGCAATTCGGGAACGGGCGGGCGCTAGCCCTCGGCAGCTAGTGATCTGAAAGCTCGACCAGCACCCCGCCCGTCGATCTGGGGTGCAAAAAAGCTATTCGCTTTCCCTCGGCGCCAATGCGTGGCTGCTCGTCGATGAGCTGAATTCCGGCTCGCCGACAACGCTCCAGCGTGGCGTCGAGGTCGTCGACCGAAAAGCAAATGTGATGAATCCCTGGTCCGCGGTTCGTCACGAAGCGCGCGATGGGGGATTTCGCGTCTGTGCCTTCCAGCAGCTCGACGAGCGGCTCCCCAGCGTTGAACCCGATGATGCGCGCGCCATCGGCGTCGTCGAGATCGACTTCGCGTAATCCAAGGACGTCGCGGAAGAACGGCAGGATCGCCGCGAGGGCTTCTACTGCGATGCCAATGTGTGAGACCCGCGTACCGCGCGGGGTTGGTGGGGTCATTAAGTTTATTAGTGAGGGGGCAACGTCCCCGCAGTAAACTTAACGACGAAGCCCCGCGGGGTATCCTGCGGTTTGGAGATTACAAAATGTCGAATGCTGTTGAAGTGAACGATTCCGATTTCGAGACCCAGATCGAGCAGCACAAGGGCCTCGCCGTCGTAGATTTTTGGGCAACCTGGTGTGCACCATGCCGCATGGTGGGCCCCGTTCTCGACCAGCTTGCAGTTGAATACGAAGGCAAAGCAAAAGTCGCAAAAGTCGACGTCGACGTGAACATCAAGACTTCCACGAAGTTCAATGTTCGTTCGATTCCAGCGATTCTGTTCTTCAAGGACGGCAAGCTAGTCGATCAGGTGATCGGGTTTGTCGGCAAGCCGGCTCTCGCGGAGAAGTTCAAGCAACACGCCGCGTAGCGGGCATAGCCTCTCGCCCACGGGTTTGTGAGCTCCGCGAAAGCGGTCGCACCGGGAGCGGCGGGAACACTCTATCTGGTCAGCACTCCCATCGGCAATTTGGGAGACATGTCATATCGCGCGGTCGAGGTCCTCACCTCGGCCGCGCTTGTCATTGCGGAAGACACTCGTCACTCGCGGCGTCTCCTGGATCACTATCGGATCACGACGCCGTTGAGGTCGTATCACGAACACAACGAGGCGAAGGAAACGCCGAGATTGATCGCGCGTCTCCGCGCCGGCGATTCGATCGCTCTGATTTCTGACGCCGGGACGCCGCTCATCTCTGATCCTGGATCGCGCCTCGTTGCGGCTGCCCTCGAGACAAGAATCCCTGTTGTACCGATTCCAGGTCCGTCATCGGTAATGGCGGCGCTCGTCGCATCGGGAATGGCGCTCGACCGGTTTGCTTTCTACGGCTTTCTCGCGCGCAAGGGTCGGGAGCGCGCTGAGATCATCGATGAAATAGTCGGCTCGCGGTCGACTGTTGTCTTGTTCGAAGCGCCAAATCGAGTTGGCGCGACGCTCGAAGCGCTCGTCCAGGCTGGCGCTGGCGAGCGCGCTGCCGTCGTCGCGCGGGAGCTGACGAAGCAGTTCGAGGAGTTCAAGCGTGGCAGCGTGGGAGAGTTGGCCACCTTGTACAGCGAGACGGATCCGAAGGGCGAAATCGTGCTCCTAATCGCCGGAGCTGAAGCGCCCGCCGTATCCGAGGCAGAGCTCAACGACGCCGCAAAAAAACTCAAGGCATCAGGCAAGCGCCCGCGTGAAGTAATGGATCATCTGGTCGGCACGCTTGGCGCTCCGCGCAATCTCGCCTACAGAATCGCGCACGAGGGATGAGGTCATGCGCACTTGGGTTCTCGAGGCAACTTCACGACATCCACTGGTGACCAACTGAGATGCCCGCAATAAGATCGCGTCCCGGGAAAATCGTTTGCGTTGGTCGCAACTATCGGGAGCACGCGAAGGAGCTCGGCAATGAGGTTCCGCGGGAGCCACTAATTTTTCTTAAACCCCCGTCGAGCGTGGTGTGGCAAGGCGAGTGCATCGTTCTTCCCGCCGCGTCTAAACGAGTCGAATACGAGGGCGAGATCGGCGTTGTTGTAGGCCGCTCGATGACTCGCGTGTCTGAAAGCGATGCAACAGGTGGAATTCGGTCGATCATAGCTGTCAACGACGTGACAGCCCGTGATCTGCAAAAGAGCGATTCACAATGGACTAGAGCGAAGGGATTCGATACCTTTTGTCCTCTGGGAGAGGAGTCATCAGAGCTTCCGGACCTCGACAGTTTGACTGTCGTTACTCGAGTTAACGGTGTCGAGCGACAGCGAGGGAAAAGCAGCGAGATGGTCTTCTCGATCCCGTCCCTCCTCGCCTACATCTCGCAGATTATGACGTTGGAGCCAGGGGATCTTGTTGCGACCGGAACGCCGTCGGGCGTTGGGCCGCTAGTCCCTGGTGACGTCGTTGAGATCGAGATCCCAGGCGTCAGTCGCGTAAGCAACCCCGTTCAAGAGGTCAAATAGTGCCTGCCTACACCGATCGAGTATTGAGCCTCCCCGAATACCCGCTTTCCGGAATTCCTGAGAAGAAGCGCGAACTCATCGCTCGTGGAGTCGATGTCATCGACCTTGGTGCCGGTGATGCCGATCTATCGCCGCCGCCCGCGGTAATCGAGCGCATCTCGGAAGCTGTGCGTATACCTACCATGAGCCGTTATGGATTTGCTCTTGGCCTCGTAGAGTTTCGCGAAGCGGTCGCGAGATTCATGAAGCGCCGATTCGCCCAGGATTTCCATCCGATCAAGGAGATCGTCCCTCTAATTGGGTCGAAGGAAGGACTCTCTCACCTCGCGCTCGCCTACGCGACGAGAGGTGACTACACCATTTTGCCGGAGCCGGGCTACAACTCATACGTAGGCGGAACACTTCTGGCCGAAGCCACGCCCTATAAGTACGCGCTGCGACCGGAAAACGGATTTCTGATCGACCTGGACAGGGTTCCGAGCGAGGTGCTGAAGAAGGCAAAGATTCTTTACCTCAACTATCCCAACAATCCGACCTCCGCCATCGCTCCGAGGGAGTATCTCGAGGAAATGGTTCGGCGCTGCAAGGAACTCGATATCCTGCTGGTGTATGACAACGCCTACTCCGAGCTCGCATACGACGGATACGTGCCTCCGAGCATCTTCGAGATCGAGGGCGCACGCGATATCGCGATAGAGTTCCACTCCATGTCCAAGACGTACAACATGACTGGTTGGCGTTGCGGATGGGCGTGCGGGAAGCAGGAGTTCGTTGGCGCTGTCGCGAAGGTGAAGTCATTCATCGATACCGGGACTTTCATGGCAATTCAGGCAGCCGCGGCAACCGCTCTCGACAAATGCGCCGACTGGATACCGTCGAATGTGGCGGAGTTCCAGCGACGCCGCGATGCCGCCGTCGAGTCGTTTTCCGAAGCCGGATTTCCGGTCGCGAGCCCAAAGGCCACGATGTATATCTGGTGTCCGCTGCCGAAGAACATTCCGAGTGCGGTCTTTGGAGAGAGGCTTCTGCAGGACGAGGGCGTGGTTGTGCTTCCCGGCTCGGCATTCGGTCCGGGCGGCGAAGGATTTTTCCGCGTTTCATTCATCACCTCTCCGGAGCGTCTGCGCGAAGCGGCAACCCGCGCCGGACGCGTCCTGAAGCGGCTTCAGGCACAGGTGGGCGTCGAAGTGCGCACTAGCGCCCCGCGTGAACAACATCAGGGAATGGCGCGCGCCTGATGATTTTCCGCCGCATCGCGTCGCCGACCGAAGCCACGAGGAAAAGGCTATCCACGCCCTTCCTCGTGTCACTCGGCGTGCACGTCCTTGTGGCGATCGCCTTCATGCGCATGTTGATTCTGAACGGCGAATTTCCAACTTCACCGAGACGCTCGGCGGTTCCCGAGCAGCGCGTGGGATTTGTGCGACTGGCGCAACCGGGCGCAAAGCAAACGGCTGGGCGCGTCGGCGGCGACGGACGTCCGGTGCAATCGCGGGCGATTCACGTCGTCGCGCCAAGGTCGATTCCAACGACTATTCCGGCGCCTGTGGCAACGACCGCCAAGCCGACCGAAGAAGGAGGGAATGGCCCGCTGGTTGGTGGCGGGGCACCGGTACGTGGTGTCCGGCCTTCCTATTCTGATGGCAGACTCTGGACACCGCCGTCGGGCGTGGTCGCGCCGCCAAAAACAGTGGCACAGACTATCGATAGTCTGATCGCCGATGCGATTGCGCCCTACAACGATTCAGTGGCGGCGGCCGCGCAGCGTCGGGATCCGACGGATTGGACGATCGAAAAGGGCGGCTACAAGTGGGGAATCGATCGCAAAGCGATCAGGCTCGGCCCGGTTTCGATTCCCACTGCCTTGCTGGCGATGCTGCCGCTCAATCTGCAGGGCAATCCCACGACCATGGAGCGAGACCGCGCTTTCGCAGCGATGAATCGCGATATCTCGTGGCACGCGCAGCAAGCGATCAACGAGGCGGACTTCGTGAAGGCGGTTCGCAGCATCCGCGAACGGAAAGAGCGCGAGCGCGCTGCCGCCCAGGCCGCATCTTCGGGGAAGGATACCTCCGGGGACCAAAACCCACACAACTAAGCAAGCGCCAGGCAGTCACGAGAACTGCGCGAACCCTACCGTGTTCCCGCCCGGTTCCCTCACGTAAATCTCGGTACTCCCGTAGAACGTGTCGTGGCGCGGCTTTACCACCGGAGCGCCCGCCAGCGATTTCTCGACGCTATCGAGATCGGCGACGGTGATGAAAAGCGCAACCGAGTGACCCATGAGATCAGGCGCCGCACTCGGATCCTCGCTCAGCACGCTCGCTCTCGTCTGGTACATGATCTCGATTCCGTCTTTCTGGACGCTGGCGAAGATCAACTTGCCGTCGGCGTCGGGAACCTGATTGTTGACCTCAAAGCCGAGCCTGTCAGTCCAGAACTTGATGCACGGCTCGACGGCGTCCACGATGAGGACGGGAGTGAGTTGCTTTAAAGCCGGGGAAGGCGCGTTCGGATCCTTCGCTTCAGCCATGGTCACCTCGATGTGGCCACCACCATAACAAAAAAACGGCCGGCCTGCGAGGCCGACCGCTTTAATTTCAAAGTTGAGTCGCTTTAGGACGGGATCGAGTTACCACCCTGGTTCGCGTCGAAGCCGGGCCGAAACACTCCGCAGATGACCCCGAGAATTCCGAAATCGGTACTCGGCTGCACGGGAATGTCGCGTTCGGCAGGATTCGCGGCTTCGAGCACGACTGTCCCGTTGCGTTTCGCGTACGTCTTTACGGTCGCGTCCTCGCCGAGCCGCGCCGCTACGATGTCGTTATCGCGGGGCTCCTGACGCGGATTCACCATCACGTAATCGCCATCGTTGATGCAGCGGCCGACCATGCTGTCGCCCTTCACCTTCAGGAAAAAGACGTCGTCGGATGGAACGAAGCGGCGGTCGATGGTGATGAATCCATTGCGGTGCTCGGGCAGCAGTGCCGGCTCGCCCGCGTGAATCTTTCCATAGAACGGAACCGGCTGGGTACGAAGAGCGGCGCCGAAGCCGAGTAGATTTACCCCGCGCGATCTCGCCGGGTCTCTTTCGATGTATCCCTTTTTTGCGAGGGACTGAAGCAGGTCCGAGACAGTCTTCGTCGACTTGATCTTGAACTGCTTGCCGATGTCTCGGATGCTCGGCTGGTAGGTATTCTCGGCGGTGAAGTCGAGAAGGTAGTGGTATACCGAGCTCTCGAGCTTCGTTAACTGCTCGGCCATCTGTGTATCCCTGAAAAAGGCGATTCTTCGCCCGTCGTTATGTGGGTGTCAGTTAGTAATCTGTGTACGAAAGCGTACCTGGTCAACAGTTTCGTTGGCCGCTGTAATTCGTTACACAGCGAGCGCCGCAATCGCCTTGTCGATGCGTTTCAGTGAAAGGTCTCGTCCCATCTGGACCAGCATCTCGAAGATCCCTGGACTCACCGTAAGACCAGTTAGAGCCACCCTGAGCGGCTGAAAGACCTTTCCGGCCGCTATTCCTCGCTGCTCGGCAAGCGCGCGCAACGAGGCTTCGAGGGACTCCGTCTTCCAATCAGAAACGTTCGCCAGCGCATCCCTCGCTGCCCGTAGGAGGGCCGACGACTCCGCCGGATCCTTCCAGTTTTTCGCGACCGCGGTGGGGTCGTAGTCGATGTCTTCCAGAAAGTACGGACCAGCCTGTCGCACGATGTCGTCGATAGTTCGTGATCGCACGCGAAGCAGGTCGAGCAATCTGAGATACCAATCGCGACGCTCGACGAGCTCTTCTTCTGTCGCAAGCCGTGCGGTCACGATCGCCGGAGTCACGCGCGGCTCGAGCTCCTCGATTGGAATCATCGATAGATGCTGTCCGTTCATCCACTCGAGTTTCTTCGGATCGAAGATCGCCGCCTTCTTCTGCAGGCCTTCGACGCTAAAGAGCTCGATCATCTCCGGCACCGTCATTATTTCCCGATCGCCGCCGGGCGACCAGCCGAGCAGCGCCAGAAAGTTCAGCATCGCGCCGGGAAGGAGGCCGTAGTGCTGATAATCGCCGACCGCGGTAGCGCCGTGACGCTTACTCAATTTCTTGCCGTCGAGTCCGTGAATCATCGGCAGATGCGCGAACGTCGGCAACGGAGCGCCCAGTGCGCGATAGAGCTGAATCTGCTTCGGCGTGTTGGAGATGTGATCGTCACCGCGCATTACGATGGTGATTCCCATCGCGATGTCATCCGAAACGACGGCCATGTTATAGATCGGCGTCCCGTCGGAGCGAAGGATCACGAAGTCGTCGATATCCTTGTTGGGAAATTCGATCCGGTCATGGACGAGGTCATCCCACGCTGTAGTACCCTCTGGCACTCTGAAACGGACGACGAACGGCACCCCTGCGGCGACGCGACGCTCGACTTCTTCGGGTGGAAGACGGTCGCAGCGGCGGTCGTATTTGAACGCCTCCTTGCGCGCTTCTGCCTCGCGGCGCCGCTCGTCGAGCTCGGCAGGCGTGCAGAAACAGCGATAGGCGGTTCCGTTCTCCAGCAGACGACGCGCATCGGCCTGGTGGCGCGCCAGATTCGCTCCCTGATAGACCACGCCGTCGTCCCAGTTTAGGCCGAGCCACTCCATGCCGTCGAAAATGGCGCGGGTGCTCTCGTCGGTGCTACGCGCTTTGTCGGTGTCCTCGATGCGGAGCAGAAATTCTCCACCGAACTTTTTTGCGTAGAGCCAGTTGAAGAGCGCCGTGCGTGCGCCGCCGACGTGCAGGTATCCGGTCGGAGACGGTGCGAAGCGAAGTCTGGGTTTGGTTGCGTTGGTCATCGGCGAAGCAGTAATGCAAAGCGGGTCCACACACACGGATGCGCGGACCCGCCGAGCGGAGAGAGAGGGATTCGAACCCTCGATACGCGTTTCCACGTATGCCGGTTTAGCAAACCGGTGCCTTCAGCCTCTCGGCCATCTCTCCGGGAGAGTTCCGGAAGTTATTGGCGGCGAGATTGATCTACAACCCATCATCTGGCGATTTACCTCACGCGCGTGCATCAATTCGAGTAACGGACTCGCTGGAGGGTGGCATGTCGTTGCAGTTCACTCGCTCACTGACCACGCTGCTGGTCGCGCTGGGTTTGGTCGCCGCGGCGGCGTCGCCGCTCGTCGTCGTCGAATATCAGATACCGCGCGAGAGGGCCTTCCCGCATGACCCGGCCGTCGGACGAGACGGCATCGTCTGGTATACCGATCAGCAGAACAGTTTCATCGGGCGGCTGGATCCGGCGACAGGAAAAATCACCGACTATCCAACCCCCACTCCAGCCTCTGGTCCGCACGGGATCGTCGTCGCTCCGGACGGCGCGGTGTGGTATACGGCGCAACGGATTGCGAAGCTTGGGCGGCTCGATCCCAAGACCGGACAGATCGAAGAGTTTTCGCTTCCCACCGCTGCGCGCGATCCACACACGCCGTTGATTCGCAAGGGCATGGTGTGGTTCACCGTTCAACAGAGCAACGTCTACGGCCGGCTCGATCCGCGCACGCGCGAGGCGAAGGTGTGGACGGTACCCACAAGCGGGGCGCTTCCTTACGGAATGGTAAACGCTCCCGATGGCTCCATCTGGGTCGCGCTGTTCGGCACCAACAAGCTCGGACACATTGACGGCGAGACCGGCGCACTGCGGGAGATCACGCTCCGCGAAAGCGGCGCCCGTCCGCGTCGGCTGGCTGTCGACGAGACCGGCAAGGTCTGGTACACCGATTACGCGCGTGGATACCTCGGCTCGTACAATCCAAAGACGGGCGCGTTCAAGGAGTATCTCTCGCCGGGCGGCGGCAGGGCCGCGCCGTACGGCATCGCCATCGCTCCTGACGGGCGGATTTTTTATGACGAGGCGCGTTCAGGCGACATCGTCGCGTTCGATCGAAAGACGGAGAAGGCGGAGACCACAAAGATTCCCACTCCCGGATCGATCGTTCGCAACATGTCGGTGGACAGCACTCGGAACAGACTGTGGCTGGCCCTCAGTGGTACCGGCCGGATCGGGAAAATCGATCTCAGGTAATTCCCGCAGCATCGCGCTTCACACCGAGGCAATTAAATGAATCACTCCGGCCGCCCAGTGGCTCTTTTCGTCTCTTTTCTGATCGCCATCCCGGCGATCCAGCTGCGGGCGCAAACGGCAGCGGTTCAGCCGAGCACGACTGGTCTGCCGCCGTCGGCCACCCGGCCGGGTCGCAGCCCGAGTCAGCCGATCGACGAAGAGTACACGCGGAAGATTCACGAGTATACGACGGAGCCGTTCTTCCTCTCTCCGCTGGTGGATTACCTGCCGGCTTCGTCGACCGTGCCGACGCCGAAGGCGGTATTGGGAGACATCGCCGGCGCGCGCAACAATCTCCCTTACTCGAAAGAGGTCTACACTTACATGCGCATGCTCGCCAAGGCGACTCCGCGCGTGAAAGTGTATTCGATCGGCACCACCGAAGAAGGCCGGGAGATGATCGCGGTCGCGGTCGCGTCGGATTCGCTGATGGCGAGTCTCGAAGCGAACAAGGCGAATCTGGCGAAGTTGGCTGACCCGCGCTCGATCGGAATGGACGATGCGGAAGCAGCGCGACTCGTCACGCAGACGACTCCGGTTTATTACATCACAGGCACGATCCACTCACCGGAATCAGGCGCACCAACCGCCATGATGGAGCTCGTCTACAGGTTGGCCGTCGACGAGAGCCCGTACATCAAGAACATTCGCGACCGCCTGATCACGCTCATCACTCCGATCGTGGAGGTAGATGGTCGTGATCGCGAGGTCGATCTGTTCCGCTGGCACATGGCGCATCCGGGAGAGACGGCACCGCCGCTCCTTTATTGGGGACACTACGTCGGGCACGACAACAATCGTGACGCGATGGCGATGACACTCAAGCTGTCAGAGAATGTCCTCAATACTTACCTCGACTGGAAAGCGCAGGTACTGCACGACCTCCACGAGTCCGTGCCGTACCTCTACGACAATACCGTCGGCGATGGTCCGTACAACGCGTGGCTCGATCCGCTGCTCACCAACGAGTGGCAGATGATCGGCTGGAACAATGTCCAGGAGATGACGCGAATGGGAATGCCCGGTGTCTTCACGCACGGGAACTTCGACACGTGGTCGCCAGGCTATTTGATGTTCATGGCGGCAACCCACAACGGCATCAGCAGACTCTACGAGACTTTCGGGAACGGCGGCACGGCGGAGACGTTGGAGCGCACTCTCTCACCGACGGAGACTTCGCGCACATGGTATCGCCAGAGTCCGCCGCTGCCGAAAGTGAAATGGTCCCTGCGCAACAACAACAACTACGAGCAAACGGGATTGCTCGTCTCGCTGAGCTACTTCGCCAACAACCGGCAGCAGTTCCTCGAAAACTTCTACGAGAAGAGCAAGCGATCGATACTGAAGGCACGAACCGAGGGACCTGCTGCGTACATCTTGCCCGCAGACGAGCGCCGTCCTGGCGCGCAGGCGGAGCTGCTCCGGATTCTTCAGAAGCAGTACGTCGAGATCTCTCGCGCGACGGGGCCGTTCAGTGTCTTGGTGCCAATACCGCGCCCTCGTCCTGCCGCACCGCCGACGGGCGCACCGCCGAGATCCGCAGACAGTACGAGACGCGCTGACAGCGCGCGAGTCGCCGATACCGCAAGGCTGGCACCGCCCGCCTTCGACACGCTTCCGCTGTCAGTGCAGCGCACCGAGATGCGACAGTTCCCGGCGGGCAGCTACATCATTCGGATGGATCAGCCCTATTCGCGTATCGCCGACGCGCTGCTCGATTATCAGTACTGGAGTCCCAGCGATCCGCAGCGCACCCCGTACGATGACACGGGCTGGACTTTTCCGGAGAACTTCGCCGTGCGATCCCTGCGTGTCACGGATCCCAAGGTGCTGTCGGTGCCGATGGAAATCGTATCGGGGAAGATCAACGCGTCGGGCGGAGCGATCGGCAGTGGGACAATCTTCGCCATCAATCACAATGCCGACAACGCGCTCGCAACGCTGCGCTACCGCCTGAAGGACGCCGATTTCCAGATCGCGGAGCAGCCGTTCGAGAGCGAGGGACAGAAGTTTGGACGTGGATCATTCATCATCCGTCGTGTTTCCGCCGGTGATTTGGATAAGGCGACGAGGGAGCTCGGCCTCAAGGCGTACGGGCTCGCTTCTGCGCCGTCGGTGCCGACGCATCCAGCCCGGGCGGCGCGGGTGGCGATCATGCACACCTGGATAAGCACGCAGTCGGAAGGCTGGTGGAGGCAGGCGTTTGACTTCCTTCACATCCCTTACTCGTACATCAGCGTTCAGGATGCAGCAAAGGATCCAAACCTGAACGCGAAGTACGATGTGATTCTGTTTCCGCCGGGAGGCGGAAGCCCGCAGTCGATTGTCGCGGGGTTGCCAATGTGGCGAAACCCGATGCCGTGGAAGAAAACGGAGCTGACCCCGAACATGGGCATCGACGAGACCGATGACATTCGACCCGGACTTGGCTGGAGCGGAGTGAACAATCTCGTCACCTTCGTCAGGAACGGCGGGGTTCTGGTGACGGTGGAGAACACAGCGGAAATGGCGGTGACTTTCGGATTGGCGAGTGGCGTTTCCGTCAACAATCCGCCACGTCTGCACGTCGTCGGAAGTCTGCTGCGCACGCGGGTGGTGGACGACGCCAGTCCGTTGGCTTACGGCATTCGTGACAGCCTCGCGGTTTACAGTGACGATGGCTCGAGCTTCAGCATCACCAACGTGCTGGGTACTCGCGGTGGTCGCTTCGCAGATTCTTCTACCACTCGTCCGACGGGACGCGGAACCGCTGACGAGCTCGACGTACCGCAGGGGAGAGTGCCGCTCGATCCAAGATTCGATGTTGCGCAGCGCCGACCGCTGCAACCATGGCAGGCAGCTCCAGTCACCGACGAGCAAATGCGGAACCCGTTGTCCGTCATTCCTCCGCCACTGCGCCCGCGTGTGGTACTTCGCTTCGCGGATCAGCGCGAGCTGCTGGCGTCGGGACTACTCGACGGAAGTGATGTCGCACAGCGACCGGTAGTGGTCGATGTCCCGCTGGCAAAAGGCCACGTCGTGCTGTTTGCCAACAACCCGATGTACCGCGGCGAGACGATCGGTAGCTACTTCCTCGTCCTGAATGCGCTTCTCAACTTTGACCGTCTCGACACGGGCAGAAAGCTTGATTCCCGCTAACTCGGATCCGAAATACGTACGTTTGCTTTCACAAAAATTGTGACTCCTTTGGAGGAATTGGCGGCCTTTTTGGCACCCGCCGTGCTTATCAGATAACGAGCGGCTCGGACCTTGGCGCGCTTTTGCGACGGAGGACTGGCGTGGGTTATAGAACCTTTCTCGATTCACGCGGCAAGCGTTGGGAAGTCTGGCTGGTGACGCCCGCCGCAGCAGAAAGACGAAGGGTTGACCGCCGCGCCGCCGCCTCCGCGGGACCCGAGGTCTTCGACGGCTACGCGGATCGTCGAAAGACGCCGGAGCGGCGCAAAAGCCCGTTCCGCCGCAACGTCACGGTCGCCAGTGAATACAGCAACGGTTGGCTATGCTTCGAGTCCGAAGGGGAGAAGCGGCGTCTCGCACCGGTGCCCGAAGGCTGGCAGGATGCGGGACCGGACAGGTTGTCGACGTGGCTGCAGGCGGCGAAGCGCGTTGTCAAATGTGGGCCGTAGCTTAGATTCAGCTTTTTCGCAGCGCCCTCGATCTTCCTTCAGCTCCGGCGGTAAAAATCGTATCGATGCGGCAAGTTCTACGCGAACGTGACGCGATGATTTGTCGCTCCTGCCACAATGAGGAGCGCGCTTCCGAAGGTTACCCGTGCTCGAACTGCGGAACCTTCATCTGCATCATTTGCACTTTTCGCGGGGTCGTCCAGTGTGCGAAGTGCGAGGAGCAAGGAGCCGATCCCGCCGACCCCCGCAACAAACGGAGCGCGTGAAGGGCTTTCCGCGTTTCCCCTGACTTCCTTCCCAGCCCAATCGAGAATGCAAAAAAAACTCACGCTTTGTTTGGTCGCGCTCGTCGTCTGCCTTCCACTTACGACCAGCGCCCAGGAGAAACAGCGTTTCGCGACCATGGACGAAGCGGCGCAAGCTGGAGCGATCCTCGCCGGCCGACAGGGACCCCGAAACGTCAATTGGATCGAAGCGGGCAAGCGCTTTTCCTTCATCGATCGCGATCCAGGCACTAACACACCAGTGATACGCGCTTACGACCCGGCGACGGGACGGGATACGCTCCTTTTCAGGAGCACGGGTCTGACCTTCCCGGGAACGAATCAGCCATTCAGCTACGACTCCTTCGAGTGGGCGCAGGATTCGAAGCACCTCGTCTTTCAATCCAATTTCCAGCCGCTCTATCGCCGTTCCGGAATCTCGGACTTCTACGTTTATTCGCTCGCCGACCGCTCGCTGCAGCTCGCCACTAAGGCAGCCAGAACCGGCGAGCTGTCGCCGAATGGCGCGATGCTCGGCTTCGAGCGCGGCGGCGACATGTACGTGACCAACCTTTCCACCCACCAGGAGAAGCGCCTCACTCGAGATTCAGCGGAGCACGTCTTCAACGGACATTTCGACTGGGTTTACGAGGAGGAATTTGGTTTCGCGCAGGCCTGGAAGTGGTCGCCCGACAGCCGCTACATCGCCTATTGGCAGCTCAATGATGCCGCCGAGCCGGTGATCCAGATATCGGATTACTCGGGACTGCATCAGGAGTGGGACAGGATTCCGATTCCGCAGGTCGGCGACTCCAATGCAACGGTTCGCATCGGAGTGGTGAACGTGGCGACGGGTCAGAATACGTGGCTCGACACTGGCGAGCGCGGCGAGTTCTACATCCCGCGCATTTATTGGACTAGCCGGGCTGACTCTCTTGCGGTGATTACGCTCAATCGGCCGCAGAATGAAATGAAGCTGCTCTTCTTCGATGTAAGAACCGGTGGGCGAAGGCAAGTCATGTCGGAGACATCGAAGACCTGGATCGACGTTTACGACTTTTACGCCGGCGTCGACGACATGATGACGTTCCCGTCGGATTCCCACGAATTCTTCTGGCTCTCCGACCGGGACGGATTTCAGCACCTCTATCGCTACGACTATTCAGGGAAGCTGGTCAACCAGGTGACGCACGGTAACTGGAGTGTCGCGCGCGTGGAGGGTAGCGACGCCAAGGCGCAAACGATCTACTACACATCGACCGAAGCATCGCCGTTACAGCGGCAGCTGTACTCGATTCGATTCGACGGCACCAGTGAGCGCCGCGTGACGACGGCGGATGGGAACCACCGCATCAACATGGCGCCCACGGCCACGTTCTTCATCGACCGTTATTCGTCGCTCCGCCAGCCGACGCAGGTGGAGATCTGGGCCGCCCCCGGCCAAAAGCTGCGGACGTTGGAAGGCAATTCCTCGGTCACGACGTGGCTGCAGACGCACGCCTATTCGCAGCCGGAAATTTTTTCGTTCACGACTTCCGACGGCGCCCACATCGACGGCAG
>Ga0070708_100001444_pt1 | contig 18134 bp, 14 predicted proteins | sample KBSK5503metaG_FD_65469 | JGI IMG/M metagenome (GOLD analysis project Ga0070708, IMG submission 65469) | Corn, switchgrass and miscanthus rhizosphere microbial communities from Kellogg Biological Station, Michigan, USA - KBS K5-50-3 metaG | ecosystem: Host-associated > Plants > Roots >... | reverse complement strand
GACGGGGGGCGGGGGGTACCCGGGCTCGGCGGGCTGGCTGTACGGCGGCGGGTAGCCGGAGACGCTCGCCGCTGGCGGGGGTACGTATTCAGGCTCGGGCGGGTAGGCCGGGGGAGCCGGCTGACTGTATTCCGGGCCCGCCTGCACGGGCTCGGCCGTCGGGTAGGGGTAGCTGGCCGGCGGAGGGCTGCTGGGCGGCGGCACCGGAGGGGCGGCCGGGGCCGCGGGCGCGGCCGCGGCGGTCGCGGCCGGTGGTGCCGCTGCGCCGTCACCGGTCTCGTCGATGATCGCCAGCTGGGCGCCGACGGCCACGGTCTCGTCTTCCGCGACCGTGATCCCGCGCAAGATGCCGGACACAGGGGAGGGTATCTCGGTGTCTACCTTGTCGGTGGAGACCTCGAGCAGCGGCTCGTCCGCCTCGACGCGGTCGCCTTCCTTCTTGAGCCAGCGCGTGACCGTGCCCTCGGTGACGCTCTCACCGAGCTGTGGCATGGATACCGTGACCGACATGGCTGTCTGACTCCTTCGCTGCTCAGCTCTTATGGCTGCCGGTCGGGGGCGGCGTGCTCAGCGCGCGTTCCCGGTCAGGCGTGCACATGAAGGGGCTTTCCGGCGAGTGCGAGATGCGCCTCGCCGATCGCCTCCGATTGGGTGGGGTGTGGGTGAATGAGCTGGGCGACCTCCGCCGGCAGCGCCTCCCAGTTGTAGATGAGCTGGCCTTCGGCGATCAGTTCGCCGACCCTTGCGCCGACGAGGTGCACGCCGAGCACGGGTCCCGGTTTGCCGGGGGTGTCACCGGCGGCCGCGATGACCTTCGCCGCCCCCTGCGTCTGCAGGATGACGCTCTTGCCGTTGCCGCCGAGGTTGTAGGTGTACTCCGAGGTCTCGATGCCGCGGGCGGCGGCGGTGGCCGCGGTGATTCCGACCGACGCCACCTCCGGGTCGCTGTAGGTGATTCGCGGGACACCGTCGTAGTCAATCGGGGTCACGTCGAGCCCGCTCACCCGCTCGGCGACCAGGATTCCCTCGGCGAAGCCGACGTGCGCGAGCTGCAGCCCGGGGGTCAGGTCCCCCACAGCCGAGATGGTGGGCACGCTGGTGCGGCAGTACGAGTCCGCGATGACGAAGCCACGGTCCATGGCGACGCCGGCCTCCTCGTAGCCGAGCCCGGCCGACACCGGGCCGCGGCCGACCGCCACGAGCATCAGCTCCGCCTCGAGAGTCTTGCCGCCCTCCAGCGTGACGGTGATCCCGTCCGCCGCCTCCTTGACCCCGTCGAACCTGGCGCCGAGCTGGTAGGAGATCCCGCGCCTGCGGAATGCCCGCTCAAGCAGCTTGGAGCTTGACTCGTCCTCGGCGGGCAGCAGGTGCGGGAGCATCTCGACGATCGTCACCTCGGCGCCGAACGACCGCCACACACTGGCGAACTCCACCCCGATGACCCCGCCGCCGAGGATCACGACCGAGCCGGGCACGTGGTCCAGCCGGAGCGCGTCGTCGCTGGTGATTACCCGCTGGCCGTCGATGGCCAGGCCGGGCAGGCTGCGCGGCTCGGACCCGGTGGCCAGGACGACGTGGCCGCCCTCGAGGATCGCGTCGCCGACCCGGACCGCGTTCGGGGATGCCAGCCGGCCATCGCCCTCGATGATGTCGATCTTGCGGCTGAGGATCGTGCTCGTCAGGCCCTTGAAGAGGCGGTCCACCACCTTGTCCTTGTAGGCGTTGACCCCGCTCATGTCGATGCCCTCGAACCGGGCCCGCACGCCGAACGCCTCGGCCTCGTTGGCGTGGTCGGCGATCTCCGCCGCGTGCAGCAGCGCCTTGGTGGGGATGCAGCCCCGGTGCAGGCAGGTGCCGCCGACCTTGTCCCGTTCGACGAGCGCCACCCGGTTACCGAGCTCGGCCGCCCTGAGCGCACAGGCGTAGCCACCGCTGCCGCCGCCGAGGATGACGATGTCGTACCGGCTGCTGTCCGCCACAGGCCTGCTCCTTGGTTCTCGGTGGTGCCCCTGACCCTGCCCTCGTGGCGGCTACAGCCGCCCCTCGGCCATGTCCTCCGCGATCTGTATCAGCGTCCGGGTCGCCGATCCCGTCCCGCCCTTGGGGGTATACCCATGCGGAGCCCCCTCGTTGAACGCTGGGCCGGCGATGTCCAGGTGGGCCCAGCGAACGCCGCTGGGCACGAACTCCCGCAGGAAGAGGCCGGCGACCAGCATGCCCCCCATGCGTGAGTCCTGCGGGAGGTTCACCAGGTCGGCCACCGCGGAGTCCAGCCCCTTGCGCAGCTCTTCGGGCAGGGGCATGGGCCACATCGCCTCGCCGGCCCGGCCGGCCGCATCCACCACAGCGTCCCGGAGCGCGTCGTCGTTTGCCATCACACCGCCGACGAGCGGCCCGAGCGCCGTCACCTGCGAACCGGTCAGGGTCGCCACGTCGATGAGCACGTCCGGCGAGTCGGCCGCCGAGGCAGCGAGGGCGTCGGCGAGCACCAGGCGCCCTTCGGCGTCGGTGTTGGTCACCTCCACCGTGGTGCCCCCGTGGATGATGATTACATCCGAGGGGCGCTGCGCGGTCCCGCTGGGCATGTTCTCGGCTATCGGCAGGTAGCCGACGACGCGCAAGCGGACGCCGAGCGCCGCTATGGCCTGCATGCCGCCGAGCACGGCCGCGGCGCCGCCCATGTCCGCCTTCATCGACTCCATCGACTTCGCGGGCTTGAGGGACAGGCCGCCGGAGTCGAACGTGATCCCCTTGCCGGCCAGCACGAGCGTCTGCTCCGCGCCGTCTGGGGCGTACTCCAGCCGGACCAGCCGCGGCGGGTGCACGGAGCCCCGCCCTACGCCGAGGATCCCGCCGTAGCCGCCTTCGGCGAGCGCGTGCTCGTCGAGCACGGTGACCGCGAGGCCGCTGCCCGCGGCGACCTGCTCGGCCCTGGCGGCCAGCATCGCGGGCACCAGGTCGGAGGGGCTCGTGTTGACCAGGTCGCGCACCAGGGTCACGGCGGCCGCGAGGACCTCGGCCCGCTCCGCCGCCTCGGCCGCGTCGCTGGCGTGCGCCAGCAGCGTGATGCTGGGCTCCGGGGCGGGCTCGCGCCGGTACCGCCGGAAGGAGTACCCGCCAAGCAGGGCGCCCAGGGCGACCGCCTGCGCCTCGGCCTGGTCGCGGGCCGGCAGGGCGAGCGCGATCCGCGGGCCGTCCGGGGTGCCGGGGATCCGGGAGTCGGTGAGGGCGCGCACCGCGGCGCCGGCCGCGCGGCGCAGCGCCTCGAGGTCGAAGGTGGCGTCGGCGCCGGTGGCGGCCGGGCCCATCCCGGCGGCCACGAGGAGCGGCGCCGTCAGCCTGCCGCCGGCCGCGATCTTGGTGACCTCCTCGGCCTCGCCGGTGGCGCCGAGCGCGGCCAGCGTGTCCGCCAGCGCGCCGCCGAGCGCCTCGTCCACGTCCTTGGCACCCGGGAGCGGAGTCGCCCCGTCACCGCCCTTGGTGACCCCGATGACGACGGCATCCGCGTCGACCAGGTGCGGCGAGGCCTCGCTGATATGCAACGTCGTGCTCACGGCTTTGATGCTAGTGCCTGCGGGCCTGCGGCCGGCCCTGAGCCTACGGCAGCGCCGGGACGGTACCCAGGTGACCACACATGACGCGTTCGTGGCGGGCCCGGACGGGGGTGCCCCCGGCTGAATTCAGCCGAGGGCACCCGTTACCACGTTGGTCAGCGCCAGGAGATCGGGATCACCGGGAGCCGCGCGGCGGGGGCCGCCCGCGGCTGCACCCGCACCGGCAGCTTGATGGTGCCGAAGTGGGGGTTCTGGAAGTCGAACATCGTCATCAGGTTGCCGATGGCGGGCCTGTCCTTGGGCACGTACACGCCAGGCGTAGCGTTCGGCAGGTTGTCCTCACTGAACGAGGTCAATGGCTTCAGGCCCCAGTTGGCCTCGATGAACTTCAGGATCGACACGTGGTCGGTGTAGGTGTGGTCAACGAAGCCGGCCCTGGCGTACGGGGAGACCACGATCATGGGCACCCGCGGGCCGTCGCCGAAGAAGCTGACCGGCTGGATGTACCCGGAGTCGTAGTAGCCGCCCGTCTCGTCGTCGGTGATGAGGATCGCCGTGGAGCGCCACAGCGTCGGGTTGCTCTGCACCGCGGCGATGGCCCGTGCCACGAAGTTCTCCCACGCGTACAACGACGAGTAGCCGGGGTGACCGTCGTCGTCGCCCGGCTTGAGGAACGACACCGCCGGCAGCGTGCCGCTGGCCGCCTCCGAGACGAAGTCGCTCAGGCCGTGCTGGACGTTCTTCCGCAGCGTCGGGTTCGTCATGATCGACGAGGAGTACTGCATCGGGTCGCAGATGTTGCAGTAGGAGAAGTTCGTCTGGCCGTTGCTGAAGCCTTCACCGAAGTATCCCCAGCTGATGTGCTGCGCCGACAGCGCGTCGCCGATCGTCACGTAGTCGGTCTTCTGCGGCGGCACCGTGAACGTCGAGGTGTTGAGCGACCCGTCCACGTTGTAGCCGGGGTTGTAGTTGTTGAGGATGTAGTACCGGCCGGGCTGGCAGTTCGCCAGCGGCTTGTAGGGCAATTTCGCCAGCAATGCGTCGATGGCGCTGACGCCGGGTGCCTTGGAGTTAGCGCACTCGGAGTAGCTGCCGCCGGCGTACCCGTCCTGCGAGTAGTTGTTGTTGGTGCCGGGCTTGGGGTTGGGGTTCTCGATCTCGTTCGCCGGCGGCGTGGCTGCCTGGCCGGAAGAGTTCTGGAACGAGGCGGCGAACCCGGTGCCGAGCGCGATGTGGTTGGCGCCGGTGCCGCCCATCACCGCCTGGTGGTAGTTGTCGCTGATCGCGTACTTCAAGGCGAGGGCCTTGAGGATGGGCGCGTCGCCCTGGGCCATGTTGTAGAAGCCCGTCTGGAGTCCGCCCTGGAAGATGGCGGCCGGTGGCTGCGCCCCGTTGTCGTCGCCGGATGTGTTGGCGACCCAGGTGTTGAGCTGGCCGTGGTGTGACGCGTACTGCTGCCACATCTGGTAGAAGCGGTGGATGGGGTCGCCGACAAAGGCGCCGTAGAACTCGCACTGCCCGAAGCTCGAGTACTCGATGTGGTCATCGAAGTAGGGAGCGAACTTGGTGATCTGGTACGGCCCGGCCGGCAGGTTCGCGGGGAACCGGGTGTCCGGGCTGAACAGTGGCAGCCCGTCGCAGGCCTGCGACACGTAGGTGGTGTTGGGCTGCGGCAGGGTCTTGTACGAGCCGGTGATCTTCGGTGACAGGCTGTAGGACGTTTTGTCGGAGGCGGTCAGCTGGGCGGCCTTGGAGAAATTGGGCCCCGGCGCACCGCTGGCGGAGACGATCCCCTCGGAGAGCAGGTTGTCGATCTTCTGCCCATTCGGTGGCTGATAGGTCGCGAAGACGTTGTCGAAGCTGTGGTTCTCCCCGATGATCACGACGACGTGCTTGATCGGCGTGGTCGTGGGCGCGGCCTGGCTCGCGCCCGGCGGGTTGCCGGCGGCGGCCGCGGTCACCGTGGCCGCCACGGCTAGCGCGACGCTGGCCGCACCGGCCATCGCGACGGGGTGGATGTATTTCCTGGCCATGCAGACTCCCTTGCCTATCTGGGCGGGCATTGTGACGCCGCGCACCGTCTGGCAGGAGGCGCACGGCGTACCCCTCCGAAGCGTGCTGAGTCATTAAATCGCCACACATGCCATGACGTGAAGGGCTGGTTAAGAATTGGCAAACGCTGGCCCGCCCGGCAGGCTTCGCCACGGCCCTGATCTAACAGTCGTTATTCAGCGTTTGGCATAGTTGTTACTATGGGCACGCGGACGTCGTTGCCGCGGGGAGGAGGTGCGGGCTCAGTGGCCGTCGGCTTCCTCGGCGTAGACGCGCGCGGCGTACTCCTCCAGCGATTGCGCGCACACGGCGAGCGCCTTCTCCGCGGCCTGCCGGCCGTCGGCGCCGAACACGTCGCGCTCGCGGACCCGGGCGAACCACTTCTGCAGCTTGTCCAGGTCGACCTCGTTCTCTTCCAGTTCCGCGTAGGTGTAGTGCCCGGCCGCGTGTTCCTTCTTCACCTGCGCCAGGAAGTCCTCGCACCGGTCGACGATCTCCTCGTACTCTTCGTCCCTGGCGGCCTGGAAGGCCCCGTGCACCTCGGTCGCGCCGGCCAGGGCCGTGCACGAGAGCAGCACCGCCGTCCCGCCCATGTCGAGGATCTCGCTGCGAAGCTTGCGGAGCGCCCGTTCGGCGCCGACGCTCACCGGCAGGGCGGCCGCGGAGTTCTGCAGGTAGATGGCGCCGAGGCTCTTCAGCCTGCGCCACACCGCCGAGCGCAGCCTGGTCGGCTCCGGCGGCACCCGGTAGACAAGCAGGAGCCAGCCGTCTGCCGGTGCGGGATTACCATCGGGCATCCGCCCATTCTCCCAGAGCCAGGCAACGGCCCAGCGCCCATAACCAGCACCCCGACCCTGGAGGCCGCGTGAACTCCCTGGCCCTCGTCCTGACCGTCTTCGTCGCCTGCGCGGTGGAGGCGGTGGAGGCGCTCACGATCGTGCTCGCCGCGGGCCTGACCCGCGAGTGGCGGTCCACCCTGCAGGGCATGGCGGCGGCGCTGGTGGTCCTGGCCGCCATCGTGGCGGTCGTCGGGCCCGCCCTCACCTTGCTGCCGCTCACCGCGCTGCGCCTGGTCGTGGGCGCGCTGCTGGCCGTGTTCGGCCTGCAGTGGCTGCGTAAGGCCATCCTGCGCGCCTCGGGGTACAAGGACCTCCACGACGAGGGGGCCATCTACGCGCGTCAGGTCACCGCGGCCCGGGCCGCCACGGCCGGGGGCCGGCGCGGCGTGAGGGACTGGTACGCGTTCACGCTCGCGTTCAAGGGCGTGCTGCTCGAAGGGCTTGAGGTGGTCTTCATCGCCATCACGTTCGGGGCCAACCAGCGGAACCTGGGCCTGGCCGCGCTTGGCGCGGCGGCCGCTGTGGTCACGGTCGCGGCTGTCGGGATCGCGGTGCGCGCGCCGCTGTCGCGGGTCCCGGAGAACACCATGAAGTTCGCGGTCGGCGTCATGCTGACCTCGTTCGGCGTGTTCTGGGGTGCCGAGGGCGCGGGGGTGTCGTGGCCGGGTAACGATGCCGCGCTGCTGGTGATCGTCCCGGTGACGGTTCTGGTCACGGTCGGGTACGTGGCCCTGCTCCGCCGGGCGCGCGCGGCGGCCAGCGTCCGGGCAGACCCGGTGGCGACCGCGGAAGGGCGCACGATATGAGCAGGTGGCTGCGCTCCTTCGGCGCGTTCTGGTACGACTTCGTCATCGGCGACGACTGGCGCGGCGCCGCGGTCGTGGCGGTGGCCCTGGCCGCGACCGCACTGCTGGCGCACGTCGCCAAGCTGAACCCCTGGTGGCTGCTGCCCGTGTGCGTGGTCGCCGCCCTCGGCTGGTCCCTGCGCCGCGCCACCGCCCGCAGACCCTGACGTTGGACGGAGGACGATGAACACGCTGGACGACTGGACTGGCGCGCTGTGCGCTGAACTCGGCATTGACCCCGAGGATGTGAGTCAGAAGACGGTGCTGAACCTTGCCAGGGTCGTGGCCCACACGGTGGACCGGCCCGCCGCGCCGCTGACCGCGTACTTCCTGGGCCTTGCGGTTGGCCGCGGGGAACCGCTGGCCGAAACGGCCGCAAGACTCCAGCAGCTTGCCCGCGGGTGGTCCGCCGACCACTGACACCGCACCGCGCGAGCCGGGCCGGGCCCGGGCGCGGCCGCCGCTCCGCTTTCCCCGCCCCCTCGCTTCGCGCCCGCCGCTCCGCTTTCCCCGCCCCCGCGCTTCGCGCCCGCCCCCGAGCCTTGTCAGGCACGCACCAGCGTGATCTCGACGCCGTGCACGGTCGTGCTGGCCCCCATGTCGCTGGCGATCCCCGGGTTGAGGGCGTTGACGTTGGCGTGCCCGGCCTCGAGCTTTGGCCAGCGGCCCTTGGGTGAGAACGCCACGCCGCGCGGGAGATCCGCCGAGAGCACCACGGTGAGCTCAAGCTCCCCGGTGGGGCTGCGCACCAGCGCGCGGTCCCCGGCGGCGAGCCCGCGCTCGGCGGCGTCGTCGGGGTGGACCGCGATCGCTGGCACGCCCATCCGCCGGGCGAGCCTGGGCTCGTTGGCGAAGCTGGCGTTGAGCAGCCAGGGCGAGGCGGGGGTGAGGAGCCGCAGGCGGCCGTCTGCCGGGCGCGGGTCGGCGTGCGGCTGCGGGACGCGCGGATGGCCGTCGGCCTCGGCGCGGGCGCTGGCGAGCTCGATCTTCCGGCTCGGCGTGGGGAAGCGAAGGTCGGGGAACTGCACGCGCGGCTCGCGATCGATCCAGATCGTCCCTTGCCGGGCGAGGGAGGCGAAGTCGATCCCGAGTCCGGTGCGGCGCAGTACCTCCGCGATGACCTGCTCGTCGCTCTCCTGCAGTTCCGCGTCGAGGAACCCGGTCGCAGTGGCAAGCCGGCGGAAGATCTCAGCGTTGGGCTGCGACTGGCCGAGCGGCTCCATGGCTTTCACCTGCGCGGAGAGGCTGAGGTGGAAGTAGGAGGCGACAAGATCGTCGGACTCGAGGAAGCTGGCGGCGGGCAGCACCACATCGGCCAGGTCGGTGGTGTCGGTCGGGAACAGGTCGATCGCGACGGTGAACAAGTCCGTGCGCGTGAGTGCCCGCCGGAGCCGCGCCTGCTCGGGGTTTGAGGCGGCGATGTTGATGTTCCAGCACAGCAGCGCTCGTGAGCGCTGTGGGTCTTCGAGCCAGTCGGCCAGGTCCATATGGCTGATGGGGTCGGCCGGTGAGCCGGGCAGGTGTGCGCCCGCGACGTAGTCCTCGTCCAGCATCCGGTTGCCGGCGCCGTTGAGGTACAGGAAGCCGGTGCCGGGCTTGCCCACGTTTCCGCCCAGCGCCGCCAGCTGCGCGACGGCGCGGACGGCGTTGCCGCCGCGGGGCTGGCGCTGGAATCCCTGCCCGATCCACAGCAGCGACGGTCCGGCGCCGTACCAGCGGGCGGCCTGCTCGATCGCGCCGGCCGGCACGCCGGTGATCGTCTCGCCCCAGCCGGGGGTGCAGCGATCCAGCAGCGGCTCGAGCTCCGCCCAGCCAATCGCGTGGTTGCTCAGCAGCTCGTGGTCGAGGAGGCCATCACGGCGGATTACGTGTGCCATCGCGAACGCCAGCGCGGCGTCGCTGCCGGGGAATGGCTGCAGGTGCAGATCGGCCTGACGGGCCGTGGGCGTCCGGACCGAGTCGACGACGATCACCCGCCCGGGCGCCTCGGGCAGCCAGTGCTCGTGCTGATGCGGCGCGGAGGCCGAGGGGTTGGCGCCCCAGACCATGATGCACGCCGCTTCCGCGGCGCTACGCGGGTCAAAGCCATCGAGCGACGTCCCGTACAGGTACTCCAGCGCGACATGCCCTGCCTTGTTACAGATCGTGTCGGGGTCGACCTCGCGGGCGCCGAGCCTGCGCACGAAGCGATTCGGGAAGTGGTAGCCGAGCAGCGCGAACGTGCCCGTGTAATGGGCCGCCAGGATTGTGCGCGCGCCGGGGCCCCCGACGATCTCGTTCAGCCGCCCGGCGATCTCCGCCAGCGCGTCGTCCCAGGACACCGCCCGGAAGCGGCCGCCGCCCTTCGGCCCGTCGCGCCGAAGCGGCGTCAGCAGCCGGGCCCGGGGATCCAGCAGGACGCCGTTGTAGGCGGTCGCGCACTTGCGGCAAAGCCGCCCGCGGCTGACGGGATGATTGCGGTCGCCGCGCACCCGGCGGATCGCGCCGTCGCGCCGGGACACCTCGATGCCGCACGCGTCGTAGCAGTCCCGCGGGCAGGTCGTCAGGATGCGCTCGTCAGTCACGGTCGATCGACCCGTTTCATACGATCATCATCCACTTGCTCTGCCTGTCCTTGCTGGCGGATCACGCAGGGCCAGGCTTGCCCGATCCGAACCGAACGGCCCCGGCTGTGCAGCCGGGGCCGTTCTGCCTAAAGGCTGGGCCTGCGCTGTGGCTACCCGCCTGCCGCCAGGCCCTCGGCATTGGAGATGAGCGCCTGGCAGGCGGTGAGCAGGCCGCCCGCGCCGGGCGCCGGGGTGTTGCTGAACGCCGCCGCGTTCAGCACCGCCTTGATGCGCCCGGCCACGCCGTCCCTGCCCACCTCGAGGGAGGACAACGCCTGGTCGGTGTTCAGGTAGGTCTGGTCACCGGCGGAGTTGCTCTCGATCGCGGCGGTCGCCGCCTGGAGGGTGGCCGTGCCGAACGCGCCGACGCTGGAGTTGAGCTGCTTGTAGCAGACACCCAGCGCGGTGACACCTGGCGCGGAAAGCGCGGAGTTCGGGTTCGTGAGGATCTCCGTGATCACCCGGCCGTCCTGGACATAGTCGTCCTTGAGCCCGGTCAGGTACATGATGGTCGGCCGGATGTCGGTCTCGTCCAGCCAGGTGCCGGTGGTGCCGCTGCCCGGAACGGTGACCTGGCCGCTGTTGGGCCCGGCCGAGTTCGGCCCGGCGGCGGCCGCCATGCCGTCCAGGCCCAGGTTGGCAACGCCGGGGCCGACCATGCCCAGCCAGTTCGTGTTGATCTCGGCGGCGTAGTCGCCGTGGTTGTAGGCGAACGACGTGTTCTGTGTCACGCACGGGCTGCACGTCGCCGGCCCGGGTGTCAGGAAGTAGTCCGGCTTGGCGAACATCGCGAACGTCGGCGTCCTCGCGGGGTCGGCGTTCACCATGTGCAGGATCGCCTCCTCGGTGGGATCGGCGAGGTAGTTGGTAATCGGCTGGGTGGTGCCGACGTAGGGGTTGGCCGCCGTGAGTCCGGCCACGTCGTGCTCGAGCGCCCGCACCCCCGCGGTGTCCGGTCCGGGGTTGCCTGTGACGTAGAACTCCGGCGCCGAGTCGCTTTCTAGTGTGAACGGCGTGGTGTCGTTCTCCTGCGTCGCGAGCAGCCCGGTCAGGTTGCCCGCCAGCTCACCGAACGAGCCTGCCGGGTAGGTGCACAGGACATCGGGGGTGACGGTGGTGCTGCTCACTGTCGCGCCGTCGCAGTTCGCCGGGGTGGGCTGGATCGCCCGGCCGACGTTCGCGCCCGCCACGTGGTCACCCTCATCGGTGCTGAACACGAACAGGGTGTTCTGCGGTGTGATCCCGTCCGCGGCCAGGCGCTGGAAGAACGTGCCGAACGCCTGGTTGTAGTACTGCGCCTGCGCGACGTAGCACGCGCTGCCGGGGCCGAGCGCTGCGGGCGCATCCACGCACTGCGTCAGGCCGGGAATGAACTCGTTGCCGTGCAGGTCGGAGAGGTAGCCGGTGACCACCGGCACGCCCGATTCGAGCATGTCCGCCATGTAGGCGAGCGTCTGCGCGGCGTTGATGTGGCTGAACCCGGGAAATCCCGGATGGTTGGTGAGGAAGGCGCCGTCGATCTCGTTGCCGTTGAGGTCGACCAGGTTCCCTGAGCCGTTGGTGATCCGGTATCCGTTGGCGTTGAACAGGTTCGTCGTTCCGGCGCCGAGCTGCGGCGCGACGTACCGGTGGCCGAACAGCGCCTGGAAGCCGCTGTAGCCGCCCGGTTCGTTCGGCAGCAAGTCGGACACGGCGGTCGGCGACGGGGTGGTCTGGTTGCCCCGGTCCGCCTGGGCGGTGGCGCAGAACGCGCTGCCCTGGGCGCAGTGCACCGCGACGCCGACGTAGTCGGCGGTCTCGGCGTTCTTGAACGAGTTCGTGTCGGCGGCGAGCTGCTGCGCCTCGGGCGAGTTCGGGCCGAACACCTTGGGGATGTCCACCGCGGTGTTCTCTAGTTCGATGTTGGCGGTTCCCACCGCGCCAAAGTCACACCCGGCCCGGGAGTAGGGCACCCAGGGCGCCGGCGTGATCGTGTTCGGCGCCACCGGCTGGTCCGAGGTTGCGGGCGGCACCGGCGAGTACACCATGGACGGGTTGGTGTCGTGACCGGGGTTCGGGGTCTTGGCGGTGTCGAACACCGGGTCGGTCCAGTAGGCGAACGAGCCCGCCGGGTCGGTGGTGCCGTCCGGGTTGAAGGTCCGGTAACCGTTGCTGATCGGCATGCCCTGACGGTCGCCGTACAGGCCGCTCAGCGTCGTCAAAATGTCGTCGGCGGTGTGCGCGATCAGCGGGGTGTGGTTGTTCGAGAGCATGGTGCCGTTTTGCTCGATGAAGTTAAGCAGGTTCGGCATCATTTCCAGGTCGGAGGGCACGTTGGGGTTGTCACGGAAGAAATGCACGTTGTCGAACGTGAGCTCGATTACGTGCTGGATGCCGTTGCCGAGCTGGCAGGTGCCGCTGTCGGCGGCGACGGCCGCGCGCCCGGCCGCCGGTGCCTGGGCACCCCCCGGTTGCGCCGCCGCGGCCGGGGCCGCCAGCACGAGAGCACCCAACAGCGAAGCACACCCGATGACGGCGGCAGCCCTCTCCCTGATCAGCCGGATCCGTTGATGCAGTCGCATAGACCTCTCCTCTCCAGCCGCAGTGGCCCACATACCACCATTAACCACATCGCGGATGCCGTCCACCCCCGACCTTTTGTGCACCCAGCAGGAAAGGACCTTTGTGCGCCCAGCAGAAAGGACGGGCTAGGCCAGGCCGCGGACCTTGACCAGGCCGGTCTCGTAGGCGAACACGACGGCCTGCACCCCTGTCTGCTCTAAGGTGCAGCAGTGACCGATTGCGTGTTCTGCCGGATCGCCGCCGGTGAGGTGCCGGCCGACTTCGTGCTCGACGACGACGAGTTCGTGGCGTTTCTCGACGCTCGCCCGGTGTTCAAGGGGCACGTGCTCGTCATGCCACGCCGTCACTACGTGACGCTGGCGGACCTGCCCGTGCCCGCGGTCGGGCCGCTGTTCGAGCGGGTGCGCCTTATCAGCGCCGCCGTGCCGGCCGCGCTCGGCGCGCAGGGCACCTTCGTCGCGCTCAACAACACGGTCAGCCAGAGCGTGCCCCACCTGCACGTGCATGTGGTGCCGCGGACCAGAGGCGACGGCCTGCGCGGGTTCTTCTGGCCGCGGCAGCGCTACGCCACCGAGGAGGAGGCCGCGGACTACGCACGGCGGATCCGGGACGCCCTGGCGGCCGTGCCCTCCTGATCGCGCCGTTAGAAGTGGTGTCGGCGGCGGCCGACCCCGGGCTGGGCGTAAAAGGCAGGAAGCGTGGTGCATCCCACGCAGAGCGGCTTGCCGCGGAAGGAGGGCGGGATCGACGGGGAGTCGGTCCGCGGGTTGGTCGGCAGCAGGAACGGTGCGCGCGGCGGCTGGCTGAAGTTGAAGTCGTTCAGCAGGCTGCCCAGCTGCGGCGCGATCTCGCGGACGTCGGGCCGGGGATCGGGCCGGCCGTCGGTCTTCGGGTTGAGGCGGGCGCCGTTAAGGAAATCGTCCTCGATGAACTTCAGGTAGGCGTCGCTGCTCAGGATCTGGTGGTCGATGAATCCCTTCTTGGCGTAGGGGGAGATGACCATCCCCGGCACCCGGAGGCCGTAGCCGTTGTGATCGACATGCGGCGGTACCACGTGGTCGTAGAAGCCGCCCCAGTCGTCCCAGGACAGGAAGATGGCGGTGGACTTCCAGTCGGGGCTCTTCATGGCCGCGTTGATGATCGCGGTCACGTAGGCCTGGCCCTGGTGGATGCTGGCGGGCGGGTGCTCGCTGTCGAGCTGGGACGGGGTGATCCAGGTGACCGAGGGCAGCGTGCCCGCCTGGGCCGCGGTGAAGTAGGAGTGCAGCGGCTTGATGTTGTGTAGCTGGTGGTCCTGGTGCACGTCCTCGAACAGGGGCAGCGGGTTCCAGATGCCCGGCGTCGAGGCCCGTTGCTGGACCGGGGAACACCCGAGGACCGAGGAATTGGCGCAGTCGGGCTGGGCGCCCTTCTGCACGTAGTACGCCCAGCTCACGTGCTGGGCGTGCAGCAGCCAGGTGATATCGGTCCACGCCATGTCGATCGAGGTCGTGCCCGTGCTGAGCTCCTGGGCCACCGCCTGCCCGATCAGCTTCCCCTTGGCCGGCCCGCCGATGTTGTTGACGCAGCTCATTGGTGAGCTGTTCGCGCACCTCGCCGACCAGGCGGACACCATGTACAGGTGGTCGGGCAGCGACCACGACTTCACCGGCTCGAACATGTGGTCCTGGAGGACGAAGTTCTTGGCGTAGGCCCAGTAATTGGGTATCTCCGCGGCCGTGTGATAGCCCATGACGTCGCGCGAGGTGCCCGGCGCGCACTGCGGGTCCTGGAGGAACGGGCACGTCCTGGCGGCGGCGGCGCGCTGCGCGAGGAACCCGTTCATCTTCCCGCCGTTGATGTCCGCGATGGCGTTCTTCAGGCCGTGCGGGCCGCCGCCGTTGACGTCGGCGGTGCTGTGGTACGGGCGGAGGCAGCCCCCCGACGGGTTGGGCACGCACACAGTAGGCACCCCGCTTCGCATCGGGATGCCGTCAGCACCCGGATAGGTGCCGAAGTAGGTGTCGAACGACCGGTTCTCCTGCATGACGATGATCACGTGCCGGATCTTGTGGATGCCCGTCAGCCCGGCGGTGGATCCCCCCGACGTCCCCGGCGAGTTGGCCGGTGACCCGGCCAAACTGCAGGCGGCCAGCAGGGCGGGCGCGAACACGGCCACCACCGCCAGGCAGAGAGACCGACGCACGACTACCTCCTGGGACGGGCACCACCGGGCCAAACTCCGAGCCTAAGAGGCTATCCTGTGCGGCCAGCCAACTTCTGGTAAGAGTTCGGGCGGCGCAGCCTCAAAATCATGGCGTACCACCTCAGACGGGGAGGTAGTAACGTCGAGGCATGGCCGGTTGTTCTGGCGCCGGCCTCTAGGCGATTTGCGACCGCTGGCAGGCGCACGGCCGGGAACAGGGCAGGATGGAGCCATGAAGGATACCCGAGCCAGGGCGGACGGTCTGCGGTCTGCGATCGAGCGCAGCGGTTACTACCCCGGGCTGGTTGCCGACGCGGTCGAGTCCGCTCTCGGCTCCGAGAGCGTCGTCTCCTACGTCGTGCACCACGACGCGGTCTTCGATCCAGCGATGGAAGTCCGCCGCCACATGACCGTGCTGGTCCTCACCCCGACCCGTCTGGTCCACTCGCATACCGACGAGAACCCGGCGGAGGAGCCGGGGGGCCGCCCCGAGGCGGAGACCAGCACCGAAGCGGTCCGGTTCTCCCGTATCTCCTCCGTGGCCGTCACCAGGGTCGTGCCCGACCCGGCCTCCTACGTGCCCGGGGTCACCATGCCGAGCGAGGTTGTGCTGACCATCGGCTGGAACGTGCTCTCGCACGTCGAACTGGAGCCCGCCCACTGCGCGGACGAGAACTGCGAGGCAGACCACGGCTACAGCGGCACCATCACTGCAGATGACCTGGCGCTGCGGGTCAGTGAGGCAGCCGACGGCGAAGAGGCCGTGCGGCAGGTGCTGGACTTCTCGAGTGCCCTGGCCGAGGCGACCGCTTATCCTCGCCACTGACAGGGGGGCGGATGCGAGCCGAGCCCACCGTTGCTCCGGTCCTGCCGCGTTACGGCGAAAGCACCCTGTCCGACCTGGCATCCGCGCTGCTCGCCGCCCTGGGGGTACCCGGGGAAGACGACCCGCTCGGCCTGCCCGCGACCTCCCGGGCCTGCCTGCTCGTGGTCGACGGGCTGGGCTGGGAGCTGCTGCGGGACCAGCCGGCGATCGCGCCGTTCCTGTCCGAGCTGGCGGTCAACAGCGCGCCGCTGACCGCCGGTTTCCCGGCGACCACGGTCACCAGCCTGAGCTCACTTGGCACGGGACGGCCGCCGGGCCAGCACGGCATGCTGGGGTACCAGGTCGCCATCCCGGGCACCAGCAAGATGCTGAACGGCCTGCGGTGGGATAACTCCGTCGACCCGCGCGCCTGGCAGCCGGGCACGACGATCTACGAGCGAGCGGCCGCGGCGGGCGTGCAGACCTACCGGGTGGCGGCGTCCGCGCTGGAACGGACCGGCCTGTCGGCGGCGGTCATGCGCGGCACCCAGTACCGGCCCGCCGACAGCCTGGGCGCGCTCGTGGCGCAGGCGGCGAACGCGCTGCGGGAGTCCGACCGCGTGCTGGTCACCGTCTACCACGGGCAGCTCGACGGCACCGGGCACACGTTCGGGGCCGCGTCCGATGCCTGGCGCTACCACCTCGGCCACGTGGACAAGCTGGCCGAGCAGCTCGCAGCCACGCTGCCCGCCGGCACCCCGCTGTACGTGACCGCCGACCACGGCATGGTCGACGTGGCGCCGGACGACCGGATCGACGTGGACACGGTGCCCGAGCTGCGGGAGGGCGTGGCGATGCTGGGCGGCGAGCCCCGCGCCAGGCACGTGTACGCCAAGCCAGGTGCCGCGGAGGACGTGCTGGCTGCCTGGGCCGAGGTCATCGGCGACCGCGCGTGGGTGCTCCGCAGGGACGAGGCGATCACCGCGGGCTGGTTCGGCCCCGTGGATCCCGCGCTGGCCGGCCGGATCGGCGACGTGGTCGCCGCGCCGGCCGGCCCGTTCGCGATCGTGGCCACCAGAGCCGAACGGCTGGAATCCTCGCTGATCGGCATGCACGGCTCGCTGACCTCCGCCGACCAGCTCGTCCCGCTGCTGCGCCTGCCCGCGCTGTGACCAGGGCGGGCGCAATGCCCGTCAGCCCGGGCTCGGGGTGGTCTGCCCACAACGGTGCCGGCTGGTTATCCACAGGGTCATCCGGGGAGACGCAAGAGTATGCGGCACCCCATCCACAGAATTTCCGGACTTACCCACAGGACGAATCCCGTGTGATACGCGCGTCAATATGACGTGTGCCCAGGACTCTGGTATTACGGGGCAAGCCAGGACAGAGGGGGTGTCCTCATGGAGCCGAGCGACGGTACGCCAGGCCCGCTGACCGACGTGCGCGAGCTGGCGCGGGCGCTGGCCCGCTGGGCCCCGCCGGTGCTGCTTGACGTGCGCTGGCGGCTGGGCGGCCCGCCCGGCATCGACGCCTACCGGGCCGGGCACCTGCCGGGCGCGGTCTTCGTCGACCTCGAGACCGACCTCGCCGCCGCACCGGGCCCCGCGGGCCGTCACCCGCTACCGGAGCCGGCGTCCTTCCAGGCCGCGATGCGCCGCGCGGGGGTCAGCGACGGGCGCGCGGTGGTCGTCTACGACGGGGCGGACTCCACCACGGCCGCCCGGGCCTGGTGGCTGCTGCGCTACTTCGGGCACCGCGCCTCGCGCGTGCTCGACGGCGGGTTCCGCGCCTGGACCGCCGCGGGGGGGCAGGTGGCCACCGGGGACGGCGCCGCGCCGGTCCCGGGGGACTTCAGCGCCCGGCCGGGGCATATGCCGGTGCTCGACGCCGATGACGCGGCCGGCCTGGCGTGCCGCGGCGCGCTGCTCGACGCCCGCGCGCGGGAGCGCTACCGGGGTGCGGTGGAACCGGTCGACCCGGTAGCGGGTCACATCCCCGGCGCGATCAGCGCGCCCACCACGGGCAACGTCGGCCCGGACGGGCGCTTCCTGCCCGCGGCCGGGCTGCGGGCACGGTTCGCGGCCCTGGGCGTCGGGCCGAACGGGCCTGTCGGCCCGGACTCCGGGGAGCGGACCGGTGGGATGGTGGGTGCCTACTGCGGATCCGGGGTGACCGCCGCGCACGAGGTGCTCGCGCTGGAGATCGCCGGCATAGCTGCGTCGCTCTACGTGGGGTCCTGGTCGAATTGGGTGGCGGACCCCACGCGCCCGGTGGCCACCGGGTCAGGCGTGGGCTGACGATCGGGCGGGAACCGGACGGCGTCGCGGCCCGTCCAAGACCGTGCGGGCCGGCCTGGCCAGCCAGGCCTGCCCGACCACCACCTGCATGACAAAGGGGGGTTTCATATGGTTACGGACGGCACGGTCAGGCGCGCGGCGCTTGGCGGGATCGCCGCCAGCCTCGTGATCGGGCTTGCCGCGTGCGGCAGCGCCGTGGCCGGAGCCGGGGGCTCCGCCCAGCATGCCGCGCCCAAGCCCGCCGCGACACAGCTCAACCCGGGCGGGCCGATGGTGCCGGTCACCATGATGAGGCACCCGGTGCTCTGCACCGAGATACCCAGGCTGACCCGCCTGGTCTTTATCCGGACCGGCTGGCCGCTCACTCCCAAGTACGTCCACGAGGTGCT
>Ga0070708_100001443_pt1 | contig 18135 bp, 16 predicted proteins | sample KBSK5503metaG_FD_65469 | JGI IMG/M metagenome (GOLD analysis project Ga0070708, IMG submission 65469) | Corn, switchgrass and miscanthus rhizosphere microbial communities from Kellogg Biological Station, Michigan, USA - KBS K5-50-3 metaG | ecosystem: Host-associated > Plants > Roots >... | reverse complement strand
GCTCCTCGTCCTGTTCGGCCTCGGGACTCACGGCGTCCTCTTCCCGGTAGTCGAAGTCGGATCCGTCTCCGGCCTCGTCATCGTCGGCCTCGGTCGAGGGGTCCGCTCCTTGGAGCGACAGCAGACCCGCATTGGACATCGCCAGCACGGCGGTTGCGACCGAGAAGTCAGAGGTTCCGAGCTCGTGGGCGATGTCCCGGAGCGAGCGCTGCCCGTCCGAAGAAACCGCGATCTGCCACTCGAGCGCGGAGAGCGTGATCTCAGAGGTTCCGCCTGGTAGCTGCGGGCCGATCACGAGCGGCTCCTCGAGCGATCCGACCGCAGCGATGATCTTGCGCCATTCCGCACGCCGTCGTGCGACCGTCTTCAAGAAGTCCTCGACCGGCATGCGGATCGGGCCGTCGACGTCCTCGATATCTAGAGCGAAGTCGCCGCCGCCGCCGTCCAGAAGCCGCAGCCCGGCCTCGACGATCCCGTCGACGTCGGCCGCCTCGAACGCTTCTATGGACGCGCCGACGATCTCGCCGTCGGAGAGAAGGACGCGGCCGCCCTCGGACGGGCGGTAGATGTTCACGGCGCCCGTCGCTCCAGAGCGCGCCACGAAGCGCAGGACGTCGGCGAGAGCGAAGAGCTCGAGGTTCCCGCTGAGCATGGCCGTCCTTTCACTGGATCGAAACACGCCGGCGGCGTGCCGCCGGGCGCGAGGTGCGTGGCTCATCCGGAGATGTCGGCACCAAACAGGGCGTGCTTGAAGAACCGGGGGTTTTACGTCACCGAGGCGCGCATCGCATCGAGCGGAGCCGCCAGCCCGGTCCAGGCCTCGAACGAAAGCGCTGCTTGGTGGAGCAGCATGCCGAGCCCGTTGAACGCCACCGCGCCGCGCTCGCGCGCGATTCGCACCAAAGGAGTCGTTTCGGGGTGGTAGATGAGGTCCACCACGATGTGCCCGGCGCGGAGCGCCGCCGGCCCGAGCGGGGTCGTTTCGCCGTCGGTCCCGACGGGCGTCGCGTTGACGATCAGCGACGCGGCCTCGACTTCTCCCTTGAGGGTGGCGGGCTCGAGAACCACCGCCCGCACCCTCGGGCCGAGGCTCGCGACCGCCTCGGCCCGATCGAGGCGGCGCCCAGCGACCGCTACCTCCGCTCCCGCATCGGCCAGCGCAAGGGCCACCGCTCGCGCGGCCCCGCCCGCGCCGAGGACCAGCGCGCGCCGTCCGGCGGGGGCGATGCCGGCGTCGCGCTCGAGGAACCGGCAGAAGCCCGCCCCGTCCGTGTTTTCCCCGACCAGGTCGCCGCCGTCCCGAACGACCGTGTTCACGGCGCCGGCTCGCTCCGCGTCCGGAGAGAGACGGTCGAGCGCCGCGACCACGTCCTGTTTGTGCGGCATCGTGACGTTGAGACCGCGTATGCCGAGCGTGCGCATGGCCTCGATCGAGCGCGCCGCTTCGCCGGGCCGGACGGGGAAGGCCACGTAGGCCCAGTCGAGACCTGCCGCGTCGAACGCGGCGTTGTGGATCGCCGGCGACAGGCTTTGCGAAACCGGCCAGCCGATGATCCCGGCGACCGCGGTCGCCCCCGAAAGCCTCATCGGCGCGAGTTCTTCAGTCGCTGGAACTCCTCATAGGTGTCGGCGAAGGCGTGCTCTCCCTTGTCGTTGATCAGCACGTAGTAGAGCCACTTGCCGTCGGCCGGATGCAACGCTGCTTGGATCGACGCCAGCCCCGGGTTGGCGATCGGCGCCGGCGGCAGGCCGTCGATCAAGTAGGTGTTGAACGGCGAGGGCGTCGTGTAGTCGCTGACGAGCAACGGGTCCTTGTACGAACCTGTCTTGAGATAGATCGCGTACTGCACCGTCGCGTCGATCTGCAGTCGCATGCCTCGAGCGAGACGGTTGTAGATCACCCGCGCGATCTTCGGCCGGTCCTGCGGCACGCGGGCTTCGCGTTCGATCATGCTCGCGATGGTGAGCGCCCCGTACGGCGTGACCCCGAGCGTGGCGGCTTGAGACCAGTCGAGCGATGCCGTGTCTTTCTCGAACTGGCGAAGCAGGATGTCGATCACCTCACCGGCCGTCGTTCCCGATTTGATGTCGTAGGTCTTGGGGAAAAGAACGCCCGACAGGTTGTGCGTCCCCGTCGGGAGGATGGCCGTGGTGTGGCGGCCGCTCTCCGCTTCGGCGAGGAACTCCGAGGCGGGGATGCCTGCGTCGCGCTCGAAGATCTCTGCGGTCTCGCGGGTCGTCTTGCCCTCGGGGATCGTGACGCGCGAGAACTCGATCTTCGGGCCTTTCTCGAGGATCGTGACGACGGCTGCGTAGCTCATGTGCGTACGGAAGATGTACTCGCCGGGTTTCAGGTCCTTCGCGAAGCCGTGGATCCGCGCGTAGATGCGAAACAGCCATGCCGCGCGGATCACGCCCGCTTCTTGGAGCTTGGACGCGATCGCCGAGGCGGACGAGCCCGGCACGATGACGACGGCGACCTCTCGCCCGTTGGCGGAGCCGCCAGACTCCTTCAAGACGTAGGCGCCGAGCCCGCCGAACAGGACCAGGATCGCAACCACGAAGGCGACGAGCTTGCCGAGCGGCGTGAGGCGAGCGTGTCGCGGCGGGGGTGGTGGAGGGAGCTGCTCCTCTTCGGCAACCGGCGGCTCGGTGACCGTCAAGGGTTGCCCCCGTGCGCGTCGAGGTAGCTCTGAAGGATCAACGAAGCCGCGATCTTGTCCACGACGGCGCGGCGCTCTTTGCGCCCCACGCGGGCGGCGTTGAGGGCTCTCTCGGCTTCCGCAGTGGTCAGCCGCTCGTCCCAGAAGTGGACGGCGAGGCCGGTCGCCGTCGCGATCTGCTCCGCGATGGCCCGCTGCCGCGTCGCTGCGGGTCCTTCGGTCCCGTTCAGTGATGTGGCGATGCCGACCACGATCTCGCGTACGTCTTCTTCGTGCGCGAGCCGGGCGATCTGACGCACGATCTCCTCTTCGTCGTGAGCCTCGACGACGGTCAGCGGGTGCGCGATTCCGAACGAGCCGACGGCGAGGCCGGTGCGTTCGGTTCCGAGATCTACGCCGAGGATCCGACTCACTGTGCGAGCACTCCTCGAGCGGCGGCGACGGCGGCCTTCAACGCCTCCGGCAAGGCGTTGGGGCGTTTACCGCCTCCCGTGGCGAGGTCGTCCTTCCCGCCGCCACGACCATCGAGCGTCGCGGCCGCGGCGGCGACGAGAGCCTTCGCCGACACGCCGCGCTGCACGAGATCCTTCGATACTGCGGCGACCACGCTCGCGCCGTCATCCCGCCGCGAGCCGACCACGACGGCCGCCGAAGGACCCATCGCTTCGCGGACCGCGACGGCGAGCTTCTGGAGCCCGTCGACCTGCAGACCCGCCGCCTCCGCGGCGACGACCTTCGCGTCGCCGACACGCTCGGCCTTGGCGGCGATCTCTGCGGCTTGCTCCCTGATCCCGCCTAGTCGCGCGCGCTCCATCTCGGCGCGAGCGGCCTTGAGCTCTTCGAGCATCTTGCGCACCTTCTCCGCCGCTTCGTCCGCGGACCCCTTCACGAGGGAGGCGATCTGTTCGAGCAGCCGCCGATCGTTGCGGTACGCCTCGATCGCGTCGGCTCCGGTGAGGGCCTCGACCCGCCGGAGCCCCGATCCGATCGAGGCTTCACCGAGGATCTTCACCGGTCCGATCTGACTGGTGTGAGTGACGTGGGTCCCGCCGCAGAGCTCGATCGAGTAATCGCCGATCTCGACGACGCGCACGATATCGCCGTACTTCTCCCCGAACAGCGCCATCGCGCCGATTGCCGAAGCTTCGTCCCGCGTCGTCTCGTAGGGACGGACGAGATCGTCTCCGAGGATGCGTCGCGCGACCGTCTCCTCCACTTCGGCGAGCAGGTCGCGTGAAACCGCTTCGTTGTGGGGGAAGTCGAACCGCAAGCGCCCTGCATCGACCAGCGAGCCGGCTTGATGTGCGTGCGGTCCGAGCGCTTCGCGGAGGGTCGCATGGAGCAGGTGGGTCGCCGTGTGGCTCCGAGCGACAGCCGCGCGCCGCGCCTCGTCGACAACCGCGAGCGCGTTCGTTCCGGCTTGTGCCTCACCGGTCTGGACACGGACGCGGTGCACGATCAGCTCGTCGAGCGCCGGTTGCGTGTCGAGCACATCAAGCACGGCGCCGTCGACCATGATCAGCCCCGTGTCGCCGACCTGACCGCCGCCTTGGGCATAGAAGGGGGTCGCGTCGAGGACGACGTCCACTTCTTGGCCTTCGGACGCCGTTGCTACGCGTTCTCCGTCCCGAACGATCCCGGCGAGCGGGGACTCGGCCTCCGTGCGGTCGTATCCCAGGAACTTCGTCGGGCCGCGCTCGGCGAGGATCTCGCGTAAAGCGTGTTCGCTCGAAGCGCTTGCGCGTTTCATCCCGGCCCGCGCCCGGTCCTGCTGCTCGCGCATCAGCCCCTCGAACGACTCTTGATCAACCTCAAGACCTTCATCGCGCGCGATCTCGATCGTGAGCTCGACCGGGAACCCGTACGTGTCGTGCAGCTTGAACACGGTATCCCCGGAGAGCGTGTTCTTGGCGAAGTTCTTCGTCTCCGCGATCGCTGAGGAGAGCAACGAGAGCCCCTTGTCCAGTGTGTGGCGGAAATGTTCTTCCTCGGCCGAGGTGGTCGCGGTGATCATCTCCTTGCGAGCGATCAGCTCTGGGTAGGCCTCCCCCATCGTCCGCACGACCGAATCGACAAGGGGAGCCATCACCGGCTGCGCGACATCCAGGAGACGCGCGTGGAGAACCGCGCGGCGCAGGACGCGACGCAAGACGTATCCCCGTCCGTCGTTCGACGGGAAAACGCCGTCGCCGATCAGGAAGGTCGCGAAGCGCGCGTGTTCGGCGAGGATGCGGAGCGAGATGTCGGTCCTTGCCTCTGAGTCGTAGCTCGCACCGTAGCGGACGCCGGCGAGCTGTTCGGCACGGGCGATGATCGGCGCAAAGATGTCGGTCTCGAACGCGCCGGGCACGTCCTGGAGGATCGCGGCCAGCCGTTCGAGCCCGAGGCCGGTGTCCACGTTCCTGCGCGGCAGCTGGCCGAGCGGCTCGCCGCGGGAGTCGACCTCGAATTCCGTGAAAACAAGGTTCCAGAACTCCATGATCCGGTCGCCGTCCTGGAAACCGTCGACTTCGCCGTACGCCGGACCGCGATCGTAGAACAGCTCGGAGGACGGCCCGCCGGGCCCGGCGACGCCCATCCACCAGAAGTTGTCCTCGCGGGCGCGGCGGACGATGCGCTCGGCGGGCAGCCCGACCTCGTCGCGCCAGATGCGCGCGGCTTCGTCGTCGGCTTCGAAGACGGTAACCCAGATGCGTCCGGGATCGAGTCCGAAACCCTGTGTCGAAAGGTCCCAGGCCCAGCGGATCGCTTCGGACTTGAAGTAGTCGCCGAACGAGAAGTTGCCGAGCATCTCGAAAAAGGTTTGATGGCGCGCGTCGAGACCGACGATCTCTATGTCGGTCGTGCGAGCCGATTTCTGGCAGCTCGCGGCGCGGGGGAAATCGATGGGTTTGCGTCCGGTGAAGTACGGGATGAACTGAACCATGCCCGCGGTCGTGAGGAGCGGCGCCGACGGGTCGTCGGGGACGAGCGAGGAGGACGGCACGATCCGGTGGTCGAGCGCTCGGAAGAACTCGAGGAAGGTGCGACGAATGTCGGCGGCCCGCATCGGGAAAAGATTCTAAGCGAGGCGAAGCGGGGTAGCCTCGCAGTTCGGGAATGCGCTCAGCTTTGCGGCAGCCCGAGCTCCTCGCGGATCTCCGCCTCTCGGACGATCATCTCCCGTCGGCCGGCCTCGACCGCGCGACGCAGACGATCACCGACCTCGGCTGCGACCGAGCCGGCCTCGCGGGCCAGGTTCGGCGGCGAAAGCCGGTCCTTGGTCTTGCCGGCCCAGCGAACCACTGCGATGCCGACCGCCGCACCGATTCCGATACCCACGAGCCCCCAGAAAACGCGCCGCACGCTAGCCCTCCCGGAACTTCTTCGAGGCTCGGCGCGCACCGGCCAGGAACGCGAGCGCTTTCACCAGCGGATTCGTAACGGTGACTTTGACCGTCTCGGAGATCGTTTCGACGTTCTTCACGACCTTTTGAGTCGACGACATGATCGAGTCGACGCGCTGGATCTCGTTGTTGACGCCCTTGACGGTCTCGTCGACGTCGTGGATCAGCGGCACGGTCTCCTTCGTCACGCCGTCTACGAGCTCCTTGAGGCTCGAGACGACACGGAAAAGGTTCAGTACGAGGAGCGATACCACAACGACGGCGATTGCGAAGAACACGGCAATGACGATGACCGCCCAGTCGCGGGCGTTGAGTGCGACCGCCAGTGCCGTCATCGCTCCCCCTGCTCGTTCGGCTTCTTCGCTCGCTCACCGGTCCCGTCGTTCCGGCGGGCGTTCCTCCGGCTCCCAGTACCGCTTTCCCTCGAATCCTTCGGGCATGTAGCTCTGTTCGACCGTGGCCCCTGGGAAGTCGTGCGGGTATTTATACCCTGCTCCGTGCCCGAGAGCCTTGGCGCCCGGGTAATGCGCGTCGCGCAGGTGCGACGGCACAGCGCCCTGCCCCTCGGTTTCGACGTCGGCCATCGCGGATCCGATCGCGCGAATCACTGCGTTCGACTTGGGTGCAGTCGCCAGATATACGGCCGCGTGGGCGAGGTTGAGCTGCACCTCGGGCAGGCCGACGAACTGGACCGCTTGCGCTGCGGCCGTCGCGACCACGAGCGCGTGGGGGTCGGCCAAGCCGACGTCCTCGGATGCGAAGATGACCATGCGCCGGGCGATGAAGCGCGGGTCCTCGCCGGAATGGATCATGCGCGCGAGCCACGCGAGGGCGGCGTCGGGGTCGGATCCGCGCATCGCCTTGATGAACGCGCTGATGATGTCGTAATGCTGGTCGCCGGCGCGGTCGTAACGGACGAGCCGCTGACGGAGCGCCTCCTCGACGTCCTGTTCGGAGATCGCGCCGTCCCCGCGGGCGGTCGCTCTTTCGCCGGCGGCGTCGAGGGCGTTCAACGCGACGCGGGCGTCTCCCTCCGCCTTGCCGGCGAGATGATCGAGCACGTCGCCGGGAGCGGTGAACCGGCCGCCGAGCCCGTGCTCCGGGTCTTTGAGGGCCCGTTCGAGGATCTCGCGGACGTCGGAGCGCTCGAGCGGCTCGAGGCGGAAGAGCAGACTCCGCGAGAGCAGCGGGCCGGTCAGCGAGAAGAATGGGTTCTCCGTCGTGGCGCCGATGAAGACGACCCAGCCGGCCTCCACGCCGGGGAGCAGCGCATCTTGTTGCGTGCGACTGAAGCGGTGCACCTCGTCGATGAACAGGATCGTGGGACGGCCCGTTCCCGCGCGGCGTTCGCGAGCCTCCTCCATTACCCGGCGGACGTCTGCGACGCCCGAGGTGACGGCCGAGAGCTGTTCGAAATGGGCCTGGGTCGCGAGCGCGATCACGTGAGCGAGGGAGGTCTTGCCCGTCCCGGGCGGACCGTAGAGCAGGACCGACCGAAGGCGGTCCTCTTCGACGAGCCCGCGGAGAACGCTCCCCGGCGCGAGCACGTGCTCCTGCCCGACCAGCTCGTCGAGCGACCTGGGTCGCATCCGGGCCGCGAGCGGCGCTGAAGAACCTGCCGGCTCGGGGGGCCCACCCGACGACGCGCGTACCGCCCGCCCGCTCCGCTTCCCCCGCGCGCTTCCCGGCTCGCCGAACAGCGTCGACTCGGACGGCGCCGCGGGACTCACGGCTCGACGACCTTGATGCCGAGCTCGCGCAGTTGTTTGTCCTCGACTGGTGCCGGCGCGCCGGTCAGCGGGTCTCCGCCTGACTGGATCTTCGGGAACGCGATCATCTCCCGGATCGAGTCGCGCCCTGCAACGAGCATCGCGATACGCTCGATCCCAAGAGCGATCCCCCCGTGCGGAGGGGGTCCGTACGAGAACGCCTCGAGCAAGAAGTCGAACTCCGAGGGATCGCGCTTCAGCGCTTCCAGGACCCGCTCCTGCACATCTCGACGGTGGATGCGGATGCTACCCCCGCCGAGCTCGACACCGTTCAGCACGAGATCGTACGCGCGCGCTTTGACCGCGCCCGGGTCATCCGTCATCTGCTCGACGGAGGCTTGCGGCGACGTGAACGGATGGTGGACAGAGACCCATCGCGTTTCGTCGGGATCCCACTCGAACAGTGGCGGGTCGGTCATCCAGAGGAATCGCCATGCTCCCTCCGGGACGAGACCTCGCTCCTCAGCGACGTGGACGCGCAGCGCGCCGAGAACCGCTCGCGCAACCGGTGTCTGGTCGGCGACGACGAGCGCGAGATCGCCGGGTGAGACACCGAGCGCCGAGCGCAGCGCCGTCACTTCTTTTTCGGTGACATGCCTCGCAAGCGGGGAATCGATCCCGTCGGCGGTCAGCCTGAACCAGGCGAGCCCCTTCGCGCCGCGCTCCATGGCCAATTGCTCGAGCCGCCGGAGCTCGTTGTGGTTCATCTCGCCGGCGCGGGGAACGCCGATCCCCAGCAACGACCCATTCTCGTCGTCGATAACCCTTCGGAAGATCCCGAGCTTGGTGTCGGCGAAGGCCGCAGCCACATCCGTCAGCTCCATGTCGTACCGGACGTCGGGCTTGTCGGTTCCGAACCGGGCCATGCATTCGTCGTAAGTCATGCGCGGGAAAGGCACCTTCAGGTCGACCCCCAAGACGTCTCGCCAGAGCTCGGCCATCAGTTGCTCGGTGAGGGCTTGGACGTCGGCTTCGTCGATGAACGACATCTCGAGGTCGAGCTGCGCGAATTCGAGCTGCCTGTCGGCGCGCAGGTCCTCGTCGCGCCAGCACGGCGCGATCTGGTAGTAGCGCTCGAACCCCGAGACCATCAGCAATTGCTTGAAGAGCTGCGGCGACTGGGGCAGCGCGTAGAACGAGCCGGGCTGCAGTCGGCTCGGCACGAGGAAGTCCCGCGCACCCTCCGGGGTCGAGCGAGTGAGCGTTGGCGTCTGGATCTCGACGAAGCCGCGCGCGTCCAGGAAGGTCCGGATACCGCGCGTCACGCTGTGCCGGAGCCGCAGGCCTTGCTGCATGACGCCTCGGCGCAAGTCGAGGTACCGGTAACGAAGTCGGGTCGTCTCGTCGGCTTCGAGATCGTCCTCGATCACGAACGGCGGCGTCGCGCTTTGGGAAAGGACCTCGAGACGGGTAGCGTGGACCTCCACGTCGCCGGTCGCGAGCTTCGGGTTCTCGGTCCCCGGTTTGCGCTTGAAAACCGTGCCCGTGATTCGGACGCAATACTCGCGGTCCAGGCCACGGTGAGCGACGTCGGAGGCTTCGGGCGCCTCCTCCGGATGGAACACGACCTGAACCGTTCCCGAGGCGTCTCGAAGATCGACGAACACGACGCCCTTGTGGTCGCGAACGTGATGCACCCAGCCGGCGAGCGTCACCTCGGTCCCGGCGTGTGAGGTACGAAGTTCCCCCGCGACGTGCGAGCGCATCATCGCAGGCGCTCCCCCATACGGAGCGCGACGCCGTCGAGCGGCACGGTCTCCTGCTCGCCCGAGGTCATCTCGCGCAAGGTAACCGTTCCGGCATCGCGCTCGGCCGGCCCGATCAGTGCCGCGAACCGCGCGCCCAGCCGGTCGGCGTTCTTGAGGTTCCCCTTCAGCGCGCGGTCGGCGTACGGCATGTCCGCCGACATGCCTGCGTCGCGTACCTCGCGCACCAGTCGCACGGCGAGGTCGCGTTCCGCCCGGGACAAGGGAACGACGTAGACGTCCAGGCGAGCGGATCCGGCGGCGGCTCCCGTGGCTTCCTGCGCCAGCAAGATGCGGTCGACGCCGAGTCCGAACCCGATCCCGGGCAGCGGCGGCCCGCCGAGCTGCTGCACGAGTCCGTCGTAACGCCCGCCGCCGCCCAACGCGTTCTGCGCCGCTTCCAGCGCACTCGATTGGTACTCGAACGTGGTACGCGTGTAGTAGTCGAATCCGCGCACGAGTCTCGGCGCCGGAACGAACGAGATCCCCGCGTCTTTCAGATACGTCTTCACCGCGTCGAGGTGCTCGCGGCACTCGGGGCAGAGGAACTGATCGATCGTCGGCGCCTCGGCGAGGATCCTCTGGTCTCCGGGAACCTTGCAGTCGAAAACGCGAAGCGGGTTCGTCTCCATCCGACGGCGGCAATCGGAGTCGAGCTCGTCGCGGTGTTGCTGAAGGAACGCGCGCAGCGCGGGCAGGTATCGGCCGCGACATTCCTCGGAGGGATGCCCCATGCTGTTGAGCAACAAGGTGACCTCTCCAACGTTCGCCTCGCGGAGAACCCGAAGGCCCGTTTCGATCACTTCGGCGTCGAGCGCGGGGTCTTCCGCTCCGACCGCTTCGATCCCGAGCTGGAAGTGCTGGCGGAAGCGTCCTCTCTGCGGGCGCTCGTACCGAAACATCGGGGCCGAGTAGGAGAGCTTCACCGGAAGCGGACCCTCGTACAAACGGTTCGACAGGATGGCGCGCATCACGGGCGCGGTTCCCTCGGGCCGCAACGTGAGCGAATTCCCGCTGCGGTCGGTGAACGTGTACATCTCCTTCGTTACGGTGTCCGTCGCTTCACCGAGCCCGCGCGCGAAGATCTCGGTCGCCTCGAACTCGGGGGTGATCACCCGGCGGTAGCCGGCGCTCGAGAAGATGGACGCCGCGGTTCGCTCCAATTCAGCGAAGCGTTCGGAGACCGGCGGCAGCAGGTCGCGCGTACCGCGCGGAGGTTGCGGCGCGCTCATCGCCGGATCACAAGCCGAGCAGTTTCGGCAGCTGGCCGGCGGCGTCGGCGAGCAGGAACGGGTTGGTGCGTCGCTCGACGCCGACCGTCGTCTCCGGTCCGTGGCCCGACAGGATCGCGACGTCGTCGTCCATCGGGAGGACGACACGACGGATCGAATCCATCAATTCCTCGAGCGATCCGCCCGGGAAGTCGGTCCGGCCGATCGAGCCTTGGAAGATCAGGTCGCCGGAGAACAGGATGCCATTCGTGATGAACACGCAATGGCCCGGCGTGTGGCCCGGCGTGTGCCGAACCTCGATCTCGAGGTCGGCGAAGTGGAATCGATCGCCGTCCGCCAGATCACGCACGTCGGAAGGGGTCGCCACCTGCATCTTGCCCATACCCATCCGGCCCAACGCCGCGCCGGGGTCGTCCAGCATGTAGCGGTCGGCCGGGTGGATGTAGGCCGGTACACCGGCCGGGTCGGCGACGTCGGCGGCGCCCCAGATGTGATCGATGTGGCCGTGCGTGAGGAGCAGCGCTTCCAGCCGCAACCCGTGCGCGGCGAGCCGCTCTTTGATGACCGGGCCTGCGTCCTGTCCCGAGTCGATGACGACGGCGGCGTCGCCGGCGCGCGCCGCCGCGATGTAGCAGTTGGAGGCGAACACGCCCAGCGTGTAGCCCTCGATGATCCGGTCTTCCCCCATCGCCGGGCATCCTACCAAGGGCCTTCCAACAGACTCGCCCGTTTCAGAGGCGGCTCAGAAGCTCTTCTGGGAGTCGAGCAAGATCGTCACTGGGCCGTCGTTCACCAGCTCGACGTCCATCATCGTTCCGAATCGTCCCTCGGCTACGGTGAGGCCGGAAGAGCGCAGGGCGTGCGCGACCGCCGCAACCAGGGGCTCCGCTTGCTCCGGGCGAGCTGCCTCGATGAAGGACGGCCGCCGGCCCCGCCGCGCGTCGCCGCACAAGGTGAACTGGGACACGATGAGGACGGCTCCGCCGGCGTCTTCCACCGAACGGTTCATGTTGGCCTCACCATCGGGAAAGATGCGCAGGCCGTGGATCTTGGAGGCGAGCCACTTCGCGTCGGAGGAAGAATCACGAACCGAAACCCCGACGAGGACGAGGAGCCCGGCCCCGATCTCCGCCACCGTCGATCCGTCGACCGCCACGCTCGCGCGCGAGCAGCGCTGGACGACGGCCCTCACTATGCGCGCAACCCGGAGTGGCCGGGAACCATGCGGTACGCGTCGTAGACGGCTTCGATGCGTTTCACCTGAGCGATGATGTGCTCGAGGTGCGCCGGGTCGCCGAGCTCCAGCGTGAACTTCAGCGCCGCGGTCCGGGTTCGTGGATTCGTCTGCGACGAAGCCGACAGTATGTTCACTCCCAGGTCCGAGATGGTCGTCGTCACGTCGCGCAGCAGCTTCGTGCGGTCGAGCGCCTCGACGAGGATCGACACCAAGAACGATGCCGGCTTCGCGGCGTCCCACGCGACCTCGAGCAACCGGCCCGACTCTTGCGCCAGAGCCTTGCCGTTCGGGCAATCGGCCCGATGGACCGACACGCCGCGGCCTCGGGTCACGAAACCGATGATCGAGTCGCCCGGCACCGGCGTACAGCAGCGGGCCAGGCGCGCGAGCACGTCGTCGATCCCCTTCACGACCACGCCGTGCTCGGAAGGATGCCGCATCCGCACCGGTGTGCCCGGCGTCGTCACGCTGTCCTCTTCCTCGAGAACCTCGTGCGCGATGCGTTGGGCAATCGACTGGGCGGAAGCGTGACCCTCGCCGATCGCCGCTTCGAGCGCCTCGACGCTCGCGAAGCGCATCTCCTTCGCGACGATCGCCAGGGCGTCCGAACGGAGCGTCTCCTGGATCGACAAGCCCTCCCGCCGCAGCGCCCGGAGCAGCTCGTCGCGTCCCCGCTCCATCGCGTCCTCGCGCCGCTCGCGACTGAACCACTGGCGGATCTTGTTGCGGGCCCGTGGAGTTCTCACGATTGTCAGCCAGTCCTGAGACGGCGCGGCGTTCGGCGTCTTCGACGTCAACACCTCGACGGTATCGCCGGTCTCGAGTTGGTAATCGAGCGGAACCAGCCGGGCGTTCACTCGGCCGCCGATGCACCGATGCCCTACTTCGGTGTGGATCGCATACGCGAAGTCGATGGGTGTGGCCCCTCGCGGGAACGAGAGCACGTCACCCTTCGGTGTGAACACGAAGACCTCGTCCTTGTACAGATCGACGCGGAGGTTCTCCATGAACTCCTTGGGATCGGAAAGCTCGCGCTGCCATTCGAGCATCTGCTGCAGCCACCCGAGGTCGGCCTCGCCGGCGCCACCGCCTTTGCCCTCCTTGTACTTCCAGTGCGCGGCGATCCCGTACTGAGCCGTTCGGTGCATCGTCTGCGTGCGGATCTGGATCTCGAGCGGCTTGCCGCCGGGCCCGAGCACCGCAGTATGCAGCGACTGGTACATGTTGAACTTGGGCATAGCGATGTAGTCCTTGAACCTGCCCGGCACCGGCTTCCACAACGCGTGAATCGTGCCGAGCGCCGCGTAGCAGTCGCGCACCTCTTCCATCAGGACGCGGATGCCGACCAAGTCGAAGATCTCACCGAACTCCTTGCCGCGGACGATCATCTTTTCGTAGATCGAGTAGTAGTGCTTCGGCCGCCCGCTCACCTCTGCTTTGATCTTCGTACGCCTCAGCGCCTCATCAAGCTCGGCGACGACAGACGCGAGAAGCGCGTCACGCTCGGGCTGGCGCTCCTCGACCATATGGACGATCTCTTCGAACTGCTTGGGATACAGCGTCGCGAACGCGAGGTCTTCCAGCTGCCAGCGGATCTGGTGGATACCGAGCCGGTTCGCCAGCGGCGAGTAGATCTCGATCGTCTCGCGCGCTTTCGCTTCCTGCCGGTCGCGCGGCAGATGAGCGATCGTGCGCATGTTGTGGAGCCGGTCGGCAAGCTTTATGTAGAGCACGCGGATATCCTGCGCCATCGCGACCATCATCTTGCGGATGTTCTCGGCCTGCTGGTGCTCGCGCGTGCGAAACTCGATCTTGTCGAGTTTGGTGAGCCCGTCGATGATCTCGCGAACTTCGGCGCCGAACTCGCCGTCGATGTCGTCGAGCGTGAGCGGTGTGTCCTCTACGACGTCGTGGAGCAGCGCCGCGACGATCGTGGTGGTCTCAGGCCAGAGGTCGACCATGATCCCGGCGACGGCGAGCGGATGTTCGATGAACTGCTCGCCGGACGCCCGGAATTGATCGCGGTGGGAATCGGCGGCGTACGCGTACGCCTTCTCGATCAGCTTGAGGTCGGCCTTGGGGTTGGAAGCCCGCACGTTCCGAGCAAGCTGGTCGAATCCGGCGGTCGGCGCCGGCTCAACCGTGCGAAGGCGTCCGAGGACTCCCCTGCGACGGGAGGACTCCTCCTGTCCTGCGCGCTCCTCCATGCACAGATTGTAGAGGAGCGACCCGGGCCCGGCCGCGCGTGTCGGCTTCGCGAAGGGCTAGAACGCCCGGCGCGCGGCCCGCGCGAGGAGCCAGAGCCCGACCAGGACCACCGCGATCCCGAACCAGGGGATGTCCGCGGAGGACGAGAGGTCGCCGATACCGATCCCGATCAGGATGGCGCCGACGACCCAGGTCACGACCCCGGAATGCCAGCCGCGCAGCCGCTGATAGAGGGCCGAGGCGAGCAATATCCCGCCGAATCCGAGCGGCGCAACCCCGGCGGGCTCTCGGATCGAGAGCATCACACCGAGCCACAGGACCAGCAGCGCCAGAGTGACCCGCTCGGCGCGACGTTCGCGGGGGTCCTTCGCCGTCACAACGACCGTTCCGTCGGGCAAGCGTTGCATGCGCATCAGGGTTCCATGGTAGCGCGGCTCAATACCGAACGAGCGACAATACGTCATAGCCCTTCAGGCGGTCACGTCCGCTGAGGAAGGCGAGTTCGATCACGAACGCCATGCCCTGGATCGTGCCGCCGAGGCTCTCGACGAGCTTCGCCGTCGCGAGCGCCGTGCCGCCGGTCGCGAGCACATCGTCGACGATGGCGACGCGCTCGCCGGGCGCGATCGCGTCGCGATGGATCTCGAGGGTCTCCTCACCGTACTCGAGCTCGTAGGTCTCGGACTCGGTCTCCCAGGGAAGCTTGCCCCGCTTCCGGACCGGAACGAACCCGGCGCCGAAGTGATACGCGACCGGCGAGGCGACGATGAATCCGCGGGCCTCGATGCCGACGACCTTGTCGATCGTTCCCCGTCCGAATTCGACGACGATCTCGTCGATCACGGTGGAGAACGCGACCTCGTCGGCGAGCAGCGGAGTGATGTCCTTGAAGACGATCCCCGGCTTTGGGAAGTCGGGTATGTCCCGCACCCGCGCGCGAAGGATCTCCTCGGAGTTACGCGGCACGCTGTTTCCTAGCGCCGGCGCTTCCCGCCGCGTTTCTTCCGGCCGCGCGGCGGCATGCGCGGCTGGCCGGGGCGTGGAGGCGGCCGCTGCTTGGTCTCGACCGTGAGATCCTCCCCGCCGTCGCCGGCGACCGCCGCCGCGGTCGCAACCGCAGGCGCGGGAACGCCTCGGCCCGACACGCGCGTGCGGATCTGGGAATACTTCGGCTCCTGTTCCTTCCACATCGCCAGGATCGGCGAGGCGATGAAGATGGAAGAATACGTTCCTACGAGGATGCCGACGAAGAGCGCGAGCGCGAGGTCCTTGAGGGTCTCGGCGTGCAGGAGATAGGAACCGACGAATAGCAGCGCGCCGACCGGCAAAAGAGACGTGAGCGAAGTGTTGAGCGAACGCATAAGCACCTGGTTCACGGATCGGTTGACCATCGCCGAATAGGTCGAGCGTCCGGAGCCCACCGACTCCGAGTTCTCTCGGATCCGGTCGAAGACCACCACCGTGTCGTAAAGCGAATAGCCCAGCAGGGTCAAGAACCCGACGACGGTGGCGGGGGTCACGGTGAATCCGACGAGGGCGTAGATGCCGGCGGTGGCAAGGAGGTCGTGAAGGAGCGCGATGAGAGCAGCCGCGGCCATCTTCATCTCGAACCGGGCACCGATGTAGAGGGCGACCAGGATGAGGAACACGATCAGGCCGCGTAACGCCTTCGTCGAGATCTGCCGCCCCCAGTTCGGCCCTACGCTGTCGACGCTGACGGCATTGGGGTCTCCGCTGCCGTCTGCCTGAAGCTGCCCGGCCACTTTCGCGAGAGCCACCTGAACCTTCTGTTGCAGATCCGTATCCACGTGCTTCGTGCGTACTTCAGCGCGCCGCTCCCCGGTTCCCCGGTCCGTCGCGATCTGGACCTGGGTCTCGCCCAGGGCGAGGGGAGTGAGCGCATCCTTGATCGCCGCGACCGTCGCAGGAGTCTTCAAGGGGACGGTGTACGACGTGCCGCCCTTGAACTCGAGACCGAGGCTCAGTCCCCGGAACGCGAGTCCCAAGATCGAAGCGATCAGGATGACGCCGGAGATCGCGAACCAGACCTTCGCCCGACCGACGAAGTCGATGCTGGACTCGCCCTTCGCCATCCGCCGGATCCCGCCGAACATCAGCGCGACCCTCCCGAGGCTGCCGGGGCCGGTGCCGGCGTTCCGCCGACGACGCGGCCGATCCCGAACGTCTTCGAGGAATTGAAGATCCGCGTCTGCGCGAGCAGCCACACGCTCGGATGCATGAACAGGTAGGACACGAACAAGTCGAGGCCGGTCGCGAGCCCGAGCATCAGCGCGAATCCGCGCACGCTCCCCACCGCCAGTAGGTAGAGGACGAACGCGGCCAGCGCCGTCACGATGTCGGCGTTGACGATCGTGCGCCACGCGCTGCGCCACGCCCGGTCGACCGAGGCTCGAACCGTCTTTCCGCCGTGCACCTCGTCCTTGATCCGTTCGAAATAGACGATGAACGAATCGGTTGCGATGCCTAAGGACACGATGAGCCCGGCGATGCCCGCGAGCGAAAGAGCGAACCCGGCCGTCTTCCCAAGGATGATCACCACGCCGATCGTGAAGGCCGCGTGCATCCCGATACCGACCCACACGAGCAGGCCGAGTCCCCGATAGAACAGCAGCACGTAGGTGAACACGATCGCGAGCCCGACGGCGCCTGCGGTGAGGCCGCCGCGCAGCGAGTCCTTGCCGAGCGTCGGGCTCACCGTGGTGATCGTCGAGGCTTCGAACGCGACGGGGAGCGCACCGTATCGGAGGATCAGCTCGAGATCGTTCGCGTCGCCTTCGGTGAACTGTCCGGTGATTGTCGCTTTCCCCCCACTGATTCCTTGGTGGCACTGAATCGAAGTGGCCATCTCGGGATGCGATTCGACGACGCGATCGAGGACGATCGCGAGCTGGCGCTTGGGATCCATCGTTGGATGGCACGCGAGATCGCCGGTTATCTGTGAGAATTTCTTCGCACCATCCGACGACAAGCTCAGCTCGACCGTCCACGCGCCCGATGCCCCAGACGGCGGTTGCGCAGTCGCGCCGGTGACGCCGCTTCCGCTCAAAGCTTCGGGCCCGAGGTCGAGCTTCTGCCACTGGTTCGCCGGCTGATCGTTCCCGCTAACGTCCTTGCCCCTCGCGCAGTAGATCACCTCCTTCTTCGGGTCATCCTCCGGCCACGTTGTCGAGTCGTTGCAGTCGGGGGGCGTCGCGCTCGTGTACGCGGGCGTCCCCGGGGAGAAGATCTGGAGGACCGGTCGGAACCTCAACTGCGCCGTCGTCCCGATCAACTTGATCGCTTTCGAAGGGTCTTTGACTCCGGGGATCTGGATCAGGATGTTGCTGCCTTGACGAGAGATGTCGGCCTCGGCCACGCCGAGCGCGTCCACGCGCTGACGGATGATATCGACGGCTTTGTCGATCGCAGCGGTGGACGGCTTGCCTTTCGCCGTGAGGACGACCGAGATCCCGCCTTGAAGATCCAACCCGAGCTTCGGGGTAAGCCCCGCGATCGTAATGCCGCCCCAGATGGCGGCGACGAGCAAGAACATCACGAGCAGCGACGTTCGGAACTTCCGTCGGGCGGAGGTCGCCATCTCGTCTCAGCGCGGAGTCGTCATGTAGACGAACCGGCCGGGCCCTGCGTCTCTTGCTCTTCTTCCTGATAGATCTTCCGGCGCACCGCGCCCCGCGAGCAGCGGACGGTCGTTCCGGGCGCGATCTCGATCGAGAACTCGTCGTCGGTCATGCCGCGGATCGTGCCGTAGATACCGCCGATCGTCTCGACCTCGTCGTCCACCTGAAGCGCACCGAGCAGTTCCTGATGCTGTCGCATTCGGTTCCGCTGCGGCCGGATCATCAGGAAGTAGAAGACCAGTATGAGGGGCACGATT
>Ga0070708_100001442_pt1 | contig 18138 bp, 14 predicted proteins | sample KBSK5503metaG_FD_65469 | JGI IMG/M metagenome (GOLD analysis project Ga0070708, IMG submission 65469) | Corn, switchgrass and miscanthus rhizosphere microbial communities from Kellogg Biological Station, Michigan, USA - KBS K5-50-3 metaG | ecosystem: Host-associated > Plants > Roots >... | reverse complement strand
CTTGAAGCCGGCCAGCGCCTTGGCCGCCCCTTCCGACCCGCAGTCCGCCGACACCACCTCGACCTCATCGGGGAGTGGCTCGCCGCACGGGTGGGTGTGGTCGTCGATGACCAGCACCATAGCCTTGGCCGCCACCAGCATCTCCACCGTGTGCGAGCCGATGAAGCCCGCACCACCGGTCACGGCCACCCGGATGCTCGTCGCGGAGCTTTTAGCGATGACGCGAGAGCATACCGGAGTGTTCACACTTGCCCGTGGCCGCTCGGATACCTCCCTGCTGTCAGCCGCCCTACTTCGGCGAGCGCGCGACCCCCTCTGTTCCGACCGCCAGGTAGCTCGCGCCGGCTTCCCGGACGCGATCAGCGTCGACCGCGCCCCTGCCGTCGAATACAACACGCAGGTGCTTGAACCGGCTCCAGTCGAGCGTTTGGAAATCGCGATGCCACGCCTGCACGATCACGGCTTCGGCGCTTCTGGCCGCCTCTGAGTTGAGCTCGACGATTTCCGCCTCGAACGCCTCCAGCTCAGCAGGCGTGAACAGCGGGTCGTGAATGAGCACCTGGGCACCCGCGTTGTGAAGAAGGTCGACGATCAGGATCGCGGTCGAGAACGCGAGCTCCTTGACGTCTTCGCGATAGGACGCCCCCAGCACCAGCACCTTACGCGAGGCAAGGCCGCCGAGCGCCCGGTCGAGCTGTCGAACGGCGCCCTCGGCCATGTGATCGTTGGTGCGTCTACCGTCCCGGATGAGGCTCAGCTCGTCCTCGCCCGCGTCGCTCAGCAGAAAGAGCGGGTACACCGGTATGCAGTGGCCGCCTACGCCGATGCCCGGGCGATGCAGGTGTGAAAAAGGCTGCGAATTCGAGGCCTTGAAAGCCTCGGATACGTTGACGTCGCGGCTCGCGCCGTATAGGGCGAGCTGGTTGGCCAAGGCAATGTTGACGTCGCGGTAGGTCGTCTCGGCGAGCTTGGCGAACTCAGCAGTCTCGACGTTCTGGACCGGCCAGACATCGGCGTCAAGCACTCCCCGATAAAAGGCGACGGCTTTCTCGGTGCTCTGGGTGTCAACTCCACCGACGATCTTCGGGTAGCGGCGCAGGTCTTCGAAAATGCGCCCTGAGTAGACACGCTCCGGGCTGAACGCTAGCTGGAAATCCGCGCCCGCCTTGAGCCCAGATTCCTGTTCGAGCATGGGCGCAAGCCTCCGGCGGGTCGTGCCCAAAGGAAGGGTTGTCTCGTAGATGACCAGCGTCCCGTGCTTGAGTCCGCTCCCGACGGCGCGCGTGGCGGCGTCGAGGTTGCGGTAGTCGACGCTCCGGTCGAGCCCCACCATCAGCGGGACGATCACGACAACCACGTTCGACTCGGCCACGGCGCCTGGCGTGTCGGTGGTCGCACTCAGGTTGCCTTTGGCGACCGCGGCGCCTACCGCCTCTTCGAGCCCGGGCTCCTCGTGAATATGCGAGTGGCCGCCGTTGATAATCTCGACAACGTCTTTCAGCACGTCGCACCCGATCACGTGCAGGCCTTTGCCCGCGAACTGGGCCGCCAGTGGCAGGCCGATCTTGCCTAGCCCGACGACGGCGACAGACTGCGCGGACGAGTTCGAGTCGCTGGAGGGCATCGCGAGCAGCATAGCGAGTGTTTTCGATCGGACCCGCGTCCCGGCCTATGCTCCAATCCCGTGGAAGCCAGTTTGAAAAACGCGCACCGTTGCATCTTCTACCGCACGCTGGCGATCGATCCCGACTCGAGGATCGGCTCGGGCGTGCGGCCGGCCAAGCTGCTCGATGCGTTCCGCACGCTCGGCTACGAGGTCGATCTCGTGGCGGGTGACGCCCAGGAACGCCAGCGGGCGATCGGCGAGGTGGAGCGAAAGATCGCTGCCGGAACCGAGTACGAGTTCCTGTACGCGGAGCCACCGACCACGCCGGTGATGCTCAACGAATCTCACCATCTGCCCACGCACCCCCTGCTCGACTATCTCTTCCTTTCCCACTGCCACTCGCGCGGCATTCCCGTGATCCTTTTCTACAGCGATGTCCAGTGGCGGCTGCGCGACTACCCACGGCAGGTCGGGTGGCCGAAGTATCTCGCCGCGCTGCCGTTCTTCCATCTCGACCTGTTGGTCTACCGCAAGGTCGTCGATGCATGGCTCGTGCCACATCGAGGCATGCTGCCGCAGATCGCCAGGTGGGTCCCGGCCACGCGAAACTGGGTCTCGATCCCAGGCTTCGACCCACTCGAGTCGCCACCGCCGCGACCGCCGGTCGCGGCGGGCACCCCTTTGCGGCTTTTCTACGTCGGCGGCGTGGTGCCGCCCGTCTATGACCTAATGCCCCTGCTGAGAGGATCCGCGTGGGCGGCGAGCCACGGCCTGAGCCACGAGCTCACGATCTGCTGCCGGCAGCCGGAATGGCTTCGCCGGCCCGTTGCTTATGACAGCTACCTGGGGCGCCACGTCAAAGTCGTGAGTAACCGGAATCGGCAGGAGCTGCTGGAGCTATATGCGGGCCAGGACGTAGCCGTCATGCCGTACGGCACAACCAACTCCGACTGGGCCATGCCGATCAAGTTCCCCGAGGCGGTGGGCATGGAGCTGCCCATCCTTGCCGGCGCTGGGACCGCTGTAGGCCGGATCGTCGTTGAACAGCGAATCGGCTGGACGGTCGGAGACTCCGAAGAATCCCTGTACGAAGCGCTCCAGCGCGCGGACCAAACTGAGCTCGACCGGGTGAGGGAGGCAGTCAGGCGCGTGCGCCCGAGCTACGAGTGGGCCGAACGGGCTCGCGAGATAGCCAAGATCGCCGAGGAGCTCGCCCGCTCAAAAGCCGGGCACTTCGCTTAGGCTGGATCGAGCGTGAGCTCAAATCGAATCGTCTCCAGGGTCAGGCGCATCGTTCGCGGCAGCATCAGGTACGGCCCGATGTTCGCGGCCGAGGTGGTGCTGTTCTGGCTGATCCTCGAGGCGGTCAACTCGAGCGGTTACGGCTCCGTCAACCCCTGGCCGACGCGTCTCTGGTATCCGCTCGCCTCGTTTCTGTTGGTTCTGTTCGCCATGGGCTTCGGCGAGTGGCGGCTCCGTCTCTACCGCCGCGTCTGGTCTGTCGCGAGCCTGAACGACGCATTCGCCATCGGCCTCGCGGTGGTCGAGGCCTCGTTGATCGTGATCATCGCGAACCTACTCTTCGCCGACGGCGACCGGCCCCTACGCGTGGGCGCACCGGCCCTGGCCGCACCGGCGGTAGTGATCGCGATCGGCCTGATCCGGCTTCTGCCCCGGCTCGCCACCTCACCCTCGCGGGCGACCGGCAACCGGCTTCTGGTGATCATTCCCGATGAGAGCGCCTACGCGACCGTCAAGGCGTTGATCCAGCAGCCGAATCCCGACTGGACCCCGGTTGCCGTCGTGACGACCGGTCCGGCGGATGTCGGCCGGACGCTTCTCGGCGTGCCGGTCATCGGCTCGGCGAATAACTTGAAGAAATGGATAAGGGACGCCGGGGTGCAGGGAGTCGCGGTCGTCGAGGGCTCGGCGTCGGATCGCGCCCAGGCGCGAAAGCTGTTTTCGGAATGCCTTGACGCTGAGCTGCCGGTCTTCATCATCCCGACTGCGGACTCGTGGTTCCCGCGCCCGATCGGGGCAAGGCTGCGCCAGCTCTCCGCCGACGACCTCGTCGGTCGCGAAGAGCGCGAGATCGACCTGGAGATGGCGGCCAAAGAGGTTCGCAATCGCGTCGTCTTAGTCACCGGCGCGGCCGGCTCAATCGGCTCTGAGCTCTGCAGGCTCCTCGCGGCCATGGCCCCGCGGCGCCTCGTGCTCGTCGACATCAACGAAAGCGGCCTCTTCGACCTCGGCGAAGAGCTGAGAGCGACGGGCGTGCTCGATCTGCGCGAGTCTTTAGTCTCCATCGTCGATCGCGACCAGCTGCTGGCAGTGTTCGCGGAAGAACGGCCGGAGGTCGTCTTCCACGCGGCCGCGTACAAGCACGTGCCCATGCTCGAATCCCACCCGGTCCAGGCCGTGCTCGCCAACGTCGTCGGCACGCGAAACACGCTGCGGTGCGCCCATGCGGCCGGCGTCAAGAAGTTCATCTTGATCTCGACGGACAAGGCGGCCTCCAAGCACTCGGTGATGGGCTGCACCAAAAGCCTGTGCGAACAGCTGGTGCTCGCCTATCGGGGTCCGATGAGCTGCTGGGCGGTGCGATTCGGCAACGTCGTCGGGAGCAGGGGCAGCGTCGTCCCGCTCTTCGAGCGCCAGATCGAGCACGGCGGCCCGGTCACCATCACGCACCGCGACATGTCGCGCTACATGATGACCATCGGGGAAGCCTCCTCCCTCGTCTTGAGCTCGCTGACCATGGCCAGGCCCAACCACCTGTACATGCTCGACATGGGCGAGCCGATCAAGATCTACGACCTCGCCAACGACCTCATCCGATCTCGTGGCCTGCGGCCGGAAACCGACATCAAGATCGTGTTCACGGGGCTGCGGCCGGGCGAGCGCCTGACCGAAGAGCTGCTCGCCTCCGAAGAAGGCTGGCGCCCGTCGGTCCATCCCGCGATCCGCGAGGTGATCTCACCGCAGACAAGCAAGGAGGAAGACATCGCATGGACCGTCGAGCGCCTGGAGCGACTTGCTCGCGACGGACGCTCAGACGAGCTTGTGCGAGCGTTGAAGACGGCGGCCCAGGGCGAGGTCGAAGCGGCGGAGGAGCCGGACAGGCCTGCGGTCACCGAAGGCCGTCCTCAGGACGCCAGGCCGAAAGACCAGGAGTGAGCGCGAGCGACGTATACATCCACCCGACGGCCGACGTGTCCGACAAGGCAACTATCGGGGCCGGATCTCGGATCTGGCACCAGGCACAGGTCCGCGAGGGCGCGGTCCTCGGCGAACGTTGCATCGTCGGCAAGGGCGCATACGTGGACAAGGACGTGCGCATTGGTGACAACTGCAAGCTGCAGAACGGCGTGTTCGTGTTTCATGGGTTCAACCTCGACAGCGGCGTCTTCCTCGGTCCGGGAGTGATGCTGCTCAACGACAAGCATCCGCGCGCCATCAACCCGGACGGATCGCCCAAGGCGGACACTGACTGGGCTGTCAGCGAAGGGTCGATAGGTTACGGGGCAGCGGTGGGCGGAGGCGCGGTGGTGCTGCCGGGGGTGAAGGTCGGTCGCATGGCGCTGGTGGGAGCGGGTTCCGTGGTAACGCGAGACGTGCCCGAGCGCGCGATCGTCGCGGGCAACCCGGCGCGCGTCCGCGGCTTCGCGTGCGACTGCGGCCACTCGCTCGCTCGGGAGGAGAATGGGCCGCCGAACGGCTACGTGTGCGCCGAGTGCGGCCGGACATATGAGATCGCTGCCGGTGACTGAAACGGACCGCATCGCGAGGGCGTACCGCGATCTCGAGGCGAACGCCGGCTCCCGCTGGGACCTCCGCAACCGCGGCAACCGGTTGATCCTCGCCGAGCGCCGGCGCCTGGCCACGACTCTGCTCGATCAGGCGGGCTGGATCCCGCTCTCTGACCGTCGCGTGCTCGAGGTGGGGAGTGGGGGTGGGTCGGAGCTGGCCTGGCTGCTCGAGCTGGGCGCTCCTCCTTCGATGCTGGTCGGCGTGGACCTGCTGCCCGATCGGGTGGCCGCCGCTCGCGCCGCCTACCCGCAGCTCGAGTTCCACGCCGCCAACGCCGAGCACCTGGATTTTCCGGACGCCGCCTTCGACCTGGTCATGGCGTTCACCGTCTTCAGCTCGATCCTCGATCCGTCGATGGCCCACAACGTCGCGTCTGAGATCCATCGCGTGCTCCGGCCAGGAGGCGGCCTGCTCTGGTACGACTTTCGCTACAACAGCCCGGCGAACCGCCACGTTCGGGGTGTGGGCTCGCCCCGGGTGCGAGAGCTGTTTCCGGGACTCGAAGGCGACCTGCACACCGTCACCGGGCTGCCGCCACTCGCCCGGCGGCTCGGACCGCTCACGGCGGCCCTGTACCCGGCCCTGGCATCGGCGAGGCCGCTGCGCAGCCACCTGATGGGCCTGCTGCGTAAGACCGCCTGAGCATGCGGTCTGACTTTCTGAACTTCGCGCCGCCGCTCATCGGCGAGGAGGAGATCGAGGAGGTGGTGAAGACCCTGCGAGAGGGATGGATCACCACCGGGCCGCGGGCTCAGCGTTTCGAGGCCGACTTTGCGAAGTTTGTCGGCGCGCCGGCTTCGCTCGCCGTGAACTCGGCCACCTCGGCCATGCATATTGCCCTCGCGGCCCTGGGCATCGGCGAGGGGGACAGCGTCGTGAGCACTACGATGACGTTTGCCTCGAGCATCCACGTGATCGAGCACCAGCGTGCTCGCCCGGTGCTGGTTGATGTCGAGCCCGACACGCTCAACATCGACCCCAACCAGGTCGAGGCCGCCATCAAACGCACCCCCGGGGTCAAGGCGATCATGCCCGTCCATCTGTACGGGCACCCGGCGGACATGGCCGCGATCTACGACATCGCAGGCCGGCATGGCCTGGCCGTGATCGAGGACGCGGCCCACGCGCTGCCGGCGAAATATCAGGGCCGGATGATCGGCGCGCCGCAGCCAGGCTTCGGCTTTCCGAACCTGGTCGCCTTCTCGTTCTATGCGACCAAGAACCTGACCACGGGCGAGGGGGGGATGCTGACCGGTCCGGCGGACATCCTCGACGACGCTCGCGTCTGGAGCCTCCACGGCATGAGCCGCGACGCCTTCAAGCGCTACACGTCAGACGGATCGTGGCGCTACGACGTGGTGCTGCCGGGCTTCAAATACAACATGCCCGACATCCAGGCGGCGATCGGCATCCATCAGCTCGAGCGGTTGGACGCGATGCAGAGCCGTCGGCGGTCCATCGTCGCGCAGTACGACGAGGCGCTGGGTCAGCTCGAGGAGCTCGAGCGCCCGACTCAGCGAGGAGATGTCGAGAGCGCTTGGCACATCTACGTCCTGCGGTTAAACCTCGAGCGGTTGAAGATCGATCGCGCCGCCTTCATCGATGAGCTGCGCAAGCGCAACATCGGGACGAGCGTCCACTTCATCCCGATCCACGAGCATTCCTACTATCGCGACCGCTACCACTTCAAGCCGCAGGATTTTCCGGTCGCGCAGCGCGAGTTCGAGCGGATGCTGTCGCTGCCGTTGAGCCCGGCGCACACCGACCAGGACGTGGCGGACGTGATCGAGGCCGTGATCGACGTGGTCAAAAAGAACCGCGCTTAGCCGCGGCGCCGAAAGCCCACGGCGCGGCGCGCCACGACGAGCAGCGTGCGGCCCAGGATCCGAAGGTCGCCTCCCACGCTCGCGCTGTCAACATACTCGAGATCGACGGCCAGCTTTTGCGGCGTGACGTCGGCGAGGTACGCCGCCTCGGGATCGGCGCCGCGCAGCTGCTCTTCCTCGTCGACAAAGGCAAGGGCCGCAGGCCCGGTGATCCCAGGCCGGACGGTGAGCACCCGTCGCTGCTCCGGCGTGTAGCGCGCGACATAGTCCGGGTGCTCGGGCCTTGGGCCGACCAGGCTCATCTCGCCCTTGAGCACGTTCAGCAGCTGAGGCAGCTCGTCGATCTTGGTCCGGCGCAGGAAGCGGCCGACCGAGGTGATCCTGGGATCGCCACCGGCCGTTACCGCCGGCCCCTGTTGGTCGGCGCCGGCCCGCATCGTGCGCAGCTTGAGGATGCCGAACGCGCGGCCGTCCTTGCCGACTCGGCGCCCGCTGTAGAAGGCAGAGCCCGGCGTCTCCACCTTGACCGCGATCGCTGCCGCGAGAAGGATCGGCGAGGTGAGCACCAGGCCTGCTCCTGAGACCGCGATGTCGAGCAGCCGCTTCATTTTGAGAGGCGCTCACTTTCGTGAGCGTTTCTGCGCCTGCCGGCGGTCTCGGACAGCAGCTCGATGAAGCGGGTCGCGATCACGTTCCGGTCGAAGTGAGCCGAGACGTACCGCCTTCCGTTGTCGCCCAGCTCGCGTGCAAGGAGAGGATCCTCGGCCAGTTTCTCCACGGCCTCCCGCACTGCCGAGGCATCCTCAGGCGCCACCGCCAATCCGCATCGTGTGCTCTCGATCAGCTCCGCGGCCTCGCCCCACAGCGACCCGACGATCGGCTTTGCGGTGGCCATTGACTCGAACATCTTCGATGGCAACGCCGACTTGAAAAGGTCCAGGCGCCTGAGCGGGATGATGCTCGCGTAAGCGAGATTCAGCAGGTCCGGCATGACGGCCTTGGGTTGGTTGGGCAGAAAACAAACGTTGCTGATGCCCTCGCCCTTCACCCTTTTCGTCAGCGCCTCTTTCTCCGCGCCTTCGCCGGCGAGCACGTAGAGCACCTCGGGGTTCTTGGTCTGCTTCGCGGCTTCGAGGACCGTGTCCAGCCCCTGGGCCATGCCGTGCGTGCCCGCATAGAGAAAGATCTTCCGCTCGTCAAGGCCCAAGCTCCGCGCAAGCTCTGTGTTCGGCGGCGCAGGACGAAAGACGCTGGTGTCGACTCCATTGGTGAGCACGAAGAGCTTGGAGCGCGGGATGCCTCGGGCGGCCAGTCGCTCGAGCATGCCGGGAGTGACCACGCTGACGCGCGCGGCTCTCCTGTACAGGTGCAGTTCGAGCATCACGGCGAGCCAGATCGCGAGCCGGCTGCGCAGCGCCCCGAGCTCGACGGCCGATTGCGGCCAGATGTCGCTCACATTGAATATGTAGGGCGCCCGTTTGACACGCGAGTAGGCGAGCGCGGCGAGCCCGATGAACAGCGGGGGCGACTCGACGAAGATCACGTCGGCATGGCCCACCTTGCGCAGCGCGGTCAGGCTCGACACGGCAAACGAGATGTGATTCAGGATTCGTCGCACGAATCCGCGGTTGGGGGTCGCATAGACCCAAGTCCTGATGACGCGAATCCCATCCAGCGTTTCCTCCATGCGGAAACGCCCTCGATACTCCGCCGGGGCGACACCGGTCGGGTAATTTGGGAAGCCGGTGACCACCGTCACGCTGTGGCCGGCCGCGGCGGCTCGACTCGCCAGTTCGAACAGTCTTGCCTGCGGTGCGCCGACCTCGGGCGGAAAGTAGTGTGTGAGGAGCACGATCCTCAAGCTCGACGTGCTCGGCATGCTCCCGCACATGCTAGTTAGACTCGCCCGGTAGTGAAGGTCATGACCATCGTCGGCGCTAGGCCGCAGTTCATCAAGGCGGCGCCGGTGTCGCGAGTGCTTCGCCGGCAGCACGACGAGTTCCTGCTGCACACCGGGCAGCACTACGACGACGAGATGTCCGACCTGTTCTTTCGCCAGCTTCAGATCCAAGCTCCCGACCAGAACCTCGAGGTCGGCTCGGGGCGCCACGGCGCGCAGACAGGTGCGATGCTGGCGGGGATCGAGTCGGTCGCGATGGACCAGCGCCCCGACTGGCTGATCGTCTACGGCGACACCAACTCCACGCTCGCCGCCGCCCTGGTTGGAGCCAAGCTGCACATCCCGGTGGCACATGTGGAAGCCGGGCTGCGGAGCTTTGACCGGCGCATGCCCGAGGAGGTCAACCGCGTCGTCGCCGATCACGTGGCGACACTGCTGCTGTGCCCAACCGAGACGGCGGTCCGGAACCTGGAGCGCGAGGGCATCACGAGTGGCGTCTCCATGGTGGGCGACGTGATGTTCGACGCGTTTCAGCAAAACGTCCAGGTGGCGCAGAAGAGTAGTGGCATCCTCGCCGACCTTGGTCTCGCGCCGAATGGCTACCACCTGTTGACCGTGCACCGCGCCGAGAACGTGGACCAGCCGGATCTCCTCGAGGCGATCCTGCGTGGGGTCGCAGACTCCGGGCGTCGCGTCATCTTCCCCGTGCACCCGCGCACGCGGGCAGTCCTGAAGTCCACGGCGCTGACGGTGCCAGGCAACGTGACGCTGATCGACCCGGTCGGCTATCTGGAGATCCTTGTGCTCGAGGAGAACGCAGAGGCGATCGTCACCGACTCAGGCGGTGTGCAGAAGGAGGCCTACTTCGCCGGCCGGCCGTGCATCACTCTGCGCACCACGACCGAGTGGACTGAGACCGTCGAAGCGGGCTGGAACGTGCTGGTGGGCACGGACTCGGCCGTCATCGCACGCGCGATGCGGGAATTCCGGCCCGAAGGGCCACGGCCGAAGTTGTTCGGCGACGGGCATGCGGCCGAGCGCGTGGTGGAGGCGCTGTCGACCGCGAAATCATCGAACCCATAACATGAGACCGATTTGGAAACCCTGAAGACGATTCCGATCGCATCACCCCAGATCGGCGACGAGGAACGCAACGCGGTGCTCGAGGTACTGTCCAGCGGCCAGCTCGCGCAGGGGCCCGTCGTGGAGGCGTTCGAGCGCGAATTTGCCGCGTGGTGCGGCGTCAAGCACGCGGTGGCAGTCAACTCTGGCACTGCTGCGCTCCACCTGCTCATGCTCGCCCATGGTGTCAAGGAAGGCGACGAGGTCATCACCAGCCCGTTCACATTCGTGGCTTCGGCCAACGCCGCGTTGTTCGTCGGAGCGCGGCCGGTGTTCGTCGACATCGAGCCGCAAACCTACTGCCTCGACCCTTCGCTCGTCGAGGCGGCGATCACGCCGAGGACGAAAGCGATCATGCCCATCGACCTCTACGGCCATCCCGCCGCCATCGACGAGCTGCGCGAGATAGCCGCCCGGCATGGCGTAGTTTTGATTGAAGACGCGTGCCAGGCCCATGGCGCGGCAATCGGTGGCAGAAGGACCGGGGCGCTGGGCGCCAGTGCGTCGTTCTCCTTCTACCCGACCAAGAACATGACCACCGCCGAAGGCGGCATGGTCACAACCGAGGACGACGACATCGCGGAAAAGGTGACGATGCTGCGGCAGCACGGCGCGTCGCATCGGTATCACCACGACCTGCTCGGCTACAACTTTCGTCTCACCGACATCGCGGCCGCAATCGGCCGCGCGCAGCTGGCCAAGCTCGATCGGTTCAATGAAAAGCGGCGGCGCAACGCGTCGGTGCTGGACGAGGGGCTGGCCGGCATCAGTGGGGTCACCACGCCGCGAGAGCGCCGTGGATACCGGCACGTGTACCACCAGTACACGATCCGCATCGAACACGACCGCGGCGGTTTTCAAGAGCGGCTTCGCGAACACGGCATCGGCACCGCCATCCACTACCAGGTTCCGGTGCACCGCCAGCCCCTATACCAGGGGCTGGGCTATCGCGACAGCCTTCCGCTCTCCGAAGCTGCCGCGGCCCAGGTGCTGTCGCTGCCGGTCCATCCAGGGCTTACCGACGAGGATCTCGACCGCATCGTCGAAGCGGTGCGAAAGGTCGCGACGACAGGGTGACCCGCGTCGCGCTCATCGGTCTCGGGGCGATGGGCCGCAATCACCTGCGTGTTCTGAGCGAGCTGGATGGCGTCGAGCTCGCTGCCGTTTGCGACCAGGATCGGAACACCGTCGAGGTGGCGAGCCGCACGCACTCGGTGCCCGGGTACAGCTCCCTGGATCAGATGCTCGAGCGTGAGCGCCTTGACGCGGCCGTGATCGCGGTGCCGACGCGCTTTCACGAGCAGGCCGGCCTCGCGGCCCTGGAACACGGCCTCCACGTCCTGATCGAAAAACCGATTGCCTCATCGCTGGAGGAGGGCCGCAAGCTCGTGGAGGCGGCCGCGGGGGCCAAAAAGCTGCTGGCGGTGGGCCATATCGAAAGATTCAACCCGGCGGTCAAGGAGCTGCAGCGGCGGCTGGCGGCTGGCGAGATCGGGAGAATCTTTCAGATCCAGGCGCGCCGCCTCGGACCGTTTCCCGCCCGCATCCGCGACGTCGGCGTTGTCGTTGACCTTGCCACCCACGACCTCGATGTGATGCATCACCTCGCCGCCTCGTCGGTGCATCGGCTTTACGCGGAGACCGAGCAGCGCATCCACACCGACCATGAGGACATCCTCAATGCACTCCTGAAATTTGAAAGCGGGGTGTTGGGCGTGCTCCAGGTCAACTGGCTGACCCCGACGAAGATCCGGGAGCTCAGCGTGCTCGGTGAGCGCGGGATGTTCGTTTGCAACTACCTGACGCAGGACCTCGCGCAGTTCAAGAACGCGGAGATGACCGAACCCGCAAAAGCGGTCACCGAGGGCGAGGCGGTCACGTTCCCGATCACGCCGAGCGAGCCGCTGAGGCTGGAGCTTCAGTCCTTCGTCGAGGCGGTGCGAGGAGAGCATCCGCTGGAGGTCGACGGGGATGCCGGCCTTCGCGCGCTGCACTTGGCGCTGGCGTGCGTCGCCTCGGCCTCAGAGGGACGCGCGATCGGCAAAGAGGAGCTGGAGAAGCTATGGACCGGCGGGTCGCTCGCCGCGCGCCAGGACGGCCCTCGCCGCCACGACCGATAGGGCGGCGACCAGCCAGCGCTCGAGGGCGTGTCAGGCTTTGGGCTCGTCAGAATACCCGCGACGCAGCACCTTGAGGTAGCTCTCCAGACCGTGGCGCCGAGCTACCCACGCGCGCCCAGCATTGCTCAGGCGCCGGAGCTCATCGGAGTCGTTCTGCAATCGCTCGACGGCCGCCACCAACTCGTCGGCACTCTTGACGTCCACCACGGGCGGCGGATCATCGGCGTACAGAGTTTGGTCCAGGCGCATGAACACGATGCGACCCCGCGCCATGGCTTCCAGCTCGGACAGCGAGAGAATGCCGAGCTTCATCTGCCCGATCACCGCATCGAACCCATCGATAAGAGAGGCGACCTGCTGGTGCGGCACGCGATCGATGAATTTGACCAACCGGCCGAACTTTTCGTGCAGCCGGCCCGACATCGGTCCCCATGAGATGGCGGTGAGGTCAACCGATTTCGCAAGGCGAGGCGCCGCCTCGAAGATCTCTTCCGGTCCTTTCACCGGATAGAGCCTGGTAAAGATCAGCACCTTGCGCACCTTCGTTGGGGTCTGGACGTTTTCGAAGAACTCAGGCTCGAGCGGGTTGGGGAGCAGGTAGGACTTGGAGCGAAATTCGGTCAGGTACTGCGCCAGGTCGGGAGTGACGTAGAAGATCGCGCGCGCGTGCCTCATCGCCCGGCGGCTCGCCCATCGCAACAAGGGGTTGGACATGTTGGTGTGCAGGTCGTGACCGTGAGCGTGGATGAAATAGGGCTTGCCGACCAGCTGGCCGACGAAGCCCTGCGAGACGAAATGGATGTGCACCAGGTCGTAGTTCGCGCGGCGGATTCGCCAGATGATCGGCACGTACCGCGCCACGCGGACCGGAAGGATGAGGAACTTGGCATAAAGCGGCCATGAGGCGCCGGGCTTGGGAAGGTCGATGAAGTCGGCCGAGTAGCCGGCCGCGTTCAAGATCTTTGCCTGAAGGCTGCCCACACCGGCAACGTCGTTGACGATCGCAATCCGCTTCCCCTGAAGCGGGTCCGACAGCGAGCTCTCCGACATGGCCTTGTCTTTCACCTCCCCGCCATGCGGGGAGGTCGGCGCGTAAGCGCCGGGTGGGGCGACTCGGTCTTGTTCCTATCCAGACTCATCAGAGGCTCAGACCAGCGAACGACGGCCACTGCCTGGACGGCGGCGAGCGCGAGCAGCACCACTTCGCTCAGGACGGTCGAAGAAGCGAGGCGCGGGAGAAACCCCATCACGGCCAGGTCGACCGCGATAAGCGCTAAGGCCGCGATCATCCTTGCTCGATTCCTCAAAGCGAACCTCAGGATCAGGAACAGAGTGCCAAACACGATGGCCGTGCTGATTGGGTTGATCGTCATGCGCAGACGCTCGAACTCGCCGTACGTGCCGGCGGCGGTGGTCAACCAACCGTAGAGCACGATCAATCCCAGGACTCCGAGCATATGCGCTCGGTGATTGATCCCCGGCACCAAGACCCCGGCGATCATCCAGGCCAGGGCGAGCGCTGGAAGGATCAGGAAACTTCGATATCGAATCTCGCCGACCGCAAGGAGGGTTTGCAGCCAGCGGCCGAATGGCGCGTCGTCGTGGATGCGCAGGAACTGGGTGTCGTGCTCGCCGAGAGATGTGATGGCGCTCGCGAGCACATCCTGCGTGAACTCGACCGGGTGATGTTCGATGGTCGCCCTCGCAACTTCGCCGGCCAGCGCAGAGTTGCGGTCGTTGAAGGGCGGCACGAGCACGAGCTCCCAGACACTCGGGTAGGACTGGATCATGGGAACGTATTGCGAGTAAGGCGGAGGAGCCTCGGGGACCATGCCATAGACCATGACCTTGCCCAGCAGGGCATCGTTGCTGAACGACGAAAGGCCAAAGTAATCGTTGGTGATCAGGTTGCCGGTGCAGTAAGCGCCGAGAGCCACGAACACGACTGCGACGCTGCCGACGCCATGGGTAACGAGCTTCTTGTTCAGCAGCTGCCGGCGCCGCGCGATCAGGAACAGGTATGGCACGAGGAGCAACATCAGCAAGATCCACTCCGGCCGCGTTAGATCGAGAGCGATCAACAGACCAGTCGCGATCCAGAGATAGAGCGGCCGAAAGTCGACCATGAACCGCAAAATCGCTGCGACCACCGCGAGCGTCAGGATCACCGCCAGCGTCTCGCTCATCACGACCCGGACGTATCCCGCCATCAACAGGTCTGTGGCGATCACGAGCGCAACCACGAAAGCCATCCACCGATGACCCAGAGCCGAACGCGCAATGAAGTACGTCACCACAACAGCGGCGAGGATCAGCAGCGCTTGCGTGACGATGAGCCCGACTTCTCTCCCGCCCGGCAGCCAGGACGAAACCGCGATCAGGACTGGATAACCGGGCATGCGGCTGCTGCTGATGAAGGATTTCGGAAGGTCATTCGCGACGAACTCATAAGTCGGCGAGTCACCAAACCGGTCGAGGTGGGGGCTGTTCGCGACGTAGGCGGCCAGCACCGCGCCGGACACGGCGAGCAGCACCGCGACGGATAACAGCGGAGAGCGGACGCTGAGGGACCGAGTCATGAATTGACGGCTCAATCTGCCGCGAGAGCTTGACAGAAAACACCGTTTTTAAGGCTTGCACGCCTACCGGGCGAGCCGGATGACTCCGTGACCTGGACGCAACTGGAAAGGGGCTTTGCTGCAAGATCCTAGGGCCCCTTCTCGTTGTAGCTACCGTGTCAATCCCCAGCCGCGTCTTCGGTGCGCTCTCAAGTCTCTGGAGGTCGCCGGCCAAACGCCGGTTCGCGCTACCGCTGATCGGCACGCTTGCTATCGGGTTCCTGGCCGGCCTGCCCGCCGCTGCGCTTCCGGTCCATGTTTCGAGCGTCCCGGTGGCCAGTGGGGGTTGGTTGAACCGGCTGAACCAGTGGCGGGCGAGCACCGGCCTCCCAAGCCTGACCGAGAACACGCTGTGGAGCCAGGGCGACTACAACCACGCGCTTTACATGGTCAAGAACAACCTGGTCACCCACTACGAGACGCCCGGCGTTCCCTACTACACGACCGCGGGCGACATCGCAGCTCAAAACGGCAACATCGAGGTGAGCTCGACCACCAGCGCCACCGACGAGCACGCGATCGAGTGGTGGATGGCAGCGCCGTTCCACGCGATGAACATGATGGACCCGCGGCTGGCGCAGACGGGTTTCGGCTCGTACCGCGACTCGACGACCAGCCCCTGGCAGGCAGGTTTCACTCTTGACACCATCCGCGGGAACTCTTTCAGCGGTGGGCAGTACCCCGTCTACTTCCCCGGGAACGGCACCACCGAGCCGCTGACGAGCTATGGCGGAGGTGAGTTCCCCGACCCTCTCTCAATCTGCTCCGGGTACAGCGCACCGACCGGTCTACCGGTCTTCATCCAGGTCGGTGGCAACATCAACACCACCGTCGGCCCCGTTCACACCTTCACGGGAAACGGCGTGCCGCTGAATCACTGCGTCTTCGACTCGACCGCCACCTCGGTGCACAGCTACCTCTACACGCGGGGCGGCGTCATCCTCGTCCCGCAGCGGCCTCTTCAGGCAGGTGTCAAGTACGTCGTCGCCCTTACGGTCAACGGGGTGCCGTACACGTGGTCATTCAAAGTCGGCGCGTTCTTCGGTGTAACAGGTGTGTCTCCCACCACCGGCGCGGCGCTGGGCGGGACCACCGTCACGATCAGCGGATCGGGTTTCAGCAACGGCACAACCAGCGTGATGTTCGGCACCACGCCAGGTGCAAGCTTCAGCGTGTTGAACGACACGACGATCACGGCTGTCACTCCCGCGCACGCCGTCGGCACAGTGGATGTGACCGTGACGAATGCCCAGGGCACCACCCTCGTTTCACCACTCGACCAGTTCACCTTCGCGTGCGCCACTGCCTCCCTTGCTCCGGCGTCCGGCACGTTCCCCGCCGGCAGCGTGATCAACTTCACAGCCAGTTCGACGGGTTGTGCCGCCCCGCAGTACGAGTTCTGGGTCGAGGACCCGAGCGGGACATGGACGCTGATGCAAGGCTTCGGAGGCCCAACGTTCAGCTGGAGCACCGGCGGACTTGCGACTGGAACTTACGTCGTTCACGCATGGGTGAACGCGCAGGGTACCGGGCATGACGCCATCGGCGAGGCCATCATCACCCTCACCGGCTGCACGTCGGCCGCGGTCAACCCACCGACCGCAACCCAGCCCGCCGGTTCGATCGTCGCCATGACGGCCAGATCGAGCGGCTGCGCCAACCCCCGATATGAGTTCTGGGTCCAGTATCCGAACGGAACCTGGAACCTGAAACAGGGTTTCGGCGGGCCCACGTTCAACTGGAGTACGACCGGACTTGCGCCGGGGACGTATACCGTCCACGCCTGGGTCAATACCAGCGGTACTGGCCACGATGCCATCGGCGAGGCCATCGTCACCCTCACGGGCTGTACGTCCGCCTCGGTCAACCCACCGGCGGCAACCCAGCCGGCGGGGACAACCATCAGGCTGACTGCGAGCTCGGGCGGCTGCCCGATGCCGGTCTACGAGTTCTTCGTTCAGTACCCGGATGGGACCTGGTATCTGAAGCAAGGCTGGGGCGGGCCGGGGTTCAACTGGGATACCACCGGCCTTGCGCCAGGGACTTACACAGTCCACGCCTGGGTCAGCGCCGCCGGGGCAGGCCATGACGCCATCGCCGAGGCCATCATCACCCTCACGGGCTGTACGTCGGCCGCGGTCAACCCACCGACAGCAACCCAGCCGGCGGGGACAAATATCAGCATGACCGCGAGCTCGGGCGGGTGCCCGGCGCCGGTCTACGAGTTCTTCGTCCAGTCCCCGGACGGGACCTGGAACCTCAAGCAAGGCTTCGGCGGGCCGAGCTTCAGCTGGGACACGACTGGGCTGGCGCCAGGGACGTACACAGTCCACGCTTGGGTCAGCGCGGCCGGCGCGGGCCATGACGCCATCGGCGAAGCCATCATCACCCTCACGGGCTGTACTTCAGCCGCCGTCAACCCACCGACAGCAACCCAGCCCGCGGGGACCACGGTCAGCTTGATGGCGAGCTCGGGCGGCTGCCTCAACCCGGTTTACGAGTTCTGGGTCCAGTATCCCGACAGCTCGTGGCACCTGGTACGAGGCTTTGGCGTCGCGAGCGCCATTTGGGATACCAGCGGTCTGCGGCCGGGGATCTACACGATCCACGCATGGGCCAATCAACAGGGCGCAGCCCCGACACTGGAGGTCTACGGCTCGAGCGCGGTGACACTGACGGGCTGCACATCCGCAGCCCTCACGCCGGCCTCGGGTTCGGTCGCGACGGGCTCCGCGGTCAGCTTCGTCGCGATTTCGACGGGATGTCCGAGCCCTGTCTACGAGTTCTGGCTCCAGTACCCGGATGGGACGTGGCACCTGATGCGGGGCTTTGGGGCGGGCACGTGGCAATGGACCACCCTGGGTTTAGCCAGCGGCAGCTATGTAATCCATGTCTGGGCCAACAACCTTGGCGGCGACACCGCCACGTACGAGACCATCGGCGAAGCTTTGTTCACGCTCACATGACCGGCCGTCCGTCATCGACGCCATGCCGGCGTCAGCTCAATGTAATACTCGCCGAGCCGATCGTTTCGTAGGTGCTGAGGTCGGCCCCCTGCTGGTTGGCCCAAACGTGGATGGTGTAGGTGCCCTTGGCCCAGCCGGTGGTGTTCCAGGTCCAGGTGGTGGTCGGACTG
>Ga0070708_100001441_pt1 | contig 18141 bp, 17 predicted proteins | sample KBSK5503metaG_FD_65469 | JGI IMG/M metagenome (GOLD analysis project Ga0070708, IMG submission 65469) | Corn, switchgrass and miscanthus rhizosphere microbial communities from Kellogg Biological Station, Michigan, USA - KBS K5-50-3 metaG | ecosystem: Host-associated > Plants > Roots >... | reverse complement strand
TTGTCGCGGTAACCGTAGCCCCATCCGCTGTCGGCGAACCACACCAGGCGCAGCGGATCGTTCACCCTGAAGATGTACTCCGTGTTGAACACCATCTGCTTGTAGCCGCCGGCGATCTGCTGCACTCCACCGAACGTTTCGGTCGGGCCGAGAGTGCCGTATTCAAATCCGCGCACCGAGTATTCGCCGCCGACGAAGAAGCGCTGACCCTTCGGCACACAGAGCTTCTGATTCTTTGCCACCGCGTCGTCCAGCGTGTTCGCACATCCGGTGGCCAGAGGGAGGATGTACCCGAGGTCCGAGTTGAAGCTCAGGGAGCTGCGGCGCGACAGCTTTATGAACCTTGTGATGCCGAGTGTCGGCCGGAAGGCGTGAATGGTTCCACCCAGCGGACCGCCGGAATAGGCGCCGCCGAGACTGAGGCGGAAGCCGCGCGTGGTGTCGAACGGATTGTCGCGCGAGTCGTAGGAGTATGCCGGTCCGATCGAAGACTGGGTGAACGTGAAATCGGAGATGTCGGGCAGCGGTACGTTGCCGTTGACATCGGGCAGCGTGTTCGATTCGTAGTGACTGCGCACGTGCTCCAGGCCGTACACCATGGAGATGCTGTCGAAGCGGTGCAGGCGATAGCCATAGGCCAATGAGCCACCGCGGCTGCGCTCGTCGTATCCGAACGACAGCGGGTAGTTCGTCGTGCGGTTGAAGATCGAGATGCCCAGGCTGTTCGGCGTATCCATGAACCACGGATCGGCGTACGACAGGGAGAAGAAGTTCTGCCGGTTTCCGCGCTGGAAACTGAGACCGAGGTTCTCCCCCTCTCCCATGAAATTGCGCGTGGAAAACTGAGTCTGCAGGAAGAACCCGCTCCCTTCGGAGTAACCACCGCCGAACTGGATGTCGTTCTTCCCTTCTTCGTTGCCCTTGATCGTGACGTCTACGGTCTTCTTTTCCTGATTGACCTTGAGGTCGGGATTGTCGGTGACCTTGAAGTAACCGAGCTGGCCGAGCTTGTAGATGCTCTGCTTGAAGGTCTCCATATCCATGATGTTTCCCTCTTCGAGGAAAATCTCACGGCGGAGCACCTTGTCCTTGGTGGTGGTGTTTCCCTGGAACTCCAGTCTGCCTAGTCGGAACTGATCGCCCTCGAAGACCTGGATGTTCACGTCGACAACGTTGTTCTCCTTCTCCACATACTCCGGATTGACATAGGAGTAGATGTAGCCGCGAGCGCGGTACGCGTCGCCGAACGCGTCGATGCGATTCTGGATCGGCTTGCGCCGGATGATGTCGCCCTTCTTCAGCGGCCAGTTGCCGATGATCTGTTCCTTGGTGAAGACGGTGTTGCCGGAGACCGACACCTCGCCGAACCTGTGCACCGTTCCTTCTTTGACCGGGATCGTGATCTTCACCCGGGGCTTGCGGCCTGTGCGCACCGTGGCGATGACCGGGTCGCCAAAGGAAACGTTCTGGTATCCGTAGTCCTGGTAGTAGTTCTTGACGTTTTCCAGGTCCTCGTCGAGCTTCGAAGGGATGTAGAGATTCTTCTTGCGGATCCAGGAGATGATGCCGTTCGGCTTCACCTCTTTCATCTGTGCGCGCAGGCGGCGGTCGGAGAAACGCGTGTTGCCTGTGAAGTTGATCGATGAAACCGTGGCTTTGATGCCCTCATTGATATTGAAGACGATCTTCTTCTCGCCCGGCTCCGTCAGATCCTCGGTGGTGCTGTCGACGGTCACGCCCTCGAATCCATTTTCGGCGTAGGCGCGTTTGATGGCCTCAGCCGCGCGGCGCACCAGCGTCTGTTCGATGGTGTTGCCGACGTGGAGATCGATTTTCTCCTTCTCCAGCGCCTCATTGACCTTTGCCGTGTTCAACTCTTTGTTGCCGCGGAACTCCACGGAGCCGATGCGCGGTCGTTCCTTCACGACCGCCCGCACGACGACTCCGCCGCTGTCGCCACGATCAGCCTCGATGCGGATGTCATCGAAGAGGCCGGTCTGCCACAGATTGAGAAAGTTCTTTCGGATCAGATCGGGGTTGTACGACTCCCCCGGAACGATGCCCAGGTAGACGCGGATCGTGTCGCTTGCAACAGATGTGTTACCAACCGCTTCGAATCGTTCGATGCGCTGCCCGGAGAGGGCCGCGGAGGGCGTCGTGGACGGCAGGGCAGGTGCCGGAGTAGGCGCTGTGGTGATGCGGCCCGGTTCCGGCCGCTCGATGATGGTGCCCGGCTTTGGTTTCGGCGGCGGCTGATCGGTGGGCGCCTGCGCCCCGGCTGTGCTGGCGAGAAGCGCGGCCAATGCGATCGCTGCAAGTCGAGTCATAGAAGAAAGGCGAACCAGAGCAACGCTGCGTGATTGAGACGGGTAAACAATGGATGAGGTCACGCCGCGAGCCCACAACACCTCTCCAGCGCGGCGCATTCTAGCTCGCGTAGGTCGCGCGGCCGCCGCCGAAGGACCAATTCTCCTTGCTCACTTCCACCAGCGAAATCAGGACATCATCCGGCCGGACGTCGGCCGCCCTGCCCAGACGGGAGACGATTTCGGCATAAAGGCTCTTCTTGATCTCGACTGTCCGGCCGATGTTCAGCGTGATCTCCACGATGATCAGGTCACGCGACCGACTCACTCCGCCATAGCTCGGATGGGCGATGAGCCGATCGTCCTCGAGCTGTTGAATGATCTGAAACCGATCGTCCGCCGGGACATTGGCGCTGGCTACAAGCGCGTCATGCACTGCGTCGGCGACGCTGCGGACGAACTCCGGCGACTTTCCCTTGCGTAGGTAGAGCTTGACGAGAGGCATGGGCGCGCATTCTAGCCCTTGGAGTGCGGCGGCTTGCCGCCGCCTTGGCTCGCCCCTCATCCGCCGCTCCGCGGCACCTTCTCCCCGCAAGTGAGGAGAATGCACTGGAGACCCCTCTCCCCATTGACCAGCCTGCCAAACCGGTGCATATTATTCGGAGCACCAAAGGGTCCGGTGCACTGACAGAAATGGAAACTGTGTCGACGCACTCCTCGCGTGAGGCCGCGCAGACTCATCCCGATCGCATCGACGCCTTGATCGAGGCGGACGCTCTGGAGCTGTGCGGAAACGTGGAGGCGGCCGCCCGGCTGCGGAAGCGGTCGATCGCCGGGGCCTCAGAGGTCGATCTCAACTGCTACGCCTACACGCTGCTGTGGCGGAATCGGATCGACCGAGCCATCACCTTTCTGGAGGAGAACGCAAAGGCATATCCCGACTCGTGGAACGCGTACGACAGTCTGGCCGAGGCGCACGTGCAGAATGGCGACCTGGCGCGGGCGTTGGTGAACTACACGCTGGCGGCGCGCCTCGCTCCGGATGGCGAGCAGTACGCCCGGATCATGCGCCGAGTCGAGGAGCTGCAGGCGAAGTTTGCGCAGGTCGCCGGCGGGCTAAAGCCACCCCCGCTCTAGTTCGGAATCAGATCAACATCCTTGGGGACAGCGATGAGCGCGATCTCTTCGCCGTTCATGGTGAAGTCGATCCGCTCCGGCACGCTGTCCTTGTGCCGGATCATGTACTCCGACAGCTCGTCCTCGATGTGGCGCTGGATGGCCCGGCGCAGCGGTCGCGCACCGGAATTCGATTCCTCTTCCGCTTTCTTCAGCAGCCAGTCGATTACCGTGTCATCGACCGCGATCTGCACGTTGCGATGGATGAGGGCCAGGTTGACGTCGTCGATCAGCAGCCGGCAGATCTGGCGCAGCTCGGGTTGCGAGAGCGGATTGAAGATGATGATGTCGTCGATGCGATTGATGAACTCCGGCGAGAACTCCCGCTTCAACTCCTGATGGATCATCTGCTCGGCGCTCTTCTGCTCGCCTTCCAGAGTCTTCTCCCGGAATCCCATCTGACCTTTGGTAGCCAGGAACCGCGTGCCGAGGTTCGAGGTCATGATGATGAGCGTGTTGCGGAAGTCGACCTGATTTCCGAGCGAGTCGGTGAGGATGCCGTCTTCCAGAATCTGCAGCAGGATGTTGGCGATGTCGGGATGAGCCTTCTCGATCTCGTCGAGCAGCACGACGGAATATGGATTTCGCCGAACGCGCTCGGTGAGCTGCCCGCCTTCCTCATGACCGACATATCCCGGCGGTGAGCCGATCAGCTTGGACACCGCGTGCTTCTCCATGTACTCCGACATGTCGAAGCGGATGAGGTGCTTCATCGAACCGAAGAGGAACTCCGCGAGGCGACGCGCCACTTCGGTCTTGCCGACGCCGGACGAGCCAAGAAAGATGAACGAGCCCATGGGCCGATTCGGGGAGGCGACGCCAAGGCGGGAGCGGCGAATGGCGCGCGAGATGGCGCGAATCGCTTTGTCCTGACCGACGATCCGTCGCATCAGGCTCTCTTCCATGTTGATGAGCTTCGCCGCTTCGTCGGCTTCGATGGAGGTGACCGGAATGTCGGTCCAGGAGCTGATGATCTCCTCCACGTCCTTCTTGGTCACTTCCATCAGCTCTTCGCCGATGTTCTCGCGCTCCTGCTTGAAGCGCTCCACTTCTTCCTTCAGCTCGATCTCGCGCTCCCGGAGGAAGACGGCTTTCTCGAAGTCCTTGTCGGAGATCGCCTTCTTCATCTCCTTGACGATGGAGCGGATCTCCGACTCGAGTCGCCGCAGGTTCTGCGTATCAGCCACGCGGCGCAGCTTCACCTTGGCGCCGGCCTCGTCGAGGATGTCGATCGCTTTGTCCGGGAAGAATCGATCGGTGATGTAGCGGTTTGATTGATACACAGCGGATCGAATCGCGTGGTCGGAGTACTTCACCTTGTGGAAGGCCTCGTAGCGCTCCTTGACGCCTTCCAGGATCTGCAGCGTCTCGTCTTCCGTGGGCGGGTTGACGGTGATGGCTTGGAAGCGGCGGAGCAGCGAGCGATCCTTCTCGATGTAGCGGCGATATTCGCGGATGGTCGTCGCGCCGATGCAGGAAATCTCGCCGCGCGACAGGGCCGGCTTGAGGATGTTGGCCGCATCGAGCGAGCCTTCGGCCGATCCGGCGCCGATCAGCGAGTGGATCTCATCGATGAAGATGATGATGTCGGGATTCTCTTTCAGCTCCTTGATGATCCCTTTGAGGCGCTCTTCGAACTGCCCGCGGTACTTGGTGCCGGCCACGATGAGCGAGAGGTCGAGCGAGAGGATGCGCTTGTTGGCGATGAACAGCGGCACGTTGCCGTCGACGATCCGCTGCGCCAGCCCTTCGACGATTGCGGTCTTGCCGACGCCAGGCTCGCCGAGAAGGATCGGATTGTTCTTCGTGCGGCGAGAGAGGATCTGGATGATGCGCTCCACTTCCTTCTCCCGTCCGATCAGCGGATCGAACTGTGCCTGGTGCGCCATCTGGGTCAGATCGCGCGCGTACTCGGCCAGGAAGGGAAGCTCTTTCTTCTGCTTGTCCGCCTCGCGCTCTTTGAGAATGGAGATCGTCTCCTCGCGCACTCCGTAGACATTGAGACCTTTGGAGGTGAGGATTCGCGCGGCGGTCGACGACTCCACGCGCAGAATCCCGATCAGCAGATGCTCGGTGCCCACATACTGATGGAGCATCGATTCTGCTTCGTGGGCGGCGTAGGCCAGGATCTTCTTCGACTCTTCGGACAGCGGAAGCTCGGCGGAGGAGGAGATGCGGTCGACAAAGAGGCGATCGCCTTCCACTTCGCGGCGGATCTGCTCAGGCTTGACGTTGAAGCGGGAGAAGATCTCCTTGATGATCTCTTCCCCTTCGCGAAGGACGCCCAGGAGGATGTGTTCGGACTCGATGACCCGTGAGCCCAGCTTGGACGCTTCGTAGCGGGCGAAGAAGAGTGCGCGGCGGGCCTTCTCGTTGTATTTCTCGAACATGATCCATTTTATCGCTGCTTCTTCATCTCGAATACTCTGTCGCAGCGGGAAGCCAGATCTGGATTATGAGTAACTATAACCGAGGTCAGTCCTCGCTTCGAATGACATTCACGCATTAGATCGAACACACGCGCGCTGGCCTGGAGATCCAAATTTCCGGTTGGCTCGTCGGCGAGAAACAGCTTCGGGTCCGTCAGCAACGCGCGGGCGATGGCTACACGCTGTTGCTCTCCGCCCGACAACTGATTCGGAAAGTGCCGACCTCTCGCTTCCAATCCGAGCTCGGCCAGCAGCTCAGCGGCCTTCTTCAACGCTCCCCCCCGGCTGATTCTTCCGATCCAGCCCGGCATCGCCACGTTCTCTGCCGCCGTAAACTCCGGAAGCAGATGGTGAAACTGAAAAACAAAACCGACGTGGCGATTGCGAAAACGCGCCAGGTCGTCGGTGGACATCGTAGTCACTTCCCGATCGTCCACACGAATGGTGCCTGAGTCGGGGCGATCGAGTCCACCGATCAGATGAAGAAGCGTCGACTTGCCGATTCCTGAAGGCCCGACCACCGCGAGCATCTCGCCCCGCTCAACGTCCAGATTCAGATTCTCGAATACCTGAACGGGAACTTCGGCATTGCGGTAGGTTTTCGACAGATCGCGCGCCTGGAGGAAGGGCATGCGCGGCGAAGAATACAGCGAGCGGCGAGCGGCGAGCAGCGAGCGGGTGGCTCGTCTGGTCAGCCGCGCAATTGATTCATGCGCTTCTTCAGCGCAGCGACGGAACGCTCGTCGAGCGCGACGTGCGTCGCGCGATCGCTCTCCACGATCCCTACGGCCACTGGGAAATCGAATCGACGCGGCCCGGCGCTGGCCGGATTGAAATAGCGGACGCCGTCGACCATCTCGTTGTGCGGAAGGTGGCTGTGACCAAAGATGACGACGTCAGCGGGCTCTTTCGAAAGCGAGGCGCGAATCGCTGTCCGCGGTTCTCCGGGGCGTGGAAGGATGTGGGTCAGTAGAATCCGCAGCCCGCCGATCGTGAGCCGAACGATCTCCAGGCCGTCCGCGTCGTCGTTGTTCCCGCGAACGAAGCTGACCGGCGCGATCTCCTGCAGCGCAGCGACGACGTGTTGTCCGCCGATGTCCCCGGCATGGAGGATGGCATCGACGCCGCGGAGAGCTGCGAGCGCTTCCGGGCGAATCAATCCGTGAGTGTCGGAGATGATGCCAATTCGATGCGAGCGGCGAGCGGCGAGCAGCGAGCGGGAGGTGGCCCGCTCGCCGCTCGCTGCCCGCTGCTCGCTCATGCCCAGATCGACGCTTTCTTCGCCCAGGTTGTGTCGGAATAGCGCTGCTTGAACGCCTGGGCTGTCGCCTTGAGCGCGCTGCCGTCATTGCTCGCCTTGTAGCGCGACACGCCCGCCCAATACATCGCTTCCGCCGCCGCCTCGGGGTTCGGCTCTCGTTCCACCACATCGTGGAACATCCGCTCGGCGTCGGCGAAATTGTTGCTGGCGAACTGTACGTGCCCCAATCCGAGCTGCAGGGCGGCCAGAAAATCGTCGGCCGGGAGAAAACCTTCGATGCGATGCCGCTCCTTGCCGCCGGAATCGAGGAGGAGGATGGTGGGCGTCCACTGCACGCCGAAGCGTTCCATGGCCTCCGGATGCTTCTTTATGTGCAGGCGGACGGGAACGAAATTCTTGCTGACGAACGCATCGGTTCGCGGTTCGGGGTACACCTCGGCTTCCAGCCGAGCGCAACCCCCTCACATCGGCGCTGCGGTGAAGTCCAGCAGCAGCGGCTTGCGCGACTTCTTCGCCTGCGCCAGCGCCTGATCAACGTCTTCGGTCCAGGAAATCGACATGGTGGGACCTCCTCGATAGCGGCAGTTTATCCCGAGCGCAGCAAGGGATCTCCGCTAGCACAGCGGCAAACACACCATGCGGCGAGCAGCGAGCGGGAGGTGGCCCGCTCGCCGTTCGCTGCTCGCCGCATGCCTCAGCCGTGCGTCTTCTGGGCAATGCCCACCTCGAAGGAGATGCGGATCATGCGCCTCGTTTCCGGATCGGCCACCTCGTACGTCTTGCAGAACTCGTCGACCTCCGCGTCGTCTCCCGGATCGATCATGGTGAAGCCTTCGCGCGGCTGCTTCGGATCATCGACGCGCTTCTTCGTCCACTTTCCGGCGGCGAGAACGCATTGAACATAGGTAACCGGAAGAATCTCGGCGGAAGCTTCGATCTCTTCGATCTCGTCCTCTTCGTCGAAGTCACGAAGGAATGGCGCCGGCTCCGAGAGTGGCGGTGGAGGTGGAGGTGGCGGAGCAGCTTTCGGCAATGGAGCAGTTCTGGACGATGGCGCCGCTTTGGGTGGTTGTGGGGACTTCGATGGCGAAGACTTCGGCGATGGAGCGGGCTTCGTGGCCGCCGGTTTCGAAGAGGAGGCGGGATGTGGCGGCGCTGGAGGAGGGGCCAGATCGGGAGCGCCGAGCATTTGCACGAGGCTGCGCACGACTCGCTGCAGCGGCTCGGGGGAATCGTCCAGCGATGTTGCGAACTGCACCGCGGAGCTGTAGCCGGGTTTTCCGCCGATCGGCCGCATCTCCGTCCGCGCGACTTTGCCTTTCAGCTTGATCTTTTCGCCGCGCCACTGGAAATGCAGCGACGCGTTGGCGCCCATCGTCAATCGGCCGTAATGCTCGACCCGGCAATTGAGCAGACTGAGCTCCACGATCTGCACGGCGACGTCGCCGATCGTTCCCTCGATCGGCTGCTTCAGCTCGATCCGCTCGGCGAGGCGTTTCTGATCCTCAGCCACGTCGCACATTGTACGGGCGTTGCGGTAACCTCTCCTCCCATGCGCCGCCTCACCTTGCTAGCCATTCTTCTCGTCGCTCTGCCTTCGATTGCTGCCACCGACGATCCCGATGTTCGCGCCGCGCGCGCGGTCTTCGAAGCGAATCTCAACGCGATCCGCCAGAAGGATCGCGACAAGTACCTCTCGTACTACCTGCACAAGGAGACGCTGGCCCGCGGCGGTCCAGCGGGATTCGCCACCGGATACGACGACTTCGAAAAAGCGCGCGGACCATGGCCCGATTCGATCGAGGCCAGCGACATTCATCTCGTTCGCGTGCAACCGGGCGTGGTGTACGGGACCTATCGCTATCGAGTCCGCTACGGCGACGACGAGCACAGCGGGATCTCCGAGCGGCTGTTCGTCAACACGCCGGACGGCTGGAAGATCGCGGTCACCGGCGCCATCGATGCGCCCCCCGGCACGCCCGCCCCGCCGCGCGCTCTTGCCGGCGCGACGCTCATCGATGGCCGTGGCGGCGCTCCGATTCCGAATGCGAATGTCATCCTGCGCGATGGGAAGATCGATTGCGCCGGCACGGCGGCGCAGTGTCCCGTGCCGGAGGGAATCGACGTCACCGACGTGCGCGGCACGTGGATCGCTCCGGGACTCATCGATGCTCACGTGCACTTCTCGCAGACCGGGTGGGCGGACGGGCGACCGGACTCCATCGACGTGCGGCCGATGCATCCATATGAGCAGGTGGAAGCCGGTCTGAAGGCCAATCCCGATCGCTTCGGACGTTCGTATCTCTGCTCCGGCGTCACATCGGTCTTCGATGTGGGAGGCTATCCATGGACGCTGCGGCTCCACGATCGATTCGAGAGCGACACGCGGGTGCCGCACGTCGTTGCCGCCGGGCCGCTGCTCTCTACGCTCGATCACTGGCTGAATCTCGCCGCCGAGCGGCAGTTCATCGTGTTGAAAGACGAGGAGAGCGCGCGCAACGGTGTCCGCTACCTCGCTTCGCAAGGTTCCAAGGCGGTGAAGGTGTGGTTCATCGTCACGCCGCAACTGCCGGTGGAGGGATCGACGCCGGCCGTTGTCGCGGCAGGCGATGAGGCGCGCAAGCAGAAACTTCCGCTGATCGTTCACGCCACCGGGCTGGTAGAGGCGAAAGCGTCGCTCCGCGCCGGAGCGAATGTGCTGGTGCACAGCGTCGAAGATCTTCCCATCGATCAGGAGTTCATCGACCTGGCCCGGCAGAACGCCACGATCGTGATTCCCACGCTCACCGTCATCGACGGCTACATGCGCATGTGGCGAGGCGTGCTCGATCGAAAGGCGCCGGCTGTCGACGATCCGAATGGATGCGTCGATCGCACGACGTTGGCCAAGTTAGCCGAGACGGCAACGCTCGATCCGTCGCTCGTGCCCGCCGATCGGATGGCTGCGCGCCAGCAGCGGTCGGAGCGCTTCACGCGCGTGACGCGCGCAAACCTCAAGAGCCTCATCGCGGCGGGGATTCCGATCGCCACTGGTACTGATGCGGGCAATCCGCTCACGCTGCACGGTCCGGCGATCTACGCCGAGATGGAAGCGATGCAGGCGGCCGGCATGACGCCGATGCAGGTCATCGTGGCCTCCACGGCGACAGCGTCGCGGGCGATGGGCCTCGACAAGCAGGTGGGCACCATCGAGAAGGGGAAGGATGCAGACCTGGTCATCGTGGGAAGCGATCCGGCCGCCGACGTGGCGAACTTCCGGAAGATCCGGTACGTTGTTCGCTCTGGAGTGGTTCGCAGTATGAGCGACCTTCACGCATTAGCGCAGCCCCAGCCATGAGCGACGAACACGACAACGAGTCTCGCGAAGACTTCGAGTTTTTCAGCAACGAGTACGCGCAGGCGCTGCAGGCCTTCAAAGCCATCGAGGACCAATCGACCACTCTCATGCTCCTCGGCGTGGCCGACGATCTGCGCGGATTCGTCGATCAGTTCATCGACATGGCCTCGCGAACGCGACGGCTGGCCGACGAGAAGAATCAGCCGCACTTCGCGGAGTGGTTTGCTGAATTGATCGAAAAGGCCGAAGCGCTGCGCGGCGCAATCCCACAACGATGAAAACGCTCATCGGAGCTTTGATCATGACTACAGCCGCAGAAGCTGCCACCCTCGACCAGCGCATCGACGAAGCGTCCCGGAAGCTGGAATCGAAAGTGATCGAGTGCCGCCGCGACATCCATCAGCACCCGGAGCTCGGCAATCGCGAATTCCGAACCTCCAAGCTGGTGGCCGACCGCCTGCGGGCGCTGGGCATCGAGGTGCGCACGCCGATCGCTCACACCGGCGTGATTGGACTGCTGCGCGGTGGAAAGCCCGGCCGCGTTGTCGCATTGCGAGCAGACATGGATGCCCTGCCGGTGACCGAGCAGGTCGACGTGCCCTTCAAGTCGACGGCGCGCACTACGTACAACGGCCAGGAAGTCGGCGTGATGCACGCCTGTGGACACGACGCACACGTGGCCATCCTCCTCGGCGTGGCCGAAGTCCTTTCCGGAATTCGGCAGGAACTGCCGGGGACCGTGGTGTTTCTGTTTCAGCCGGCGGAAGAGGGCGCGCCGCAAGGAGAAGAAGGGGGCGCCGCTCTGATGGTGAAGGAAGGGGCACTCGACAACCCGAAGGTCGATGCCGTTTTCGGCCTGCACGTGACATCCCGATATCCGGTTGGAGAGATCGCCTATCGCCCCGGCGCCGAGCTGGCGGCGGTCGACTCATTCCGAATCAAAGTGCACGGCAAGCAGACGCACGGCGCCTATCCGTGGCTGGGCGTCGATCCGATCGTCGTGGCGGCGCAGATCGTTCTCGCTCTGCAGTTGATCCCCAGCAGGCAGCTCGATGTTTCCATCGCTCCGGCCGTCGTTACTGTCGGCGCAATCCACGGAGGAGTGCGCAACAACATCATTCCCGACGATGTGGAGATGCTCGGCACGATCCGCTCGCTCGATCCGAAGATGCGCGAGGAAATTCACGAGCGGATCAAGCGCACTGCGCAGGACATCGCGCAGAGCGCCGGCGCAACGGCGGACGTGCAGATCGAGACCGGCTACCCGATCACCTACAACGATCCGGCGCTCACCGAACGGATGGCGCCCACTCTCCGCCGTCTGACTTCCGACGTGAAGGTGGTCAATCCGACGCTGGGGGCCGAGGACTTCTCGTTCTATCAGCAGAAGGTGCCCGGACTCTTCTTCTGGCTCGGCACGCGCCCCGTGAATCAGACGGCCGAGCAGGCCGCGTCGAATCATTCGCCCCTCTTCTACGTCGATGAGAGCGGCCTCGAACTCGGCGTGCGCGCGCTGGCGCACGTCGCCGTGGACTACCTCAGAATGTGACGCGGCCCACATCCATAGCGACATAGCTCACTAAGTAATTCGGCGCTGGCTTCTACTCTGACAGTTGAACTGATCGGAGTGCCCCATGCAGCGCAAAGCCGTGCTCTCTCTCCTCGCATTTGTCGCATCATTCGCCTCAATATCAGCAACCAGTAATCGGCCGCCGGCGTTTGGCGATTCGCTTCCCGGGCTGACGCCGTCCCAGCGCGCGGCGTTCGTGGACGGGTTGGCAGAATTCACTCAGGTGGAAACAGTCGACGACGGCCTCGGTCCAGTGTTCAACGAGGCCTCCTGTGCTGCGTGTCACTCGGTTCCTGTGGTTGGTGGTGGAAGTGCGCGACTGGAAACGCGATTCGGCACTCTCACCGACAGGAAATTTGATCCGCTGACACAGTTCGGCGGTTCACTGATCCAGGATCATGCGATCGAAGGGTTTCAACCTGAGTCCGTGCCGACAGAAGCGACGATCGTTGCCCGGCGGCGTACGACGCCGCTGTTCGGGCTCGGCCTCGTCGATGCTGTTCCCGACGGCGATTTCTTTCTGATCGCCGCCCAGGAAGCGCAGCGCAATGACGGAACAGCCGGTCGGGTTCACATCGTGCTCGACCTCGCGCATGGCGGCACAGCGGTCGGCAAGTTCGGTTGGAAGGCGCAGGTACCAAACCTCAAGCAGTTCGCCGCTGACGCGTATCTCAATGAGATGGGTATCACCAACCCATTGTTCACGGCGGAAAACTGCCCGAGCGGAGACTGCCAGTACCTGGAAGACCACAATCCGGCTCCTGGGCTCAACGATGATGGTCAGGGTGTTAGCCAATTCACAGATTTCATGACCATGCTGGACGCGCCGCCTCGAGCGCTGGGCCGCGGAAGGGCGGAAGCCGGTGAGAAGGTGTTCAATGACATCGGCTGCTCGTCGTGCCACCTCCCGACGCTGAAGACCGGCCGGAGCGACATTCCCGCCCTTCGCAATCGGCCCTTTCATCCGTATTCCGATTTTCTACTGCACGACATGGGCTCGCTGGGAGACGGAATCGTGCAAGGCGACGCGAAGGGCGTGGAAATTCGTACTGCACCGTTGTGGGGTCTGCGCATGATCACGACCTTCCTGCACGATGGACGCGCGACGACGATCGAGCAGGCCATCCTGGCGCACGAAGGGCAGGGAGGGGCGGCGCGGCAGCGCTTCTCGGCGCTTGATGCAAAGAGGCGCGCAGACCTTTTGGAGTTCCTGAAGTCGCTGTGAGCGGCGGGCGGCGGCCTTCGGAGTGCGGCGGCTTGCCGCCGCCTTCAAAGGCGTTACTTCATCTGCCGGATCCGTCCCCAGTAGTCGGCACCCGATAGCCACTGCCCGCCGTCGATGACGAAGGCTTCGCCGGTGACAAACGCGGCGTAGTCCGAAAGCAAATACGCGGCGGCATTCGCCACCTCTTCCAACGTTGCGAAGCGGCGAAGCGGGATCGTGCGCCGGATCCCTTCTTCAATGGCCGGATCGGGGAAGAGTCGTGCGGAAGCCCCTTCGGTGTGCACGGGTCCCGGGGCGATGGCGTTGATGCGTATCTTGTGTCGCGCCCATTCCACCGCCAGCGTGCGCGTCAGGGCCAGCACTCCCGCCTTCGCGCTCGCGGAATGCACGACGCCTGGCGCTCCGGTCCAGGCGTAATTGGCGATCACATTGAGCATCGTCCCGCCCTTCTTTGACTCGATCATTCGCTTCCCGATGGCGCTGCTGCAGTAGAACGTGCCGTTCAGGACGATGCCGACGACGGAGTTCCAGCCGTTGACGGAGAGCTGATCGGAGGGAACGATGAAGTTGCCCGCGGCATTGTTGACCAGAAAATCGACGGGACCGATCTTGGCGGCCATCGCCTCCACCGCTTCAGCATCGCGAACATCGACGATGTGAAACTCGGCGCGCCCGCCGGCTGCCCGGATCTGCTCCACCGCCGGCCGCAAGTGCTCCTCCTTGCGGCTGGCCAGAATCACGGTGGCGCCGAGGCGGGCCAGCTCGCGGGCGATGCCGAATCCGATTCCGGTGCCCCCGCCGGTGATGATGCCCACGCGGTTCTCGAAGCTTTTCTCCGGAAGCATCCGTGGATCATATGCAATCCGCTGCCGCACGTCGTCCGTAGTGGTCATCGAACGTTTGGAGTGCTGCCAACAAGAAATTCTGGAGGAGAAGATGCTCAGGAAATCCCTGTTCCCGCTGGTGCTCTCTCTGCTGTTTGCCATCTCCGCGAGCGCTTCGTCGCATCGCGAGAATCCCAATGCGCAGTTCGACAACGCGCTCGACTCGACCGACGTCTACATGTTCCGCAGTCCCGACGCTCCCGACACGGTCACGCTGATCGCCAACTACTGGCCGTTTGCCAACCCGGCCGGCGGCCCGAACTTCGCGCTCTTCGATCCGAAGGGTAAGTACCTCATCCACATCGACAACAACGGCGACGCGGTTGAAGACATCACGTACGAATTCACATTCAAGACCGTGATTCAGAACCCCAACACGTTCCTCTACAACACCGGCCCGATCATGCGGCTCGATGATCCCAACTACAACCTCCGTCAGACGTACACGCTCGTGCGGGTCGATGGCCCGTACGCCTCTGGAACGCGGACGACGCTGATCACCGACGCGCTCGTGCCGCCGGCCAACGTCGGTCCGAAGAGCACGCCCGCGTACGAACAGACGGCCATGCAGGCGATTCGCAATCTGCCTAGCGGAGGCAAAGTCTTCGTCGGCCCCCGCGACGATCCGTTCTTCGTCGACCTTGGCGCGATCTTCGACCTCCTGACTCTCCGCCCCATTCAGCAGCTCCACAAACTGCCGCCCATCATGCAGGCGGACAAGGGATACGACTACACAGCCAAGTTCAACGTGCTGTCGATTGCCATGCAGGTGCCGATCAGCCAGCTGACGAAAGATGATCCGGTGATCGGAATGTGGACGACGGCCCAGAAGCCGCGCGTGCAGATCGCGCAGGCGGGGAGCGGGATCCAGCAGAACGTCGGCGGCTACGTGCAGGTTTCCCGGCTTGGTATGCCGCTGGTCAATGAAGTCGTCGTGCCGCTGGGTCTGAAGAACACGTTCGCCGGCCTTCAGCCGAAGCAGGATCTCGACGTGTTCAATTCAGTTCCCGATTTCAAGAACGCGATCCTTGATCCCGAGGTGGCGAGGGATATCACCGCGCTGTACGGCGTTTCGGTGCCGCCCGCGCCACGCAATGATCTGGTCACGGTGTTTCTCACCGGGATCTCCGGCCTCAATCAGCCGAAGAACGTGCGCGCTGCGGAAATGCTGCGGCTCAACACATCGACGCCGGTGACGCCGGCCGGACAAATCAACCGGCTCGGTGTGATCAAGGGCGACAACGGCGGATTCCCCAATGGCCGCCGCCTCGCCGATGACGTCGTCGACGCGGAACTCCAGGTCGTGGCCGGCGGATATGTCCTGACGCCGGATTTCAACAAGTCGCCGAACAACGCCATCACCGACGGCGTCGACGCGAACGATGCTCCCTTCACCAGCTCGTTTCCGTATCTCGCCACACCGTGGAGCGGCTTCGATACGCATCCGGGGCAGTAGAAGGAGTCACCATGCGAACACTGACACTGCTGTTTCTGGCCGCACTCATCGTTGCTCCGCTTCACGCTGATCCGTACTCGAGCCTCTACGTCATCCCCGTCGTCGGACACACACCGGGAGCAAACGGGACGAACTGGGTCAGCGACCTGGCCATTCAGAATTTCCAGTCGACCCCCATCAGCGTGTCGATGATCCTCGTGCAATCGGGCGAAGGAAGCTTTGACAACACGTCGGCGGCGGGATCGAGCGTGACCGTTCCGGCGGGCGGAAGCGTCCTGCTGCACGATGTTCTGTCCAGTTTCCCGAACACGACCGGAGCGCTCCTGGTCGGAGCCGACGCCCCCTTCGCTGTGATCAGCCGCGCCTTCAACACGGCCAATCGCGTCGGGACGGGAGTGCCGCCGGTGAGCGATTTTCTGGAGAGTGCGCCGGGCGTGACGAACAACTCGACCGCCGCCGCGTACGTTCCGGGCCTCATTGCCAACGCCGGCTTCCGTTCCAACCTCGGGTTCGTTGCCGCGACTGCCAACGGCGCGGCGCCTATGGCGGTGCAGTTGACCATTCGCGGCGCCGACGGATCGACGCTCGGCTCGCGCACATTCGTTGTCCCCGGCGGGGGAGCGCTGGAACAGGTGCAGATGGGCACGAATGTGCTCACCAGCTCCACCTTCGACATCGCCTCCGCGGAGTTTCGTATCACCTCCGGAAGCGGCTCGGTGGTTCCGTTTGCGTCGATCGTCGACAACATCACCGCCGACTCTGTGTTTGTCGTCGGAATGTTTCCGCCGAACACGCTCAGCGCCAAGACCGCGCTACCTTCCGCATTTGCGCAAGCCTTTGAGCGGCTGACGCGCTGAGGATCAATTCGGCTCACCTATAATCGCGACGATGCGCCGAGCGGCGGTCGTCGCGATTCTTCTTTGTGTCGCCTGTTCCCGATCGCAGGATACGGCGCCGAAGCCCATCAGCGAACGGGGAGAGACGCTCCACACGCTGAAGGGGACGATCGTGACGCGCGACACGGCGGAGAACACCCTTCGCGTGGATCATGAGGCCATCCCCGGTTACATGGATGCCATGACCATGGATTACAGCGTGCGCGGCGCGAACGTGTCCGATCTGCCGCCCGATCGGTCCCGCATCGAAGCGAAGCTGCACGTCGTCGACGATCGGTATTGGATCAGCGACGTCAGGAAAATGGAGTGAGCGAGGATCGACGCCGGGCGCCGCGACTCCATCTGACCAAACCGGTCGAGGGCTGGTTCAGCGACTTTCCGGTCACCCTCGTCGACGTGAGCGAGACGGGAGCGGCGATCCTGCATGGAGATGAAATCCCTGTCGGCTCCCGCGGGCTGTTGCGATTCTCGTGGCGCGGCGAGGATCTGGAGATTACCGCCGAAATCGTTCACAGCCGCGAGGGCCGCGCCGGGCTGCGATTCGTGGAGAAGAGCGAGTTGCTCGGCGGTCTGATCGCCGCTTCCGCCGACGAGGTGCTTCGCGCCCAGGAAGCGAATCTGAGGGGTGAGCGCGAGAAGAATGTGGTAGGCGAGGAGACTCTGACCGCCGCTTCGTTCGGAGCGCGCGCCGCCCGCGGCTACCTCATGTTCCGATTGACGGCAGGTGGATGGACGCAAGCGCAGTCGCTTCTTCCCGATCAGCCGGACGACGGATTCACCGTGTCCGCCGACGAGCCGCAGGATCAGATCGACATCCTCTGCAAGACCTACGAGACCGGCGACGCCGATGCGAAGAAGATGATGCGGGCCATCGCCGAGCTGAGCGTCCGGCGGTGAGCCGCCTCGCTCACTCGCTGAATACACGATCGAAGAGCACGACGGGCACGATCTGGCCCGAGTCGACCGCGGTGACACCCGCTTCCACGACGGCGAGACCATTGGCCTGGACCATCGAGGTCGACACGCCGGAACCTTGCGACGGCATCGGCTCGGCCATCAGCATTCCGCTCCGCGCCACCACCCGCACGCGAAGGTAATTCCGTCGATCCCCGCGCGATTTCAACGGCGCTGTCACTCGCGCTTCGACGGTCGGAGGGAAAAGGTTGCTGCGCTGGCCCATGGCCTTGCGGATCGACGGACCGATGAAGAGGAGAAAGGACACCATGCAGGAGACTGGGTTTCCCGGCAGACCGAAAAACAGCCGCTCGCGCAGGCGCGAGAGCACCACCGGCTTGCCGGGCTTCATGGCGATCTGCCAGAACTTCGTCTCTGCGCCGAGCTTGTCGAGAGCGTCCTTGACGAAGTCATACGCGCCGACCGACACGCCTCCGGAGGAGATGATGAAGTCGGACTCGAGGGCCGACTCGATCGCAGCGGTGGTGGCCCCCAGCGAGTCGGGAACGATCCCGATCATGCGGGGGATGGCTCCCGCTTCCCGGACCATCGAGGCGAGGGAGTATGAATTCGAGTTCACCACTTTTCCCGGCGGCCGCGGCTGATCGACGTCGACGATTTCGTCCCCGGTGGAGATGATGGCGATG
>Ga0070708_100001439_pt1 | contig 18153 bp, 18 predicted proteins | sample KBSK5503metaG_FD_65469 | JGI IMG/M metagenome (GOLD analysis project Ga0070708, IMG submission 65469) | Corn, switchgrass and miscanthus rhizosphere microbial communities from Kellogg Biological Station, Michigan, USA - KBS K5-50-3 metaG | ecosystem: Host-associated > Plants > Roots >... | reverse complement strand
CCTTCAGGCCGAACGATTTCAGCCTTGAGATGTGGCTCAGCCGCGGCAGCATTTTGGGGATTAGAGTCTTCAGGCGACAAGGGGATTTATTGTCTTCTGAGCCCGAAGAGATTACGGTTGAGCAGAAGACCAGAGACGTGGATTTGCAATTTACCGATATGATTCGGTCCATTGAATCCGGCTCCGAACCCCTTAATTCATTTGCAGAGGCGTACGAAAACTTCAGACTGTTGTGGGCAATTCATGAGTCCATTTACTCGGGAAAAGCTGTTATTGTAAACGAACCGGCTAAGGTTGAGGGAAATCAAAGTGACGACAAGGCACTACGACGATAGAGATTTAGAAAGTATCAAGTATTGGCTGGAGACGAATCAGGACAGCGCTTCTGAGAGGATGATTGGAAAGCTGGAGGAAGTAATTTCCGGCGATTATCCAGCCCGGCGTGTATTGGCCACAAACTCTGCAATGGGGGCGCTGCATTTGGCCCTTCAGACTATCGGCGTCGGGCCGGGCGATGAAGTGATCGTGGATCCGATAGTCGTGTTTGCCGGCATGGCGGCGATGTTTCAGAATGCTGTGCCCGTATTTGCCGACATCAACCCGAACTCATTTAATATTGATCCCGGTTCCATCCGAGCGAAAATCTCACCGCGCACCAGGGCCATCATTTGTACTCACCACTTCGGCAGCATTTGCGACATGGATGCCATAATGGGGTTGGCCCGCGAGCACGATCTTCCCGTCATAGAAGATTGCGCGCACTCGCTTTTCGCCACCAGAAAAGGCCAGTACGCTGGTTTATTCGGTGACTTCGCCGCTTTCAGCTTCAATCATCGCAAACAGCTCAGCACCGGCCAGGGCGGATTTCTTCTGGTCAATACCGAAGAGTTTGCCGAGAAATCGAAGGATAAAGGATTTGGCAGAGTTCCCGCGCGACTAAACTGGAATTATCAGATGCCGGGCATTGTCGCCGCTCTCGCGTTGAGTCAGTGGGAGCAGGCCAAAGAGTACGTACGTAAGGACGCTGAGTTGGCTCGACTCTATTCCGCGGCTGTTGAAGGATGCGGTTGGTTGGTGCCGCAGGAGATTTGCTCTGAAAACTGGTGCGCCTATCACATCTGGGCGGCTGTTTATAGAGGAGATGAGGTTGGAATCAAATACGAAGACTTCATGCAAGTCCTGCGCGATCATGGCGGTGATTACTTCCTGCCCTCGTTTATGCCTTACGGCGCGTTCGGCCTGAAACCGAGCCCCGTCTACCGCTACCCGATCTTTAGCGAACCGCTGGCATATACGAAGCGCTGCCCAACATATTGTCCACATTACGAAGGCGAGGTCGACTTCTCTGAAGGACTTTGTCCCAATGCCGAATATATCGTGCCGCGCATGTTCAATACAGTGTTGAGCCCGGTCGAGGATGAACGGATTCATCGCTACGCCGACGCGCTCGCTAAAACCGTCAAACATTTTTCCTAGGGGTGTTCATGCCAGGGGTGCTGAAAACAAATTGCCCTTTTACGCTGACTGAGTATCGCCAGTTGATCCGGCTGGCCAAAGAGCGCTTTCCACTGGTCGGCTATGCTGAATACAAACAGCACGAGTCCTTCGTCATCTGGAGGCACGACGTCGAGTACTGCGTTCCTGAGATGTCGGTGCTCGCTGGGATCGATAAGGAAGAAGGCATCAAATCCACCTTCTTCGTACAGCTACACAGCGAGCTCTATAACTTCTGGGATCAGGACACAGTCAGCCAAATCCGGCAATGGGTTGCCTGGGGGCACGAGCTCGGTTTGCACTTTGATTGTGGCTATTACGGCAGCCAGATCTTCGCCGACATGGAAAAAACTATCTTGTCTGAGAAGAAACTGCTGGAGGATATTTATGGCGCCCGTATCTTATCGTTCTCGTATCACAACCCGAACAACGAGAGCCTCCAATATCAGGAAAATTATGGCGGGTTGATTAATGCTTATAACAAAGATTTCTTCTGCGGGCCAATCACCTACGTGTCGGACTCGAACGGACGATGGCGCGAAAAGACTATCCGCGACGTACTTGAGGATCCCGGCACGACGAGAGCGCAAGTTAATACTCACGATACCTGGTGGACTGATGCAAGAATTCCCCAGATAGAAAAGTTGGAAGCGGCAATCATGCGCGGCGCGAGACAAAAAATAAGCAACTATCGCGGCTATGCCAACGTGGTCGTCCAGGACATTATCTAGGGGAACAGGAACCACAGATGCGCTTTGCTTCTTCCGAAGTCATAGACCTGTTTATTGACAACCATAAGTCTCTCAAGGTCCAGAGCCCGCAGAAAGCCGTCTCCTGTCTGGCCTGCCAATCTTCAAAGATAAAGTTTCTCTTTCAGAAGAATTTTTTTGATCACTGGAGTTGTGGGCAGTGTGGCTTCATCTTCGTCAATCCTCGTCCCTCCGAGGATGACCTCGTCAGCATGTACACGAATTTGACGTACTTCACAAATCGCACCGAACTGTTTGAGATAGCCCGCATCCGTGATGGACTCTCTTTCAATATTACGATGGATGTCGACAAGTGGTACGGCGCCATCGCTGAGCGCATCAAGAGACACGCGACGGGTGGTGCGATGCTTGATGTGGGCGGGGGATCGGGCAGGTTCCTGAAATTCATCAAAGACGAGTATCCTGAATTCGACCCCACATTAATTGAAGTCAATCAGAATCTGTGTGGCATTGCCGGTAAAGTGTTTGGCCTCAAGACCTTCAATGGGACCATCGAGCAACTGCAGTTGGAAGGCGGTGAGTTCGACGTGGTCGTCAGCATTGCTACGATTGAACACATCTTTGATCCAGCCTCTTATCTGGCGAAAATCAGAAGTGTGATGAAAACCGGTGGCATACTATATATGACGATGCCAAGACTTGGCCGCCTCAGCCGGCTATTTTCCACTTCGGCAATCTACGATGTCTTTCCTCCGTTACATCTGAATTTTTTCGATCTTACGTCAATGAAGGCTATTATTGAGACAAACCGGACATCTTTTTCGATCAGCGAGTCGTTTCAAAGCCATGGTCCTGTCTTTCATTTGGGTCATGCATTCTGTAAACATAACTACCTGGTTGAAGACGTGGTAGTCGAAGCGAAGTACGAAGTGCCGGGGCGTGTTTATCCTTACCGGGACAATTCAGCCCTCACAAACTTGACCTGTAGCGTACTGGATAAATTGACGCAGGCACTTACTCCCCTAATCAAACTGCTGGATGGTGAGCGTGTCGCTCAGTTCATCTTGAGGGCCATCTGAAACTGGATCTGCGGCCGCGTTGATCCGACACAGTAACGGCCTGGCGTTGATGCGGTTTCCGGCTTGAGTAAAGGACCAAACGACTATTACAGAGTAACAGGAGGATCACAATGCTTAAGTCCGCAAACGTAACTCTGGCGCCACTGACGTCCGCCGATTGTGTTCTGCTCTGGCAATGGATAAACGATCGCGAGCAGGTACTCTTCAATTCTTCCTATAAACCCGTCAGCGAGTCACAGCATCAGTCCTGGTTTGAAGCAATCCAGCAACGTACGGATTTGCTTGTTTTTGGCATTCGTCTGGTCAAGACCAACCAACTCATTGGCTCGTGCCAACTACACTCGATTAACTTCGTCAGTCGCACTGCGGAATTGCAGATCCGACTTGGAAGCGTCACCGACCGCGGCAAAGGATACGGCACCGAAGCAGTTCGTCTGCTGTTGCAATTTGCTTTCGCAGATCTGAACCTACGCCGAGTTTTCCTCCATGTGTTTGCCACCAACTCGAGGGCGATCAAGGCGTACGAAAAGGCGGGTTTTGTGTCTGAAGGTAAGCTGCGTCAGGCCGCTTACGTCAATGGCCAATATGTGGATGTGGTGGTCATGGGCATTCTATGTGAGGAGTATGGCAGGACATAAACTGGTCGCTATACACCAGCCGACGTTTTTCCCCTGGTTGGGATACTTCAACAAGATCGTCCGCTGCGATCTGTTCATAGTGCTCGACAATGTGCAGTTTCCCAAAAAAGGCGGAACCTGGGGGAATAGAGTCAAACTGCTGATCAATGGAAAGCCGGAGTGGTTCACACTGCCGGTCGTCCGCAGTTATCATGGTCTGCGCAGTTATGCGGAGATGGAGATTGACAATGCCACTCCCTGGCGAGCCAAACTGCTGAAGATCATTCAGACGAATTACCAGTGCCTGCCTTTCTTTCCGGAAGTATTTCCCTTGCTGGAAGAGCTTATTGGCAATCCTACAGACTGTTTGACTGAGTACAATATGTCTGCCATCATTCGCCTGGCGAAAGCCCTCCGCTTAGACGTCTCCAAACTCATCCTCGGCTCCACTTTGCCAGCCCAGGGTAATGCCACCGATTTGCTAATTTCTCTAATCAAAGCAGCCGGCGGGACCGCTTATCTTTGTGGCGGAGGCGCGGGTGGTTACCAGGAAGATGAAAAATTCCCAAAAGCCGGGCTGGAATTGATTTATCAGAACTTCGAGCATCCGGTGTACGAACAGGCGAACTCGCCGGGTTTCGTTCCGGGACTGTCTATCATGGACGTGCTGTTGAATTGCGGGTTCGAAAAGACTCGAGAGTTGATTGCCGGTGAAACAAACGGAGGGGCTGTTTGATGACAGATAGAGCAGCGTACCGAAACGCGCCCTCAATTGTGGTGGAAGCGACGCGTAGTTGGGACCTTAATTTTCGCGAGATTTGGGACTACCGCGACCTGCTTTTCTTTTTGGCCTGGCGCGATATCTCGATACGCTACAAACAGACTGTGCTGGGCGCCTCGTGGGCGGTAATTCAACCGTTCCTGACGATGATTCTCTTCACAATCTTTTTCGGGAAACTGGCTGCCGTTCCATCCGAAGGCGTCCCTTATCCAGTTTTCACTTTTGCCGCCTTGTTGCCGTGGCAATATTTTTCCACGACACTGGGGAATGTGGCCAATAGTCTGGTCAACAACTCGAACCTGCTCTCAAAAGTTTATTTCCCGCGCTTGCTGATACCAATATCCAGCTTGTTGCCGCCTGCGGTGGATTTCGTGATCGCTTTTCTGGTGCTGCTGGGAATGATGATCTTCTATCACCTTTCCCCAACATCCAATGTGGTCTGGCTGCCAGTCTTCATGTTACTGGCATTGGTGACGACATTGGGCGCTGGTCTGTGGTTGGCGGCGCTGAACGTGAAGTACCGCGATGTTCGTTACATAGTGCCGGTCATGGTCCAGTTCGGAATGTTTGTTTCGCCCGTAGCTTATCCGAGCAGCCTGGTTCCTGCGCCCTGGCGCACTTTGTATGCATTGAATCCAATGGCTGGAGTGATAGAAGGGTTTCGCTGGGCTTTGCTGGGAACGGATACAGCTCCCGGTCCTTTAGTTGCCGTCTCAGCCGTGGCGGCGTTGATCTTGCTGGTGAGCGGGCTCTTTTACTTTCGCCGAACGGAAAAAACCTTTGCGGACGTAATCTAACGCATGAATGATGTTGCAATCAGCGTAAGGGATCTGGGCAAGCAATATCGCATCGGCGGCCGACAGGAACATCACGAGACGTTCACTGCCGCCCTGACGGCGGCGTTGGCCTCTCCGTTTCGGCGCCTGCGCAGCCTTGGCTGTCCGGTTCCGGCTGAGCAGATTTTCTGGGCACTGAGGAATGTTTCATTTGAGTTGAATCGCGGGCAGGTGCTGGGCGTAATAGGGCGTAATGGCGCCGGCAAGAGCACCTTGCTCAAGCTCTTGTCGCGAATCACGGAACCCACCGAAGGGCGCATGGAGATTCACGGACGCCTTGGTTCTCTCCTGGAAGTCGGAACCGGCTTTCATCCTGAATTGACAGGACGCGAAAACATCTATCTCAACGGGACGATCCTCGGCATGAAACGCCAGGAGATCAGCCGCAAGTTTGACGAGATAGTTGCCTTCTCGGGAATCGAGATGTTTCTCGATACGCCCGTCAAACGATATTCGTCCGGGATGTATGTGCGGCTGGCCTTTGCGGTGGCCGCGCATCTCGAGCCTGAGATTCTGGTGGTGGATGAAGTGCTGGCCGTCGGTGATCTCGAGTTTCAGAAAAAGTGTCTGGGCAAGATGAGCCAGGTGGCGGGCGAAGGACGGACGGTTTTGTTTGTTAGCCACAGCATGGCCGCTGTCAAGAGTTTGTGTACGCAAGCAATCCTTTTACATGAAGGAGCTGTGGTTGCTCGCGGCGAGGTCGAAGAAACCGTCGCGGCTTATCTGAATCTCAACAGTCCAGTGCAAGAGGACGGCTTAATCTCGAATACCGCACAGCGCATCGGGACGGGAGAGGCGCTCTTGCGCCGCGTTGACTTGAGGAATAGTGCAGGCGACGCAGTCGACCAGTTGATGCTGGGGCAGCGGTTCAAGATTTCAGCGCTCTTTGAAATAAGGAACCCAATTGACGATGCTTTCGTGGAGATAGGAATCTCGACGCTTGACGGATTGCGCGTCGCTACCGTTCAGAACATCGATGAAGCACGTCCCTGCGCAAGCCTGAAGCCGGGACTGCATGAAATGAGCGTTGAGATTGAGGCCACACTCCTGCCGCGCGAATACGTTATCGATGTCGTGATTGGGCATTTGTCGGGGTTGGTTATAGACTGGGTCGAGCGCACATTTCAATTTACGGCTCTCAACCTAACGCAAAACAGCACGGATCATTATCGTTGGGGAGAGGTGCGTGGCTTCGTTCGACCGAAGTCTGTTTGGCAGGGACCAAACCCTGCGTCTGACTGGGAGAGATGCAATCAAGCGTAGTACAGAAGTCGGGTCCATCCGTCGCGGCCACAACGCCGGGCCGTGTTCTCTACGTCGGCCAGTGTTATTACAACACCTGGTATCTTTCGCGCGGGCTGAGGAAGCTGGGCTGGAAAGCCGACGTGCTCAATATTGATCCTGTACAAACCGATCAAATCTATTATCACGGGCAGGACTTCAAATTCAGATACGGAACCGGGATCAATGCTCTCGGACATCTGATCTTTTTTGCCAAAGCTCTGCGGAATTACGATCTGTTTCATTTCACCGGGACCTGGAATCTGAGGTTCGTGTCGGACTTTGATAACTTGCTCAAGAGCATTCTGCCTGAACGCTGGGACATCAAGCTTTTGAGGAAACTTGGAAAGAAGATTGCATATACGAATATTGGTTGTCTGGATGGAGTCTCTCAAAGTTCTTTCCGCACCTGGTTGCCCGAACCCGTGTGTGACATTTGCCCGTGGCGAGATCTCCCAGAGGTGTGCAGCGACGAACGTAACCTGGCCTGGGGCAAGTTGCGAAACAGCCTGGCAGATTACCAGGTGACGCTGGGTGGAAACCGCAAAGATTATAACGACGATCCACGCGTCCATGAGGTGCCGCAGTTCTATTGCCTGGATCAGAATATTTGGAACCCAGAGCTTTTGATTCCCTCTAATTATCTGCTGCCAATTCCTCAGGACACGGTAAAGATCTATCACTCCCTCGGAAACTTTGAATCGCGCACAGAGGCCACGACCAATCGTAATATCAAGAGCACGCATATCTATGTTCCCCTGATTGAGCGCTTGAAAGTTGAGGGGCACAAAGTCGAACTGATCTTCTTTCATGACGTCCCAAACAAACAGCTTCGTTACTATCAGGCTCAGGCAGATATAGTAGTCGACATGCTCACCTACGGTTGGTTCGGGGCAAACGTCCGGGAAGCTATGATGCTTGGAAAGCCTGCTATCTGTTTCCTCAGACCTGAGTGGTTGGAAAGCATGCGTCGGGAGATTCCTGAATATGTAGATGAATTGCCGGTCATCAGCGCCACGCCTCAAACAATTAATGAGGTGCTCAAGGACTTGATCGAGCATCCGGAGAAGCGCCGTGAAATTGGACGTCGCAGCCGCGAATTCGCCGTCAAGTGGCACTCGTCAGAAGCGGGCGCCCGAAGGGTTGCCGAGATTTATTCCAGCTTGCTCGAAGGATAGCTGCAAGCCGCGGTTCCCGCCTCGAAACATGAAAAGGGCAATTGTTAACTCAGGTCAGATTAGTGGAATACTGGTGCTCTATCATCATCCACTCACTGCCGATGCTGCTACGGTGATGGAGAATGTACAAGCCTTTGAAAGGCACTCCAGATTTAAAGTCTGGACTGTGAACACCGCGCTGGGCTTTCCTGAGAGTCTCAGGGCCATGCGTTTCGATACTCTCGTGCTGCACTATTCCCTTTTTGCCAACTGGCCGTATCTCTTCGAGGATGAATTCCTGAATTATGTGGCTACGAGCAACTCTAGCTATAAAGTGGCTTTCTTCCAGGATGAGTATCACCATTGCCAGGCTCGCTTTTCTTTTCTTAATGCTAATAACGTCGATTGTGTTTATACACTGGTTGAACCTGAGTATTTCAAGGACGTCTATCAAAAATATACCAGCGTTCCGAAGCTGATTAATTACATTCCCGGTTACGTTACCGATGGCTTGATAGAAATCGGGCATGAGATGTTTGTGCCCGAGAACAAGCGCGTGCTGGATATAGGTTATCGCGGCAGAAGGTTGCCTTTCTATACCGGCAGAGGCGCGCAGGAAAAGTCCTCGATCGGTATTGCGTTTAACGAGCGGGCAAGGGATTCAGGGCTGAAGCTGGACATCGAAATTGATGAGGACCAGCGCATCTATGGCAAGAAATGGTATCAATTCATTGCCAACTGCCGGGCGGTTTTGGGTGTGGAGGCCGGAGTTTCGATCTTTGACGTGGAAGACGTCGTGCGCACTGAGGTCGATAGACTGCTGGCCGAGCAACCGAACCTGAGTTTTGAGGAAGTCTCAGCAAAGCTCTTGTACCAGTGGGAAGATAACATTTATTACCGCACCATCAGCCCGCGTCATTTCGAAGCCAGCGCCTTCCGCGTCTGTCAGATTCTATTTGAGGGCAAATATTCCGGTATTATGCAGCCGCTCGTCCATTTCATCCCGCTGAAGAAGGATTTCTCGAACTTTGACGATTGCCTTCGGATGGCCCAAGATAAGGAACTTCGCCGCCAATTGACGGAGAACGCATCCCGCGATCTTATCGCTTCGGGGAAATACAATTATCGGACGTTCATTAAAGGTTTCGATGAACAGTTATGCGCGGTCGGCCTGAAACCTGAAGTCAACGCCGAAGACAGGGACAGAGTTTCAGCAAGGCTGGATCGGGACCGGATTTACCTGGAATTACGCGCTCGCAAAAACGCCTTCATGTATCACCGGGACTTTCCCGGAAGGCGAGTGTTGGCTATGATCGGCGGGCCGCCGCTCAGAATGTTGAGAAGACTGAAAGATTCGATGACCGCGCGCCCGAAAGAAGGAAGCTGAAAGATGTGTGGAATCGCCGGAGCTTTGAGCCTGTCTGCCGCAGAGATTCCGAATCTCGGTGCGCGCATCGGCGTGATGAATGAGTTGTTGCGCCACCGTGGCCCGGATGGCGAAGGTGCCTGGCATCATGAGCGCAGGCACGTCGGATTTGCGCATCGCCGCTTGACGATTATTGATCTGGCTACCGGCGACCAGCCGATGACAGATCCGGCAGGAAACTGGATCACCTATAACGGCGAAATATATAACTACATCGAGCTGCGTGAGGAGTTGGGCGCAGACAATTTCCAGACCACATCGGATACGGAAGTTATTCTCCATGCGTACCGCAAGTGGGGAGCTGACTGCCTGAATCATTTGCGCGGAATGTTTGCTTTCGCCATTTGGGACGAAGAGCAGCAAGAACTGTTCTGTGCCCGCGATCGCTTTGGCATTAAACCCTTCTATTATGTGACAGTCGGCGATACTTTGTACTTCGCTTCCGAAGTCAAAGCACTGTTGCCCTTTGTCGATCGGATCGAGACCGACCTCGAAGGCTTCAAGGATTACCTGGCTTTCCAGTTTTGCCTGGCCGGAAAAACGCTTTTCAAAAACATTTACGAGTTGTTGCCTGGACATCTCTTGCGGGCGCGCGGGCGTTCGATCGAGATCAAGCGTTACTGGGAAGTTTATTATGAATTGGATTTCAACCACACTCCCAGATATTTTGAAGAGAAGTTGCAGTCCCTTCTGCCAGAGTCGGTGGGTCTGCATCTGCGCGCTGACGTTCCGGTTGGTACTTACCTGAGCGGTGGTCTGGATTCGAGCGCGGTCGCCTCGCTCGCCAGCATGCAAACTAATGGAGACTTCGCAGCGTTCACCGGCAAGTTTTCGTTTAGCGAAGATTACGATGAGAGTCGTTATGCGCGGGAGCTGGCCGAATGGCGTGGCTTCAGTCTGTATGAAGTGGACATCACCGCGGCCGACTTCATCGAGAACATTCGCAAAGTTATCTATCATTTGGATTATCCTGTCGCCGGGCCAGGTTCTTTTCCGCAGTACATGGTTTCGCAATTGGCCGCCCGCCATCGAAAAGTCGTCCTGGGCGGACAAGGAGGCGATGAAATCTTTGGCGGCTACACCCGTTATCTGATTGCTTATTTTGAGCAGTGCCTCAAAGCGGCCATCGATGGGACCATTAACAACGGCAATTTCATCGTTACATACGAATCAATAATTCCCAATCTTACGGCACTACATAACTACCGACCGCTGCTTCAAGAGTTCTGGCGCGAAGGTCTGTTTGACGAGATGGACAGACGCTATTTCCGATTGATTAACCGCGCGCCTCTGTTGCAGGATGAAATCCGCTGGAACCTGCTGGGTGATTACTCACCTTTCGAGACTTTCCAAGCGATCTTTAATGGCTCCAATGTTGGGAAGGAATCATATTTCGATCGGATGACGCATTTCGATTTTAAAACGTTGTTGCCGGCGCTGCTGCAGGTTGAGGATCGCGTCAGCATGGCGCATGGGTTGGAGTCGCGCGTCCCTTTTCTCGATCATAAGATTGTGGAATTCGCCGCTACTATGCCGGCCGACGTTAAGTTCAAAGACGGCACGATGAAGCAGATATTGAAGAACGCCATGCGACCAGTACTGCCTGAATCTATCGTTGACCGCAAGGACAAGATGGGATTTCCCACGCCTCTGACTGAATGGCTCAAGAATGAAGCACATGAATTCGCTCAGGACATCTTTTCCACCCGTCAGGCGCAAACGAGGGAGCTGGTTGATAACAAACTGGTCATGGATGGGCTGCAAAAAGAGCCAAAGTTCGGCCGCAAGGCCTGGGGACTTTTGTGTCTGGAGTTGTGGCAGCAGGAATTCCATGACCGAGAGAGTGAGTTCAAGAGCTTAAACCAATAATAGAGGAGATTGATTAATGAAGGTTCTCATAACCGGCGGGGCCGGGTTTATCGGCTCGCACCTGGTAGACAGATTGTTGGCCCGCAATGATCAGGTATTGGTCATCGACAATTACGCCACGGGGCGTAAACACAACCTGACGCCGCAGGACAATCTCAGCGTTATCGAAGGAACTATAGCTGACACGGATTTGGTCAACCGGCTTTTCAATGAATTCAAGCCTGAGGTGCTAGTTCACGCCGCCGCCGCCTATCGGGACCCTGAGGATTGGGCCGAAGATGCACGCACCAACGTGCTGGGAACTGCCAACGTGGTACAGGCTGCCAGACGCTCAGGAACCCGGAGGCTGATTTATTTTCAGACCGCGCTTGGGTACGGACTGAAGCCGATCGAACAGCCCATAACCCTGAATCATCCACTCAAGCCCGAAGGCAGCAGTTACGCCATCAGCAAAACATCCGGGGAACAGTACGTTGAATTAGGGGGACTAGATTTCCTTTCATTCAGGCTGGCTAATGCTTATGGTCCGCGAAATCTAAGTGGGCCGTTGCCGACCTTCTTTCATCGCCTGACCACGGGCAAACCCTGCTTTGTAATGGATACCCGCCGCGATTTTGTATACATCGGCGATCTGGTGTCCGTCGTTGTTAAAGCCATCGACGGGCAAGGCGCGTCCGGTTATTACCACATTTCCTCCGGCTCGGATTACGCGATCAAGGAGCTCTTTGACGCGACGGTCAAGGCCCTCGGCCTTGCGCTCGATCGTGATGTCGAAGTGCGACCGCGAAATCCCGACGATGCTTACACGATTCTGCTTGATCCTTCGAAGACTGAAGAGACTTTTGACTGGCAGGTGACAACTCCGCTGGAAATAGGGGTGCGTGCGGCTATCGACTGGTACAAAGAATATGGCATTACGCAGACGTACACGCACCTTAAGCACGCTGAAGCTAAAGACGCCAGCGTTTAGAAGGACAAGAGCGGCGCATGGTTCTGGCTTGTTCTTGGCGAGATGCAGTCGCTCTCAGGCGAGGAGTTAATCGGAGGGAATTTGAGCGAATTCGAAGATCAAAAAATTTTGATTGTTGGTGGCGCCGGCTTTGTCGGCAGCAATTTGGCGAAACGCCTTCTGGAAGGAAAGCCGCGGGAAATTGTTATTGTGGACAACCTGCTCTCGGCTGAACGAGCCAATGTGCCGCCACATCCTATCGTCACTTTCATCGAGGGCTCGATCACTGACGACGTGGTTCTGGAAAAGCTGACAAACGACTTTGATTTTGTCTTTCACCTGGCAACCTTTCATGGTAATCAGAGCTCGATACACAACCCGCTTGCGGATCATGAAAATAATACGCTGACGACGCTCAAACTCTATGAGCACATAAAGAGCTTTGACAGGATTAAGCGCGTAGTTTATTCGTCCGCCGGCTGTACGGTTGCCGAGAAGACTTATGATCGGGCCGAGGCCACGCAGGAAGACGCACCGGTGTCACTTTATCTCGACAGTCCATATCAAATTTCAAAAATCATCGGCGAGCTTTATTCGAACTACTATTTCCAGCAACATAAACTTCCAGTGGTCAAGGCGCGATTCCAGAACGTTTATGGACCTGGAGAAATTCTGGGTGCCGGTCGCTGGCGCGGTACGCCAGCCACAGTTTGGCGGAACGTGACGCCAAGTTTTGTCTATCGCGGGTTGAAAAAGCTACCCCTAATGGTTGAGAACCAGGGGATTGCGACACGCGATTTCATCTTTGTTGACGACATCGTGCGGGGGCTGATGCTCTGTGCGACCATGGGCACGCCGGGAGAGGTTTACAATCTGGCCAACGGCGTGGAAACCTCAATTCTTGAGCTTGCCACGCTAGTCAACGAGCTCACCGGCAACCCAACTCGGATCGACTATTTGCCGCCGCGACGGTGGGATCATTCGGGCAGACGCTTCGGCAGCACTGAGAAATCAAAGCGAGCGTTGGGCTTTGAGCCGCAGGTGGGCGTGCGAGAAGGCGTAGAGCGAACCATTGATTGGACCCGCGAGAATCTAGCTCTTATTGAGGCCTGCATCAAAAAGCACCGTCAGTACCTGGCGAAGCCGGCTATCCAGGCATCGCGATCGTAAATGAGTCTGAAGAAACTAATTCCTCAACCGATCAAGAAATTGCTCCGCCCGCTGGTAGATCGAATTCCGCTTAAAGTTGAATTTCGACCGCTGAGACAGGAATGGCCGGGAGAGAAACATCGGTTCGACTATCAGCAGCGTTACGTCAACTTTGACATCGGGCCGCACGAGCGCGTGCTGGACATCGGTAGCGGTGGCGACCCTTTCCCGCGCGCTACCTTTCTGGTCGACCGATTCCTGGATCCTACGCATCATCGCTATGGATCAATCGAGCAGAACGGAAGACCGCTGGTCTCGGCGGACGTTCATTGTCTTCCTTTTCCTGACAAGTCCTTCGACTTCGTTTATTGCGTTCATATTCTGGAGCACGTCGACGATCCGATTAAGGCCTGTGCTGAGATTATGAGAGTCGGTAAGCGTGGCTATCTGGAAACGCCTACGTTTAGCGAAGATATTTTGTTCGCATGGGCCAAAGAGCGGCACAAGTGGCACGTTATCGGTATTAACCAAACACTCTGTTTCTTTGAGTATTCGCCGCGCCAGTTGGAAGGCATTGGCTCGACCGCGTGGGAAAACGTAATCATGGATAGACGCTACCATCCACTGCAGCAGGCTTATTTTGCCAACCGGGACATCTTTGACGTGATGTTTCCGTGGGTCGATCATTTTTCGGTTTACGTTTTTCATCTCGAGGGAGAGGTTGAGAGATTGAACGCCGCCGGGGGTGATTGAGATTTGTTATCGCGATGCTGAAACGGATCATTGTTCTATTCCTGGGGCGCGAGCGCGCCAATCGTGTCGCGGCGCCATATCACGATTGGATAGCCAGGCGGCGAACCCTTCGTCGGCTGGCAACGTTGCCGCCGAAAGACGCGTGCATAAACATCGGCTGTGGGCCGAATTTTTTGCCCGGTTGGATCAATGTGGATATCGCTCGCAATCAGGGTGTCGACATCGTGTGGGACTTGCGTCAGGGGTTGCCCTTTGCTTCCGAGAGTTGTACGGCGATTTTTGGCGAACACGTCATCGAGCACATGACAAAAACCGATGCCGAACCGCTATTGCGCGAATGCTATCGTGTTCTCCAGCCAGGAGGGATCCTGCGCCTGTCGACTCCCGACGCCGGACGATTCCTTCGATCATATGCCGGTGACGGAGAATTCTTGAGGGACACTCGCTTTCCGGAGCGTGCAGACACGCTTATGGATCGTGTTAACATGATGATGCGGGAACACGGCCAGCATTTGTGGACCTACGACGCCGATTCGCTCCTCCAGCTCCTGCGAACAGCGGGCTTCAGTTCGGCCCTCGAACAACAATTCGGAGTCTCGGTTCATGCGCGCATGCGTGGGATCGATTCAGAAGAGCGAGCGTTCGAAAGCCTTTATGTTGAGGCGATCAAATAGCTCGCGACACCGAGAGTAAAGTTCTGCCGAAAAGGGGCTGCGTTAAAAACGCCGCGATTAAAGAGAGTTGGATTTTTTGAGAACGCCTGTCGCCTTTATTATATTCAATCGCCCGGATCGCACTGCGCGGGTATTCGCGGAAATTGCCAAGGCTCGACCGTCCAGGTTGCTGGTGGTGGCTGATGGCCCGCGCCCCTTGCGCGCAGGCGAGGAGGAGGCATGTCTCGCCGCTCGCTCGGTAATTGACCAGGTTGACTGGCCCTGCGAAGTGCTGACAAATTTCGCGAAAACCAATCTGGGTTGCAAAAGGCGAGTGTCAAGTGGCCTCGATTGGGTTTTTGAACAGGTTGAAGAGGCAATTATTCTTGAAGATGATTGCCTGCCTCATGAAACGTTCTTTGCTTTTTGTTCAGAGCTGCTCGAAAGGTTTCGGGATGAGGAGCGGGTGAGTATGATCTGCGGAAGTAATTTCCAGCACGGGAAGCGACGCTCTCAGGACAGCTATTTTTTCGGCCGCCACATTACGGTCTGGGGGTGGGCGTCGTGGCGCAGAGTTTGGCGTCACTATGATGTGGAGATGCGTGAATGGGCGGAACTCAAAGAGACGCCCTGGCTGGCCAACTTATTGGTCAACCCCGTCGCAGTCAGGAATTGGCAAGAGATTTTCGACGGCGCATTCCAAGGCGATTACGATACCTGGGATTGGCAGTTCTTTTTCTCATGGTGGCGCAAGAACATGCTTGCGGTAATTCCAGATCGCAACCTGGTTACCAACATCGGCTTTGGAACGGCAGCGTCGCATACACATGACAGCCTGCGTACGATGGCCAATCTTCCACTCGAGGCTATGAGTTTTCCGCTGAGCCATCCCCCGGATGTTATCTTTGATAGCGACGCGGATAATTTTTCATTTCGTCAGATCTATCCCTGGATTGTCGAGAATCAGAGTTACTACTGGCAGTTGCGTCACCGGGTCGTCGCCACTCTTCCGGAAACAATGCGCAAGAAGATAAGGCGGTTGCGAGCGAAAGCTCAGGACTTGAAGTCATGAAGCCGGGAAATGAATTGCTGGCTTACGGACTCCTCGCAGGGTGCTTTCCCAAAGCTGTTGACGATTCGCCATGGAAAGATCAAGTTCGTGACTCCAGTTCGAACTAATGACGAATGAATACGAGTTTCAGCAGCCATGAAATCCAGCAGCCGGTAGGCACCCGCTGTATCGCCTGCGACTCTCCCAAGGTCGTTCGGTGCGGGCCTTTGCCCGTCTTTACTCAGGATTTTCTCGGTCGAACTTTAGATGCGACTGTCGATCCGGGCGCGCTTTATGAATGTAAGAATTGTACGCTGCGTTTTCGGTTTCCCCTGCCTGGCAGAGAAGACTTGATGACGTACTATCAGAGCATGGATATCGCGCAATGCTGGCAACACGGTCCTGAGCGCGAAGTGTGGCGCTATATCAGGGAAGAGCTACAGTCCATTCCGGAACCGTCAGTCCTTGATGTCGGTTGTTTTCGGGGTGATATGCTGAGCTATTTAGGAGATGGCTTACAGCGTTTTGGTGTAGAGCCTTCAGAAGAGGCAGCAAACGAAGCCCAAAGACGTGGAGTGACGATACTTGCCGATAGCATCGACTCTTTGCCTGATGGCGGACCGCGGTTTGGTGCCATTACTCTGGTGGACGTTGCCGAGCATCTACCGCGACCACTGGATTCATTACAGCTTTTGTCCCGCCTTCTATTGCCGGGCGGCAAGCTAATAATCTTCACGGGAAGCACAGACGCATTGTCCTGGAGGTTGTCCGGCTTGGACTATTACTACAGTGCGATGCCGGAACACGTCGCCTTCATGCGGCCCTCCTGGTTTCGCTGGGCAGCTCCAAAGATCGATTGCGAGGTCATTTCCATTAGGCGGATGCGATATCAATTGCCAGCATGGCCAAAACGAATCGACGAAAATCTCAAGAATTTTTTGTATCTATCATATCGTCGTTTGCACCGCCTGCCGGCCGTTCCGCGGTTCATATTCAAACTACCCGTACTACACCGAATAGGAAAATGGCAGGGATGCTGGTGGACATCAGCCAAAGATCACACATTGGTTACTCTAATCAGGTTTGTTGAAGGTGCCGGTTAGACCGCTTTGGGATCATTTCGCATGGAACTTTCACAAACTTCCGACGCGACGGCTTTCGTTATTGGCGCCTCGGGACAGGATGGCTACTTCCTCACCGAGCGCTTGTTGACGGAGAATTGGAGTGTTAACGCGTTCGCGCGCCAACATGAGGATTTGGATTTACTGGCAAAGACCACCAAAGAGCCGCAGCGTCTTAAGGTCCACACGCTTGATCTAACGGCACCGCAGGCTCTGTTCGACCTGATTGCGAGAGAAAAGCCGGCAGAGATTTATAACCTGGCCAGTCAATCGAGCGTGGCCCGTTCTCTCGAAGACCCGCTCATCACCTGGCGCACGAATGCAGATTTTGTGGCTGCCTTACTGGAATGTGTGCGCTGCCAGAGTTCGGGTTCGCGACTATACCAGGCTTCTTCAACGGATATGTTTGGCGTTTCGGCCGCCAAGATTGTTTGCTACAACGAAGAGTCGGCCTTCAATCCACAGAGTCCTTACGCCGGGGCCAAAACCGCGGCTCATTTGTTGTGTCATTCCTATCGCGAAGCCTACGGTTTGCGCATCGCCAGCGGGATACTTTCCAATCACGAGTCGCACCGCCGTCCTGAGTCTTTTCTTTCGCGCAAGGTCGTGGGGCATGTGCTCAATCTGAGTTCAGCCGGCGAGCCGGTCCGCCTGCATCCTTTAATGATAGGCAATCTCAAGGTCGAGCGCGACTGGGGGTTTGCGCCTGACTATGTGGAAGGAATGTGTAGAATTCTGCGGCAGATCGAGGTTCGCGCCGCCCAGACGGGAGAAGCGCAAGCCGACATTGCGGCGAATTACAAAGATTACGTGCTGGCAACCGGAAAGACGCATGCCGTTTGGGAGTTGGTGGATTGCGCGTTTACAATCGGTGGCTTCGAACTGGATTGGGATCTCGAGGGTGGAAATCCGGCCGCCTGGCGAGGTTACTTTCGATCCACAGGGAAGCTCGCGGTAATGGTCGATCCGAATTTGCTGCGAACGGCCGAACCGTTAGCCATTCAAGTCGATTCCAGCCGGGCGCGTCAGGAATTGGGTTGGGCGCCGAGAGAAGGACTCGCAGTCTTTCTCGAGGATATGTTCGCAAAGTTACCGCGCGCCGCCATAGTCTCCCAACCATGAATCGCCCAAAGGTCACTTAACATAATGATGCAGTTCCCTAAGAACTTGAGAATCCTGGTTACCGGAGGCGCAGGCTTTCTGGGTTCGCACCTTTGCGAACGCCTG
>Ga0070708_100001438_pt1 | contig 18155 bp, 14 predicted proteins | sample KBSK5503metaG_FD_65469 | JGI IMG/M metagenome (GOLD analysis project Ga0070708, IMG submission 65469) | Corn, switchgrass and miscanthus rhizosphere microbial communities from Kellogg Biological Station, Michigan, USA - KBS K5-50-3 metaG | ecosystem: Host-associated > Plants > Roots >... | reverse complement strand
GGGGCCGATGTCGCCGAGGCCGAGCACGGCCGAGCCGTCGGTGACGACGGCCACCGTGTTCTGCTTGATCGTGAGCGCGTAGGCCTTCTCCGGATCATCGTGGATGGCCATGCACACGCGCGCCACGCCCGGCGTGTAGGCCATCGACAGATCGTCGCGGTTCTTCACCGGGATCTTGCCCTTGACCTCGATCTTCCCGCCCAGGTGCATGAGGAAGGTGCGGTCGGACACGTTGATGACCTTGACGCCCGACACCGCGCGGATGCGGTCGACGACCTGCTGACCGTGCCGGTCGTCGCGCGCCTTGAACGTGATGTCGCGGGTCATCGTCGTCTTGCCGACCTCGACCAGATCGATGGCGCCGATGTCGCCGCCGGCCTTGCCGATGGCGGACGTGATCTTGCCCAGCATGCCGGGCCGATTCGTGATCTCCAGCCGGACCGTCTGGCTGTAGCTCGCGCTCGGGGCGTTGATCATGATGCCTCCATGAATGGGGACTACGGGTCCCGTCGAATGGCCACGTATTCTATCTGATTAGCCGTCGGGGCGCCTGCGCCGGGCTCCGGCGCCGCGACGGTCGGGAAGGTCAACCGGCGAGCCAACATCTGATGGGCCGCCCACAGGCGCGATGCCGTCAGCGGCTGGCGAGGTGCAGCAGACGCCGGTCGCCGTCGAGCGTGAGCCGATAGTGCGCGAGGACGGTGTTGCCGAGGATGCCGTCGATCCCGGGACCGGGATCGTGGAGCACGACGGGGACGTCGTGGAGCTCGGCGCCGCCGACCTTGAGCGACGCGAGCCGCCCGGGCGAGCCCGTGGTCAAGCCCGAGAGGGTCTGCAGCTCGACGGGATCGCGCGTGGCCGCCTGGCCGAGACCGAGCGTACTGCCCAGCGCCGGCGAGATCAGCGTGACGCTCGATCCCGTGTCGACGAGAAACCGCGCCGGGCGCGAGCCGTTGAGAACCACGGCCACGATCCAGACGCCCCGCGCCTCCTCGAGCGGCACGATCGTCTCGAACGCGCCCGCTCGCGTCGTGGCATCGAGCCGCTGCAAGCCGTCGCGGACGAGCGCGGCCAGCGGGTAGGGCGGATCCAGCCGCAGGGCGAGCCGATAAGCCTCGGCCGCCGACTGCCGATGGCCGAGCGCGGCCAGCGCTTCGGCCCGCCGGTAATGAAAGCTCGCGTTGTCGGGATGCAGGCTGACCGCGCGGCTCCAGACCCGCAGCGCCTCGGCGTCGTCGTGTCGCTGCGTCGCGGCCAGGCCCAGGCTGTAGAGGGCGGCGGGAGACGGCACAGCGCCGAAGGCGAGCCACTGGCCGATGAGGACGCCGAGCGCGAGGGTGAGGAGGTGCCGCACACCGCCCGGCGTCGCAAGCATCGTACCGTCGAGCCACGCGGACCCTCGATGCCGCACAAATGTCATCAGCCTGCGCAGCCGTCTGCGGCCTCGCGACCGACGACTGCATTGCGGCGGCCGTCGCGCGCGTAGTAGGCTCAGTCAATCGCCGCGCTTCGCCAAGGAGACCCGATGATCGACGTCAAGACGGCTGACCGGGAGTTGCAGTTCTACATCAGGCCGCAGACGTTTCCCGTGGCGATCCGCATGCTGGCCGCCGGCGAGGAGATTCCGGAGCGGGCCCGCCGCCCCGCGCGCGACTTCAAGAAGCTCAGCATGAACTGCCAGGTCATCGACATGGCGCGCCGGTACGGCTGGATGATCGCCCTGACCCGCGACGACAGCATCTGCTCGCTCGGCATCGCGGCCATGGGCTTCGAGAAGCCGACGCACCTGCACAGCTCGGGCACCCTCTGCGAGGGCATGTACACGGAGACGAAGGAAGCCGGCCAGCGCTCGGAGGCCGCCATCGATCGCTTCGCGCCCGGCCAGTACCACGCGCTGCTGGTGGCCCCGCTGGACCGCGCGACGTTCGAGCCGCACCTCGTCTGCATCTACGCAAACCCCGCCCAGGTCATGCGCCTCACCCAGGCCGCCCTGTGGAAGCGCGGGGGGAAGCTGACGTCCGCCTTCGGTGGGCGCGTCGACTGCGCCGAGGTGATCGTCACGACCATGCGGACGGACCGACCGCAGGTGATCTTGCCGTGCTCCGGCGATCGCATCTTCGGCCAGACCCAGGACCACGAGATGGCGTTCACCATCCCGTGGAGCCAGATAGAGGAGATCGTGGAGGGCCTCAAGGGCACGCACGCGGGCGGCATCCGCTACCCGATCACCCAGTTCATGGAGTACGAGGCGAAGCTGCCGCCGCGCTACATGGAAGCCAACCGGGTGTGGGACACGGAGAAGGGCCGGGCCCAGTACTCGAACCGCGAGCGCGTGGTCGCCGCGTACAAGCGCTCCTTCGCCGACCGCGTGCCCGTCTATCCGATCGTGGCATCGTTCGCGGGAACGCTGGACGGGCTCAGCATCGAGGAGTACTGCACCAACGTGCCCAAGGCCATCACGGCCATGCTCCACTACTACGAGCGCTACCAGCCCGACGTCGTCCTCGCCTACAACGATCTGGCGAAGGAGGCCGAGGCGTTCGGCTGCCGGGTGAAGTACTCGGACTACGTGGTGCCGTCGATCGACGCCCACGTTCTCGACGAGGACAAGGGCAAGCTGGCGGCGATCGCCATGCCGGACCCCTACACGACCGGGCGGCTGCCGGGCTTCCTCGAGCAGTGCGAGGCGCTCGTCAAGGCCAAGCTGCCCGCGGCGACCGGAGCGGTGGCCGTCGGCCCGTGGACGATCGCCATGCTCATGCGCAACCCCGAGACCATGCTCCTCGACACGTTCGAGGACCCGGAGTTCATCCACGCGCTCATGCGCGTGACCACGGACTTCTGCAAGCTCTGGGGCGAGGCGATCGCCAAGACCGGCATCGGGTTGTCCTTCTCCGAGCCGACGGCGTCGATCAGCCTCATCTCACCGGACAACTACCGCGACTTCATCGCGCCGTACCACAAGGAGCTGGTCGACCACTTCAAGGCCCGGAAGGTCGGCGTCACCACGCACATCTGCGGCACGACGTATCCCATCTACGAGGACCTGATCCAGTGCGGCTTCACGACGATCTCGTTCGATCTCGACCAGCAGGGCGATCCGACGCTCTACGTCGATCAGCTCGACCGCTTCATGCAGGTCGCGCGCGGCCGCGCGGTCGCGATCGGCAACGTCGACGCGACCAAGTTCGAGAAGACCACCCCGGAGGCCATGCACGCCGACGTCAAGCGGTGCATCGACACCGCGGCCCGGCACTCGGGCTTCATCCTGTCGACGTCGTGCGAGATCCCGCCGCGCTCGGACCCCGAGGCCGTGCGGTGGTTCATGGACGCCGCGCACGAGTACGGGCGGTACGACAGGATTTTCTGAACGCGAAGGGGCCCGCCGGTGAATCCGGCGGGCCCCTCGTGGTGTGTCAGGTAGCGTCGGCAGCGGTTACCAGCGGACGGGCTTGGACGGACGGTGGGCGTAGCCGCCCTCGCGGCCGCCGCCTCCGCCGGGCCGGCCGCCGCCGCCACCGGGGCGCCCGCCGCCCGTGCGCGGCGCCTGCGGATTCGAGACCTCGACGGTGATGCGCCGCCCGTCGAGCTCGCGTCCGTTCAGCTGGGAGATGGCGTTCTGCGCTTCCTCGTTGGAGTCCATCTCGACGAAACCGAACCCCCGCGACTGCCCCGAGAACCGATCCGTGATGACGGTCGCCGACAGCACGTTACCGCACTGCGCGAAGAACTCGCGCAGCCCTTCACTGGTGGTGGAGTACGAGAGACCGCCGACGTAGAGTTTTGCTGCCATAGGATTCCTCCTCGAACTTTCCTTCCGCTACCGTACACGCCTCGCGAACGCGGAAGCGTTTTCTCGGAGGCGAGGTCCGGCCACCACGGCAGACATTTTCAAGTGTACACGCGCCCCCGTGACTGGCAAGCGCGCGGGGCGGAATCACCCGAGGGCCTTCACCACGTCGTCGGGCTCCACCGGGTCGGGCATCACGCAGAAGCCGCCGAGCTCGAGGGCGGCCCGCCGTTCCAGCGAAAGCGTCGGGCCAACGGTGACCATCACGGGGACCCCCGGCGCCACGCGCTCGAACACCGCGGCCTGCTCGGCGACGCCCAGCCGGAAGCGGTCGAGGTCGGCCACGATGAGGTCGACCGGTGTCGCGGCAAGGGTCCGCACCGCCTCACAGACCGTCTCGGCGATGACGACGGCGATGCCCTTGTCGAAGCACCCGAGCGCCAGCCGCTGTGCCGCCTCGGCGTCCTGATCGATGATCAACACTCGATTCACTCTGAGCTTCCTTTCGCCCATGATGCGGGCACGCTCACGCGGACCCACTGCACACTGAGAGCAACCGAGGTGCCACGCCCGAGCCGTCGCAACCTCAGACAAACACGACGAATGCCCCGCTTACACGCGCGCCCAGTCGGGCACAACGCCCGACACCATCCTCCGCGCGGCGCCCGAGGCGGTTAACGGAGGCTAGCGGAATTCCTCGGGCAGGATGTGGTACGCGAGGATCTTGCGGTACAGCGTCTTCGGATCGATCTCGAGCAGTGCGGCCGCCTTGCCGCGATGGCCGCCGACCTGCCGGAGCGTGGCGACGATGTGCTGCCGCTCCATGCCCTCGAGGCTGCTGCCCGCGGGGGCCGTCGTCGCCACGGGACCGCCTCCGACTACTTCGGGCGGCAAGTCGTCCGGCTGGATTTCCTCGTCCTTGGCCAGGATCACCGCGCGCTCGATGGCGTGCTGGAGCTCGCGCACGTTGCCCGGCCAGCCGTACGCCTCGAGCGCGGCGAGCGCCGCCGCGCTCAGCCGCTTCACGCCGTAGGCGGCGTTGCCCTCCACGAAGTGTCGCGCCAAGAGCGCGACGTCGTCGCGTCGGTCGCGCAGCGGCGGCAGCGTGATGGCGATCGTGTTGATTCGGTAGTAGAGGTCCTGACGGAACTCGCCCAGCCGCATGGCCTCGGCCAGATCGCGGTTGGTGGAGGCGACGATGCGGACGTCCACGCGCCGGGCCCGTGTGCCCCCGACCCGGAAGAACGTGCCCGTCTCCAGCGCCCGCAGGAGCTTGACCTGGCTGTCCGGCTCCATCTCGCCGATCTCGTCGAGCAGCAGCGTGCCACCGTCCGCGAGCTCGACCAATCCCGGCTTGGCGGCGACCGCGCCCGTGAACGCGCCCTTCTCGTGGCCGAACAGCTCGGATTCGAGCACCTCGCGCGGCAGCGCGCCGCAGTGGATGGGCACGAACGGTCGCGCCGCGCGGAGCGACCGCTCGTGCAGGGCACGCGCGACGAGCTCCTTGCCGGTGCCGCTCTCGCCCAGCACGAGGACCGAGGAGTCCGTCGGAGCCACCCGCTCGATCATCCGCAGCACGTCCTGCATGCGCGGGCTCCGTGTGAGGATCCCCCCGAAGGGCGCCGCCCCCGGCGCGTGGGCGCGGAGCGCGACGTTGTCCCGCACGAGCTGGCCCTTCTCGGCGGCCTTGCGGATGAGGATGTCCAGCTCCTCGATCTTGGCGGGCTTGGTGAGGTAGTCATACGCGCCGAGCTTCATGGCCTCGACCGCCGTGCTCACCTCCTGGAACCCTGTCATGACGATGACCTGGGGCGGCTCGGGCGTGCCGGCGAGCTCGCGGAGCACCTCGATCCCCTCGCGCCGCGGCATCTTCATGTCGAGCACGACCACGTCGTAGCCGCCGTCGGCGAGCCGCTCGAGCGCGGCCTCGCCGTCGGACACACCCTCGACCTCGTGCCCCTTGCGGCCGAGCTCGCGCACGAGTAGCTCGCGGAGGTTCCTCTCGTCGTCGGCCACGAGGACGCGGATCGTGCGCGTCATGCGGGAAGGACGACGCGGAAGGTACTGCCCTTGCCCGGGCGCGAGGTCACCTGGATGCGCCCACCGTGATCGGTGACGATGCCCTGCGCGATGGCGAGACCGAGCCCCGTCCCCTGGCCCGGCGGCTTGGTCGTAAAGAACGGATCGAAGATCCGCGACAGCGCCTCGTCGGGGATGCCCGAGCCCTCGTCCTCGAACTCCACCTCGATCTCGTCGCGGACGCGCCGAGAGCGGACGGTGAGGACGCCCTCGCCGCCCATCGCTTCCAGCGCGTTGGCGGCGAGCCCCAGGAAGACCTGACGCATCTGGCCCTCGTTCACGCTCACCTCCGGCAGGGCGGGATCGAGCTCGGTCACGAAGCGCCGTCCCATGAACCGCGATTGCCGTGAGAGCAGCTCGAGCGTCTTCAGCACCACCGCGTTGACATCGGTGGAGGCGCGCCGGCTGCCGGGCTCGCGGACGAACTGCAGGAGGCTGCCGGTGATCTCCTTGCAGCGATAGGCCTCCTCCTCGATGAGACCGAGGTAATGGCGGAACTCGTCGATCGCCGGCGTCTCCGCCAGCGCGCCCTCGCGGCTCCGCGCCAGCAGCGCCTCGGCGCAGCCCGCGATGGTCGCCAGCGGGTTGTTGAGCTCGTGGGCGACCCCCGCGGCCAGCCGGCCGGCCGTGGTGAGTCGCTCGGTCAGCAGCATCTGCTGCTCCAGTCGCTTGGCGCGGGTGATGTCCTCCACGAGGACGACGAGGTGATGCGCGGCCTCCTCCGTCGCCTCCACGGCGGCGGCGATCAGCCGGAACGTCTTCGTCTCGGCCCCGATCGTCATCGGGGTCTCCAGCACGCGCACGGCGCCGGCGCCCAGCGCCTCGCGGAGAAAGCCGCCGACCGTCTCGACCCGGTCCTCGGCCAGGAGATCGACGAAGGCCCCGCCCGCGGTAGCGCCGCCGAGAACGCGTGCGCCCTCGCGGTTGGCGCGGATGACGTGCAGCGAGGCGTCGACCACGAAAACCCCGAGCGGCAGCGTCTCGAGGACCACCTCGACGAAGCGCTTCTGCTCGTCCAGCTCGCGCGTGCGCTCGGCGACCATCGCCTCCAACTCCGAGTAGAGCCGCGCGTGCTCCAGCGCGATGGCGGCCTGGTCGGCGAGCGCGACGAGCACGTCCTCTTCGGTGTCCGAGAATCGGTGGACGTCGAGCCGGAAGACGCTCAGCGCGCCGATGGTCCTCGGCCCGACCCGCAGGGGCACCGACAGCATCGAGCGAAAGCCGCTGCGGCGGCGCAGGTCGGCGTACCGGCCGGTGTCGTCGTCGAAGAGATCGGATCGCTGCACGGGCCGCTGCTCGGCGACCGCGCGTCCGGCCACGCCCTCCCCCACCCGCAAGCGAATCCGGATGACCATCTCCTGCGGCAGGTCGAGGCTCGCCGCCGAGACGAGATCGCCGGTCGCCGCGTCGATCGTCATCAGCCCGCACGACTCCACACCGAGCACGGTGCGCGCCTCCTGGAGGATCATGCGGATGGTGCGGTCGACGTCGAGGCTCGCGGTGACGGCCCGTCCCGCCTCCACCAGCGCGCGCGTCTCCCGCGCCCGGCGCTCGCTCTCCTCGAAGAGCTGGGCGTTGTGGATGGCAATGCCCGCCTGCTCGGCGAACGCCTCCAGGAGCTCCTGGTGATGCGCGGTGAAGACACCGGGCCGCGTCGAGAACGCGGAGAGCACGCCGATGAGCCGGCCGCCGACGGTCAGGGGCACGCACAGCATCGAGCGAATGCCCTCACGCTCGTCGACGTCCCGGCGCACCGAGCGCGGGTCGACCCGGATGTCGTCGACGCGGACCGGCTGACCGCCCTCGGCGCATCGGCCGATGAGCCCCTCGCCGATGGGGATCGAGAGCGCCCGCCACTCGTCCGTCTTGAAGCCGTGGGCGGCGGCGTGCACGAGATGCGTGCGCTCCGGGTTCAGGAGCCCGATGCCGCATCCGGTGCTGCCGATCAGCGCGGTCACCGACCGGCTGATCGCCTCGAGGACACCGGCCGGCTCGAGCCGCGCGGTGATCAACCGGCTCGTCCGGTAGAGCGCGCCCAGCTCCTCGGTGCGGCGCCGGCTCTCCTCGAGGAGGCGCCGCTGCTCGATGGCCGAGGCGAGCGGTCCCGCGAGCTCGACGAGGATCTGCACGTCGCGCGCGTCGAAGGCGCCGGCCTCACGCGCGGTCGCCGTGACCGCGCCGAACACGCGGCCCCGAGAAGCGAGCGGCACCAGCACGGCGGAGCGGTAGCCGCGCGAGCCGAAGGCCTCGCGGCTGGCGGCGGGCACGTCGGCGGCGTCGAGGTCGTCGACGTGGACGGGCGCGCCGGTCTGGACGAGGCGCTCCAGCAGCGTGCCCTCGAGCCGCATCGTCGTGTCGCGTCGCGGGCCACCGTCGATCGAGCGCGCGGGGAGATCGAGGATCTCGAACTCGCCCCGCTCGGGGTCAAGCAGCGACACCCCGATCGAGTCGAACCGGACGAGCCGCGTGACGCCCTCGGCGAACGCGCGGAACACGTCGTCGAGCGACTCGCTGCCCGCGCCGAGCCGCGTGATCTCCGCCACCACGGCCGTCCGGAGCGTGCGGTCTCGGAGCTGCCACACGCGCTCGATCGCCGCGCCGAGCTCTCGGAGAAAGGACGCGGGCAGCGTCGCACCCGTCAGCCGGCCGGCCGGTCCCACCAGCGCCAGCACCCCGACGGCGGCGCGCGGTGGCCCCAGCGGCGCCTCGAGCAGCACCACCCGGCCCCGTCGGCCGCGGCCCGCGACCCGCCGCAGGCGCGGCGCCCGCGGCGGTGCATTCACGGCCGCGGCCGGCAGCCAGTCCCTCAGCGCCCGCGTCTCGCCGACGACGGCGGTCACCGGCGGCTGGCGGCGGGGCCGGAACACGAGGGCACCCGCGCGCGCACGCGCCAGCTTCACGAGCCGCCAGAGGGCGCGCGCGAGCTTGTCCTCGAGCGCCGGCGCGACGTCGAGCGACGTCAGCAGATCGGTGACGACGGCGGCGAGGGGTCCGGCCGGGGACGTCATAGGTTACGGAGAAGTTTACCCGGCAGGCTGCCGGTGTGCTGCCCGTCGCGGATGACGTATCGGCCGTTGACGAGCACCTGCTCGACCCCGAGCGGATAGCGGTGGGGCTCCTCGTAGCTGGCCATGGCGGCGATCGTGCGCGGATCGAAGACCACGAGGTCCGCGCGTGCGCCCACCCGGATCACCCCGCGGTCGCGAAGACCGAGCCGGCGCGCCGGCAGCCCTGTCATCTTGTGCACGGCCTGCGGGAGCGAGAGCAGGCGCTCCTCGCGCACGTAGTGACCGAGCACGCGCGGGAACGTACCGTAGCTCCGGGGGTGATGGTGCCCTTCGCCGAGCTCGCCGTACGGGGCGAGCGACGAGCCGTCCGACCCGATCATGGTCCGAGGATGGACGAGCGCCTGGCGCACGTCGCGCTCGTCGAGCTGGAACTGGATCACGTGCGCCTGCCCCTCGTCGGCCTCGAGCAGCTCGGCGAGGACGTCGAACGGGTGCGCGGCGCGGGCCGCCGCCAGCTCGGAGAGGCGCCGGCGCTCGGCGTCGGGCCGACCCGAGCAGGAGGCGATCATGACGTTGTCCCAGCCCACGCGGTCGGCGAGGCTCTGCCCGGTGGCGGTCTCGGTCAGCTCGTCGCGGATGCGGGCGCGCGTGTCCGGGTCGGCCAGGCGCGTCTTCATCGCGCCGATGCCGCTCTCGAGCGCCCACGCCGGCAGGAGTGCGCGCAAGAACGTGCTCGACGCGGTGTACGGGTAGACGTCGGCCATGACGTCGAGGCCCTCCGCCGCCGCCGCGTCGATCAGCGCCAGCGCGTCGCGAACGCGGCCCCAGTTGGGACGACCGGCCGCCTTGACGTGACTCACCTGGACCGGCATGTCCGCCTCGCGGCCCACACGGATTGCCTCGGCGATCGCGTCGAGGAGCGTGGCCGCCTCGCCGCGGACGTGGGTCGCGTAGATGCCGCGGTGGCGGGCCGCGACGCGGGCGAGCGCGACGATCTCCTCGGTCGTCGCGAACGAGCCGGGGGCGTAGATGAGCCCGGTCGAGAGCCCCCAGGCGCCCGCTTCCATGCCCGCGGCCAGGAGCTTCTCCATGGCTCGCAGCTCGCTGCCGGAGGGCGCGCGACGGGCGAAGCCCATCGTCGCGATGCGGAGCGCACCGTGCCCGATGAGCTGGACGACGTTGAGCGCCGTGCCGTCGGCGTCGAAGGCGTCGAGATACTCCTCGACCGATCGCCAACGGAAGTCGAGCGCGCGTGGACGCGCGATGGCGAACCCGCGCATGTCGTCGAGATACTCGACGGCGACGGGCGCGGGCGAGAAGCCGCAGTTGCCCACCACCTCCGTCGTCACGCCCTGACGGATCTTGGACTCGGCGCGCCGGTTGGCCCACAGCGCCCAGTCCGAATGGGAGTGAATGTCGATGAAGCCCGGAGCGACGATCTTTCCCGACGCGGTCAGCGTGCGTCCGGCCGACTCGCGGCTCAGGTCGCCGAGAGCGACGATCGCCTCGTCTTGTATGCCGACGTCCATCCGCCCGCCGGCGGTGCCGGTGCCGTCGACGATGGTGCCGCCCTCGATCTTGAGGTCGAGCACGTGCGGGAACGGCGCTACAGCGCCGGCGCGGCGGAGAACGCGAGCACGGCCTCGCACCACGCGGCGACACCGAGGAGCGGCGTCTCGCGCCCGGCCGCGCCGACCAGCTGGATGGCGTCGGGCAAGCCGGAAGCGGAGAGCCCGCTCGGCAGGGTGATGGCGGGCACGCCGGCCGAGCTCCACGGCGCGCAGAACCAGGCGTCGCCGGTGGAGGCGAGCCCGGCCGGCGCCGGGCCGGGAGCGGTGGGCGTCAGCAGCGCGTCGTGACCTTCGAGGAGCGGCATCACCGCGTCCCTGAACTCGAGACGCGCGCGATTGGCTCCGACGTAATCGACCGCCGACTGACGGAGGCCGGCCTCCACCGCGGCCCGGATTCCCGGCCCGAACTGATCGGCATGCCGCGCGAAGTCCGCGGCGTGGTAGGTCGCGGTCTCGGCCTGCAGCACGCGCAATCCCGCGTCGTGCAGGCGAGCGAAGGACGGCGGCAGCGTGACCTCCACGATGCGCGCGCCGTGTCGGCCGAACGCCTCCGCGACGGCACGGACGTGAGCGGCCGTCGCCGCCTCGGCGCGCTCGAGCAGCTGCGGCACGAGGGCGATCGTCGGCGCGCTCCGGGTCGCGACGGTCAGCTCGCGGCGGGCCAGAACGCTGAGACCGAGGGCGGCGTCGTCGACGGACCGCGCGAGCACGCCGACGTGGTCGAGCGACCACGCGAGCGGGATGACGCCCTCTGTCGGCGTCAGCCCGTGCGTGGCCTTGAACCCGACGACGCCGCAGTAGGCCGCGGGCCGCAGGATGGAGCCGACGGTCTGCGTACCGAGGGCGAGCGGGACCATGCGCGCGGCGACCGCGGCGCCGGAGCCGGCCGACGAGCCGCCGGGCGTGTGGCCGAGGTTCCACGGGTTGTGGGTGGGCGCGGGATCCCGATACGCGAACTCGGTCGTGTGCGTCTTTCCGAGGATGACGGCGCCCGCCCCGCGCAGCCGGCTCACCACCGGCGCGTCCGTCGTGGGCACGCTGTGGGCCCACGCCTTGGCGCCGCCGGTCGTCGGCATGCCGGCGACGTGGATGATGTCCTTGATTCCGACCGGCACGCCGTGCAGCGGTCCGCGAAGCTGGCCGTTCCTGGCCTCGGCCTCCAACGCGCGCGCCGCCGCGCGCGCGCCGGCCTCGTCGACGTGGACCCAGGCCGACACACGCGCGTCGAGCGCGGCGATCCGGTCGAGGCACGCGTCCACGAGGTCGACGGGCGAGATCTTCCCGTCGCGAACGCGCGCGGCCGCTTCGCGCGCGCCCAGCGTGCCGAGCGCGCCAGCGTCAGCGGAGGACATCGAGCACCTCCGCCACGACCTCGAAGCGCCCGAACGACGGCATCAGGTACGCGCCCGCGTACCGCTCACGGATCGCCCGCACCAGATCACGCGCCATGTCGACCCCCACCCGCAGCGCGCGATCGCCCGCCTCCCGGAGACGCGCGCGCACGGCCTCCGGAATGGTGATGCCCGGCACCTCGTTGTGGAGGAACTCGGCGTGCCGGAAGCTGTGGAGCGGCAGCACGCCGACGACGACGGGAATGGGCGAGCCGCCCGCCCGCTCCAGGAAGCGATCGAGCAGGCCCAGGTCGTAGACCGGCTGCGTCTGAAACCAGCGCGCGCCCGCCTCGATCTTCCGACGCATGCGCTCGATCTCGCGATCGAGATCGTCGGCGGCGGGGTTCAGCGCGGTGCCCGTGAAGAACGCGGTCGGGTCGCCGATGCCGTTGCCGGTGGCGTCCGCGCCCTCGTTCATCCGTCGCAGGACCTCGAGGAGACCGATCGCGTCCACGTCGAAGACGGCGGTCGCGTTGACGTAGTCGCCGGGCCGCGGCGGATCGCCGGTCATGGCCAGGATGTTGCGGATCCCGAGCGCGTGCGCGCCGAGCAGGTCGGCCTGGATACCCATCAGGTTCCGGTCGCGACACGTGAAGTGCATGTTGATGTCGAGCCCCGACGCCTCCCGCACCAGCAGCGCCGTGGGCAGCACGGCCAGCCGCACCCGTCCGAGTGAGCCGTCATTGATGTCGACGGTCTCCACGCCGCGCTCCTTCAGGAGCTTCGCTCCTTGCACGAGCTTCTCGACGGTGTGGCCTCGCGGCGGATCGAGCTCGACCGTGACCACGAACTCCCCCGCCTCCAGTCGGCGCTGGAGCGGCGTGGCGGCGAGGCTCGGGCGCAGGCCCGGGCTCTCCGGCGTCTCGGTCACGATAATGCGGGGGACGGCGGTCGCGGGACGCCTCGGCACGGCCGCGCCGCGATCGAGCGCCTCGCGCATGGCCGCGATGTGCTGCGGCGTCGTGCCGCAGCAGCCGCCCACCAGGCGGGCGCCGGTCTGCACCATGCGCGCGGCGTAGTCGGCCATGTACTGCGGCGAGGAGAGGTACATGAGCCGCTCGCCGATCCGTGTCGGCAGCCCCGCGTTCGGCTGGATGGCCACCGGCAGCCCGCCCGCCTCGCCGATCATGTGCTGCAGGACCTCGTAGAGCGTGCTGGAGCCGACCGAGCAGTTGGCCCCGAGCGCATCGACGCCGAGGCCGCGCAGCGCACGCGTCACCTCCGCCGGCGACCGCCCGCCGAACGTGACCGCCTCGTCGGCGAAGACCACCTGGGCGACGATCGGCAGATCGGTGATGCTGCGGATCGCGCGGATCGCCAGCTCGATCTCCACCAGGTCGGAGAACGTCTCGACGACGAATGCGTCCACGCCGCCCTCGAGGAGCCCTTCGGCCTGCTCCCGGAACGCGGCCAGCGCCTCCTCGGGCGTGGTCACGCCGAGCGGGGCCAGGTAGCGACCGAGCGGCCCCATCGAGCCCAGGACGAAGACGTCCCGGCCCGCGCTCTCCCGCGTGTCCCGGGCCAGGCGCACGCCGCGGCGGTTGATCTCGCGCACGTCGGCTTCGCGCGCGTACGCGGACAGCTTGAAGCGATTCGCGCCGAAGGTGTTCGTCTCGATGCAGTCGGCGCCGGCGGCGATGTACTCGGCGTGCAGCCTGCCCACCAGACGGGGGTTGTCGAGGTTGAGGATGTCGAAGCAGGCGTCGGCGGACACGCCGCGGCCATAGAGCAGCGTGCCCATGGCGCCGTCACAGAGCAGCGCCCCCTCGGCGAGCCGGCGGCTAAACGCGTGCGGCATGCGGGTCGCGGAGCAGACGCAGCAGACGGCCGACGACCTCGTCCACGCCGAGGCCCGTCGTGTCGAGGGTGAGATGCGCTCGTCGGTAGTACGGGGTGCGCTGGCGGTAGAGCGCCTCGACCTCCGTGACGGGCCGTCCGTCGAGCATGGGACGCTCGCCGGTGCGGCGCGCCCGCTCGTAGAGGTCGCGGAAATCGCCGTCGAGCCACACGACAGTGCCGAGCGACCGGAGAGCCTCCATGCGGCCTTCGCGGCACGGCAGCCCGCCCCCGGTGGCGATGACGTGATCGGTCTTCGTGCGCAGATCCTGCAGCATCTCCGCCTCGAGCTGCCGGAACCGCTCCTCGCCGGCCGTGGCGAAGATCTCGGGGATCGAGCGGCCCTCGCTGGCGACGATCATGTCGTCGGTCTCCACGAAGCAGCGGCCGAGGCGGCGGGCGAGGACGCGACCGCAGATCGACTTGCCGGCGCCCATGAACCCGACCAGCACGACGTTGGCGGGTCTCACGGAGGCATCCTACCACCAGCGCCGGGCGACGCCGTCACGTCGACGCGTGCCGCCGGGTGACGTAGATCCGCCGCACGATCTCCCAAATCGCCGCGAGCAGCGGTACGGCCACCAGCGCGCCGATGAGACTCGCGAGGTGAAAGCCGATGAGCAGGGCCACGAGCACGGGCAGCGGATGCAGCCCGGTCGCGCGGCCCACGAAATGCGGTGCCAGGTACTTGCCCTCGAGCAGGCTCGTGACCGTGAACAGGGCGGCCGTGGCGACCGCGCGACCGAAGGATTCGTTGAGGGCGGTCAGCACGGCGAGGAACGCGGCGATGAGCGCCCCGACGAACGGCACGATGTTGAGCACGGCGGCCAGCGCGCCGATCAGCAGTGCGTAGCGGACACCGAGGACGGTCAGCCCTACCGCGAGCACCGCGCCGACGCAGAGGCTCGAGAGCAGCTGGCCGCGGATGTAGCCGCCGATGCGCGCGAGGACGGGCTCGCCCAGCGGGGTGACCGTCGCGCGATGCTCGGGGGGAACGAAGGCCAGCAGCCCGCGACCGATGTCCTCGGCGTCGATCACGAAGTAGGCCGCGATGACGAGGATGGCGACGAGCCCGAAGACCGCGCCCACGGCGCCCGCCGTCACCGCCAGCGTGCCCGAGAACAACGAGGTCGCCAGCGACTGGACGTCGCTCGGGTTCGGCGAGGGCAGCGAGCCGCCCCACTGGCCGATCCAGAGGTCGAGCGTGCCCATCCATTGGCGGACGTTGTCGACCAGACGCGGCAGCTGCTCCATGAACTGCGTCCACTGCTGGTTCAGCGCGGGCCACAACAAGCGACCCATGAGGCTCAGGACGGCCGCGGCCAGCAGATACACGCCGAGCACGGTCACGCCGCGCGGGATCCGATACCGCTGACCGAGACGGGCCGCGGGCAAGATGGCGGCGGCCACGATGAGGCCGGTGAAGACGAGGAGCCAGATCTGCCACGTGCGCACGACCAGCCACACGCCCGCGGCGACGACGAGCAGCTGGAACACGAGCGGCCAGGGCAGGCGAGCGGACGGCATCAGCGGCGGACGCTGCCGCGGGCGGGCACGCGACGGTACGCGCAGCCGGCCATCCAGCACCGTGCGCACTGCGAGAAATAGTGGTCCACGCGGGCTTCCGGGCCGGCGCCGACGAGCAGCGTGATGCTCTTCTCGGGGCTCATGAAGCAGGCGTCGTTGAGCGTCACGTCGACGGCCGCGCCCGGTACCAGGCGAAACAGCAGCGGTTGCTCGGCCACGTCCCAGTTGCCGTAGCCCGGGCTGATGCGGTTCGTGACCCGGACGCCGCGCGCGATCCCCTGCTGGCACAGAACGTCATTGACATACTCGGCCAGGCTCTCGACCGCTCCCGAGCCGACGCTGTCCAGCATGGCGGCGAGCGGAAGCTCGCGCGCCTCCCACAGCTCGGCCACGCGTCGCTCCAGCGCGTCGCCGACGGTGACGACGACGGCGGCGACGTCGGTCACCGCCCCCCACGACCGCCGGATGCCCGGGATGGAGAGCACGGCGTCGTCGAGGACGAGACGGTCAGCGTCCTGGTCACGCACCGCCGTCCACCGGATCACCGCCCGCGGCGCCATCAGCGTCCGACCGAGGGCGAGTGCCTCGTCGCGCAACGCGACGACGTCCGCGCCCGGGACGTCGATGCCGCGCTTGTAGCCCTGGAATCGCAGCACCTCGTCGGGATCGATGGCGAGCGGAACGTCGGAGAAGACGTGCGGCTCGGACGGCCGCGAGACGCTCACTTCTTGCGGCGTCGCACGACCTCCGTGATGCGCCGGATGTGCTCGGGGTTGGATCCGCAGCAGGCGCCGACGATGTTGCAGCCGGCGTCGAGGAGGGCGGGGTAGTCGCGCGCCATCTCCTCCGGCCCGAGCTCGTACGTCACCGTGTCGCCGGTGGTGACGGGCAGGCCGGCGTTGGGATAGGCGACGAGCGGGGCGTCGGTGGCCGCGCGCATCTCGCGAATGATGACGATCGCGCGATCCGGCCCGCGCCCGCAGTTCATGCCGACCACGTCGGCGCCGGCGGCGACTAGGTTCTTGGCGACCTCGGCCGGGCTCTCGCCCCACATGGTGCGATCGCGATCGTTGCCCTCCTCGTACTGGAAGAACATCGTCGCCATCACCGGCAGGTCCGTGACGGCCTTGCACGCGCGGATGGCCGCCGTCGCCTCCTGCGGGAACATCATCGTCTCCACCGCGAAGAGGTCGACGCCGCCCTCGGCGAGACCCTCGGCCTGCTCACGGAACGTCGCCTCGTACTCCTCGTCGGTGACGCCGGCATCGAGCGCGTAGTCCAGCGGCAACCGGCTGGTGGGCCCGATGGAACCCGCGATGTAGCCGTGGGCCGGCGCCGTCCCGCGCGCCAGCCGCGCGCCCTTGCGGTTGAGCTCCTGCGCGCGATCGCCGATGCCGTACTCGTCGAGCTTCAAGCGTGACCCGCCAAAGGTATTGGTCTCGACGATCTGGCTGCCGGCGTCGAAATATCCCCGGTGGATGCCGGCGACGACGTCGGCGTGCGTGTCGTTCCACAGCTCCGGGCACGCGCCGTTGAGCAGGCCGGCGGCGAACAGCATCGTGCCGTAGCCGCCATCGAAGACGAGCATCTCTCCGCCCCGCACACGCTCGACGACCTCCCAGCCGCGCGCCTTCACGAGGCGACCTCGGCCTTCGTTCCGACGAGCGCCTTGGCCTTCACCACGGCGAGCGTGGAGTCCCTGGCGTAGCCGTCGGCGCCGATCTCGTCGGCGAAGGCCTGGCTCACCGGCGCGCCGCCGATCATGACCTTGACGCGATCCCGGAGGCCGGCCTTCACGAGCGCGTCGATCGTCCGCTTCATGCCCGGCATGGTCGTCGTCATGAGGGCGGAGATGCCGACGATGTTCGCGTTGTGCTCGGCGACCGCCGCGACGAACTTCTCGGGCGCCACATCGCGGCCGAGGTTCACGACCTTGAACCCCGCGCCTTCGAGCATCATGGCCACGAGGTTCTTGCCGATGTCGTGCAGGTCGCCCTGGGCCGTGCCGATGACGACCACGCCGAGGTTGTCGTCGGGACGCGCCGCCGCCGTGATCAGCGGCTTGAGCAGGTCGAGGCCCGCGTACATGGCGCGCGCGGACAGGAGGACCTGCGGGACGTAGTACTCGTTGCGCCGGAACTTCTCGCCGACCACGTCCATGCCCGGGATCAGTCCCCGGAAGATGAGATCCTTCGGGTCCATGGACAGGCCGAGCCCCTCCCGGGTCTTGCGGGCGACGGTGTCCTTGTCGCCGAGGATGAGGGCGCGCGCCATCGTCGGATAGTCGAAATCTTCCGCGGTCATGCGATACATCGGACGCATGCGGGCGTCATGGGCGTGTTCTAACACACGGCCCCGAGGCCGGCAAGCTCAAGGCGCTTCAGGGCACTATCGACGGCGTCGAGTGACGGTCATTCGCACGGGTGCCGGTCGGGCGGGTGCGCACGTCGGCTGTGCTACTATGCAGCCTCACATGAAACTGCGCGTGCTCGGCGCCTTTGGTAGCGAAGGTGTCAGCCAGCGGCCCTCCGCCTTCCTCGTCAACGATCGCGTGCTCGTCGACGCGGGAACTGTCGCGGGTGCCCTTACTGTTCCGGAGCAGCTCGCCGTGGAGCACGCGCTCGTCTCGCACACCCATCTCGATCACATCGTCGGCCTCACGTTCCTCACCGACACACTGGCCTCGGCGGGCGACGATCTCTCGGTCACCGTCACGGGCATCGCCCCCGTCATCGACGCGCTTCGCGAACACGTGTTCAACAACGTGGTGTGGCCGAACTTCGCCACCATCCCCAGCCGCGAGGCGCCCGTGGTGCGCTACCGCACGCTGGCCGAGGACACGGAGCAGCACGTGGGAGATCTTTGGGTGACCCCGGTGTCGGTCAGCCACAGCATCCCGACCTCGGGGTTCCTCGTGCACGACGGCTCGCGGGGCTTCGTCTACTCCGGCGAC
>Ga0070708_100001437_pt1 | contig 18162 bp, 15 predicted proteins | sample KBSK5503metaG_FD_65469 | JGI IMG/M metagenome (GOLD analysis project Ga0070708, IMG submission 65469) | Corn, switchgrass and miscanthus rhizosphere microbial communities from Kellogg Biological Station, Michigan, USA - KBS K5-50-3 metaG | ecosystem: Host-associated > Plants > Roots >... | reverse complement strand
ACGGCGGCGGAATCGACCGTCCCATTGGGCTCGACAGAGGGGTATCCGATTGGTGTGGGCAGCCGCTTCACGACGCCCGTGTTGAGGTCGCACGCGGTGAGGTACAGGGCGGTGTCCTGGGGCGTCCCCCGGTCGTCGTCTCGTTCCGAGTATGGCGTGAGGTCCGACTCGTAGCCATAGGCCGTGGTGCCGTCGAGCTTGGTGAGTCGCAGCGTCCTGCCCGGCGCAACCTCGCACGCAACTCTGGCCGGGACGTCGCTCGACATTGCCACTGACCGCGGCGTGCGGAAGAACGAGGTCGGGTTGGGCGTCAGCGACGTTGTCTTCGTCGCGGCGGGTGTGGCCGTGGGCGGCGATGGCGAGCTTGGGACCGGGGCCGATTTGGTTGGTGGCGCCTCGGTGGTGCACGCCGAGATCGGGGCGACGGCAAGCATGACCGCCGCCGCGAGGATGACGGGGCGTGATCTCGCCAAATCCGGCCTCCGGAAGCCCGCGCCCGAACTCGGCGCAGTTGTCGGACCGGGCATCTGCTCGTAGGATGCGCGGACCATGATCAAGGTGCGAATCTCGAATACCGCACTCGACCTTCCCTGCGGATAGCCGGGCGCACGCAGGTGCGCTGGCTATCCTTGAGCCCCTCTCCGAACGCGGCGAGGGGTTTTTCATTCCCTCGCAGGAGCACTGACCACGTGACCCAGACCCAGGAACCCGGCGAACGGACCCGGATCGAGCGGTACGACCCCGTCTCGATCGAACCGCGCTGGCAAGCGCGCTGGGACGAGCTCGGGCTCCACAGGACGAACCTCCAGAACGCCCGGAACCGCTACTACCTGCTGACGATGTACCCGTACCCGTCGGGCGACCTCCACATCGGCCACTGGTACATCGTCACGCCGACGGACGCGATCGCCCGCTTCCAGGCGATGCACGGCAAGAACGTGTTCCTGCCGATCGGCTTCGACGCCTTCGGCCTGCCGGCCGAGAACGCCGCGATCCGGAACAACATCAACCCGCGCGCCTGGACGATGTCCAACATCGAGAACATGCGTCGCCAGTTTCGGACGATGGGCGCGCGCTTCGACTGGGACGCCGAAGTCGTCACGGCCGATCCCGACTACTACCGCTGGAACCAGTGGTTCTTTCTGCAGTTCCTGAAGGCGGGCCTGGCGTACCGCGCGAAGTCGGCGGTCGACTGGTGCCCCAACGACGGCACGCTGGCACGCGAGCAGGTCGAGGGCACCGAGCGACGCTGCTGGCGCTGCGGCGCCAAGGTCGAGAAGCGCGAGCTCGACCAGTGGTACCTGCGCGTCACCAACTATGCGGACGAGCTCCTCGACTTCTCCGAGATTCAGTTCCCCGATCCCGTCCGGATCATGCAGACGAACTGGATCGGTCGATCGGAGGGCGGCGAGATCGTCTTCGAGACGGCCGCGGCGGCGCACCACGCCGGCGGCGAGCAGCTGCGCGTCTTCACCACTCGCCCGGACACGCTCTTCGGCGCGACGTTCATGGTCCTTGCGCCCGAGCATCCGCTCGTGTCCGTCCTGACCGCGCCGGAGCGCAGGAAGGACGTCGAGGCCTACATCGCACGCGCCGCAGCCGCCACCGAGATCGAGCGCCTGTCGACGGACCGCGAGAAGACCGGCGTGGCGCTGGGCGCCGAGGCGATCAACCCCGTGAACGGCGAACGCATCCCGATCTTCGTCGCGGACTACGTGCTCGGCGGCTATGGGACCGGCGCGATCATGGCGGTGCCCGCACACGACGAGCGCGACTTCGAGTTCGCGAAGCAGTTCGGCCTGTCGATCCGGCGCGTCGTCGCGCGACCCGGAGCCGAGGACGACGATCCTGGTGCGGCCTACGTCGCGCACGCCGACGACGAAGTCCTGGTCAATAGCGGCGAGTACAGCGGTATCGCAGCGGACGAGGGCGGGCGGCGGATCGTGGCCGCCCTCGAAGCACGCGGGAAGGCTCGCGCCGCCGTGACCTACCGGCTGCGCGACTGGTTGATTAGCCGCCAGCGCTATTGGGGCACGCCGATCCCGATCATCTACTGCGACACGCACGGCGCCGTGCCCGTCCCCGAGGAGGACCTGCCCGTCCGGTTACCGGACAACGTGGACTACGGGGGCAGCGGCGTAAACCCGCTGACGCGGGACGAGGCGTTCCTGAACGTGCCCTGCCCGATCGGCGGCGAGCCGGCCCGGCGCGAGACGGACACGATGGACACGTTCATGGACTCGTCCTGGTACTGGTATCGCTACCTGTCGCCGCACAAGCAGGACGCCGCGATCGACCCGGACATGGTCGAGGGCTGGACGCCGGTCGAGCAGTACACCGGTGGCGCGGAGCACGCGGTCATGCACCTGCTGTACGCCCGCGAGTTCACCAAGATGTTGCGCGACCTCGGGCTGGTCCAGCAGAACGAGCCGTGGAAGCGCGTGTTCAACCAGGGCCAGATCCTCGGCAGCGACGGCGAGCGGATGTCGAAGTCGCGCGGCAACACCGTGGACCCCGACGATCTCGTCGCGAAATACGGGGCCGACACCGTGCGCCTGTTCCTGATGTTCATGGGCCCGTGGGACCAGGGCGGGCCGTGGAGCCCCACCGGCATCGGCGGCGTGCATCGCTTCCTGAACCGGGTCTGGGCGCTGACCCTCGAGCCGCACTACCTGGAGCCCGGCGACCCGGAGGCGGGCGTGCTGCCCGCGGGCCAGGACGAGAAGGCCGCCCGAGCCGCGATCCGTGCCGCGGCGCATCGAACGCTGCGCGACGTGACCGCCGACTACGACGCCTTCCACTTCAACACGATGGTCGCGAAGCTCATGGAGCTGTCGAACGCCCTCTTCCGCTACCGCGGCTCGTCCGTCGCGGGGGGGCCGGAGTGGGAGGAGGCGGTCCGGCTGCTGCTGCTCATGCTCGCCCCGGCCGCGCCGCACATCGCCGAGGAGCTGTGGTCACGCCGGCTGGCCGCCAATGACGAGGCGTGGCGCTCCATCCACACCGAGCGCTGGCCCGAGGTGGATCTCGCCGCCGTCGCGGAGTCGACGCGCGAGGTGCCTGTCCAGGTCAACGGCAAGGTTCGCGATCGGATCGTGGTGCCGGCGGGCGCGGACGCTGCCGCGATCGAGGCCGCGGTGCTCAGGTCGGTCCGGATCCAGCAGATCCTGGCGGGTCGCGCGCCGGATCGGATCATCCAGGCCGGCGGCGGCCGGCTCGTGAACCTGGTGGTCCGGGAGTAGGTCGAGGGCGGGGACGAGTCCCCGCGGAACCCTGGTTCGGGCGAGCCTCAGTTCGGGCGGGCCTCGACGTGCTCGTGCGCCTCTTCCTTGAGGCGAGCCCGGTACCGCGCGGCCTTGGCCTGGTTGCCGCAGGAGCGCATGTCACACCACCGCCGGCGACCCGTCGGCGAGGAGTCGAAGAACGCCCACCGGCAGCGGTCGTTCGCGCACACGCGCAGGCGTTCCGGCCGCCCGGTGGCGAGCTCCTCGATGATCGCCTCCGCGATCAGGGCGAGGGCGTCGTCGACCGGTGTCTCGGCGTGGCGATGTCCAATGCGCAGCGCCGTGCCGTCGAGCTCGATGCGGGTCGGCCGGCGCGATTCGAGCGTGGCGTTGACGAGGTGGACCGCGTCGGCCTCTGGCGTCCGACCTTCGACCACGGCGTCGACCACCTCGCGGAGGGCCGTTCTGACGCGGCGGATGCGGGCGAGCTCCGCGTCGCCGATGCGAACGCCGGCCTCGGGATGGACGAGCTCGTGCTCCAGGAACCACACGGCGGCGTCCGCCGGACGTTCGAGGTGCTCGTCGGTCTGGTGCTGGTCGTCGGTTCGGCCGTGACCGGGGTGGAGCGTGTTCAGGAAGTCGAGTGCGGCCTCGAGATCGATGCCGTGGGAGTGCTCTGCTGGGGAGATGTTTGCCATGTCTGCTAACGCCTGTTTTCCATTGGGATAACCACTCTACAGCGCTTGACAGGTTACGCGCAAGAGGCTAATCTACGACAGTAACCAGAAAAGACCTTAGAAGGGGTTACGGAAGAAATCGGAGGTGCCGGAATGGCAGCCCTCATCGGAATGATCGCCTCGATCGGGATCACGACCGTCCTCGGCATCATCGCCCTGACGTTCGGCGCCGATTCCCGGCCGTCCTACGGTGACGACCACGCCCGCTGAGCCCGACGCAACGTCACCATCGACCACCTGACGCCCCCTTCACCGGAGACCACCTTCCATGAACGCACTCGCTCCCTACCTCGCAGCAATCCATCAGCAGAACCTCCTCGAAGAGGCAGAGCTCAGCCGCCTGGCGCGGCTCGGCCGGTCCTCGGACACGGGCGTCGCGGCCTGGCGTCGCGGCCTCGGTGGCGGCGCTCGCCGCCTCAGCGGGATGCTCGCCTCGGCGGCACACACGCTCGATCCGCATGAGGACGCTCAGCGCGTCGCGCACCGAACGTCCGAGCGGACCGTCGGTCGTGCGCTCGCCTGCTGAACCACTCGTCCCACCGCTCGCGCCGGTCGACGATCTCCTATCGTCGCTCGACATGAGCACTGATAAGGCACCGCCTCGAGCGCCTCGCGGCCTCGCGGCAACCTCCTGGGGTCCCGGCCGTCTCGACCTGTTCTGGGTCGACGACGACCGGGCCCTTTGGCATTCCGCGCAGGTCGCGGGAGCCTGGACCGAGCCCGAGTCGCTCGGCGGTGAGCTCGCCTCGGCACCATCCGTGGTCGCGTGGGGCGAGGGCGAGATGGAGGTCTTCGCCGTGATGGACGACGGCGAGCTGTGGAACCGCTACTGGGATCGCACCTACTGGCACCCGTGGGAGACGCTGGGCGGCGAACTGGATGCGTCAGCCACGCCTGCTTCATCCTCCTGGGGTGCGAATCGCCTAGACGTCTATGGCCGAGGTCGCGACGGTCGGACGTGGCATCGCTGGTGGGATGGCCTGCGCTGGGTCGATTGGGAGCAGCTCTGACGAGGTAAGCGCCAGATAAGCGGACGTCGCTAGGGTTCGAGCAACGTCCCGTCCGACGAGTGCCCCGACGGACGGGACGTTCGACATTCCGGCCCGCCGAGTCGCCCGTCGACACCCGCCGAGCCGCTGGACGAGCCGCCCGCCGAGCGCCCTTCTTTCTCGCCTGCCCGCAGCCCGCCGGCCGAGAGGCGTTCATGGAGCAGTCGTCACAGCCCTGGCGCGTCTTCGATGCGCCCTCCGGCGAGCGCCAGAGCGGGAGCGGGAACGGAGCAGCCGACGAACGCGTTGCGACGCGAGCCGGTGGCGCACCGCTGCTGGCCCTCGCAGCAATCGGGGCCGCGATCGCGATCGGCGCGCTTGCCGTGGTGGTTGCGCTCGGGAGTGGCGGGGCTCCTGTCGTCGCGGGACCTGGCGGCGTCGGGGCCTCGGATGCGCCGGAGCTCGGCGCAGGTGAGCTCGTCGTGGACGTTGGAGGCGCGGTCGTGAGGCCGGGCGTGTACCACCTCGGCACGGGATCCCGGATCGAAGACGCGATCCAGGCTGCCGGCGGCTTCGGCCCGCGGGTTGACGCCGGGCGAGTGTCCGCCGAGCTCAACCTCGCCGCCACGCTGACAGACGGCCAGCAGGTCCGGGTGCCGTCGCGCGACGACGACCAGGTCGGTGCCGGGAGTGGTGGCCCGGGTACGGGTGCTCCCGGCGGCAGGTCCGGCCCGCGCATCGACCTCAACGCGGCGACACAGGCCGAGCTCGAGTCGTTGCCGGGGATCGGGCCGGTCACCGCCGCCAAGATCATCGCCTCGCGCACGGAATCGCCATTCCGCACGGTCGACGAGCTTCGCGAGCGCGGCCTCGTGGGCGAGAAGACGTTCGACGCGATCCGGCCGCTCCTGATCGTCGGCTAGCCATGCCGCGGCCGGCCTGGCTCGCGCTGGGCGCCGCAGCCGCGGCACTGGCTTCCGCGTCCGTTTCGCCGTCGGTCATCGCCCTCGCGGCGGGCGCCCTCCTCGCCGTGGCATTTGCGCTCCGGGCGTCGCAACGGGTCGTGCCGGCTCGCTCGACCATCGCGTTCGCCCTCGGCGTCGCGGCCATCACGGCGCGTGGTGCGCTGACGTCGGGTCCGTCGTCACCCGCAGCGGCGATCCCGACCGGGGACGGGCCTTGGACAGCGGTAGTCCAGGGCGTCGGTTCCCCGCGAGCCGGGTCGCGTCCCGTAGTCGTGCTGCTCGAGCGAGAGCCGCCGATCGTCGTGGCGGCCACCCTGCCGTGGTATCCGTCCGTCGTTCCCGGGGATCGCATCGAGCTCCGCGGTCGGATCCGAGCGCCGCCGGCCGATGACTACGGGGCCTACCTCACGCGGATCGGCGCGGTCGGCACGCTGCGCGCAGACGGTCTGCGTGCCCTTCCGCCACAGGGGTCGCTCCAGGCATCGCTCGAAGGCCTCCGTCGCGGGGCCGCGGACGGGCTGGACCGATCCATGCCCGAGCCGGAGGCGGGGCTCGCCGCAGGCGTGCTCATCGGTCTCCGCGACAGGGTGGATCGCGACCTCGCGGCCGACTTCACGACCGCCGGTGCCAGCCACGTCGTGGCGATCTCGGGCTGGAACATCGCGATCGTGGCGTCGACGCTCGGCGCTCTCGCCGGCGGGCTGCGGCGCCGTCGTCGTGCGGCGCTGACCGCGGCGGCGATCGTCCTCTACGTCGCCTTCGTCGGACCGTCGCCGTCGGTCGTACGTGCCGGCGTGATGGCCGGCGTCGCGCTCCTCGCACGCGAGCTCGGCAGACCGGGCACTGCGGCGGTCGCGCTCGGATGGGCCGTGACCGGGTTGCTCCTCCTCGATCCCGGATATGTCGACGACGCGGGCTTCCGGCTGTCGGTGCTCGCGACGGCGGGCATCCTCGCGTGGGGCTCGTCGCTCACCGCGCGCCTCGCGGGACCGGCCCCGGGCCGGCCACGACGCTGGCTCGCCGAGATCCTCGGCGTCTCGCTCGCGGCACAGGGTGCGACGACGCCGATCGTGCTCCTCGATTTCGGGCGGCTGTCACTCGTGGCGCCTGCAGTGAACCTGATCGTGGTGCCGCTCGTCCCGCCGGCAATGGCCGCAGGAGCGATCGCACTCGTCGTGGGCCTGCTGGCAGGGCTCGGCATGCCGGGGATCGTGGCGACACTCGTGGGCCTGCCGGCCTGGGCGATCTACGCAGCGATGGTGGCAACCGTGCGAACCGGAGCGAGTCTCCCGCTCGCCAGCCTCCAGCTCGATTCCCCGTGGGACCTCGTGGCCGCACTGGTGTCGCTGGTGGCGATCCTCGCGATCGCGCGCTGGGGCGACCGGGCGCTCGGCGCCGCTCAACGAGCCTGGCATCCCGCGAGCGGGCATCCGCCGGCCGTACGCGTGATCACGGGCACTGCCAGCGGGCGGAGGCGCGAGCGAGGGCACGGGACCTCCCGTGCGGTTCGCCTCGCCGCCCTGATCCTCGCTGGCTCGACGATCGCGTTCGGGGTCGTGCTGGCCCACCGCTCAGACGGGCTGGTGCACGTCACGGTCCTCGACGTCGGTCAGGGCGACGGCATCCTCGTGGAGGGCGAGCGCGGTGGACGGCTCGTCATCGACGGCGGGCCGGACCCTGCTCGCCTCCTCGTCGCACTCGACGAACGCCTGCCGCCCTGGGATCGTCGCATCGACATCCTCGTCCTGACGCACCCGCACGAGGACCATGTGGCAGGCCTCCCAGCCATCCTGACCCGGTATCGCGTCGGGCGGGTCTACGAGCCAGGGATGCGCGGCCCGGGACCCGGCTACCAGGCGTGGGCCGCGGCATTCGCCCAGGGCGGCCCACCCCGAGGGCGGCTTTCGACCGGTGATCAGCTCCGCCTCGATGGGATCGTGTTCCACGTGCTCTGGCCGGACGCAAACCGGGTACCGGATCTACCGGCCGACGGCGGCACGGCAATCAACAACGTCTCGATCGTCCTGCTGGGCGAGGTGGGTCCGCAGCGCTTCCTGCTCGCCGGAGACATCGAGGAAGGGGTCGACCCGGTGCTGCTCCAACGTGGCCTGCCGCGGGTCGACCTGCTCAAGGTTGCCCACCACGGTTCACGAACGTCGAGCACGCCGGCCTTCCTCGCCGCCGTCCAACCGACGGTCGCCGTTGTCTCGTCGGGGGCCGGCAACCCATACGGCCACCCGGCCCCGGCCACGATCGACCGGCTGCATGCCGCTGCTCGTTCGACCTACCGGACCGATACCGACGGCACCGTAGAGGTGACGTTCGACGGCGCGATTCTCCGGGTCAAGACGAGCGGTCCACGGCGGACGTCGGCCGGCGAACCCGCCTCGGGAGGGGCCGTCGCCGTCGCGAGGTCGGCCGTCGCTATCGCCACCAGGTTCCTGTGCAGCGTCGTGGCCAGTGGGTCGACGGTGCCCGGAGCCGGCGTCCTGACGCCCGTGCCCGAGGCGCCACTGTCGCCGCGTGTCATCCTCGGGCTCGTGGACGCCCGCCGGGCCGGGGTCCAGGGCATGCCGTCGCTCCCGAGGCTTCCGCCACGCGTGACCGGCGGGCGGATGGACCTTGTCTACCATCGGACCGGTGCAGATCTCCAGGGCGCCCGCAACCTCATCGCGGGGAACCGCTCCCCTCGCCTACTACTGGGGCGACGACGCGTACGGCCTCGAGGCGGCGGTCGAGGCGTTTCGGAACGACGCTGCGCGCTTCCCCGAGGGGGCACCGGAGCGCTGGCGGCCCGAGGCCGAGCGCACCGAACCCGGCCGCCTCCTGGGCGAGCTCCGGGAGCGGCTGGCGACGGGCGCGATGTTCGGCGGCGGCAGCCTCGCGATCCTGCGCGGCGCGGGCGTCCTGGTCCGGGGCAGCGAGGGACGTAACCTCCTGCTGAGCGCGTTCGACGTCCTGGCCCCGGGCAACGGGCTCGCGGTCGTCGAGGAGACGGAGTCGGGTGTCAAGGATCCGCCGAGCAAGGTGCTCGCCGAGGCGATCCGCGGCGCCGGTGGCGACGTCCGTCGGTTCGAGGCACCTCGCCAGGACGCGCTCGCGGCGTGGATCGACCAGCGCGCGCGGGAGCGGCAGATCCGGCTGGCAGGCGGCGTCGCGCGGGAGCTGGCGACACGCGTCGGCGGCTACGTGCGCGAAGGGGACGTCGAGCGCCAGCAGCAGAGCCGGATCGCGGTCATGGAGCTCGAGAAGCTCGCGCTCCGCCACGCCGACGACGAGCCGGTGACCGTCGAGGATGTTCGAGCGCTTGTCTCGGAAGCCGTCCCTGGGTCGATGTGGGCGTTCGTGGACGCCGTCGCGATGCGCCAGCGCGTCCGCGCCCTGGAGCTCCTCGAGCGCCTCATCGAGGACAAGCCGGCGCCGGTGCTGCTCGCGGTCCTCCACCGCCGTCTCCGCGAGCTGATCGAGGTCCAGGATCGGCTCGAGCGCGGCGAGTCGCCTGGATCGCTGGTGCGGTCGATGCGGCTCGTGCCGTTCCGGGCCGAGACGCTGGCCCGCCAGGCGAAGGGCTGGACGGCGCCGGAGCTCGATGCGGCGCTCGACGGGCTCGTCGAGCTGGACGCGCAGGTCAAGGGCGTGGGCGGCAGGGCCTCGACGGACGCTCGCGATCGGCTCGCGTTCGACCTGTGGATCGCCGACCTGGTGGCGTCCGCCTAGGTCGGGCGGTCCGTGGCACCCGATCGGGTGCCGCCGGCGGTCAGTCGCCGGCTACGTCGACCAGGCTCGCTCCTGGAGGACGATGTCGGTCTCGATCGCGAACGTGCACCGGCCGGGCGCGAGATCGAGCAGCTCGATCAGGTCAGGGTCGATGTACAGCTGGTGGCAATCGGAGCACAGCCCACCCGGGATGCCGAAGCACAGCCGCTCGCTCTGGTCGGGCATCCGGAACGTCGCGTCGAACCGAGTGCTGATCAGCAGCTTCGTGCAGGCGGGACAGCGGTCGCGAGCCGAGGACATGCCCCGATGCTGGGGCCGGCCCCGGACCGCCAACATGACCCGTCGGTACTCCGCCCCCCGGTACGGCCGTCGAGCCGCGCGTATACGCGCCGGAGCGAGCTACTGCACGCGCAGGATGGTCTTCGCCTCCGCCCAGTGGCGCTCCAGCTGGTAGTAGTCGCGCTCCGGCGGCGTGAAGACGTGGACGATGACCGAACCGAAGTCGACGAGCACCCAGTGCGAAGCTGCCGTGCCCTCGCGCCCAAAGGCGTGCACCTTCTCGTCGCGCATACCGGAGATGACCCCATCGGCGATGGCCTCGAGCTGCCGCTCCGAGCCGCCCGACGCGATCACGAAGTAGTCCGCCATCGTCGTCAGGCCCGTGAGGTCGAGCAACACGATATCGGCGGCCTTCTTGTCCTCGACGAGCTCGACGATCCTGCGCGCAAGCTCGAGCGCGGGCATCTCATCCGAGACAGCCGGGCGTGCGGCGGGCTTCGCGGCGCGCCTCGGCAGGCCGGTCGGGTTGCGGGCGGGCTCGGTCACGATGCGGTGGTCCTCCGTTGGGGCTGGCTGGCGTCGGTTCGGTAGAGGCGGTGGGCGGCGATGTAGGCAGCGACCGCCCCCGGGACCAGGTAGCGGATCGAGCGACCGGCGGCGACCCTCGCCCGGAGCGCGGTCGACGACACGCCGAGTCGCGGGCCCTCGAGATAGCTGACGCGGTCCTCGCGACCGGGGAACGTGGCGGCGAGCCATCCAGGGTCTGGCGCAGGGTAGCCCCACCTCGGCGCGACCGCCACGCGGGCAGCCTCGAACAGGCGCTCCGGCTCGTGCCAGGTCGGCAGCTCCGCGAACGTCTCCGCAGACAGGATCACGGTCAGGCGATCGCCGTCGGCCGCGAGGCGCTCCAGCGTGTCGACCGTGTACGACGGTCCAGGCCGGTCGATCTCGATCGAGCTGAGCTCGAACGCCGCGTTGTCGGCGATGGCAAGCTCGACCATGGCCAGGCGGTGCTCGATCGGGCCGACCTCCGCTGCGGGCTTGTGCGGCGGTTGTCCCGCGGGGACGAACAGGATTCGATCGAGGGAGAGGACCTCGCGCGCCTCCTCGGCGACCGCGAGATGGCCGAGGTGGATCGGGTCGAACGTCCCGCCCATCACGCCGAGGTGCTGCGGGCCACCCCTCACCTGCGCGCTGCCCAGGGCTCCGCCTCCCACTCGAGCTCGACCGTCCCGACCCGGACGGTATCGCCCGGTTGGATGCCGGCGCGCCGGAGATCGGCATCCGCGCCGCTGCGCTCGAGGTCGCGCTGGAACCGTTCTGCCGACTCCTCGATCTCGAAGTCCGTCTGCGCTGCGACCCGTTCGATCCGCGTGCCTGCCACGCGGAAGCCGCCATCGGGATCCCGGGACACGAAGATCCTGTCCGGTGCCGCGTCGATCCGGTGGACGACGACACCCGCCGGCTCGGGCGGCGTGCCCAGCTCCTCCGCCGGCGGCAGGAGCTCGGCGAGCGCGGAACGGAAGCTCGCGATGCCCTCGCCCGACGCCGCGGCGATCGCGACGGTAGGAACGCCCTCGCGCGATCGCGCCCGGCGGAAGGCCGGCCACGCCTCGGCAGCCGTTGGCAGGTCGATCTTGTTGAAGGCCACGAGACGGGGCTTGTCGAGCAGCTTCGGGTCGTGGGCACGCAGCTCGCCGAGGATGACGTCGTAGTCCCAGCCCGGGTCGCGACCCGAGCCATCGACGACCTGGACCAGGACGCGTGTCCGTTCGACATGCCGCAGGAATGCATGCCCGAGCCCGGCACCGCTGCTGGCGCCCTCGATGAGCCCGGGCACGTCCGCGATGGTCGGCCGGCGCTCGTCATCCGCGGCCAGGTCCATCACGCCGAGGTTCGGCTCGAGGGTCGTGAACGGGTAGTCCGCGATCTTCGGTCGGGCGGCCGTCACAGCGGCAAGCAGCGTCGACTTGCCCGCGTTCGGCAAGCCCACGAGCCCGACCTCGGCGATGAGCCGGAGCTCGAGACGGACCCAGCGCTCCTCGCCCGGCTCGCCCTTCTGGGCGTGCTTCGGCGACTGGTGGGTCGAGGACTTGAAGTGCGTATTGCCGAGACCACCGCGCCCACCGCGGGCGACCATCGCTGCCTGCCCTGTCGCCAGGAGATCCGCCAGCAGCTCGCCCGTCGCGTCGTCGTAGACCGCGGTGCCGGGCGGGACCGCCAGGACGAGGTCGTCGCCGGCCTTGCCGTGCCGGCGGGCCCCCTCGCCACGGCCACCCGGGGTGGCGCGGTAGTGGTGCCGGTGCTGGTAGTCGCGCAGGGTCGTCTCGCCCGGGTCGACGCGGAGGTGGATGGACCCGCCTCGACCGCCGTCCCCGCCGTCGGGGCCGCCCCGGGGGACATGTGCCTCGTGCCGGAATGTCGCGGCGCCTGCGCCGCCGTCACCGGCGCGCAGCCAGACTTTCACGCTGTCGAGGAACATCCGGACCTATCTTCGCATGCCGCCCGCAGGCAGCCGGGCGAGTGGCTCAGTAGTACCGAAGTGGATTGACTCGGTACGAGCCTGACTCCCACGGGGAGCCGACCCAGACCTCGAAGTGGCAGTGCGGCCCGGAGGCCCAGCCGCTCATGCCGATCCGCCCGACGCGCTGCCCCCTGGCGACGTCCTGGCCCGCGGACACCGTCACCGCGCTCATGTGGTACTGCGCCGTATACAGGCCATTGCCGAGCGAGATCCACACCTGGTACCCGCCGCCGTTGCTCTTCCAGCCGGCGAAGATCACGTGCCCGGCGAGCGGCGCGACGATCGGCGTGCCGTAGTCGGCGGCGATGTCAACCCCGTAGTGGCCGTAGTGGAAGTACTGGCTGATGTAGTTGCCACCGCCCACGACCGGCCACGCCCAGGCCCCACCGGAGTAGCGCGGCGCCGGGCCGGTGCCACCACCGCCGCCGCCGAATTGCGGCGCTGACGTCGGCTTGGGGGTCGGCATCGGGGCGCCCTTGGCGCCCGGGAGGACGAGCACCTGGCCAACGATGAGGTTCGTGTCGGTCAGCTTGTTGACCGAGACGATGTCCGCGGCGGCGATCTTGTTCGCGGCGGCGAGCGAGTCGATCGTGTCGCCGGCCTTCACGGTCACGACCAGGCCGTTGACCGGCGGGATGATCAAGTCTTCGCCGGCCTTGAGCGAATCCTTCGAGGTCAGGTGGTTCGCCCACCACACCGTCAGCATCGAGACGCCGTACCGGCTGGCGATGCTCGTCAGCGTGTCGCCATCGCGAACGGTGTAGTGCGCGAGCATCCCGGCCGAGGAGGCAACGCTCGTGTCGACGGCGACCGGCTTGTACAGGGTGCCGTCGTCGACCGGTGCACCCGCAGCCGCGAGCAGGTCGGCGTTGAGGCCGTCGAACTCGGATGGCCCGCCGTTGCCCCCACCGATCGTGATTCGCACGCCGTCAGCCGCCGCGGCCTCCGCCTGCACTGCGCCGACCGGCGCGGCCGCGGGGGCGAGGCTGACGCCTGCCGCGATGAGGACGACGAGCGCGACGGAGATCGGGATGGCGCGGTCGGTCGTGAGCCGCAGGAGGACGTGACGCCGATGCAGGCGCCGTCGCTTCGTGGTGCGGGCGGGCTGGGCGGCGAGCCGTTCGCGGCGGCCGCGGATCGTCGCAACGGCACGCTCCCGGGCGCGCGGGGTCGCAGTGAGCGAATCAGCCAGGAATCGGGCAACGCCGATGGCCCGCCGCCGGAGGCGTCGCGTCGTCGCGGGGCTGGCGGGCTCGATCACCAGTTGATCGGGCCCAAGAGAGCGGCTCGGCGCGGTGGCGCGCATTACGCCGCTCAAGGCGTTCAGCAATATCTTCTCCTGGCAGGCAGTCCGTGCGCGCTATCGGGCGGGCGTGGGGTTTGGACCGCCGGCGGGTCGCGATCTTGAGCTGGGGTCTCGCTTCGCGGCCGAGTCCGCTCCTCCGCGGACTGCGACGTTGCACAGAACTTACCACGCGCCGTTCAAGCGCTGCAAACGTGCAAATGCCTTACAGACGTGGCCCTTCGGGCCTATGCACCGGCGCACCGCGGCGTCGGGCGCGAGGACCTACGAATCGAGGCTCTTGGTCAGGCCACCCAGGAACTGGACGTTCGTCTCGGTCTTGGCGAGGCGGTTGAGCAGGAGCTCGATGCCCTCGTTGGTCCCGACGGCCGAGAGCATCCGGCGCATCGTCCAGACCATCTTGAGCGTGCCCTCCTCAAGGAGCAGCTCCTCGCGCCGGGTCCCCGAGCGCATGACGTCGACCGACGGGAAGATCCGCTTCTCGGCGAGCTTGCGGTCGAGGATGAGCTCCGAGTTGCCGGTGCCCTTGAACTCCTCGTAGATGACGTCATCCATGCGCGAGCCAGTGTCGACCAGGCAGGTGCCGATGATCGTCAGCGAGCCGCCCTCCTCGATCTTCCGCGCGGCGCCGAAGAAGCGCTTCGGCGGGTACAGGGCGATCGGATCGATGCCGCCCGACAGGGTTCGGCCCGATGGCGGAAGCGCGAGGTTGTAGGCGCGCGCGAGGCGCGTGATGGAGTCGAGGAGGATCACGACGTCCCGGCCGGTCTCGACCTGGCGCTTGGCGATCTCCAGGGCCATCTCGGCGACGTGGGTGTGATTTTCGGTGGGCTCGTCGAAGGTCGAGGAGATGACCTCGCCCTTGACGGACCGCCGCATGTCCGTGACCTCCTCCGGCCGCTCGCCGATGAGGGCGACCATGAGCAGGATCTCGGGATAGTTCGCCGTGATGCCGTTGGCGATCGCCTTCAGCAGCATCGTCTTGCCGGCCTTCGGCGGGCTGACGATGAGCGCGCGCTGGCCCTTGCCGATCGGGTTGACCAGGTTGACGAGGCGCTGGCTCAGGTTCTTCGGGTCGCTCTCGAGGTTGATGAGCTCGTCCGGGTGGACCGGGGTGAGGTCGTTGAACACCGGGCGGCGCCGGGCGGTCTCGATGTCGACGCCATTGACCGAGTCGACCCGGAGCAGGCCCCAGTACTTCTCCTGCTCGCGCGGAGCGCGGACGGCGCCCGCCACGCGATCGCCGATGCGCAGGCCGAACCGGCGCACCTGGCTGGAGCTGACGTAGACGTCCTCGAGGCTCGGCAGCAACCCGTGGCGGCGCATGAAGCCGTAGCCCTCGTCGACGATGTCGAGGATGCCCGTCGCATAGTCGAGTCCGGCTCGCTCGGTCTGGCGCTGGAGGATCCCGTCGACCAGGTCTTCCTTGCGCTCGTCGGTCCGCATATCGAGCTCGAGCTCGCGCCCGACCTGGCGCAGCTCGGTCACGCTCATCTCGCGGAGGTCGGAGACGTCGAGGTCATTGCGCTCGCGCGCTGCCTCGAGCTCCTGCATCTCGTCGTATTCGGTCACGGGGGCGCGACCGCCGCCGCCACCTCCGCCGAACTGGCCGCGACGACGGGGCCGACGATTACGGATGCGCTGATCTGGTCCTGCCATGGGGAAAGAGGTCACCTGCTGGGCAAACTGGTTATGGAGCGTCGCCACGAAGGGCGTAGGGCTCACCCACGCCAAGACGAGTCCGCGCGCGGACCGGGGTGGGGATGCATGGACTATAGGCTCGCGCCACCGCGTCGTCAATCACCTTGGGATGTCATCGGCCCCCGCTACGATTCGGGCCCATGCCAACCACATCTCGCGTCGAAATCCGGCCGTTCGCCAACGTCGACCTCGAGGCGGCGGCGGGCCTGCTCGCCGCGCGCCATCGCCGCCACCGGAGGTCGGAGCCGGCCCTCGATCTCGCGTATGAGACGAGCGAGGCAGGGAGCCGGGAGGTCGCGGCCGCGCTGGCGGTGGGCGGCGCCACGGCATGGGTCGCGACGCGGGGCGGAGCGGTCGTCGGCTACATGATCGGCAGCTCGAAGGCCGATCCGACGTGGGGGCCGAACATCTGGATCGAGGCCGCTGGCCACGCTGCGCTCGAGCCCGAGATCGTCCGCGAGCTTTACGCCACGGCGGCCGCGGCCTGGGTCGCGGCCGGCCGGACGAACCACCACGTCCTGGTCCCCGCAACCGACGAGGCGCTCGTGGACGCCTGGTTCCGGCTCGACTTCGGCCAGCAACACGTGCATGCGGTACGCGAGCCACCGTCAAGGGAGTTCGCGATCAGCCCGCGGAGCGAGCTGATCGTGCGCGTCGCGAAGCGTGAGGACATCCCGGTGCTCGCCGAGCTGGAGGTCGTCCTCCCCACCCACTCGCAGGCATCGCCGGTGTTCTCGCGCCTGCCGCCGCCCACGCTCGAGGAGGCGCGTTCGGAGCTCGAGTCCGACTGGGGCGATCCGAAGTGGACGATCTTCGTCGCCGAGCACAAAGGCCGCGTGGTCGGGTCGTCGGTCGGGTGCGCGCTGGAGGTGTCGAACGGCCACACGCCGCTCATGCGGCCTGCTCGAGCCGGGTTCCTGGGCTTCGCGGCCGTGCTCGCCGACGCGCGCGGTCTCGGCGCCGGACGGGCGCTCGGCGAGGCGGTCCTCGCCTGGACGCGGGACGCGGGCTACGACTGGGCCGCGACGGACTGGCGCTCGACGAACCTCGAGGCCGCGCGCACGTGGACAGCGCTCGGCTTCCGGCCGACCTTCCGGCGGCTGCACCGCATGATCGGGTAAGGACCAGGGGGCCGCGACCGGAGAACGGGTGAAGGGCCGCGACAGCCGAGGCTGCCGCGGCCCTTTGGCTCAGGGCAGGGTCAGTGCGTACGCACCTCGCCCGTGGGTCGCCGCGTACAGCACGCTGCTCGTGCCGGTGTCGGCGAGGACGATCCCGTAGACCGCCACGCGCGGGAGGCCGGAGCCCGCCTGCTGCCACGCGGTCGCGCCGCGCGGGAGCCGGAGGACGCCGAAGTCCGTTGCCGCGTACAGGTCGCCGGTGTTTGCGTCCCGGGCGATTCCGGTGACCGGCTGGTCGCCGATGTCGTACGAGCGATCGACGAACGTTGCCTTATGGGCGTGGGGATCGAACCGAGCCTCGACCACGTGCTGGGTCGTGCCCGGTGTGTACGCGCCATACCCGGAGAACGAGATCCAGGCGTGGTTGGGATCACGCGGATCGACCGTGATGCCGGACACGAAGCGCCCGGGCGTCGCCGCGGTGTCGATCCGGTAGAAGTGAACGTTGCGCGGGTTGGCCGCATTGGCATCGCTGCTGACCCACAGCCTGCCAACACGCGTGCCCGCCCAGATGGTTCCGGGGTCGCCGGGCGCCTGGGCGATCGCGACGACGAAGTGGCCGCCGCGATCGTTGATCGCCGAGCCGGCGGTGAGGTTATTTCCCATCGGCTGCCAGTCGCCGCACGGCCCGGCATCGCGATGGAGCGCGTTGCAGTGCTCCTCGAGGAACTCGGGGTCGCCACCACTGTCATCCGTGCGCCAGATGTGCTCGAGGCCGATGAAGGCTCGGCCTGGAACGCTCTGATCGGTGACGAACGGGACGTAGAAGGAGCGGGCCTCCTTCGTGGCCTGCAGCGGGTCGTAGATCGCCAGCCACTCCTTCGGGTCCGTCCCGTGGAAGTTCACCTCGGGCGTGGCGTCGAAGTAGTTGTGGTAGCGCGTGGTGGGATCGCCGATGTCGAAGCCGGACTGGCCGCCGTCGCCGCCGACGCTCTCCAGCCAGGTGTCCGACCCGGTGTAGGAGAAGGTTCCGTTGTCCTGCGTGCCGCCGAGGAGATCGCCCGTCGGGTCGGCCGGGTTGAAGGACAGCGACTGGAACTGGATGGTGTTGAGCCCGTTGTTGATCGGATCGATGGTCGTCGGGATCCCGGCGAGCAGGCGCTGGCAGTCGGCGAGGTCAGGAGCCGAAAGCGGGGTGCTGCTGGTCTCCGGGTAACGCCGCCCGGCGCAGTCTGCGGACGCATCCCGCGGAGTCCGGATGTCGATCCTGACGACGCCCCCATCGGAGCCGACGAAGGCGATCCCGGGATCGGCGGAGTCGAAGACGACCGCGTGCTGGTCCGGGTGGATGCCCTGGGTAAAGCCGAACGCCGGACCGGCCCCGAGGGTCGCGGTCATGTCCTCCCACGTCACGTCGGGCGCCGAGGTGCCCGCGTTCGTGGATCGGATCACGGCGCGACCGTTGGAGCGCGGCGGCTGGCCCGCGTATGCGGGGAGCTCGTCGTAGTTCATGGAGCCGCCGAGCCACAGCTCGTCGGTGTGCCCGGCACCCACGCCCGGCTGGCTGGCCGGGCTGGTGACGAAGTCGTCATACCCGCACTG
>Ga0070708_100001436_pt1 | contig 18167 bp, 16 predicted proteins | sample KBSK5503metaG_FD_65469 | JGI IMG/M metagenome (GOLD analysis project Ga0070708, IMG submission 65469) | Corn, switchgrass and miscanthus rhizosphere microbial communities from Kellogg Biological Station, Michigan, USA - KBS K5-50-3 metaG | ecosystem: Host-associated > Plants > Roots >... | reverse complement strand
CCTGACCCCTGTTCGGCGCGAACAGGTAGTATGAGATTCGGAGCGTGAGCTCACCGCGTCGCGCTAGCTCCTGGGCCACGGAGTAATCGTCGGGGAAGTATTGGCCTCCGCCGCCAGTATCGATAGCGCTCGTCAGCCCGAAACGATTCAGCTCGCGCATGAACTGCCTGCTCGAGTTGAGCTGGTCTTCGGTCGAGAGCTTCGGCGCCTTCGCTAGGTTCGAGTAAAGGATGAGCGCGCCCGGCTTGGCGATCAGGAGCCCGGTCGCGTTCCCGGTGGCGTCGCGCTCGATAACGCCCCCGGGGGGATTCGGCGTTTCGGGACCGATCCCGAGCGCGCGCACGGCCACGCGGTTCAGCAGCGCCTTTCCGTACAAGTACATCACGAAGACGGGCGTGTCGGGCGCGGCCTCGTTGATCTCGGCGAGCGTCGGCATCCGGCGCTCGCCGAATTGGTACTCAGACCATCCGCCCACCACGCGGACCCACTGCCCGCGGGGCGTGCGCTGTGCCTGCTCGCGCACGCGCTCGAGCGCTTCTTTGAGCGTGGGGACCCCGTCCCAGCGCAGCTCGAGGTTGTAGTAGAGGCCGCCGCGAATGACGTGGATATGCGAGTCATTCAGGCCCGGGATCAGGGTCAGCCCATCGACGTCGATCACTTGCGTGTCCGGTCCCCGGAGCTTCTCCAGGTCGGTGTCGTTTCCGACCGCCACGAACCGACCATCCTTCACGGCCACCGCGGTCGCGACCGTGTCGTTCGGGTCGAGCGTCACGACGCGGGCATTCTTCACGATGAGGTCGGCCGCACCGCGATCTGCGAGCTGGCTGAACGGGCGCGAGCAGGCCATCCCGACCACAAGGAACATCGGTATGAGCCACAGATGATGCTGAACGGTCCTGGTTCTCATAAATGACTCCGTCGAATCGAGTAGTGCGACGAGAAGCGGGCGAGGCAGCTCTGGCTGGAGCCGCCCCGCCCCCGCTCGGGCCTTCAGCGAGACGACGAACCCTCGCTGTGCGGGCCGAGCATCGCCTTGGCGTAGTTCACGCCCATGCCGTACGCGCCACCGTGGCTCCTCACCACCTCCAGCGTGGCGGCGTAGGTGTCCTGCCGCGCCCAGTCGCGCTGGTATTCAAGGAGGATCTGCAGCCACGTTACGGGCGCAGCGCCAGCCTGCACGAGACGGGCAATGGCCGCGTCGTGCGCCTCCTTCGACACCCCGCCGGAAGCGTCCGTCACTACGTACACCTCGTACCCCTGGTGAAGCGCATCCAACCCCGCCATGGTCAGACAGACCTCGGTCCACAGGGCGGCGATGACGAGCTTCCTGCGCCCGGTCGCCTTCACAGCGTCGGCGAAGCGCTTGTCGTCCCAGGAGTTCATGCTGGTGCGGTCGATCGGCTTGAGGTTCGGGAAGACCGCCTGCAGTTCGGGGAAGATCGGACCGCTGAAGCTCTTCTCCGCAGCGGAGGTGAGAACAACGGGAACGTTGAACACCTTGGCAGCCTTCGCGAGGCCGGTGACGTTGTTCACCAGCATCGTGCGGTCGATAGACTGCACGGCGAACGCCATCTGCGGCTCGTGATCGATGAAGATGATTGTTGAGTTCTGCGGCGTGAGGATCCTGCTGCTGTCCGCGGCCTTCTTGCTCTGCTGCGCCCAGGCACTCGCGGCGACAAGAAGCGCCAACGCGGTGAGCTGCTTTATCGTACGCATGATTGACTCCCTTCGTTCGCGCCGCCGCCTCGTGAATTCGAGGTTTCGGCTGGCGCTGTCGAATGGCAGATCGCGCACTGCATCGTTCGCGCCAACGCCGCCTTCACCGTCGTCGCAGGCACACCCTCGATCTAAAGATGCTTGGACAGGTGCGTGTTGGCGAGATGTCGCCAATGGCGAAATGCTGGACGACAAACACAGGTCACACGAGATGTCGCAGCCAGGGCGGCACAATCGGCGACAATTCTTTTAACGCCCCGTCCGTCGACCTCGGCTCCAACCCGGACACTTTGACCGACGTTCGCATCGGCGTGGACATTCCACCGCGACCCTGCCGTTCCACAAGAGCGGCCGCGTGCACATTCAGAGCGTTGATGCTCAGGGGTTCGCGGCAGTGACGCGCCTTCAGGCTCGAGGCTCGGCGCCGGTGGACTCCTTTATCCGCAGAGCCCCGTACTCGTTGAGAGAGCAAACTAGGGTTTCGCGTTGGCGAAGAGGGACAGCTCGACCCGTCCCTCGTGCGCGACGACAGTGCTCAGCGACTGCACCCGCGCCAGCCAGCCCTCGGTGAAGCTGGGAGCGATCTCGTACGCATCGCGATTGAACTTTTCGATCTGCGCACGCACGCGAACAGACTTGGCACGCCCCTGCGCGTCCGAGGGCACGAGGGTCGCCGTGCCCTCGATGTGTTCTCGCTTTCCGTCGCGCCGTGGCCGGCCACAGACGGTGAACGGAATGTCGGCGGCAAACTTGGAAACCACGTTCGCTCCCAGCGGCGGATCGAGCTTGAGACCCGAGAGCTTCGCTTCGAAAGCGCAAGCCTTTGGGTCCGACTTCCTATGGGTGGCCCACTGCTGGAAATGCTCGGTCTTGAGCGGCTGATTGTCGACTACGATCGACGTGAGCGGAACGGAGCACGACCCGGAGACGGCCCCACTGTTTGGCTCGTAAGTCAGAGCGCAGGTCACTCGAGAGCTGACGGCGTTGATGCGCTCTCCCAACGGTGCATCGAATACTGCGCTGAAGTTGCTGTTTCCCGCCTCGGGATCAACGTACAGCAGCTCGCCAGCGTCGGCGCTCGCGGCGATTCCAACAACGACAAAGCCAAACACTTTAGCGTGGGCCATCTTCACTCCCATATCTTGACGATCGGGACGACGGGGTCGGGAACCGCCTGCAGCATTGCGGCCGTTCCAGCCCGTGGACCAGCTGCGATGCTTGCCTCTGCCGTCGCTCGAGAACGTGTTTGAATCTGCGAGATCGAGCGCTCGATCAACAGATCGAGGCTCCAGTCCAGCATCACGCGGAGCTTGTTGCTGAACCCTACGAGCTTGGCAAGGTACAATGTCCTCCAGACGAGCCAAGCGACGAAGCCAGAAAGCCTCACTCCCAGCAAATGCACCGCTGCGAAGTGCTCCCCGACGGAAACAAGCGAGCCGTAATTGAAGTAGCGGAACGGCTTTGTCGTCTTGCGGCGAAGCAGGCGTACCAAGTTGCGGGCAGCATGGGGACCCTGTTGGAATGCGACCTGACCGAGTGGCGGCAGCGGGCGCGCGGTTTTATCGTCAACTAAAAACGCGGCGTCGCCGAGCACGAAGACATCGTCGAAACCCTCCGCACGCAGATCGGGCCGGATCCGCACTCGTCCAGACTCATCCAGCGCGATACCACTTTGAGCCAGCAGCTCCGAGGAGCGGACGCCGGCGCACCACACGCAGGTGCGGGTCGCCACGCGCTCGCCGGTCTTGAGCGTCACGTGCCGCGGCCCAACCTCGATCGCTCTGTTGTCCAAGAAGACCTTGATCTTCAGTCGTGAGAGCTGCCGCGATGCAATCTCCACCACTTTGGTGTGCCACCCGGGGAGGAGCTGCTTGCCGGATTGTACCAGCCAGACTTCAATTAAGCTCGGAACGATTTCCGGATATCGCCCCAGAAGGACGTTCTCGATCAAATCGTGGATTTCGGTTGCCACCTCTACACCGGTGGGGCCACCTCCGATGATGATGAACCGAAGCAGCTCCTGCTGGAGGCTGGTCGACCTGGACGCCGCCGCGCGCTCAAAGCAATCAATCACCTGGTTCCGCACCGCGACAGCGTCGCCGAGCTCGCGCATGAAGAATGCATGCTTGTCCACACCGGGCGTACGGAATGTATTGGTGGTCGAACCTGGAGCGAGAATCAGATAGTCGTAGCCAAGCTGGGTGGGCACGCAGGCATCGGCGGCAATCTCGTCGGCCTCGAATTGAGCGGTGATCGATTTGGAGACAGGGTCGATGCTCTCCACGGTGGCGTTGCGAAAGTGAATGTTGGTAGTCTCGAAAATCCGGCGAAACGGATAGGTGACCTGCCGCGTCTCGATGGCGCCAACGGAGACGCTGGGAAGGAGCGGAGGGAAGAGAAAATAATTATTTTTATCGATCACCACGAGCTCGAGGCCCCGGTGGTGGCCGAGGCTCTTGTCTAGAGCCAAGGCGGCATGCAGGCCGCCGAAGCCACCGCCCACGACCAGGACTCGCACCTTACTGTTGCTGCCGCGCCAGCGGTGAAACAACCACATCTGTTTCAACGGCACGAAGAGCATGAACGCGAAGAGCGCTGCTTCTACTATGCTGAGTGGCGCCAGCGCCTGCCGTGCAAGCGAGTTGAATGGGACGAGCAACCATACCGCGACGTCCAGCCCGCCGAGCGCAACTGCCGAGAGCGTGATTGCCTTTCGTACCCGACGACGCATGGTCGTCTTGCGAAATAGAAACTGTGAAACGGCGAGGATGATCGCCAGTCCAGTGAAGTGACTGAGCAGCAGGGCGCAGAAGACCATCGGGTGGCCCCAGGCGACGTCCGCCAGCTTCACGGCCCAATCGTAGGGGGCGGTATCGTGCTGGAACAGCCAGCCCACCAGTAGCTTGGCCACGCCCCAGCCGGTCAGAAACAAGATTCCCCCACTGAGGATCGCGGCAGTGGCGATGAGTTTCCTCCACCACACCATGTTCGTCAGTCGGTAAGCGTCCGGAGTGGGTCGCGCGGACATGTTCTACTCCTCGGAGAAATGCGAAGCTTCTTCCCATTGAGAGCAATCAGACGCGTGTACCTCTAAGTACGCTGGGCCTGGTATCTTGGTTTCTGCCTGCACCTTCGGCGCTAACCCAGCGCCGCTGTTATCAGCTGCTGCGGCGGCTTTCACGGCTGAGCTCCACCTTGGCGAACGCCAACGCGGATTGGACAAGCTTCCCCGCGAGCCGAAGAACGTTCACCGACCGCGGCGCCCTGAGCTCGTCGGACAGGAAGCGGCGCAGCGCTTCACGGCGTCGCATCTTGCCGCTGGAAGTGCGCGGAAGCGTCCCGGGATCGAGAATCTTCACCGTGTGCGCACGGACTCCCGTGCCGTCGAGCACCGCCGTGCGGATCCTCTCCTCGAGATTGACGGAAGAGCCGCGAGGACCATGTTCGGCCAGGATCAGCAGCTCCTCTCCGTCGGCTCCTTCGGGTGTGAAGCCGAGAGCCACCACGCATCCCGTGCGGACGCCCTCGAGGGAGTCGACGCAGGTCTCGAACTCCTGCGGCTGATGGTTTGCTCCTCGGATGATCACTAGATCTTTGGCGCGTCCGCAAATGTAAAGCTCGCCCTTTTCGACAAAGCCCAGGTCTCCAGTATCGAGCCATCCTTCGATCAGAGTGCCGGCAGTCGCTTTGCGGTTGCCGAAGTACCCCACCATCACCGATGGACCTCGAACGAAGATTCTCCCCGCGCGACGCTCGGGCAGCACGTGACCGCGCTGGTCGCGGATCTCGACCTCGACTCCAGGCACGGGCGGACCCACCGACGCGATCTCGAACGAGCCGCTTCGAACCTGGCCTCGGCGGGCGAGCTCGAGGGAATCAACGCTCAACGCCTGGACCGGCCGCTCGGGCACGCAATAGGTCACTGCCAGCGTTGCTTCGGCGAGCCCGTAACCCGGCCTGAGGACGCGAGGGTTGAAGCCCCAGGCCTGGAACCTTCGCGCAAAGGTTCGCATCACTTTCATCGAGACGGGCTCAGCGCCGTTCAGCGCGATTCGCCAGGAGGACAGGTCGACTCCGTCCAGCTCTGCGTCTTTGATTCGGTGAGCACAGAGGGAGTATCCGAAGCTGGGCGCCGCCGATGCGGTTCCGCGATGCCGCGAAATGGCTCGCAGCCAGAGCGCAGGCCGAGCGAGGAAATCCTCCGGCGGAATTAACACCAGCTGCGCCGGATAGTACACGGCGCTGAGCAAACAGCCGATCAGCCCCATGTCGTGGTACAGCGGAAGCCATGAGACTCCGACCTCGTGCGCTGTCGCGGAGGCGTTGATCATCGAGTTGAGAATGGCGCATTGAGCGAGCAGGTTCCCCTGAGACAGCGCAACCGGTTTGGGATCGACCGTCGAGCCCGACGAGAATTGGATCAGGGCAAGGTGGTGCGGTTGCGCTTCCGCTTCATCAGTCTCAGCGATGAGCGTATCGGCGGTACGGCAACCCAAGTCCGGACGAGAGGCTTCCATCGCTTTTCCGAGCAGGCGTCGCACGCGCGAGTCGCTGATCACCAGGCGCGCGCCAACGAGTTTGACCATTCGCGCCGTCGCCGAATGGTATTCGTCAAGCCTCCCGAGACGGAGGGGAGGGTAAAGCGGGACCGGAACCGCCCCAGCGAGCAGTGCGCCGAAGAACGCGTCCACGAACGAAGGACCGGTCGGCAGAATCACTGCGACGCGATCTCCTCGGCGGATTCCGAGCTTCAGCAGGACCGACGCAGCTCGCCGGGCTCGCCGGTACACCTCGCGCCAGGAAAGATGCTGCTCCTCCCCGCGCATATTCACGAAGGTCAGGCCTGAATCGTCACCCGCGGCGGCCAGCGCGGCGTTGAGCGTGGCGAACTTCGGGCGCGGGGCGGGGGGGCCCTTCACGGTTGCGCCCCCGAAGCGCGGCTCGCGACGAGACTCGCCAGGTCGGCCACGGTGGTCACCCGCGCAGAATCTTCCTCCGTCAACCGGATCCGGAAACGATCCTCAAGGCCCACCGCGAGAATAGTGAGGCCGAGGGAGTCGAGCTGGAGATCCTGGATCAACTCGTCGGACCCCTGGACGGACCGGTCGAGCTGGAGCTCATCTTTGGCGATGCGCCGGATCTCCGCCAAAACTTCCTGCGTGCTATTGGCCACGTTGCAACCTCGGTAGGAATTAACGGAGCTCACCATCGGAGAAGGACGAGCTCGGAACAAAACCCTGGCCCCATCGCGAGCAGGAGGCCATAGTCGTCCGGCTTCGCCGCGCCCGCCTCGAGAAGGTCACCGAGTACGAACAGCACGGAAGCGGAGGACAGATTCCCCGTTTCGGACAACGAACGCCACGAGCGTTCGAGCGATTGGGCGGGCAACTCGAGCGCCGATTCGAATGCTTGAAGGACTTTCGGACCGCCGGTGTGTGCGATCCAATGCGCGATTCGCGTGCGATCCAAGCCCTGGGCGCCGAGGAATGAGTCCACGTCTCGCCGGATGTTCTGCATCACCAGCTGGGGAACCTTGGCTGAGAGGACTATCTTGAATCCTCCGTCGACGACGTCCCAGCCCATCACTCGCTCGGTGTCCGGGTAGAACACCGAACGCGTCGCCACCACGCGCGGGCCGCGCGGCGAGTCGTGGCTGCGCGCACCGGCCAACACGACGGCCGCCGCTCCGTCGCCGAACAGCCCGGAGGCGACCATGTTTGCAACCGAAAGATCCTCGAGCTGAAGCGTGAGGGAGCAGAGCTCAACCGAGAGTAGAACGGAGATCTGGTCGCGAAATGAGCGCAAATAGTCGGACGCGCGCGCAACACCTGCCGCTCCGGCGACGCATCCCAGACCGAAGATTGGCGTGCGTTTGACGTCGGGCCGCAGCCCGAGGCGATTGACCAGCGTCGCATCCAAGCTGGGAGTGGAGATGCCCGTGACCGTCACGAAGAAAAGCGCGTCTACATCGCGCGGCGAAAGGCCGGCGGTTCGCAGCGAGGACCGGAGCGCCGACTCACCCAGCTCAGCAGCGACCCGCCGCCACGCCTGGTTTCGTTTTGCAAACGAGCCGAGCGCGGCGTAATCGGCGATCGGAAGCGCCAAATACCTGCCGGTTACCTGTACTGCGCGGTGCAGCTCTTCGAGGCGGTCGAGATTGTAGTGCTGCTCTACCCACTCCTCGCGTAAGGCCGCGATCAACGCGTCCTGGTCCGCGTAATGCGGCGGTAGCGCCTGCCCCACGGACAGGATCTCGGGAGCATTCTCGAAGTGATTCGACGTCAAAGCGATCCTCGCAAGCTTCGCAATGTTCAATAACCACCCGACGTCGTGGTGGGGGGGATCGTCACGGTGATGGTCCCCTGGAAGTTCGAGTCGGTAGGATTCAAAACGTCGATGAACCCGCACGTTGCATTGCGACTCGCAATGGTTGCCATAAATGCATCTCCTGGCGCGAGCATTGGGCTGTTCAACTCAGGGCAATCCGTCTGCTGAGGATTCGGGTTAGAAGCGAGCTGGTGGGGAACACTGTCGTCGTTGAGGAACTTGATCGCGCTACCTGCGGAGACCGAGCTTGCTTTCGGGCTCACGCCGGTGCTGCTCAACGTTATGGTGGTGGACGTCGCACCTGAGTTGTAACCGCAAGCAGCGAGCAACAGTAAACCGATGACAACACCCGACACAGATGTTCTTGAACAAATCATTACCATCTCCTTTCCACTGAGCGCGATGAGATATGCGTCTCTGGAGTTTAATTACCCCGGACCCGATGTTTTGGATGGATGGGGTGGCTAGCAAAGCTCCAGGCGGAAATAGAGCTGCCTTCTCCATCGCGCTGGGGACGAGGCCCTGTCGCAGCGTGATGCCCGTCTCGTAAGGGTCGGGCTCCGAGTGGGTAAAAAAAACACCGCGCCGAGAACGTCAACGGTTGGCCGGTTTGAAAAAAGCGGAACAACGCTCTTAGCGCTCATGCCTGATGAATCTGGCGGCTCGTGCTTTGTGCTCAGCATCGGTGTCCCACAAATCGAGCGGGATGATGGAGAAGCCAATAAACGCGCTCGCGGAGCGAGTTGAAGGCACGAGGCCAAGGTCGACGCCAATGTCGAGAACGATCCAGTTACTCGGCGCGAAGCTCAGCCCGGTCAGCAGACCTGCGTCGGAAGGACTTATCGGCGCGGCGTTGGAGAGGGAATAACCCTCCAACATCAAGCCGAGCCCGTGTGGCAACTGGACGGAGAGTGCCAGCGCTGCCCATGCCTGGGTGCTCACCGGCTTCTCGAGGCGCCAGAGGTTCGCCCCGAGATTGAGATCGGCGTGGAGCCAACGGATGTCCTTGGTGGCGTATGCCACCAGGAAAAGATCGTAGGTGCGAAGGTAGCCTTCCGCTGTGACGGTTGGGACACTTGCTGTCGTCGAGAACGAGAGCGAGGGGAAGTAATCGGATTGATTAACCAGGTGGAACTTGAGACCAAAGGTGACGTCATCGAAGAAAAATGCTGGCGCTGGTTGAGACGCTCTGGTGACCCCGTTCGAGCCGAACTGAAACTGCACCCAGTCGGCGAGCGTCAGCTTCAGCAGGAAGGGAGCCGAGTGCTGGTTGGCTCCAATTCCGAGCCGCCGATAAATGTACCCCATCTCCAGTTCGACCACTCCGGGGGGTACGAAGTCAGCGGTACACGCGATCGTTGGTCGGCAGGGAAGTGAGTGATACGTCTCGTCGGGAAAGGCGGCCGCGGCTGCGCGCAATGGGGCGGCGGCAAATACCAGAGCGGAAATAACTCGGCCGATGCTTCTGGACTGTCGAGGTTTGGGGGATCGATACATCTTATCTCCCTGAAGGCGGAGATGCCGCTCGCGCGGGCCCGGACGGCCGCGGCGATTTCGCGCAGCGCCTGCGCGATGGTGGCCAGAACCCTCTGAACCATTCAGCGCCGTCCTTTGCTGGAGCGCAGGATATGTGACCGCGAGGAGGACGACAACCGTGCCGGACAGGGTACTCTCCGATGGTGGCGGGAACGGAAGGCGGAGACGAACGTCCGCATCGACATTGCTACGAGTCGGAACATGGAGAAGAGGCTACGGAGCCAGAGCAGCGTCAGCCATTCTCTCGGCTCAGTGGAAGACATCCTTTTCTCCTTAGCCAATTGAATACTCGTCAATGCGGTAGTCACGGCGAGCTTGCGCATCCACGCCGCGATAGCCGAGCCCCTGATTGGGATGCGCGGGATCCCAGGGCAGTGGCGCGCGCTTGGGCACAGATCCCGGCGCCGGCAGCGGAAAAATCAGCGACCGCGCAGAGTGGTGAGCGATCCGGCCAGTCATCTGGTGGTGTTCCTGGTGGATGTGGCCGTAGAAGACGGTGACGTTGCGATGATTCTGCAGCAACGCGATCGCCGCGTCTCCATCCTTGGTTGACCAGTCCCACGACGGGTATAAGGGAAACAAAGGTCGATGTGTGAGCACGACAATGGGCTGTTCCACGTCGAGCCTCTGCAAATCCGAGCGAAGCCAGGCGAGCTGAGCCTCGCCGATCGACGCCCCCGGATCGGACACGTTGTCCAGCACGACGAAGTGGATTCCCTTGTGGTCGAAGGTGTAGTGGAGCTGGCCGAAAAACTCCTGGTACGCCTTTCCGGCGTCGAGCGAAGCGTCATGTTCGCCCGCCATAAGACGGAGGTTCTTCACCTTGAGCCCGCCGACGATCTGTTTGAACTCGGACATTCGCTTTCGACGCTCGTCGTCGTCATCCGTGGTATGCGTCAGATCCCCGGTGAAAACGATGAAGTCGGGCTGCCGCTGGAGTGAATTTACCAACGCGACGGTATTCTTCAGCGTCACATCCGCCTGGGGATTAGGCGGACCTTTGAAACCCCAATGGGTGTCTGAAAGCTGGAGGAAGTAGAAATCGTCGGCGCTCTCGGGCTTCGGCCGGGAGGACGCAAATCCGCTCAGCCCCGATGCAAAGACGGCGCCGCCGACACCCATTCCCATCAACTGCAAGAATTCACGCCGATTCTGTGATTTAAAGTCCATGTGCCCTCGTGAGAAGAGTGAGAGGGTCATGGCTTTCTGCCGACCCTCGACTAGCTGGTACACCGGAGACGCCAGGCTGGATGGGGAACCAAAAAAAAGCACTGTCAGTGCGGTGAGCTGCGATAACGAGGCTGACGACGTGGCCGCAGTCAAATCTCAAACCGAGCACACGCCGCCAGCATCTCTTCGGCGCTATTGTCCCAGATAGCGCGCCAGAGCGATATCGATCCGACCGCTGCCGTCTCTCACCGAGCCCACGGCAATGATGTTGCCGTCCGGTTGTATCAGGACTGCGAGGACGCTATCAGCTCCCTGGAACTCGGTCGTCACGGTGCCGCCATTGCCGAAGCTATCGTCCAAGCTCCCGTCCGGATTCAATCGAGCCAGGCCGAAAGTGCTGCCGAAACGAGTGCTCCCGCTGTTCGAGCCCCCGCCGGCGATAATCTGCCCGTTGCTTTGGATGGCGACCGCTCGCGCCTGGTCAACGGTGTCACTCTCGGCGCCAAAATCAAACACGGCCCTATTGAAGGTTGGATCGGGTGTATTGTTTGGGGTGAAACGATCTACCACTGCCTCGAAATCGCCTCGCCTTCCAATTGTCGCTTGTGACCCAACGACAACGAAATTGGTATCCGCCTGGATTCCGCTCCCATTCGACGTGGCAATGATTGTTCCAACGGCTGTTGGAGAGTTGACGCTTCCATCTGGATTGAACTGTACCGCTTGCTGGTTGCCGACAAATACAGCGTGGATAGCGAGGATTCGACCATCCGAATCGAGCGCGAGCTGGTTGGCGTCACCGATTGCAATGACCACCACCGTACCGCCGTCTCCAAATGACGTATCTAAGCTGCCATCCGGATTGTACCGCGCCAATACCGTCCTCGTCGAGGTTCTCGCGCCTCCCAGGACTAGAATACCGCTGACCAGAATCTGCCCATCGGGCTGCAGCAAGATAGCATCCGCCGAACTACGGATGGGCCCGAAGCTCGTGGCCACCACGCCAGCATTGCCAAAACTGCTATCCAAGGTTCCGTCAGGATTGAAGCGGGCCAGCACGAATTCGTCGATTCCACCCATTGCATTGCGCGTTTCTCCTGCGATGAGGAGCTTGCCGTCCGACTGTAATGCCAGCGCATTAGGGATATTGACGAAGTCGGTGAACGCTGCAAACTCGCTTACTCCGCCGTTGCCGAAGCTGGGATCAAGACTGCCGTCGGCGAGATAGCGCACCAGGGCCATTGCCTCGGCGGCGATTGATGTACCGATGAACCCCGCCGCGACAACAGTGTTGCCGTCGGGCTGCAAGAGTGCAGCCGATGGGATAACGGTGCGGCCGAAGTTCGTCTCTACTTGCCCACCCGCGCCAAAGCTCGGATCCAGGTCACCCGCTCCGGCGTAAGCATCGTTGGCGGCTGCAACAACCAGGCTAAGAGTCAGCACGCCGGACAACGGCAATATCCTGAATTGTGTCATTGTTTCTTCCTTTGGTTTGTTCTTACTTCGTTTTCGGTATGACCAACTGAGCTACGTCTTTGAGTCGGGACGAGCCATGCTCGTCTCGGTGGATTGCTGTGCACCCGCGGGATGCTTTACGCGTCAGCGCCCAGGCCAGGAGATCAGCGGAGGGCCGGTTGGCGATGCGCTGCCGCCTTCGGGTTCCAAAGTGAGCTGGAGCCCTTGAGGCGGAGCGAGAGGCGCGCGTTCTTCGTGGACGATGAGCCCGTGTCCGCTTGCATCCGGCACGCCCTGGCCGAGCGAAATCCACTTGCCCTCGCGTTGGGCCCAGACTTGATAGGTCTTTCCGCTCGGCGGGGCAGGCAAGTCGGAGAAGGTGAGAACTGCGTTCGAGGCTCCCGGCCGGGTTCGGTAGTTTCCGTGCGCCGCGGCGGGTGCGTTTTGGGTGGCGACCAGCCTCAACACCTGGGTGTCGCTGGCGGTCACCATTCGAAGCGCCGCCTCGGTGCGCGCCTGTCGCGCCTGCCCCGCGGTATACTGGAACCCAAACCGCGCGGCCACGACAGCGACCAGAACCGCAGCCATTGCCGCAAGCGCAATGCGAAGTTGCTGAAGTCCCGAGCGGATGCGGGTCTTCGTGGTTCCAAGGGGAACTTTGAGGGTATCGGCGACCTGCTCGTGCGTCAGCTCCTCGAAGAATGCGAGGCTCAACGCCTGGCGCTGGGGAGGCGCTAGACTGCCGACCGCCTTTTGAATCGCAGATCGCCGATACTCTTCCCAGACCGCCTGGTCGGGTGGATTCGCCCCATCCGGCAGCTCTTGAAGCGCCGAGGCATCGCCCTCATCACCCGATTCGGGCTTGCGGCTTCGGCGCCGCAATTCGTTGAGCACGCGCGAGCGCGCAATCTGGACAATCCAGGGGCGTACCGGGCCGCGGGCGGGGTCGAACGTCTCCGCGTTTTTCCACACGGAGGCAAAGACCTCCTGCACGATGTCTTCCGCGGCGTCTCTTCCCAATGATTCGGCCGCTATCTTGAAGACCGTCGGAACATATCGGCGGTAAAGGAGACCAAGGGCGCTGTCATCCCCGGCTACCAGAGCCAAAAGTAGCTCTTCATCGCTTCCTTCGGGGCCTGTCTTCACGGACACGAGCATGGATCCTATTCGGGACTAAGGGTTATTCGTTGCGCCTTCCGTCGGTACACCGGTGCGTGCCCTCTGGATTTGGCTGGAGGATTAGGCGAGCTTGAGAAAGGTGAAAAGGTGGGTGTGTCCAGCGGCTGTCCCGGTCGTCACCACTACCGTTTGGCCGGCACTGACGTTGGACAGCTGAGCGGACGAAACGACCACACTGTGCGAATGGTTTTCAACCACGCTGGACGGCCCATTCACTCCGGTGGCAGGAGGCATGTCGATCGCGGCCACCTCAATCCCAAAGGTATGCGAGTGATCTTCAACGACGTTTGACGTATAGATGAGCTTGGTCCCGTCTTGACTCGGCTGATTCATCGGGCCGTTGGAGGTTTGGTCGCTACCGCCACCGCCACATCGGACTAAAAACAACCCGGCCGGAATGAGAAACAGCGCACCTCCCGCCAGCCTGCAAAATTGACGTCGCTGCATGACGCCTTCCAATTGTTTTAATGACAAGGCCAATTCTCGTCGTTTCATGATAGCTCCTGATTGGTTTTTGAAAAGACACCGCGACCGCATCTCCGTTGCTTCACACTGCTTATGATTTCATCGAACGCCGGTCGTCTTTCGCGTGGCCTGAGCGGTCGATCGCACCCGAGCTCACCGTCGGAAGAGCGGCCTTCGACGATTCTTCCCTCGGCGTGTCCCGTGCCGGGTCGAGAGATAGAATGGTCTGTTCCAGCGGGAAGCGCCACGAACACGCAAGCACGCCCATCGAACCCAGCCCAACGAACGCCAGCGGCGCCAAAACAGGCGGGGTACCAATCCTGATTCCTCCGGCGTCGCCGGGACGCAGCGCCCACGCTCCTAGAACTCGGAACACTCCGGAGATGGGATGGCCTTCGCTGTGGAACCAGAGCCCGAGGAGGCCGATGAGGAAAGCAGTGGCGAATCCCACCAGCAACACTTGACGCCCGCCCCGATGCCATCGGGTCAATGCAGCCGCTCCGAGCGCGAGCATGGCGCCGCAATAGAAGAGCGGTATCCACGATTGCCAAGCCTCAGCCAGAGCTTCCCGGTGCTCGAATCGAATTTCCACGAGCAACAAGGAAAGGGCTCCGAGCAAGCTAATCACTATCAGCTTGCTCAAGGTGGCGGGCCTGGACATCAATTGGTCGCGGGTCATTTGCCCACCGTCGTTTCGCGGGTCAGCTCTTTGGCTGCGGCATGCTGGGGTGAGGAGGGCTGGGCCTCGAAAACGACCTTGGCCACGGTTCGCTCGTGAATGGTGAATCCATCGTCCATCTTGCGCTGCTCGGTGCGCGCAATCAGCTGACACTGCCCCGTATTCTTCAAATAAGTGCTCCAAAGAAAGGTGGCGTCCTCGGCGCAAACGACGGTTTCGTCAGCGGTGCGATAGAGCACCTGCTTGCGAGCCGCGTCGTAGTAAAGGCCTTCAACCTTTGTCGGGATCACCTCGGGTGCCGACAGCTCTTCACCGAGCGGATTGGTCGGCTCCAGCCGCACATCAATCCAGGCACGACCCAGCGCGCGGTTTGCTGCGAAATTGGCCGAGACCCCCTGGTTCCAATCGTCGAGCGGAGCCTCGAAAGCAATTACCTGAGCGGCATCCGCGACTCCGACAAAAGACGCAACCACCAATGCACATATTGCCAATTTGCTTGCGAACAATTTCATAGGTTCCTCTCAAGTAAGTTGACAGCGTGTATTTCTTTCTTAAGTGACCCGGACGTGAAGCTTCAGATGGCGAGGCGTTTGAGACATCGCGATCGATCAGTAACCGCCGCCGTAGCCGCCATCGCTACCGCCACCCGGCAGGCCGGGGTCATTGGTCGTGACTGTGATCGTCCCCTGGAAGTTTGAGTCTGCAGGATTCAAACTGTCGATGAACCCGCACGTTGCATTGCGGCTCGCGATGGTCGCTGTGAATCCATCTCCAGGCGGGAGCGTCGGGCTGTTCAGCTCGGGGCAGTCCACCTGCTGCGAATCCGGATTGGAAGCGAGCCGGTGGGGCGCGTTGTCGCTGTTGACGATGGTGACGGAGCTGTTTCCTGAAACGAAGCTCGCCTTCGGGCTCACGCCTGCGCTGCTCAGCATCAGGGTGAGACTCGACGAAGCTTGATCAGGCGAAGTGCCCGGCGCAGGAAACGGAGAATCTCCGCCGCAAGCAGCGAGCCACACTAAACCCAGAACAGCACCCGAAGCAGATTTGCCTAAATTAATCATTGCGATTTCCTTTCTTCGAAAACGAAGGTCTATTTGTTTTCTAGATACTCCGGACTCGAAAGTTTGGATGGGAACGCCCCGCTGCACTTGACAAGCGGCGGCCGACTGGATCGCCAAATCGGACGGCACGCGATGGTCAACACTGGGCGGTGCGATGGAGTATGCACTGTTGGCCCTTACGGTTTTCGAACTGTGGCCAGCTCGCTCGCAGCCTTGGAATCGCGGAGCAGTTTGCCCCACACCTATCGTTATTGTTCTGCGGAGGAAGCGTCGCCGGTGAGAAGAGAACGATCGAGTGCTCGAACGGGCGATGCATTCGCGCACCAGAAGTCCATTTTCGGAAACCGGCGGCTAAATGGTCATCACGTTTATCAATGGACCCCGGTGGCCGGCAGCCGTTGCATTGCCGTATCCTTTGCCGGACGGGCTGTGGCGGTTATTACCGTGATCGTTCCCGGGAGGCTCGGGTCAGAAGGATCACGACGTCAATGAACGCGCACGTTCTATTCCGATTCGCGATGGCCGCCATGAATTGATCTCCTGGGTTACGGAATCTATGGGGATGAGGTTTGGGCTGGACGGTTGCCCGGTTTGTGTTATGAATAGATCTCGGATGGAAAAAGGACTGGCAGTAACTGGTTCAGGAATTGCCGTTCCTTGTAGGCGAAGTGGCTCGCGAAATCGGAATCGTCCAGCGTCCCGATGTACGCCTCAAGAGGACAAATCTGGATTTCGATAGGGACCAGGTAGGGTGACCCTCCAAAAGGATCCTCGATCAGGACATCCACTATCTCCTTCAGGACCCGAAAGCTCGCCGCAGCATGAGGATCCAGCAGTTCGCGATCGACTCTGTTTGAAATGGTGTCGACGCGGTCGCGCCAGCGCAGAGGGCCTCCCAGGGCTTGCACAAGGCGCCGCTCCAGGGCGTAAACCTGCCGCCGAGTGCCGACGATGAACATCGCTCCCAGGAGATCTTGAATCATCTGTGGATCGCCGAGGCCGCGGCGAATCATCTTGCTCAGGATCGAACCGTTTCGCTGCGGCAGCATCGACGGCTGACATGCGTCGCTGAGCGTTACGGCGCGATCGGACAACTCTGCCACCGGATTATCCTCACCCTTGAAGCGGGAAACGAAGCGGTATACGTCGATCGCGGGCTCCCCGTCGCGAGGCGGCAGTCGTCGCATACGAAAGCGCCAGGACTGCTCGCCACTGCTTTTCGGTACAAGTGTGAGCAGCCTGTGGCCAAATCTCGGGGGTGCAACCTCCGAACGGACTTCGACTTCCTGCTCGGTGATGTTTCCGGACCAGAGCGTTTGCTTGAGCAACAGCTCAAAAATGCATCGGTGCCGCGGCCCATCCCGGACGGATCGACAGTGAATTAAGTCGTACAGGAGCTTGCCAAGGTACAGCTTCCGTTGGGCCTCGTAGCGGGTGCGTCGGTTCGAGCGTCGAGCGGCAATCCGGAGCAGTGTTTCGAAGGTGTTGGCTTCACGCGTCTCGGGTTGGAGCTGGAGCCGCTGCTTCAACGTATCGGTAGTCGCTATCAGCAGCTGATCGATGTACTGGTCGGCTTCGATGAAATAGGGCTCGGCTTCCGTGGCGGCCTGGCTGGAGCCATAGCCTGCAAACCAAAAGCGCGCGGCTGTTCGCTGCCGCGTTGGGAACAGAGGATCGAGCAGCGGATGGGCGCGATATGAGGCGGCCATGTCCGATTCCCACAGCAACGGGTTGCCTTTATGCAACCCCTTTTCTCTGGGTGGTCGCCGAGGTGGTGTGCTCGACATCCGACGCAAATGAGTGACCTCTTTATTCGAAGTACCCCGTACTCGAAGCTTTGGATGGAGTGAGAGAGGAAACTGAGGTTTCGCGATGGCGAAGGGGCAGCTCGACCCGTTGTCGTTTGCCAAAATCTTGTCGCAAAGACTGGACGATGACCCAACGGCGTGCGAGCCATGAGAGGCAATGTCCCTCGTACTCGCTCTGTTGGGCGCGCTGCGTGCGTCGCTCAGAACCCGCACTGACCTCGCGCTCGAGAACCTGGCGCTGCGGCAACAACTCGTTCTGCTTCGCCGCCGGTCGAAGCGACCGCAATTCGGGCGCCTCGAGCGTCTCTTCTGGATGTGGCTCTCCGACCAGTGGGCGGGGTGGCGAGGCGCGCTCCATGTCGTTCGCCCCCGGACCGTGATTCGCTGGCACCGGCAAGGCTTTCGCGCTTTCTGGACCTGGAAGTCGCGCCGCGGGCGGGTGGGTCGACCGCCGGTCAGCTCCGAGCTTGCGGAGCTCGTGCGTACGATGGCCCTCGCGAATCCGCTTTGGGGCTCGCCACGCATTCACGGCGATTTACTCAAGCTGGGATTCAACGTTTCGCAGCGCACCGTAGCCCGGCTAATGCCGCGTCGTCCGAAGCCGCCCTCGCAGACCTGGCGAACGTTCCTCAAGAACCACCTCGCCGACCTCGTCTCCGTCGACTTCTTCGTCGTCCCGACTGCGACCTTCCCGGTGCTCTGCGTGTTCGTGGTGCTGCTGCATCATCGCCGAAAGGTCGTGCACTTCAACGTCACCGATTCCCCCACTGC
>Ga0070708_100001435_pt1 | contig 18179 bp, 16 predicted proteins | sample KBSK5503metaG_FD_65469 | JGI IMG/M metagenome (GOLD analysis project Ga0070708, IMG submission 65469) | Corn, switchgrass and miscanthus rhizosphere microbial communities from Kellogg Biological Station, Michigan, USA - KBS K5-50-3 metaG | ecosystem: Host-associated > Plants > Roots >... | reverse complement strand
GCCGGGCGGGCGCCGCATGAGCCACATCGTCTTTTCGCTGGAGAACCTGCCACGCAGCAGGGAGATGGCCTGCCGGGTTCGGTCGACGTGGCCGTCGACGTGCGCGCGCAGCTGCTCGGGAACGAGGTCCTCGCCGGTGACCGGCCATGCCAGCTTGATCAGGACGGCCAAAGTGACGAGGTCGCTGGTCAGGTCCCGTGCCGTGGTCTCGGCGAGCGGGCCGTCGCAGTCAAGCGCGTCACGGACCCCGCGTTGCTGGGTAAGGATCCGGCCGAGGAGGTCAGGGTTGATCGCGGGGTCAGGTGAGGTCGGCTGGTCGAGCCTGGCGCCGCAGGCCGGCGGCTGCGCCGGCCAGCGTGCTGGCGGGCGGACGGTGGCACGGCACTGCGCGGGGTGCAGGCCGAGGTCGCCTATGCGCGGCAGCAGCGCGGCGGCGCGCGCGAAGTGGGCCGGCTGGCCGCACTGGGGGCAGTAGTAGCTCAGGATCCGCTCGTGCTCGGCGCATGCGGCGATGACTGGGAGCCGCCACAGCTGCTGCCAGGCGCCGCCGTGGGCCTCCTGGATGCGACTGCAATCACCTTCCAGGCACTGGGGGCAGTAGCGGGTGGAGGCGGTGAGAACCCAGGGGCTGCTGCGGGCTACGTCGCTGGCCCGACGGCGGGGATCGTCTCCCGCGATATGCAGCGGCGTGTACCGTGCGGCGTAGCGGTGCAGGCACAGGGCGTCCGCCTCGGCCAGGCTGAGGCCAGCCGCCGAGGCGAACCGGGCGGCGCGTTCGGGTTCAAGGATCAGCATCAACCCGACCGGCACATGGCCGTTACGGCCGGCTCGTGTCGGCGGGGCCAGCCCGGTCAGCTGGGCGACGCGGCCGGGGGTGCGCTCGAGCCGGTGGGCCAGCCGCAGGATGTATCCGGGCAGGGATTCCCCCGGGAGCGGGTCGAGGCTGCGCGGCAGCCGCGCCGTTCTCACTGGCGCGTGATCAGCTGCTGGCGGCCGCATCGGCGCCCTTGTCGTCGAAAACCGTGTTCCGCCGGCGCTTCCTGGCCTGCCTCGGCGTGGCTGGCTGCGGCGGCACCGCGGGCACCTCGCCGGCGTCTGCGTCGCGGCCGGGGAACTGGCCGGGGTCGATGGCGACGCTTTCCAGCAGCTCGTGGCTGAGCCGCTCGGCCCCGGTCTCGATGGCAAGCCAGCACGCTTCGCCTACAAGGCTGGTGAGAAATCCCACGATCCCGCGGGTCCGACTGTACAGGTACTCGGGCATGGTCCCGCCGGTGAGCGGGTGCTCGCCGGCGTTGAACAGCCGCAGGCTGCTCTCGATTCCCGTCAGGTGCGCGACCCAGGCGGCGATGCCCTTAGGGGTGTCGTAGCTGAACGGGTCGAGATTAACGAGCTTGAACCGGCGCTCGGTCTGGGTGGCCGCATCGTCGTTGGGGCTCTTGCTCTTGTCTTTGACAGGCGGGACCAGCCATTCCCCGGTGTGCGGGTCCTGGCGTCCTTCGCGCAGCAGCCCCGAGGTGGGGATGCCCACCCCGATCAGGATCACCACCGCCATGTCCATCAGGGCCTTGATGAAGTCCAGCGTGTCGGAGTCTGCTTCCCGGTGCATCTTGAGCCGAGTGACGTCGTCGAGAATGAGGACGCGAGACGCGTGGTCGTGCATCGCCCGCCGGACGGTTCTGGTCAGCGTCTCCAGGGTCATGTTCTTGTGGTCCTCGCCGTAAAAGCCGAGGATGGCCTCGCAGGCGCTCTTCGGCGTGGCCTTCACCGGTGTCTGCACGTAAGATACCGGCGCCAGCAGGTCGCGGGTGCCTGGGACAGCGTCAGGGTTGACATAGTCATGGAGCATCAGCCAGTCATCCTCGAAGGCGGCGGCGGTCTCGCACACCGTTTCTGTCTTCCCCTGGAACCCGCCGCCGTTGATCACCAGCCCCGGCCTGGTCCGCTCAGTGGAGGCCCAGGCGTTATTGCCGACGCGGACGCGTATGGCCTGGTCCACCGCAAGGCTCATCGGGGTATCGAGGATCGGCAGGTTGGAATGGGTGGCGGCCCGGTGCAGGTCATGCAAATGGCGCCGGCGCGGGGTCATCTTCTTGTACTGGCCCAGGCTGATCACCGGGGCCGGGATGAACGACCGGCGCATGGCGCGCCACCTGCCCCAGCCTTCCAGCGTTGTGCGGTCGGTCACCGGACCTGTCAGGAAAGGCAGCAGGGGCGTGACCTCGCCCGGTTCCTGGCCCGGGTTGCTGCTCGTCATTCGTGCTCCCGGTCGTCGGGGTCGTCATCGTCGGGAATGGTCAGCAGGCTCCGGCGCCTGCTGGCCGGTATCACTGGCGGCGGCGCAGCGGGCGCGCTCGCCGCGGCGCGGCGGCGCCGGTGCCGCTCGCCGTCGACGGCTGCCGCGACGTCCTTGGCTCGTTCTCGGAATCCGTCCTGGCGCAGCGGGACCACGGTGGCGTCTGCGGCGTGGTGGCGGGCGGGGGTAGCGCCGGGCGCTGCGGGCCGGTCAGCTGCGGCTGCCTGGCCCTGCAGGACTTCGCGGGCGTGCTGCTTGCGCTTCTTCTTGGACATCTGCGTCGGCCAGGAATCGACCGGGATGTGCCCGCCGATCAGTTTCAGCAGCTCGGGCAGGAGCTCGGCATCGGACCGGGGCCTGAGGCCGGCCTTCCTGACGGCCCGCAGCAGTTCTTCTACCCGGGTGTCAGCGAAGGCGGGTACCTGCCCTTCTGCGGGCAGGCCCGTCCACCGCAGCGTGTGCCAGTCGTGAGTCAGAGGGTCCTGGAAGTAGGCGAAACGGCGGTCGCGCGGGTCGCTGCGGACCTCCCACAGTCCCTTGTACACCCCGCCGCGGCAGGACGGCCCGGACACGTGGGGCTCGTTGAAAACCGGGCCGTTATAGTACAGGCCGCGGACCTTCACCCCGCGGCGGTGGTGAATGGCCCGGACCCGGTGGACGCGCAGCAGCTGGTAGTAGAGCTCGGGCGTCGGGATCTGTAGCGAGAAGCCGCCTTGGCTCATCGCCGCGGCGAACAAGGTATTGGGGCTGTGCGTTCCCCCGGGATCCCACACGGGCGCGAACTCGCCCAGCACGCGGTTCTGCCAGATCTTCACCACCCAGGTCGCGATCATGTGCTCCATCTCGGCGATGGTCAGCACTGCGTCGCCTTCAGGATCAGCGCCGCGGTCGGCGACGTCGACGCCCCGGTAGCCGAGTAGGTGCTCGAGCAGCAGGCTCTGGATGCCGCTGAACGCCCGTTCGACCGCGTCCTTATCGGCAGGCCGCAGCACCCGGGCGGGCAGGATGTTGGCGCCGATGACTTTCTCGACCTCGACGAGGTGGTGGTTCTTGTACACAGACCCGTGGTCGGTGGTGACGGTCTCGGGGGCGAAGAACGGCAAGGCCGCGACCTTGTGCCCGGCGAACCCGGCGATCAGCGACGCCGGCACCCCCGGGTAGGGCCATTCCATGTCCTCGCCCCAGTCGTCGCGCAGCGGCAGCGGCATCATCACGTCCCGCAGCAGCATGGCCACGTCGACGGAGGTATCCGACACCAGGGTGAGCCGGAAGGCCACGATGGAATGGGTGTACACGTCTATCGCTAGGGTCAGGTACACCGGGACTGGGTCGCCGAACACGTGCTCGCGCACCATGACGGCCATCTCGGTGGTATCCAGCGCGATGACCTGGCCGGGCCGGGTCACCACGACGTGACCGCCGCGGAGCTTCTGGCGCTCGGCGCTGCGGGCGTACTTCTGCCGGGAGCCGCCGGGCCCGAACCACTCCCGCCAGACCCGCCACAAGGTCGGATACGACGGGACCGGGACATCCTGCCCGAAGTTCTCGGCCACGTACTGGCAGATCATGCGTTCCTTTGTCTTCATGCTGACCCGCGCGCGGTGCAGCGTCTCCTGGTACACAGCCAGGACCGCCTCCCTGATCTCGGGCGTCATCGAAGTCCTGAGCCCGGCGCGGCGCAGCCAGGCGCCGCTGGCGCATCCGATCGGCCCGAACCGGCTCGCTGCGGCCGCCCACCGCCGCAGAGAACGCTCACTCACGCTGGCCAGGCCGAGCATCCGTGCCTCCTCGGCTGGCATGGACCGCAGCTCGGCGGCCTTCGCCTGGCGCCGCTGGGTGAGCGTGGTCTTGTCCGGGTCGTACGCCTGGCGTGGCTCACCCGGCCGCGGGCTCAGCGGGTCCCCGCTGCGGTACCCGCTTTCTGCCTCCATCAGGTGCGCGTACCGGTTCGCGGCGATCTCGCGCTCATGCGGCGTCAGGTCCCCGAGGCTGGCTGGCTGGCGTCCCCGGCTGCTCGAGGGCAGCCCGGGACGGCGGGTGGACGTGCGGCAGCCAGGATCGTGCATCAGCGCGCGCACGCTGACCACGCGTTCCTGCCCTGCGGCGTTCCGCAGCCGCACCTGCCCCAGTTGCAGGACGAGCAAGACGACCGTCCATTCCTGGGAGCCCAGCACCAGCCGGGTGCCCTCGGCCAGGTCCAGCACGTCCCCGTCCCGCGTCACCGGGCCGTTCCCCCGCCAGGCAGCCAGACGAGGGTCTGGTCTCCAAACGGCGCTGCCAGGTTGATGCCCAGCCGCCGGTGCCAGAGCAAGTGCAGCGCATGAGCGCGGCCAACGGCCGGGTATGACGCTGCAGCGACAAGGTCGGCGAACGCGCGCGGGCCGCGCGCCGCCGCTGCCAGCATCTCGCCCTGCACGCCGAGCGGGTCGCGCAGCGGGCGGCGCTGCGCAGACAAGTCGTCCAGGACGGTCATGACCTGTCGTTTCCAGCCGGTCACCAGTATGTACTGCCAGCCGCACATGAGCGCGACTTCCGCGGCCGCCGCGAAATTGACCCTGTCTTCTGGTTTGATCCGGTCAGCCGGGCGCACGTCGAACAGCCGCGTCCCGTCCCGGCTGACCACCAGGAAGTCCGGGATGTGGTCAACATGGGATCCGGCGGCGGTGAATGTGATCCGTGCCGGCTGGGAGACAACATCGACGAGGTCGCCGAGGAAGTCCAAGGCCAGCAGCAGCCTTTGCTCGGCGATGCTCTCGAACCCGTGCAGCCGACCCGTGCTAACCATGTAGGCAAGGCCGGGCCGGTGCCGCTGGTTGGTTCGCCAGGAAAACGCTCGTACAGGCTGCCACCCCCGGACCGGGACGGCCGCCAGATCCCGGACGCGGCACGCCATGCGGGACCCGCCAGCCTTCCAGTGAAGTGTCCACCGACCCATCCAGCCACTGGAGAGGTCCAGCGCCTGTCGGTCCGCCTCGCCCAGTGCGCCGACGGGATCAAGCAGATCGGCCAGATGGCAGGAATCCGACGGAATGAGATCCTGGCCTGCGCGTTCCGCGACAGCGGGCACATGACCACCTGGGAACGACATGAAGTTTGACACCGCCTGCGCTCTCATCAGGGCGCGCCAGCCATTCCGGGCAGATTACGTGTCGTACGATCCGCCCGGCCGCCGGAGACCATCCGCCGCAGCGGGCGGCAGCCTGTGACCCGGCGGCTCCGCTCCGCGAGCTGGCTGCCCGACGGACGGTAGTCGGTTCTACCCAGCTCGCACGCGCATGCCTCCAGGACCGGGCGGGCGAGCGGGACCGCGGCTCGGCGCCGCGCGAGATCACTGAACCAGCGGCCGGTCATGGCTTCGGGACAGGTCACGACGCGCACGCCAGCCGCCGTCGGCACAGCTAGCAGCACGCGAGCCGTCCTTGCCCGACCCGAGAGGGCTCGGGCACAGCCATCCGAGCTGCTGTCAATTCTGATTCTGCGGACCACGGCAAGCGATCCTGCCATCAGAAAGCCGCCCCGCAACGGCGCCACGCTGGGTCAGCGTCGTTTTCTTGCTTGCGCTCGGCCCTTTGGACTTGCCGTTTGTGTACCTACACGTTAGCTGCTCCGATGTCACAAAGACTGGTTACCATGAGGCTGTGACATGCCGATCTGGCCAAGATCGCCAGCCTGGACTCTGAGCTGCGGCAACGCGCTCTTGTTAATTGAGCTAGTCAAGCTAAACGAGCTCAATTAGCATGCCCGTTCTCATCGAATCGGCCAGCTGACCAGCGGGCTTTGCCCGACCCAGTTTCTGAGGCTCGTCGCACCGTTATCGGCCCGTTGTACCTGGCTCCCAAATGGCAGGCTGCGCCCGAGGCGCGCTGATCGAACGCCAGGCCGACCCAAGCTGGATGAGTGGGGCATCGCGCCGGTGCCGGTAGTGCCGCGTGACTCTCACCGTAGCTGCGAGCGCAGTCACGTGCCGCGCGCTCGAGCCATGACGCGGACACAAGCCATGAGCAATCACCCTGCTGTGCACGCCGCGCACCGGTTAGCTGAAGGGTTTCCCGACGGGCAGTTTTTCCTGCCGCCGCATGCCCACACGGCCGGGCAGTGGCCGGTCGACCCGGCTGACGGGCTGGCCAGCCTGCTGCTGGCCGCCGGGTCTGGCCGCGGCGTAGATCCCGCCCGGGCTGGAGGCGCGCGACGCCCGCTGGCGTGATCATTTGGCGGGCCGGAAGATCTTGCTGGTGCTCGATGACGCGGCCGGGCATCATCAGGTCCGGCCGCTGCTGCCCGGCACCGCGGGCATCCTCGTGCGGATGACCCCGCACGCCAAGGTCAGGGTCTTCGACGACAGCGGCAGCGCGGTACGGATCGGACATGGGGGGCCCCGGCGGGACGGTGGCTTCTCGGGCGGTTCGCCGCTAAACGTCGATGGGCTAGCTGAGCTGATTGCGAAGGCGACCGGGACCGGCGTTCGTCACGTTCTGCTGGCGATGGGTGCCGGCGCACCCGAGGTACTTGAGGCCCGGCTGCTGAAGCTGGCAACCTCTGCGTCAACGTCGGTACGGCAGCAGCCATTTGCTAGCTGACCTCGCGCGCTGGATACCGACCGCCGAGCTCGCGCAGTTCGAGCGAGAGCCTGACACGTTAACCCTGGCCGCCTGACCGCGACACCCCAGGTGCCGCTCTCCGGCTCGTGCCGTGGCTTGCGCCACACAGACGGACACCCCTCGGCCCGGCACCGGACAGTCAGGTGCCCCGGGCCCCTCGACCGCTCGGCGCGGGCGGGCGCGCAGTCGCATGGCGACCAGCTGACCGCGACCCGACCTAGTCTCCACTGGTGGCCGTGCTGGCAGGCGGCCGGATACGCCCACCAGGACGGACGACGCACGTCCCCCATCGGGGTATTAGAACACGTGTGCGATAGCTACCACCAGGGTGCCGCGTGCAAATCGACCCCCGAGATGCTTTTGCGCTCGCTACGGTGGGGCCTCGTCATGGGAAACAAGCTGACCGCCGTCGCTACTCGTATCAGCCGGGCCTGGCGTCGCCTACGCGATACGAAGCTGATGAGGGGAACTGCCAGTATCAGCCGGGCAGTCGGGCGTGGTATACGCGGCGCAGCTACCACTACTGCCCGCGCCGCCCGCATCGCCTGGCCTATCGTTCGGCGCGTTGCGGCCTTTGCAGTCGTAGGCGGCTGGGTCGGGATCAACGCGTACTGGTTCGTCGCAGGAAAGCACCCCTTGTGCCAGGTCACCACCGTCACTCAGCCGGGCTCACACGTCACTACGACTCAGACCTGCGGATTGCCGGACGCAACCAGCTACCTCGGAGTCCTCGCCTTGGTGGCGCTCTTGATCTATCCCGACGCCAAGAGCATCTGGATCGCCGGTTTCGGCATCGAGAAGCGAATCCGCGAAGCAGTAGACCCCGCGGCGAAGATGGCCCGCGAAGCAGCCGAAGGTGACATCATCGAGGGCTCTCAGCAGGCGCGCGACGTGATCCAACAGCGCCTCGGTCAGGGCTCATGACCGGCGGCGGTCTTCCGACACCAACAGACCGGACGTATCCTCGCCATGTGGGAACGCCAGAGACCGGGCCATCGGAGCCGCATGACGAGGTCCTCCTGTCTCCGACCGCGGCAGATACTCTCCGCAAGTTGCCCGAGGATAAGGTTCAGGCGGTCGCGCGCGCGATCGACCGCATTGATGTTGACCAGGGACGACGCCTGAAGATCCCGCCCAGCAGGAGCGGCAACCCGTTCTACGCTGTAGTGGCACCGGGCAAGGACGCTCCTATAGTGATCTACCGCCCGCTCAACGCCAACGAGGGCAAAGGCTTCCTGGTTGCTGCGATCATCAACCGTGATGAATATGAGGGCTACATACGTGCGGACCGGAAAGGCGTCCTCGATACTGCGCTAGCCCAATACATACTGGACGTCGCTGCGCGCTAGGTCGGTCCTGCGCGGCAGCTCAGCCGTGGTCCCATACTCTCCGCCTATAACCTCCCTGACCCCTCCTCTCTAACTCGCCCGACCTCCGTTCCGCGCTGCCTGTCGCCTGACCTGCGGACCCCAGCCGGAGGTTCGGTCCCCCTCCCAACTGGGTGCCGTGCATAAGCCTGTCTCGGATCGCCGACAAGTGGCGGGAAGACAGAGGCGTAACTGGGTGGGAGCAGGCGACCCGTTACCCAGACGTCCCTCATTTGGCGCGCAACTGGTGACCGGCCCCCCTCGCTGATGCCCTGACTGCACCGGAGCGGAGCTCCATCCGGGCCGGGGCCGCAAGCTGGGCTGTCTAGCTTGAGCAGGCATCGCTGCGACCGGCGATGAGGCGATGTCCGCAAATGGGCGTTCAGCGGACAGCGAACCTAGCGGCTTGCGGACGCGCGGGCTCAGGCTAAGGATCACCAGGACTTGCCTGGGATTGACCTTCCTTCCCGGGGAGTTTCACGCCCAGGGGCGTGCCTGCCCAGAGGAACTGAGGTGGGCACGACCAGTCGCGAACGTTGCTGAAGTCGACCTCGCCGCCGGAGAATGTGCCGCCGATCATGACCGTGCCGCCGGTGAACCAGGCACCACCGAAGCCGACCTCGCCGCCCGTGAACACGGCCTCGGCGATACCGAACGTGCCGCCAGAGAAGCTGGCGCCGCCGAAGTCGACCGAGCTGCCGGAGAACTCGGCGCCGATGAAGTTGACCGTGCCGCCGGTGAACCTGGCACCTCGGAAGCCGACCTCGCCGCCGGAGAAGACGGCGAGCATGAAGTTGACCTCGCCGCCGGAGAACCCAGCGGAGGCGAAGTCGACCTTGCCGCCAGAGAATGTGGCGCCGGCGAACATGACCGTGCCGCCGGAGAACCCGACGTGCTCGAACTCGACCGTGCCGCCAGCGAAACTGGCGCCCTCGAAGCTGACTGTGCTGCCGGAGAACTCAGCGAAGGGGAAGAAGACCTTGCCGCCGGTGAAACTGGCACCACTGAAGAGGATCTGGCCGCCGGTGAACGCGGCGCCGGAGAAGCTGACTGTGCTGCCGGAGAACCTGGTATCGATGAACTCGACACTGCCACCGGTGAAAGCGGCGTTGACGAAGCTGACCGCGCCGCCGCTGAACGCGGCCCCGGAGAACTCACCGTCGTCAAAGACAACACCGGTGAAGTCGAAATCCAAGCCCTGCCAGGACACCGCCGCGCCGTCTTTGAGGTGCGCGGTGATGACCCGGATGACGGTGTGGCGGACTTCGCGGTTGGCCCGGAAGGCAAGCCGCTCAGGCTCGGGAGCCTCTTCGCCCGGGTCTGGCTCGTAGGGCAGGCGCAGATAGGCGCACAGCACATCGACGCAGGTCTGCCGGTTCTCCTTCCAGTCCTCTGCCAGGCCCGCCATGGCGTATACCGCGGCCAGCCGGACGGCCGGCGGCTTATCACTCCCCAGCCGGTCGGCCGCCGTGGCAAACCGCTCGTTCAGCGTTCGAGTTCGCTGCTCCGCGAGCGTTTGCTCGAGCTGATCGCTCTGTGCCTTCAGCGTCCTGTCCAGTGCCTCGCGCTGCTCCGTGAGCTGCTTGTTGAGTCCGTCTCTAGTGTCCCGGCTGGTCTTGCGGGTGCCATAGAGGGCAGCAATGACGGTCAGGACGCCGACACCGCCCGCAATTATCGCCGCCTCCACCTCGGGACCCATAGAGCGGAACCTAATACAGCTAGCTGGGTTCGGCACCCCTGCGGCAGTGGTCCTGGTACGCGCAGTCACATGGCTGCCCTTAGCCGGGGCTGGTTGTCCGTCAACGTGGGCTTGCGGGATTGCTCACGCGGCCTGCCGATCGCCTGCGGGACAATCGGGTCATGACATCGCGGTCCACCCGGTTGCCCGACATCGCGCTCCTGGCCGCAGTCGGGGACCTGTTATATGACCTCGACCAGTTCCACCAGGGCGCATACTCGTCAGCCCGCGACCGCCTGGAATGACTACCACCATCAGCGCGCCCTCCCAGCCGGCCCGCATGGCTGAATAGCTACCGCATGTTCACCGGGCGAGTACCGTCCCTCGATGGCCTGGCAGACACGGGCCGAGAGTTCTAAGTTCTTGCACATGTCGACGCCCTGGGCGGCTAGGCCGCGGAGCATCCGGTGGCTGGTCAGCGGAACCGCCGCTGCCGTCCTCGTGCTAGCGATCGCATGGGTGCTGTTCGTGCCAGCGGCGGACTGGCTCGCGCACCACGATGTCGGCTCAGCCAAGGGACCGGCACTCCAGGCGGCCCGGGACGCCGCGCGGGGCCGGCCGGCTGCTGACATTAGGCGCCGGGCTGCTCGCCGCAGGCGCGCTCTGGTTCACCGCGCGAAGCTTTACCCTATCCCGCGAAGGGCAAGTGACCAACCGCTACACCAAGGCAACCGAGCAGCTTGGCTCCGGCGCGCTCGACGTGCGCATCGGCGGGATCTACGCGCTGGAGCGCATCGCCCGCGACTCGCCCAAGGACCACCCGACGGTGATGGAAGTCCTGGCCGCGTTCGTCCGTCAGCACTCCCACGAGCAATTGCCATTGGCCGAGTCTGGCGGTAAGACGCCAGAGCGGACAACGCGCCCCGACGTGCAGGCAGCCGTCACGGTCGTTGGCCGCCGAGACCCCCGACACGACCGTCAGGTAATCGACCTCAGTTACGCGAACCTCGTCAGCGCGGACCTCCACGGTGCGATCCTCACTGGCGCGAATCTCACCTGGTCGGACCTGCACACTTCGCTCCTCACCCGCGCGAACCTCACCGGCGCGGCCCTCACTGAGGCGAACCTCGCCGACGCGATCCTCTTCGGCGCGAACCTCGCCGGCGCGGCCCTCATTGAGGCGGACCTCCGCGGCGCGGACCTCCACGGCGCGGACCTCACCAGCGCGGACCTCGACGGCGCGATATGGCCCGAGGCGGCCCGCGTTGTCGACGGATGGGTGAAAGACCCTGGTTCAGATCGACTTAGACGCGCCAGCGATGGCACAGGCCACCTCGGTAGCTAGCTACCGCATGTTCACCGGCACTTGCGTGCCTCACAGCGGGCCGCCCCGTTGGTGACCTGGTACACCGGCTGCGGCCAACGCTGTATCGCTGCGATGCTCGCAAACATGGACGTGGAGGAACTTCAGCGTGCGCTAGGCGGCGTCGTCCTTGAGGCGGCCTACCTGGAGCGGATCCTAAGGGCGGCGTTTAGCGCTCTGGTCGGCAGCAAGTATGCGGCTGTGATCGATGGCCGCTGGTCGGCGTATGCGCTGATCGAGGACAGCGAGCAGATCGTCAAGCACCACACCGGCATTCCGGAGCTGGCCAAGGCGAAGTTGGCCGCGGCGCTAAAGGGCTGCCACGAGGCGAACAGGCAACGCAACCGGGTGATCCACGACGCATGGGCAACCAGGCCAGGTGACGTGACGGTCACGCTGCAAAGCGGCAGGAAGTCTCACGACGTGACCGTCAGGGCTCGGACGGTGGCCGAGATCCGCCAGCTAGCTGACCAAGTTGGCGAGGCGGCCGACGAACTGAACGCCGCCATGACCGCGGCGCTCGGTCCCGGCTGGGTGAACATGGAGGATCAGCTACGCCAGGAACTCGGCCACGACATCAGCAACGATCCAGGCAGTTAGCCGCCCGCTAGCGGGAGTCCAGCGGACACACCGGGGGGCCGCCGACCGCCCGGCACATCGCCGCCGGGGTGCTGCTGACGGCCGCCGCATGCCGCGGGAGCGTGTCACCGGGCGTCGCCAGCGGGCCGCCGCAGCAGTGCCCGCGCGCCATGAACGCCGCAGGCTACGTCGGCAAGCTCGCCGGTTACTACACCAGCGTCGCCAGCGCGGGAGACCTTGTCTCAGCAGGTGTGGCAGCCGGTGCGGACAGCAGCCTGACTGGCACCGAGGCGTCCGACCTGGCGCACATCGGCGCGGCGGAGGCAGGCGCGCCGGCCAGGCTGGCGACTCCGCTGCGCCAGCTGGCCAGCGACTACCGGGCACTACAGGCCGATCTTGCCGTTGCGGGCGGTCAGAACGCCGCCACGGTTGCCCGGGAGGCGAAGGCAGTCGTGTCCGTGCGGAAATGATCGCCAGCTTCTGCCGCTAGGCGGCCACCCGGAACGGCAATACCATCGCGGTGAGAAGAGGGCCGCCATGAACCAGGTCCGCGGGCCACACGGCCCCCACTACGGCCTCGCCGTCGCCGGCGTGCTGGTCACCGCCGCCGGCCTGCTGATCATGCTGGTGCTCGGCCACAACTACAGCGAATGCCAGTCGTTCCTCGGCCAGCTCGCCCAGGCCGGGTCGTCGCAGACTCAGGCGACGTGCAGCTTCGCGACCGGGGCGCACTGGACGGGCCTGCTGGCGGCCATCGCCGGGGGCATCGTCCTGGCGGTCGGCGTCCTGCGGCTGATCAGCACCGGGCAGCCCGCGCCCGCCCCGCCGTGCCAGCGATGCGGGCAGGCGATCGCCGCGTACGTGCAGAACTGGTGCCCGCCGTGCGGGCGCTGCGGGCAGCCGTTCCTCAGCCACATCCAAGGCCGCTGTCCGGCGCCGCCCGGCGCAGGTTCGGAGGTGAAGTGATGGGCTTGCTATGGCGGCTGTTCGCGCCGAAGGGCCTGAAGCGGGCCCGGCGCAAGGCCCGGAAGGTGGCCCACCCAGTGCGGACGGCGTCGTGGGCGCTCAGCCCCAGGCCGGTCAAGAAGGCCCGGCGGGCTGCCTTCAAGGTGGTGCACCCCGGCGAGGCGCTTGAGTTCGCCGCCGAGAACCAGGTCGTCCGGGCCGTGCGCGGCGGTCGGCGCGGCAAGACGGCCAGCCCTGTGGTCGTCGCCAACGGCGCGACCTCGGCGCAGGTCCGCGCGTAGGCGCGGCGGCAGGGATACCAGGTCGCGGCCGGCGGGAGGTTGCCGTCGCACATCATCACCGCGTACAACGGGGCGCACCATTAACGGGCCGCCGCAGCGCGACACCCGGTTGCGTGTGCACCGCGCCGGGTTCGCGGCGTCTAAAGACGCCTCCTCTGAAGGGGACTGATGCGGACATACGCGAAGACGTCACCTGGCCCTGGGCCGGCGCGGCAGTACGACGCAGGGGGCAGGCACGTGAAAGCCAGCTCGCCACCTTGGCAAGATCCCGGCGGCAGCCTGCCCGCGGAGCCCGAACAGGCGGCCAGCGACGAGCCTGACCTGCGGGAGCCCGGGAACGGGCCGGCCATACCCCCGCTGCCGCGTCGCGTCGCGGGTCAGTCCAGGGTTGTTGCTCACCCGTCCGGTCCTCCGGGCGTGATCCGGCAGGCCCGGGTGTCCGGGGGGCCGCCCTGGGGACCGGCGCCGAAGCCACCAGACATGTCGTATGCCCCCAGGCACCGGGCGGGCTAACCCGCCACCACGGCTTCTACGTCTCCGATGTCGCTAACGTCGATGACCTCGCGCGCTGGATACCGGCGGACGAGTTCGCGCAGCTCGAGCGCGAGCCCAGTCGCCGCCTCCCTGGCTGTCACCATCCCCACGCCGTGCACGGGGCCTGGCGCCGCTGCCCTGGATACTTACTTGGTCAATTGCGCACCATTTCACCACATTGGCCGACCTGGCGTTCCGGAGGTCGGTCACTGACCGGTTATACACAACCCACGATCACCCGGCCCGGTCCCCACGAGTGACCATGCTGGCAGTGTTCTGGATACGCCCACCAGTCCGACCGCCACACATCCCCCACCGAAGTATTAGAACACAGGTTCAATACGGCCTGGCGAGGTACTACTGAAACTCAGGTTTTGCGCTTGGATGGGGGCATTGCTGGAGGGAGTGAGATCGTGCGATCGTGGCGGCTGGCGCTGCTGGCTCTGGCGGGAGCGTTAGCGGCGGCTGCGAGTACGGTGCTGGCCGTTGCGGTGAACGTGGCTACTGGCGGCACTGCCGATTGGTTCCCGACTATGGAGCGCCATCCGCTGCGGTGGATGGCCGGGGCAACGGTGGCCGCCGCTTGCGCAGGGCTGCTCGTATGGCGAGTACAGCGGTGGTACGACCGGATGATCGGCGAACTGGTCCCTGCGGTGCATAGGCCCGAGTCGTGGGTGGTGGATCGGCCGGGCGAGCTGAACCAGATCGTGGCGGCGTTGCGGCGGCGCCGCGGGGGGACGGTCGGGATCACCACCGCAGTGCATGGGGCTGGGGGGTTCGGCAAGACCACTGTGGCGAAGATGGTGCGCGCTGATCGGCGAGTTCTACGCCGGTTCGGCGGCCGGGTGTACTGGGTAACGCTGGGCAGGGACGCGGGGAAGGAAGCGCTGGCCGGCCTGGTCAACGGCCTCATTGCGCAGGTGGAGCCGGGCCGGGCGGTGACCTTCACTGCCGCGCAGCAGGCCGGTGACCACCTGGCGGCGGTGCTGGCCGGCGGGCCGCGACGGCTGCTGGTGCTTGATGACGTGTGGTCGGAGGAGCAGCTGGCGGCGTTCCCTGTAGCCGGGCGGTGCGCTCGGCTGGTGACGACTCGGATCCCCTCGCTGGCCGCGGGCACCAGCGTGGCGGTACGGGTGGACCAGATGTCAGACGCACAGGCGCGAGCGCTGCTGCTTGCGGGGCTGCCGCCGCTTCCGTCCGGGGTTGCCAGGGCCCTGATGGAGGAGACGGGGCGGTGGCCGCTGCTGCTGCGGCTGGTTAACAAGATCCTGGCTGATCAGGCGAAGCTACAACCCGATATCGCCGCTGCTGCACAAGACTTGCTAGGTCGGCTGCGCCTTGGCGGGAAGCTACAAGTGGATCAGCTCACGGGGGCGGCGAGCCAGCAGCTCGATGTCAATGACCCGGACCAGCGGAGAAAGGCGGTCCGGGCGACGATCCAGGCCAGTACCAGTCTGCTCAGCCCAGGCGATCATGACCGGTTCGCTGAGCTGGCGGTCTTCGCCGAAGACGAGACCATCCCGGTTACGTTAATCACCGAGCTGTGGCGGGCCACCGGCCCGCTGGACGAGATGACCACGAGGGCGCTGTGCGCTCGCCTGGCCGATCTCGCCCTGCTCACCCTGATCCCCGGCGGCGACGGCGGGGCCGTCACCATGCACGATGTGATCCGCGAATTCCTGCGCCAAGAACTTGGTGACACAAGGCTGACACAGCTTCACGGGGTACTGCTGGATACGGTGGCTGATGGCCTGCCCGTCGCAGCGCCAGCCGAACCTGGCGGCGGTGACCCCAAAGTGACTGCCTGGTGGATGCTGCCCGGGTCGGCACGATACCTGTGGGAGCACCTGATAGAGCACATGCTCGCCGCCGGGCTGCCCTGGGGGGCTGGCCAGCTCACCGCGGATCTGCGGTGGGTCGGGGCGCGCCTGCAGCGATCGGGCCCGGCCGGGCCGTATGCGGATCTCGCCCTGATAGGCACCCCGCGAGCGGAGCGGCTTGGGCGGGTGCTCGGGCAGGCTGCCCATCTGCTGGCGCCGACTGAGCCTGAACACTCACTGATCGGCGTCCTCTACAGCAGGATCAGTCACGCACCCGAATGGGGCGACCAAGTCAATGTTCTAACCGCGGCCCTGAAGCTGCCAGCGCTGATCAACCGGTGGCCATTGCCGGACCTGCCCAACCCTGCACTGCTCCGCACCTTCACCGGCCACACCAGCGGCGTGACCTCGGTGGCGGTCGCCCCGGACAGCAGCTGGCTCGCCACGGGAAGCCTGGACAAAACAGTACGAACCTGGAACCCGGTCACCGGCCAGCAGCGCACCGTCCTCACCGGTCACACCGAGGCGGTGACCGCAGTGGCCATCTCCCCCGACGGCACCTGGCTAGCCACCGCCAGCTCCGACCTGACAGTGCGGATCTGGAACCCGGCCACCGGCCAGCAGCGCACCGTCCTCACCGGTCACAGGGACGCGGTGACCTCGGTGGCGGTCGCCCCGGACGGCAGCTGGCTGGCCACCGCCAGCTCCGACCGGACGGTGCGGATCTGGGATTCGGCTACCCGCCAGCAACGCGTCCTCCGCACAGACCACACAACCTCTGTGAGGGCACTGGCGATCGCCCCAGACGGCGCCTGGCTCGCCACCGGCAGCGGCGGCTGGACGATCCAAACCTACGACGTTGCTACCGGGAAGCAACGCGCGATCCTCGGCGGCATCACCAGCGGTGTCACCGCACTAGCCATCGCTCCAGACGGCACCTGGCTCGCCATCGCGAGCTCGGACAGCGCGTTGTTGATCTGGAACCCAGCCGGGTTCCGCGCGCATGGTATCCGCACCGGCCTTATCCGCACCGGCCACAGCGACACGGTGAACGCAGTCGCGATCTCGCCCGACGGCACCTGGCTCGCCACCGCGAGTTCCGACCGGACGGTGCGGATCTGGGACCCGGCCACGCATCATCGACGCACCACCCTGACCGGTCACACTGAGGCGGTTACCGCGGCAGCAATCTTTCCCAACGGCAGTTCGCTCGCGACCGCAAGCTTGGACCGCACGATGCGGATCTGGGATCATGCCAGCGGCCAGGTAGAAGCGGCTTTGGGGGAACGTATCCACCCCATGCCCGCAGTGGCATTCGCCCCGGACGGGACCTGGCTCGCCACCGCCAGCGAAGGCGACACAGTGCAGATCTGGGACGAGGCCACAGGCCACCAACGCGCCGTCCTCACCGGCCACAGCAGGACGGTGACCGCAGTCGCGATCGCTTCCGACGGTATCTGGCTCGCCAGCGGGAGCGAAGACAAAACGGTGCGGATCTGGGACCCAGCTACCGGCCAACAACGCACCGTCCTCACCGGTCACACCGAAGCGGTGACCGCAGTGGCCATCGCCCCAGACGGCACCTGGCTCGCCACCGCCAGCGAAGACAAGACAGTGCGGATCTGGGACCCAGCTACCGGCCAAGAAACTGCCATCGTTGCCAGCCAGGCCGCCTCTGTCAGGGCAATAGCCATCGCCCCCGATGCCACTTGGCTCGGCATCGTAGATGGCTCGTCGGTTCGGATCTGGGAACTTGCCAATGGGCAGGAACGCACCACCCTCACCGGCCACACCCTCGACGTAGCCGCGGTAACGATCGCTCCTGACGGGAACTGGCTCGCCAGTGGGAGCCAAGACAAGACTGTCCGGATCTGGGACCTAGCCACCGGCCAGGAACGCACCATCCTCACCGGTCACACCAGCGTTGTCACCGCAGTAGCCATCTCCCCCGACGGCGCCTGGCTCGCCACCGCGAGCCTGGACAGCACGTTGCGAATCTGGGACCCGGCTACCGGCGCCATCAGAGCTCTCATGAGGGTCGAGTACCCGCTCAATGCCTGCACGTGGAGTCCGTCGGGCCAACTGCTCGCCGCGGCTGGCGACGCTGGCCTTTATCTCTTCACTTTCATTTCCTGACTCGACCCGGTGCGGGACCGGGTCGGACCAGGCCGACCAGGCGCCAGGCCGGTTGGCTCACCTTCGCCCGCTCGGCCTGGGCAGATGTTGGAACGGGCGGCATTCGAGAGCTGATCGAGCCGCACCGCGAGACCTACAGGTGCGCTGTTACCGTGATTGCCGCGCACATTGACCTCCGCTCCGAGCGCCAAGACCCCACGCCCACGGTCAGTGACCGGTTATACACAACCGACGATCACCCGGCCCGGCCCCCACGGGTGCCCGTGCTGGCAGCGCGTCGGGTACGCCCACCAGTCCGGCAGCACGACATCAGGCATCCACCTAGTAGAACGCATGCGCGATTAGACATGCTTAGGGTGCATGCTAGCTCAGCCCACGGCGGGAAGGTTACTCAAAGGCTCCCTGGCGGGCGGCTGGCCGTGCAGTCTGCGGTGGTGGATCCTCTGGCCCGGCAAATCGGAGATCCAGGAGTCTGAAGGTGGGACGACAACGAGCGCCGCATGGCTCCCGGCTCATACTGCCCACCCGGGGCGGATCATTCCAGGGTGACCTCGACGTGTGTGC